>LNAP01005060.1_pt1 | contig 18287 bp, 7 predicted proteins | sample 602601 | NCBI WGS metagenome assembly LNAP01 (sample SAMN02440304, study PRJNA202911) | soil metagenome | biome: Subtropical and temperate rainforests or woodlands; isolation source: soil samples (1 kg each in a 20% v/v slurry with milli Q water) were... ...
CGGACGGTCGGTTGTACGAAGTGAACAAGGCCCCGGGCGACCAGCGCTACACGGGCCTCTACAAGGGCTTCGAGGACGAGCACGTACGCTGGGGCGAGACGGCGACCGACTACTACTACAACCCGCTGATCGCACCGCAGAGAAGGCTGGAAAGCGGCTACACGGTGGGCCGCGACGCCGGCCTGCTGGTGGTCGGGACGAAGAGCGCGGTGATCGAGGGTGATATCGCGGGCGACACCTTCCAGGGAAGCCGCCAGACGCAGGCGCCGAATGCGGCGCTCGACGGCTACGACCAGTCGCAGAAGGCGGTGGCGCGCGGTGGGCAGTTGGTGGTCGGCGGCTACATCCCGTACTACGTCAAGGACAGCGGCACGCTGCAGTACCGGCTGACAGGCGATGCGAACACGGTGAAGAACGTCGTTCTGGGCAACACCGCGGAGAAGATCGCCGCCGGGCTGGACTTGAGCACCACGCTGCCGCTGGAGCGGCAGGGCACCCTGTTCCTGGACACCGATCAGCTGAACGCGTCTGGCTTGGGCGGCGTGAAGATTGCCGCGGCCAACAGCATCACCGTCGACAACGAACTGGCGGTGGGCCATGCGGGTGAGATCACGCTGTATGGGCCGAAGATCGACGTCAACGCCGATCTGACGGCCCATGGAGGCACGATCCGGCTGGGCAATGTGCTGAATCAGGTCAGTGCAAGTGCGCGCATCGAGGACACGACGCTGGCTGCCCCGGCAGGGACGACTGCGGGTGTGACGGTAGCGGAAGGTGTGACGCTCGATGCCCGCGGCCTGTGGAGCAACCTGCTGAAGGATCCGCTCGATACCGCTGGCCTGCCCTACCTCAATGGCGGCAGCGTGTCGGTGCGCAGCACTGGCGATGTGACCCTTGAGGCGGGCAGCCGGGTGGACGTGTCCTCCGGCGCGGCACTGGATGCCAAGGGCCGGCTCACGGGCGGCAAGGGCGGTGACCTGACGCTCGCGGCCAACGCCAACACCGCTGGCAGCCTGGACAATCTGGTATTGAACGGGGCGTTGCTCGGGTACGGGGTCAACGGCGGCGGGCGCCTGAGCGTGCAGGCCGGCAAGGTGGTGCTCAGCGACCAGGCAGTCGCCCTCAAAGCCGGCACGTTGCAACTCGACAGCGGGTTCTTCGACAAGGGCTTCGGCGCCTATGACATCACCGGCAATGAAGGTTTGCTGGTCGCCGATGGCACCCAGGTCGCCGTGACTTCGCCGGTGTACCGCCTCAATGAAAGCGCACAAGGCGTGGCAAGTGGCGCGGACCCGCGCGGTGCACTGGAAATCTGGACGCCGCCCCAGTACCAGGACAACCCCACGAAGGGCGTGTTGACCCCCCGCAAGGGCGCGAGCCTGAGTCTGCAAGTCGGCACTCTGTTGTCGACGCCGACGCAGATGGCCACGGCGCAAGCACGCATCGGCGATGGCGCCCAGATCAATGTTGACCCGGGCCAGTCCATCAGCGTACGCAGCATTGGACAGCTAACCGTGGACGGCACCCTGAATGCCTGGGCCGGCAGTATCACGCTGGGCAGCGTCAGCGTGCAGCCCACCGTGGCCGACAGCGTTGAAGCCCAAGGTCATGGCCGGTCGATCTGGATCGGTGAACACGCGGTGCTGGACGTGGCCGCGCGGGCGGCGACCGCAGTCGACAGCCTGGGTCGGCGCTACGGCACGGTGGGTCAGGGCGGCAACATCGTGATCGGCGGGGTGATCGACCCGGCCACCGGGATCGCCACCGCAGCCAATCTGTTTGTGGTGGTGCGCGAAGGCGCGCGCCTTGACGCCTCCGGCACCCAGGCGGTGCTGGACCTGCCCGGCGTCGATCCGAGCATGATCGCCAGCCGTGGTGGCAACATCTCCCTGGCGTCCAACAACGGCGTGTACCTGGACGGTACGCTCAGGGCCAACAGCGGCGGCGCAGGTGCTGCGGGCGGCAGCCTGAGCCTGGCCTTGGAAGCGCCGCTCTACGCCGATGTGGCCACCGCCCGTGTGCGGCAAGCCCGTGAATTGATCGTCAGCGCCGCCGACCGAGGCCACTCGCTGCCGAACGGCGGCAGCCCCGAATCGGTCGCGGACAGCCTGAGCTACGGCCAAGGCCGGCTGACCGTCAGCCAGGTCAACGCCGGCGGCTTCGACAACCTGTCGCTGCTGAGCAATGGCCTGATCAGCTTCGATGGTGACGTGTCCCTGCGTCTGGGGCAGAGCCTGAGCCTGTATTCCGGGGCCATGGCCTTGACGGATGGCGCGGCCCGGCAGTCCCAAGTGCTGCTGGCGGCGCCTTCTGTGCGCCTGGCCGGTGTCGGCAACAACAATGCGGGCACCGACAGCGCCGTTCGCCCGACGGTCCAGGGCGGCGTTTCCACTCAGGGCGCGGCAGGCCTATTGAGGGTGGAAGCCGCGAACGTGCTGGACGTGCGCGACAGCGTCAACTTCGGTGCCCATGCCGAGCGCTCCAAAGCGCTGGCAGACACCATTGACCGTCGCGCTTTCGATCAGGCCCATTTGGTCAGTCAGGGGGACATGCGTTTTCTGGCGGGAACTACGTCTCTGGTCAAGACCACCTTGACCACCCAGGCCGACCTGAACCTGACGGCGGCGCAGATTTACCCGGCCACCGGGGCCGTTGCCGAGGTCACGGCTGGCGTCACGGGGCTCAACAGCGACTTTGACCCGACGCGTACCTTGCGCATCGGCAGGATCGGCAGTACGGCCCCGGCGCAACCTTATTCAGTGTTCGGCAGCTTGTTGCTGAGCGCCTCGACCATTGAACAAGGCGGTGTTTTGTGGGCACCCATGGGCAAGCTCACCTTGGGCGTGGATGGTGGCATTGTTCGTTCTACCAAAGTGATCAACCTGTTGCCGGGCAGCCTGACCTCGGTCAGCGCCGATGGCTTGGTGCTGCCCTATGGCGGGACGGCCGACGGCGTAACCTGGCAGTACGACGGCAAGCAGGTGCAGTTGCTGGGCGTCGGCGGCACCTACAACACAGGCAGTTTGGCGGTTGGCGTGCAACTGATGGGACGCTCGTTGAATGTGCAGCAGGACGCGGTGCTGGACCTTTCCGGTGGCGGCGAACTGCTCGGCGCGGCGTTTGTTTCCGGGCGCGGAGGCTCCACCGATGCACGCTTCAGCCCCCTGGTGCAGACCGGCGCGGACGGGCGCTTTGCCTTGCCGGGGGTGGCCACCAACCCGGTCTATGCGATCGTTTCCGGCGCGCAGCCGGGGGTCGCGCCCAGTGGTGGAGAGCCGGGCGCAATCCAGCCGCTGGTGGGGCAACAAATCAGTATCGGTGCCGGCGTTCCCGGCCTGCCGGCGGGCATCTACACCTTGCTGCCGTCCACTTACGCCCTGTTGCCGGGGGCGTTTCGTGTGGAGATCAACGGTTGGGCACCCGCGTTTGCCGCCGGTTCGATGCCACATCCCTTGGCCATGAAGAACGGCTCCTGGTCAACCGAAGGCGTCCTGTCGATTGCGCATACCGGAATTCGCGACAGCCTTTCGAGCCAGGTGATCGTCACCCCGGCGGCGGTATTGCGCAGTTACTCCCAGTACAACGAAACTCGCTACGCGGATTTTGTTCGCGCTGACGCTTTGCGGCTGGGCGTGCCACGCGCCGCACTTGAAGCCGATGCAAAAACCTTGCGCCTGAAACTGATTGCCGGGCAAAAGGATCTGGGGTTCGCTTTTGACGGTGAGGGACGCTTTGAACCCGCCAAGGGCGGATTTGGTGCCACTGTCCACGTGGTACCAGGCGGCGACATAGAGGTGATTTCCGACAGCGCCCAGGCCAGTACATCGCCGTCGATGGTGTCGGTGCGTGCCAGCGATTTGAATGCCTTGGGGGCTGCCCGTTTGGTGGTGGGCGGCGACATGACGGTGGTGTATGGCCAGGGTGGCAACTTCGTAGGATTCGATAATGGGGCCTACGCGACTTCGGTGGTCGTGCGTCAGGGCGCGACCCTGGCGGCGCCGGAAGTATTCTTGATGTCGGGGAGATCTTCGGGCGCCATTGAGATCGAGCAAGGTGCATCGATCAACACCCTGGGGCGCGGCAAGGCCGCCTATGACTCGGATGATGGTTTCATCTATCGGCCCGGCAATCGCAGTGTGCTGGCGGTCTCCAACGGGCGCTTGCAAATGCTGGCCCCGACCCACGGTGATGGTTTTAATGGGCCGGGCAGCATCCTGATCGGCCAGTGCAATTCAGGTGCCTGCGGCGGTGAAACCTCACTGTATTCCGAGGGCTCGATTGCCTTTGCGACCACCAACCGGTTTGCCTTGGGCGACAGCGTGCGCTACGGCACTCGCCATCTGGCACTGGCGGTGGGCAGGATCAACGTCGGCAGCGCCGAGGCGCTGGCCGATGCTGCCGCACGGGGGGCGTTGCCGTCGGGCTTGACCCTCAATCAGCAAGTGATGGATCGCCTGCTGCGCGGCGATACCGCCAACGGCGCGCCAGCCTTGCAAAGCCTGGCGCTGACCGCCGGGCAGTCCCTGAATTTCTATGGCACCACCACCCTGAGCACCCTCGACAGCTCGGGTAAATCCCTGCTGGATGAGCTGCTGCTCACGACCCCGGCGATCTATGGCCATGGCAACGCGGGTGACGTGGCGCTGATCCAGACCGGCACCTTGGTGTGGGGCGGCAACACCAGCGCGCCGCCGGCCGTGATCAGCAATGGAGCGGGCACCGGCAGCGGTACCCTGGAACTGCAGGCGCGCCGCATCGAATTCGGCTATGGCCCCAATGCCCAGCCCGATAGCCTGGCCGACAACAGCCGGATGACCCTGGGCTTTGCCAACGTCAACCTCAACGCCAGCGAACGCATCACGGCCAACCACAAAGGCAGCCTGGCGGTGCATCAGTCGCAGGGGGCCTATGAAGCCGGCAAGGGCTTTGCCTACAGCGGCGGCAACCTGAGCATCACCGCGCCTTTGCTCACGGGCGAAGCCGGTTCGGTCAACCGGATCACCGCCGGTGGCGCAGTGACCGTCATGGCCCCGGCCGGCGGCGCGGCACCGGTGGATGCGGCGGCCATCGACGCTCTGGGCGCCGAGTTGCTGTTGTCCGGGCGCAGTGTGGCCCTCGACACGTCGGTGGTGCTGCCCAGCGGCAAGCTGACCCTCAGCGCCGATGAGGCGCTGACCTTGGGCGCTGCTTCGCGCCTGGACCTCAGTGGCCGCAAAGTGCAGATCAACGACGTCGGCAAATACAGCTGGGGCGGTGACGTCAGCCTGGAAAGCCGGCACGGCAACATTCGCCAGGCGGCGGGTGCGCTCATCGATCTGTCGGCCCAATTCAACCAGGGTGGCTTGCTCAAGGCCGTGGCCGTGGATGCCGCAGCAGGCCAGGTCGATCTGCAAGGGCAGATTCGTGCCGGTGGCAGCGGTTACTACGATGCCGGTGGCACCCTGGTGCCGTACAGGGCGGGCGGGGTGGACATCCGCGCGCAGCAGGTGGGGGATTTCGCGGCGCTGAACCGGCGCTTGAACCAGGGGCAGGTGTTCGGCTCGCGCAGCTTCCAGCTCAAGCAGGGCAACCTGGTGATCGGCGATGAGCTCAAGGCCAATCAGGTCAACGTTTCGGGCTTGACGGTGCTGGGCACCATCGACGCCAGTGGCGAGCGGGTCGGCAGCATCCGCCTGGCCGGCAAGCAGGGCCTGACCCTCGCCGGCAGCGCGCTGCTCGATGCCCACGGCAGCGCATTGCGAGTCGACAGCTACGGCAAGATCATCGACGCACCCAACCGTGCGATGGTCGAACTCAACAGCGGTGACGGTCAATTGACCTTGGCCGATGGCGTGCGCATCGATTTGCGCCACGGCACGGCCGCGGTGGCGGGCAACGCCCCGGGGCAATACGACGGCTTGGCCCGGGGCACCCTGGAGCTGAATGCGCCACGCCTCAATGCCAATGACGTGGCCATCGATGCCAGCGGGCGGGTCAATATCCTCGGCGCCCGTTCCATCGCGGTCAACGCGGTGGCCCGTTACACCGATGCACCGGTCGGCACCGAGCCGTCGGCCAGTGGCCGACCGTACCAGTGGATCGATCAGGGCTACCTGAAGGAAAAACACGACCTTGCCGAAACCTTCATCAACAACGCCCTGAACAATGACGGGCTGATGAAAGGCAAGCTCGCCGGCTTGAACAACAGCAGTTACAGGAATGCCTTCCACCTGCGCCCAGGCGTGGAAATCGTCACCGAAGGCGACCTGGTGATCAGCGGCGACCTGGACCTGTCGGGCATGCGCTACGCCAGCGTCAACCCGAACACGCCGAAGACCTCGGTCCGCGGCTCGGGCGAGGTCGGCAGCCTGGTGGTGCGTGCCGGTGGCAACCTGGACGTCTACGGCAGCATCAACGACGGTTTTGCCCCGCCGCCGGCCACCCCGGACGACAACGGCTGGGTGCTGACCCCCGGCCTGCAAGGGTTCGGCAGCGATGTGATCGTGCCCGGCCCTGGTGTGGTGCTGGCAGAGGGCAACTGGCAAGACCCTCAACTACCCGCTGCCGATCCAAGCTACCAAACTGGCCCAAGGCACGGTGCTGCCCACCCAGGGCATCCTCGACGCACCCCTGGCGCTGCCGGCCAATACCGTGTTGAGCGCGGCGGTGCGCGACAGCGCCGGCAACCTGTTGTATGCCGCCGGCACCTTGTTGCAACAACCCGTTGTACTGGCTGCCGGTACGCAATTGAGCGCCGGCACCGTGTTGGCGGGCGCGGCCTCCCTGCGCGCGATGACCTGGCCGGCGGGCGTGCCGTTGCCCAGCCGTGGCCCGGTGACCGGCAGTGCTGCCGACGGTGTGTTGCTGGCCGGGAGTCTGGCACTCAATGTCGGAGCGCTGATCCCGTATGGCACGGACCTCAAACTGCCCGATGGCGCGTTGTCGGTGCCATTGCGTACCTTGACCGGCGCCACGGCGCGGCAAAACTGGGCGGTGGCGCCGATGCTGGCCGAAGGCTCGCAGTCGTGGTCGTTGCGCCTAGTGTCCGGCGCCGACACCCAAGCGGCCGACACCCGTTCGATCAAGCCCGCCTTTGCCGGCGACCTGACGCTGGCCGACACGCACTACGGCATCTACGAGACCCATAGCAAGACCATCATCCCGGGGCAACCGGCCCAGCCAGGTGGGGCTTGGTACTGGAGTGACTTTGCCGCCGAGCTGTTCGGCGTCGAGGCGGGGACGCCGGTGTCTGCGTCCGAGTCGAGCTGGTGTGACGAGGAGGGGCTGTGTGTCCGCGTCAAGTACGTGTGGAGTGAAATCGCCGACCTCTTCGGCTTTACCCCCGGCAAGCCGGTGGCTCCTGAGGAAGAAGGTTTTTGCGATGAGGAATTGTGTATTTCCTTGGGCGAACCGACTCCGGCAATCCCGGAGCAGGTAATCGTCGGCGAGGTAAAACGAATCTCGCCAGTCAGTCAGCATTTCAGCGTGCTGCGCACCGGCACCGGCGACGTGGACCTGATTGCCGCAGGCAACGTGTCGATGCAATCGCCCTACGGTATCTATACGGCTGGGACTTCCAGCGCGGCGCGCGCCGGCGCTGCTGCCGCCGACTTCAACCGCGCCCGGGCCACGGCGGCGGATGGCACGGTACTGGGCAGCGCGGCCAAGCCGCATGAAGCCCTGGTCGATGCCAGCGGCGCCAGCCCTTACGCCGCCTGGTACCCCGATGGGGGCGGCAACCTGTTGCTGCGCACGGGTGGCAGCCTGACGGGCGATGTCTGGACGCCGCACACAGACTGGGCCATGCCCAACGACGGCCGCAGTCAACTCAACAGTGCGAACCTGGGCAACTGGTTGTGGCGTCAAGGAACGGGCAACACCCCGGGTGTGGCACCCATCCCCACCAGCTGGTGGATCAACTTTGGCACCTATGTGAAGGGAGTTACCGGCGCCAACAATCAGTTTGAAGACCAGGCACAGATAGACCTGCTGCCACGCCTGGTGGGGTTCACCGGTATCGGCACCCTGGGCGGTGGCAACCTCACCCTGGACCTGGGCAGCGATGGCGGCATGCTGGCTCGCCGAGGATCTCTCGACGCAGTCAGGGCACCGCGCAGCGAAGGCTTGGTGTTGGCAGTGGGCAGCACGGGGCGGGTGGTCGATGGCCAATTGCTGCTGACCGGTGGCGGTGACCTGGATGTCCGCATGGGCGGCGATTTGAACCCGGGGCTGGACGCTCGTGCGACCCCCACAGCGAACAATGCCAGTACGCTGTCCGCCGACTACAAACAGCAGGTACTGAGCCTCAACGGTGTGTTGACCAACCTGCGTGGCGCCTTGAACCTGCAGGCAGGCAGCCTGGGGGGCATTGCCCTGAACTATGGCAGTTTGTCCGGGAACCAGGATGCGAAGGAAAGCCGAGCCTACTCGCCGTATACCGCAAGCCTGGGCACGGCCACCGGGGGGATCACCCTGATGCTGGGCGATGCCACGGCCAACCTGTCGACCCGGGGCGACCTGGTGCTGACAGGGACGGGCGACCCAGGACGTATTTCTACCGAAAACACCCAGGCGTACAGTTACAACGGCAAGGACTATGGCGGTGGGGCCACCTGGTTCTCGTTGTGGACCGAGCGTACCGCCATTGACTTGTTCTCCGCCGGTGGCAGTTTGACGCCCAGCGTTCAAACGGTGTCGCTTCGCGGGGACGGCAGCAGCATTCCCGCAGGAGGGGTGAACCACTCCGCTTCGGATGGGCGCTTTATCTTCCCTTCCAAACTGGGCGTGATGGCAGCCAACGGCAGCATCTATCTCGGTCCTTCCGCGTTGGGCAGCGGCCCACCAGCCAACAATCCAGCGTATTCACTGTTATTGGCGCCCTCGAGCCAGGGACGGCTGGCGATGCTGGCCGGGGACGCGATCTACGCCGGTGGTTATGCGATCAACCAGTCGGGTGAAAGCCAGGGCTCCATCCCGACACCGTTCGCGCCAGCGTTTGTCGGTGGGGTGAATTCCTCGAACTTTGTCGTCAACAACCTGGGTGGTGACGCGACATCGTCAAGCGTTGGGGATGGGTTCTCATTGTTTGCTTTCCGCACCCCGATCGACTTTGCACGCCCGGATTCCCAGGCGGAACCGGCCAGGTTCTACACGCAGCAAGGTGACATCGTCGGTTTGCGCAGTGGTGAAATCCTGACGTTCACCGGCCCACGGCTGGGGCAGGTCCGCTATGAGTCTGCTAGCCCCGTATGGATTCGGGCGGGGCGTGACATTGTCGGTTCAGGCACTTACTTGGGCTTGCCCACCATCTTTCCTTCCGTCATCGACTCCACACTAGGGAGCAGCGTGGGTGGGGGGGGTGAAAGCCGTGGCAACCTGTTCGTCCACAACGACCCCAACGACGTCTCTGTCGTTTCCGCAGGGCGTGACGTCATCTACAGTTCCTTCAACGTCGCCGGGCCTGGCACGCTGGAGATTTCCGCAGGTCGCAACATCCTGATGGAAGACAAGGCTTCGGTCGTGAGCCTCGGTCCTGTCGTTGCAGGGGACCTGCGTCCAGGCGCCAGCGTCGTCATGCAGGCTGGTGTCGGTCCTTCGGGACCGGACTATGTGGGCTTCGCCCGACGTTACCTGACCCCGGGCAATCTGGCGGACAGCGGTGCATCGCTGGCCAGCCAGCCCGGCAAGGTGCCTTACCTCTACAACCGTGAACTGACCTTGGCCGGCTGGCTCCGCGAGCATCATGGCTACACCGGCGATGAGGCCGGCGCCGAAGCCTTCCTCGCGGGTCTGCAAGCCAGGCGCGATGCCGCCTCCGATCAGCCCCGGCGCGACCTGCGCCAGGACTATGTACAAACGAGCCAGCTGCATCTGGTGAACTGGCTGCGCGACCGCTTCGCCTATGCGGGTGCGGCGCAGGACGCGCAGGCGTTCTACGACGCGCTGGCCCCCGAGCAGCAGCGCGTCTATGCCCGCAACGTGTATTTCGCCGAACTGAAGGCCGGCGGCCGCGAATACAACGATCCCGACAGCGCTCGCGTCGGTAGCTATCTGCGTGGCCGCAACGCCATCGCGGCGCTGTTCCCGACACAGGATGCGCAGGGCCGCAAGATCAGCTACCAGGGCGACATCACGATGTACGGCGCAGCCGGGGTCAACACCCTGTTCGGTGGCGACATCACCATGCTCACCCCAGGCGGCAAACAGGTCTTCGGTATCGAGGGCGAAGCGCCCCAGTCCGTGGCCGGTGTCATTCCCGGGGTCATCACGCAGGGCCAAGGCGACATTGCGCTGTATTCGCTGGGCAGCATCCTGTTGGGTCAGAGCCGGATCATGACCACCTTCGGTGGCCACGTCATGGGCTGGTCGGCCGAAGGCGATATCAATGCCGGGCGGGGTTCCAAAACCACCATCGTGTACACGCCACCCAAGCGGGTCTACGACCAGTGGGGCAACGTCACGCTCTCATCCGACGTGCCAAGCACCGGCGCCGGCATCGCGACGCTGGCGCCGATTCCAGAGGTGCCGGCCGGCGATATCGACCTGATCGCGCCGCTGGGCACCATCGATGCGGGCGAAGCCGGTATTCGGGTGGCGGGTAACGTGAATATAGCCGCTTTGCACGTGGTCAACGCGGCGAACATTCAAGTGCAGGGTGATTCGGTGGGAGTGCCTGTAGCCGCTGTGGTCAACACCGGGGCATTGGCTTCGGCCAGTTCAGCCTCGGCTTCGGCGGGCAGTGCCGCGCAAGACAGTGTGTCGCGCGCTCGCAATGAAGCCCGTCAGAATCAGCCCTCGATCTTTAGCGTGCAGATTCTGGGCTTTGGGGGCGAGAGCGTGGGCGGTGGCGGTGTGAGTGCCGGATCGAGTGGTGGTTCGGCCGTTGGCGGCCAGCCGGTTGGTTACCGGCCCGATGGCATGGTGCAGGTGGTCAATGAGTCGGCCTTATCGTCGGCCGAACGCCAGAGGTTTGGTCTGTAGCGAGCAGGGGAGGTGTCTCGGATGAGATCCCCCCCCCCTCTTTTTTTGAATGAATCATTGTGTTAGGCGGGAAGTGCAGGAGCTGTGTAGGTTGACTTGAGTGGCGGTGGGCGCGCGCGTGGCATGCGCGATAATAATCACGAGGAGATTGTTGGCATGAGGATGCGCTATCTGCGTTATTTCACGGTATTGGCCGAGGAACAGCACTTTCACCGGGCGGCCAACCGTCTGCATATCGAACAGTCGCCCTTATCGCGCGCGATTAGCATGGTCGAGCATGAACTGGGGGTCAAGTTGTTTGACCGCAGCCAGCGTGGCTCGACATTGACCCAGTCGGGCCAGGCGTTGCTGACCGAGGCCCAGCGGGTGCTGCTGGCCTATGATGAACTTAAGCGCACTGCCAGCGCGTTGGTGCATGAGTACCAGCATACCGTGCGGGTGGGGCTGGCCGGCATGGCCATCGGTTTGGCTCATCCCGATCTGGCGCGATGGCTGGGCCGGGCGCGGGAAGATCTGGTGGATATCGACCTGCAAGTGCTCGAATGCGATGATGGTGCGCTTGTGCGCGCCTTGCGCGACGGTACCTTGGATGTGGGGGTGACCCTGGGCGCGGTGGCCTACGACGATTTGGTGGTGCACCCCATCTGGCAGGATCCGATTCAAGTCGTGGTGCCCGCCGGTCATGCCCTGGCCCGGTATGTGGACGTCACGCTGGCGGATGTGCACGCCTACCCGTTGATCGTGTGCCATCCACAAAGCGATGCGGCGGCCAGCGCCGGGCTGCACGCCTTGCTTGACAGCCATCCCGATCAACCCGTCATCGGCCAGTACGCCAGCAGCATTCCGAGCATGCTGACCTTGGTGGCTGCGGGGTTCGGGGTGAGCTTTATTGCGCAGTCTCAGGCGCGGTCGGTGGCGCGCGACGATGTCCGTTTCTTGCGGTTGGTCGAGCCGTTGGCGGTTTTCCCGACGTATGTCTTGTATCGACCAGGCGCGCTGCGCGAGGCCGATCAACGGTTTCTCGCCTTGGCCGAGGCGTTACCGGCGTAAGCGGCCTGGTCGGATCGTGTCGGAGTTCATCTTTTGACAGCCTCCGTTTTTCTAGGCCATTTGGCCTAGGCCCTGTCTCACCTCTTGTATCTCGCATCGCGGTTGATTGGTCTTTGACCTGTCACACGGATGTCATCACCATGGAGTCACGGTTTCCCGAAGGGTCTTGAAAGCGTATTCCGATGGGCGGCGCTGGGCTACGCCCACGCAGGTTGGGATTCCGGTGCCGGTCGGCGAGACTGGCAGCGTGTCGATGTGACACGCTTTAGGGGGAATCGCGATGGCAGACAAGGTGTCGGCGCAGACGGGGGTGTTGTTCGGGCAGATCGTCGTGGTCTGTGGCGTGACAGTGGCGAGCCTCTGGGGCGCCACCCAATATACCGCTTGGGCATTGGCGTATTCTCCGCGATTGGGTTCAGCCTGGTTTCTGCTGGGCGACGTACCGGTGTATCCACCCTGGCAACTGTTTGTCTGGTGGTATGCCTATGAAGCCTATGCGCCCGATGTCTTCATGCGCGGCGGCACCATCGCCTCGATGGGTGGCGTGCTGTCCGCTGGCGTGGCCGTGGGCATGTCGGTGTATCGCGCCCGTATCGCCCAACGCGTGACAACCTATGGGTCGGCGCGTTGGGCGACCGAATCCGACATCGACAAGGCAGGATTCTTTGGGGCATCGGGCGTGTTTCTGGGGCGGATGCACGGCAAGGCCAACAAGGAGCTCCGGTATTTGCGCCACGACGGACCCGAACATGTCATGGCATTTGCACCCACGCGCTCGGGCAAGGGCGTGGGGCTGGTGGTGCCCACCTTGCTGTCCTGGCCCGGTTCGGTGGTAGTGCACGACATCAAGGGCGAAAACTGGACCTTGACGGCCGGCTGGCGCGCGCGCTTCTCGCACTGTCTGCTGTTCAATCCCACCGACCCCCGTTCGGCGGCCAATAACCCGCTGCTGGAAGTACGGCGCGGCGCACATGAAGTACGGGATGTGCAGAACATCGCCGACATTCTCGTGGACCCGGAAGGGGCCTTGGAGCGTCGCAATCATTGGGAAAAAACCTCGCACGCCTTGCTGGTGGGTGCCATCTTGCACGTGCTGTATGCGGGTGAAGATAAAACGCTGCGCGGTGTGGCGGCGTTTTTGTCGGATCCGGCGCGCAGTTTCGAAGCCACCTTGCATGCCATGATGGCTACGCGTCATCGGCAGGATGGGCCGCATCCGGTGGTGGCCTCGGCCGCGCGCGAAGTGCTCAACAAAGCCGAGAACGAGCGCTCGGGGGTGCTGTCCACCGCCATGTCCTTTCTGGGGCTGTACCGCGATCCGACCGTGGCCGCCGTGACCTCGCGCTGCGACTGGCGTATTGCGGACCTTATTGATTGCGGGCATCCGGTGTCGCTGTATCTGGTGGTGCCGCCCTCGGACATCAGCCGCACCAAGCCGCTTATTCGCCTGCTGCTTAACCAGATCGGACGGCGCTTGACCGAATCCTTGGATGGCTCGGACGGAATTGTTCGGCGTCACAAACTGCTGTTGATGCTGGACGAGTTTCCGGCGCTGGGCCGCCTGGATTTCTTTGAATCGACCTTGGCTTTTATGGCAGGCTACGGCCTGCGGGCGTATCTGATTGCTCAGTCCTTGAACCAGATCGAAAAGGCTTACGGGTCAAACAATTCCATCCTGGATAACTGCCACGTGCGCGTGGCCTTTGCCTCTAACGATGAGCGCACGGCCAAACGCATCTCCGATGCGCTGGGTACAGCCACCGAGCTGCGCGCGCAGCGCAACTACGCCGGTCACCGCCTGGCGCCGTGGCTAGGCCACCTGATGGTGTCGCGTCAGGAGACGGCGCGGCCCTTGCGCACGCCTGGTGAAATCATGCAGTTGCCGCCCGATGAGCAGATCGTCATGGTCTCGGGCCAGCCGCCCATTCGCGCCCGCAAGCTGCGCTATTTTGAGGATGTCAATTTTACGGGGCGTGTGCTGGCACCGCCCGCGCTGTCGCCCGCGGGGTATGCCGATTGCCCGCCCGTGCGACCTGATGACTGGATGGCCTTGGCGGTGCCGCCGGTGTTGGGTGGCGTGGACGAGGCGGCTGATTACGGTCTGGATGAGCAGGGTGGTGTGCAGATTCGGCCCGAGCTGGATGAGGACAGGACCGTTGTGGTGGAGCCGGCACGGGACGATCTGGCGTTGCTTGATGATGACGATGCGCTGTCATGGCCGATGACGCCCGACCCGGAGCTGACACGCGCCGCCCGTCTGGCTGCGCTGGACCGTGATGATGGGATTCCTCTATGAACCGTACGCGCTTGAATCTGTTTATCCAACCCGATCATGCTCGCCGTCTGGATGACCTGGCAGCGCATCGCGGCGTCTCCAAATCCTCACTTGTGGCGGCGGCGCTGGCGGCGTTTTTGGCGCCCGATGGCGGTGACGCACATGGGGCGGCGGTGACCCGGCGTCTGGATCGGCTTTCGCGCCAGCTTGAGGGGCTTGATCGCGATCAGACCATTCTCATCGAGACGGTGGCGCTTTATGTGCGCTACGTCCTGACCGTGACGCCGGCGCTGCCCGAGTCGCATCAGGAGGCGGCGCGTGCGCAGGGCAAGTTGCGGTTTGTCCAATTCGTTGACCAACTGGCCCGCCATCTGCAGCGCGGGCGCAGTCTGGTGCGCGATGTGCAGGAAGAACTGTTCCCCGATCCGTCGGACGGATCGGCCCAGGAGGTGACAACGGATACCGGCAAGGAACGGGTCGGCACCGATGACAACATAGCAGGAGACAGACAATGAGTGAAGCAACAACGCAAGCGGCGCGCACGCGCAGCGTCATCATGCTGCGCACGGCGATGGGGCCGGCCATTGCGGCGGCGCTGGACGATCCGCAGGTGGTCGAGGTGATGCTCAATCCCGATGGGCGTTTATGGTTTGATCGTCTGGGCAGTGGCCGGGTCGATTCCGGGATAACGCTTTCAGTGGCGGATGCCGAGCGCATCCTACGCCTGGTGGCTGCCAGCGTGAGCCTTGAAATCACTCGCGACAAGCCGCTGCTCTCGGCCGAGCTGCCGGGCAACGGCGAGCGCTTTGAAGGTGTCTTGCCTCCGGTGTCGTATGCGCCGACCTTTTGCATTCGCAAACACGCCGCCGGCGTCTTTAGCCTGGACGACTACGTGGCTGACGGCATTCTGGATGGGATTCAGGCCGCATTTTTGCGCCAGGCGGTCGCCGAGCGGCTCAACATTCTTGTGGCCGGCGGCACGAGTTCAGGTAAGACCACGCTCACCAATGCGTTGTTGGGTGAGATTGCCGGCAGCGGGGACCGGGTGTTGATCCTGGAAGACACGGTGGAGCTGCAGTGCCGCAGCGACGATCACGTTCAGTTGCGCACTCGCCCCGGCACTGCCTCCATGGCCGATCTGGTGCGCTCGACTTTGCGCCAGCGGCCCGACCGCATTGTGGTGGGCGAGGTGCGTGGCGCGGAAGCGCTGGATCTGCTCAAAGCCTGGGGCACCGGGCATCCGGGCGGCATTACTACCTTGCACGCCAATTCCGCTTATGGCGCGTTGATGCGTCTGGAGCAATTGACGCTGGAGGTGGCCAGCGTGGCGCCGCGCGCGCTGATTGCCGAGGTGGTTAACGTGATTGTGTTTTTATCGGGGCGCGGCCAGGCTCGGCGCGTCAAGGAGATCGTACGCGTAGTGGGGCTCGACGGGGAGCGTTACCGGCTCGAACCCGTTGGCCTTGCCTTGAATCAGCCGGTGGGAGAAATCGCATGAAGCCGTTCAGAGTGGTGGGGGTGTCGATGCGCACCCAGACGCGGAATTTTATCCGGCGTCATGTCTGGCTGGTGCTTGTGGGCGCAGTGTTACTCGCTCAGGTGCAAGCGGCCGGTTCCAGCATGCCCTGGGAAGCGCCGCTTGAATCCATACTGGAATCCGTCCAAGGGCCAGTGGCGCGCATCGTGGCGGTCATCATCATTATTGTCACGGGCCTGACCCTGGCCTTTGGGGATACGTCCGGCGGCTTTCGGCGGCTGATCCAAATCGTTTTCGGGCTGTCGATTGCGTTTGCCGCGTCCAGCTTCTTTCTGTCGTTCTTCTCGTTTTCCGGTGGGGCGCTGGTATGACGGCCGGGGTGGGGTTGCCCGATGGGTTCGAGGCGCCGCTGCACCGGGCGCTGACCGACCCGATATTGCTGGGCGGAGCGCCACGCACCGTGGCTATTGCCAGCGGGACGCTCGCCGCCGCCATCGGCTTAGGGTTGCAATTGTGGCTGCCCGGTATCGCCTGCTGGTTGGTGGGGCACATGCTGGCCGTGTGGGGCGCCAAGCTTGATGTGCAATTCATGCAGGTCTTCGCCCGGCATGTAAAGCATCCGGCGCTGCTGGACGTATAGGGGATAGATCATGATGAACCTGACCGAATACCGCAAACGTCCGGCACTGCTCGCGGACTGGCTGCCGTGGGCGGGGTTGGTGGCCGACGGCGTGATGCTGAACAAGGATGGCAGTTTTCAGCGCACGGCGCGATTTCGCGGGCCTGATCTGGATAGCGCCATTGAAGCCGAACTGGTGGCGGTTACCGCGCGGCAGAACAATGCGTTAAAGCGTTTTGGGTCGGACTGGGCGTTGTTCGTGGAAGCCGATCGTGGGCCGGCGCGGGCCTATCCGGATTCCCGGTTCGCCGAAGGCCTGTCCTGGCTGGTCGATGAGGAACGGCGCGCCGGGTTTGAGCAGGAAGGTTCGCACTTTGAGAGCACCTATACCCTGACGGCGTTGTGGTTGCCGCCCGAGGAAACCCGGGCGCGCGCGGCCAAGCTGCTTTACGAGAATCAGACCCATCAAGGTGTGAACTGGCGCGAGCGCCTGGACGGCTTTATCACCGAAACTCAACGCTTTTTAGGGCTGCTCGATGGCGTGATGCCTGAGATCGCCTGGCTCGATAGCGGTGAATTGCTGACCTATCTGCATGGCACGATCTCCACGCGCCGCCATCCGGTTGCCGTGCCCGAGGTGCCGTTTCATGTGGACAGCTTGCTGGCCGATTGCGCGCTGGTGGGCGGCCTCTCGCCCATGCTGGGGGATCAGCACCTGCGCGTGCTGTCGGTGCGCGGTTTTCCGGCCAGCACCTGGCCGGGCATGTTGGATGAATTGAATCGCCTCGGTTTTGGGTACCGGTGGACGACGCGCTTTATGTTCCTGGATAAAAGCGAGGCGCAAGGGGAGTTGACGCGGCTGCGCCGCCAGTGGTTTGCCAAGCGCAAGAGCGTGGTGGCGATGCTGCGCGAAACGCTCTCGCAGCAGGAAAGCCCGCTCGTGGATACCGACGCGGACAATAAAGCGCTGGACGCCGATGCCGCGCTGCAAGAACTGGGTTCGGACGCGGTGGCCTATGGGTATTTGACTGCCACCATTGTGGTGATGGATGCCGATCCGGCCGTGGCCGATGAAAAGCGGCGCCTGGCCGAGCGCGTCATTCAGGGCCGGGGGTTCGTCACCATGCCCGAAACCTTGAATGCCGTGGATGCGTGGCTCTCGTCCTTGCCGGGTCATGTGTACGCCAATGTGCGCCAGTACCTGGTGTCCACCCTGAACCTTGCGCACCTGATGCCGGTCTCGGCGGTGTGGGCGGGCCAGGAAAAGAATCACCATCTGGATGCGCCGCCTTTGATTGTGACGCGCACGGATGGGGCCACCCCATTTCGGCTGGTCACGCACATCGGCGACGTGGGCCATACGCTGGTGGTCGGCCCCACGGGGTCGGGCAAGTCGGTGCTGCTGGCCATGCTCGCCTTGCAATTTCGCCGCTATGCGGGCTCGCGCGTGTTTGTGTTCGAAATGGGGCGTTCCTTGCGCGCCACCATACTGGGATTGGGCGGCGAGTATTTCGATCTGGGCGCGGACGGCGACATGGCGTTTCAGCCGCTGGCGCGCATCGATCAGGCGGATCAGCGCAGCCGTGCGGCCGAGTGGATCGAGGGCCGCTTGCTGATGGAGGGGCTGACCGTTGGCCCCGAGGAGAAAAGCGCGGTCTGGTCGGCGTTGGGAAGCCTGGCCAGCGCGCCGGTCGAGCAACGCACGCTCACGGGCCTGTCGGCGTTGCTGCAATCGAATCGCCTGCGCCAGGCCTTGTCCCCGTATGTGCTGGGCGGCGCGCACGGGCGGCTGCTGGACGCCGATCACGACCGGCTGGGCCAGGCGGACATTCAGGGCTTTGAGATGGAAGAGCTCATGCACAGCAAGCCCGCCGCGATGGCGGTGCTGCGCTACCTCTTTACGCGAT
>LNAP01002502.1_pt1 | contig 18285 bp, 24 predicted proteins | sample 602601 | NCBI WGS metagenome assembly LNAP01 (sample SAMN02440304, study PRJNA202911) | soil metagenome | biome: Subtropical and temperate rainforests or woodlands; isolation source: soil samples (1 kg each in a 20% v/v slurry with milli Q water) were... ...
GGCAACGTCCCAGAGGTGTACACGACTGTCCTTCGACAAATGCACGAAAGTCTGGCTGCTGCTTCCGAAAACTGAGTCTCTTGAAGACATTATATAGAGGTAGTTGAAGAGAAATGCAACAACGAATGGGGATAGAACAGGCCGGTAGTCAAGGAACCACTGCAAGAACTATGCTCCAACGCAGCGATACTGGACGGAGATCAATGGCTGGCTGAGAGACCCAAATGCAGATGTGGGTTTTAAATTGACATGAAGTATATTCATGAGGGTTAATTTCAGAGGTTGGAAAGGGTTGTGCCGTTACAGTTTCGCGCACCTCAATGATTGTCAATGAGTCGAGTTTATATTTGTTCTTGCTTTCAAAAAGTACCTGGAAGGTATCTCATACGACGGACTGTCTGTTTGGATTTGCTCTCTTCAGATTTCTGAACCCAGTGCTCATGTTGGTGTCCACGATATTCAGTTTTGTGCTTCTTGTGTTGATGGCTTCCCAGCCGGCAGCCGAGTGCAACTTGCAAGCCTACGAACAATGGAAAGATCAAATTTATACGGGGGAATTAGCAACCGTCAATAGCTTCTGGCGGTACCAGACACAATCTTCCTCCTTTCCGTTGAAGAATGGTTTGGCGATTCAATTGGCAGTCAGCGCCTGTGTCAATGACTTCGACTTGCTGTATTACTACCTCGCCGGCCGAGTGGGGCCGATCGATATTCAACACTCTTATAAAATAATGTGCCGACAAGTGTGCATGGCCAGTGACGATCTTCACGAAGCAGCCATGGCTGTGTCTGGTTGTTCCTGTCTCGAGTTGTCTACGCAACCCGACGATGACTCATACCATATTGAGGGCGATTTCTGCAGAGAGAACACTGCCCGTCTGTTGTGCGATAAAGTTGGTTATTGCGGTATCTGGGATTGTCGCATTGACGATTTTATGTGCCCACGGTATGAGTGGAACAAGAAATATATCCCGTTGAAAGGCATTGGAAGCTGTGTGCGAGGTGCTGCGTCGCGTGCTGCTGGTGCCTCCATGATGGTGAGCGCCGCAGCGGCCGTCGTTGTGGCAGCTTTCTTGGCCCATGGGTGGCTTGCATGAATAATTAAGACTTAAAAACCCTTCTGAATTGTACATATTGATATGTTGTTGTATACGTGGAGTTTTATTTAGTTATGTAGCTATATTTGTGTGCCTGAAAAAAGTCGACACATTGCGAAACCTAAATTTTCGTTTTTGATTTGAAGACGCGTCAACGTTGCAGAACACTGGGGATATAGTATCTTAAGGATAAAAATACTAGTAAAAAGCAACAAAAGTAACTCTGGTGCAACGTCACGCATCATTACAGCTAACTCAGATAGCACCGCGCCAGGCATTTCTTTTTTTATCCAAACAGACACGACCAGCAAGTAAGATGCCGATCTGCCGCTGCACAAGAAGTGTTAAAGAAAAGTTTACTTTAAAAAATGATTAGTTGGTATTTAAAATAACTTAAGAATTAGAATAGCCTACCTACGATGTTTAGCAGAAAGAGCTCGGTGTCGGCGCGTGAGTTTAGCTTTCGCGGGGGAATTTTCTTCCATATAGCGTCTCGAAACGTCTCCATGGTGCTGGTGTCCACTACCCAAGCAGGTGGTGCAGGCACTGTAAAACAACGAAGAATCCAACCAAAAATTAGTATCTTTCTGAAGGTAGAACTTTCTCCCAGAACGATCAGAATGCAAAGTTTACCTCTGATGCCTGCAGCACGCACGCCGTCCAAAAAGTGATGCGCTGTTTCTAACGTGAGCAAATCCGCAGACCGCGCACCACTCGCCACCGCCATGCTAAACACAATTTTATTTATATTTTGATCCGATCCTGTCCAAGTAGGCGGGGCGTAATCTGTCGCAGGTAGAAATACAAAAATTAGGAGTACACAGTTAACCAAAACATTATCCTACAAAAATATTCTCGGAAAGAATTCTAACCGTCTGGTGCTTGGGAGTAAAGGCGATCCAAATATACTGCGGCACGAAATTGTGTCGTTAAATCCTCTTTTTCCGCACCGTTTTCGACGGCTTGTTCGTACAAGAATGCATCGGCGTACGATACCAGCCATGAGTGCACAGCTGTAAAAAGAAAAGAAAAAGTTACTTTATTACATAGTTCTCAAATATTGAAGACTGACACAACGTACCAATAATATCTTCACCACTTGCATGGGAGCAAAGGGATGCTGGTTTCGAGTAGCGAACGGCTTCTGCGAAAACGTTAACAACGCAAGTGTTTTGCAATGCGGAGCATTCCACATAGGCACACGCGTTGATTTCGTTCTTGAGCTGTTGTCCCATCTCCTGCGTCACCACTCGATGGGGGGAAACATTCCCCTGCCGCAAATCAGTCTGAGTTCCCACCAGGACGATGGGTACATCAGGGGCACATCGACGAATTTCTGGGTACCATTTGTCCCTGGCACTGTAGTACGTCGAAGAATCATTCAGCTTGAAACAGAGCAAATATACATTCGCGCCGTGGTGCACGATTGGGCGAGTAGCGAACACACAATCTTCTCCTGAGGTTTCCCATATTTCAAGTCCAACAATTACAGATTGTTCAGCAATCCGAACTAAAAAAGTGTCAAATACGTTTGGATGGTGCCAGTTACAGAAACTATCGGCGTTGCAGGCAATCATTAAAGAAGTCTTCCCCACTTGACTGTCACCTTTTGAAAATTTGTAATTTTGGTACACGGAATTAGTCACCATTTAAACTCACAAATACGTTGAAGTGATCTTACCAACAATTACGCACTTAAACGCGCTCATTAACAGTGCTGTTTGTGCTAACGCAATCCACTTTACAAAGTTTGGATGCGGAATTGTTGTCGTGAAATGCTAACGATGCAAAGGTTTAGGAGTACCGGACAGCAGACCACACCATAAAACAAAACGTTTGATTAACATGTTAGCTCCTTAGCAACTCGCTCGTTACCTTTTCTGTTAGATTGCCCACTTTGCATTTGTAGTAGGCGTGACAAAGGAGTAGATTAAATTGTTGGGTGGTCAAGAAGATATTATTTTCGTTTTTACAAAAATCTTTTAAACATAGAAGAAAAATTGATCGTATGAATTGATAAGTCTCCCACCAAATCTCAGCAAGGGCTATACTATTATTTATGACTGATGCCATATCAAGACAAGCAGCAGGACCAACTTGACACAGGTGACTTATCATCTGTACATTAACGCAACATAAACTAAGGAATTAAATCTACTTACCCGTATAACTAAAACATAGCACATATTAATCAACCAAACTAACTAACCTTCGATATTGAGTAAGAACAACTCAGTTTCCGTGCGCGAGTTAAGCATTGGTGGTGGGATTTTTCTTCTTACAGCCTCTTTGAACCTAGCCAATGCGCTGCTGTCCGTTACCCACGACGGAGGTGCATCAACTATGAAAGACGAAGAAAAATAGAGAGAAAGTATAGAAATATAGAACAACCATCAAATTAACATGCCGTCACTCAACAAACAAATTTGAAAATCCTTACTTTTTATTCCCGCCGCGCGCTTCGCATCCAGAAACTTGTGTGTTTCCTCTTTGCTTAGCAAGGTCAAGGGCCGCGCACCTTTTACTAAAGCGACACCACACACTTTTCGATCGATATCTGTCCCCGCCACAGCCCACGCGGGTGGTGAGGATACTGAAAAAACAATCGAGTTGAATAAATGAATAAATGAACAAAAAGGATCTTAGTGCAAAACACAACAAATTCTTACTTCGAAATGTGTCCGATCGCAGACTGTCCAGAAACATTGCTGTGCTGAGTCGTGAAGTTAAGTGTTGCTTTTCTGCTCCATATCGCCTGGCCTCCTGATACAGGTACTGGTCCGCATAACCTGCAAGCCACGATCGCAAAACTAAAACAAACAAAGAGTAATTATGGATATACACCTGCTATCGTAATAAAGTTATTCGAGTGTAAAAACTGAATGTATTATTTGCGGATTGATCAGCGGGGGAAGGTGGTCGCAATGGCGTTGGCGATGCACACCGGACTGCTGCTTCAAATACTTCAATCAAACGAATGCATTCAACAGCGGAACACTCAATATAAGCATGCGCGTTGATTTGTTCTTTGAGCTGCTCACCCATCTGCTGCGTGATCATACATGTGTCCACACCTTTAGCACTGTCATTCCTAACATCTAACTGGGTTCCAACCAAAACGAATGGCACATCGGGGGCGTATCGTAAAACTTCTGGATACCATTTCGTTTGCACATTTCGAAAAGATGTGGGGCTATTCAGTGCAAAACAGAGCAGATAGACATTCACAGCCTGGTGTACGTTGGGCCATGCTGAAAACACACAGTCTTTTCCTGACGTGTCCCATACTTCGAGTTCAATCGTCGCAGATCCTTGAGAAACCTTTACTTGATACGTATCAAAAATGTTTGGATGATACCAAATACTGCAGCATTGTGAAGTTCGTGCAGTCAAAAGTGAGGTTTTCCCCACTTGACCATCACCTTTGAAAAATTGTATTTACGGAACTCAATATTAGAAATTGCACCATTTACACTCATAAATACGTTGAAGGGATCTTACCAACAATTACACCCTTCAACGCACTCATTAACAGTGATGTTTGTGATAACGCAATCCACTTTACAAAGTTTGGATGCGGAATTGTTGTCGTGAAATGCTAACGATGCAAAGGTTTAGGAGTACCGGACAGCAGACCATAAAGCTCTGCAGTGGTTCCTATTGTTGATATAATCCCGCACGCAATTAAACGCACCGTGAAATAAAATATTTGATTGTAGCATCTCTTTCGTTAGGTACAAATCACATCGTGAGCTACACTATGATTTACCAAGTATGACTGAGGCCAAATCAAAACATGCAGCAGGACCAACTTGGCACCGATAACTTATCATCTGTAACAGTAAAGCAGAATATAAATCCACCACAAACTGAAACATAGAATTCAAATGAAAACAAACTAACTAACCTTCGATATTGGGGATATTCAGCAAGAACAAATCAGTTTCCGCGCGCGAGTTAAGCTTATGAGGTGGGATATTTCTTCTTACGGCTTCTTTGAATCTAGCCAATGTGCTGCTGTCGGTCACCCACGACGGAGGTGCATCAACTATGAAATGTAACGTAGCATTGGTAAGTGTACAACAATATACAAACCGGTACAGGATGGGAAGTAACCGTTGCACAAATCTCAAAAAATTTACTTTTTACTCCCGCCGCGCGCTTTGCGTCTAAAAAATTGTGTGTTTCATCTTTTCTCAGCAAGGTCAAGGCCCGCGCGCCTCTCACAAAAGCCTCACCACACACATGTCGATCGATTTCTGTCCCCGTCATGGCCCACGCGGGTGGCGAACGAACTGTACAAATCACTTTATTACCAGAGAGCATATAGAATCAATATACCACAGCGCAAATATCCTTACTTTTGAATGTGTCCGATCGAAGACTGTCCAAGTACAGCGTAGTGCTCAGTCGTGAGGTCATGTGTTTCTTTTCTGCGCCACAACACCTGGCCTCCTGATACAGGTACTGATCAGCATAACCTCCAAGCCACGATCGCAAAACTAAAGACAGATTTTAAAATAAGCGTGGTGAAAGGTTTGTTTTTCGAAGTAGGCACAATATATTTTTACCTTTGGGCTGTTCGCACGGCGCTTCAGCAGGCGATGAAGACCGGTGCGGCGGCGAAGCATACCGAGCTGCAGCATCGAACACTTCAACCAAGCATAATTTTCTTTTTGCGGAACACTCAACGTAACTACATGCGCCGATTTCCTCTTTGAGCTGCTGTCCCATTTCCGATGTAACCATGTCAAAACTTTCAATGCTCTCTTTTCTTGTGTCACACTTTGTTCCAATTAACACGATAGGAACTTCGGGGGCGAATCGTTGGATTTCAGGATACCATTTGGTCTTTACATTTTGATAAGACGTGGTACTATTCAGCGCAAAGAAAAGCAGATACACGTTCGCACCGTTGTGTGTATTGGGGAAAGCGGAGAAATCACAATCAGTCCCCGACGTGTCCCACACTTCGAGGTCAATATCTGTAGATCCACATGGTACATGAACTAAATATGTATCGAAAATATTTGGATGATACCATTTGCTACAGACTTGTGAAGTGCGTGCAATAAAAACTGACGTCTTTCCAACTTGACTGTCTCCTGCTAAGATGATTAAAAATATTATCATCAGCGACAGGACAATATTGCTCCAATATACATACTTGGCACTGCCTTTCTTACCGACAGCAACAGCTTTTATATCGTGTACTGACATTTCCTGTCCTGAAGTGCAATCAAACTAATTGCTTTCTCGAACGTTGACCAGTCCAAGAGTTGTACTTCAAGTTGCCGTAATTGGAAAACCTGATCTTCAAAAGACATCCGGAAGAAATGCCGACACTGACATTTTGAAAACAAAAACCTTGAATTGGAAAGATGGACACGTCAACTGATTGCAATCTTGCAAGTTGTTGCGGGCGATGTTTTCGACCAGTGCAGCCATCAATTGGAGGGTTTGTTTTGTCTTGTGGCTGCTTTGCGTGCTTTAACTGCGCCAAAACCTCGTCTGCAGATAGAGTAGGAACGTGCATGGTTTGTGGTAAAAAGAACATACAAGCTCTTAGCTTAAGTGAAGGTGAACTGCCTGATGACGTTCTGATGAAAATATCGGATCCCTTGTCAAGCATAAATAAGGTTTGTTTGACTTTGAACGAGCACATCCAATACTACAAGCAGACCATACAGAAGATGCGTGCAAGAATGCAGCAGCTCAATCGAGAAAACAATCAATTAAAAGAGTGAGTCATCTGCCGAATTGCTGCATTATTATCTAATTCTTCAAGAGACCATGAACATATTTCCAACTTTTTATTTTATCTGTCAAACAGAATGCTGCGAGGAGGGCCGGAAAAGCAGCGGCAGCCAATCCAGTCTCTTCAAAGTACAATCAATATCGTTTTCTAGCATTGTTTTTTATCGTTTACTTAAATATTTTTTGTTTCAGATTCCATGCAGCAGACCCAGCAGCGACCTCAGACGTCCCTCTCCTCAGTGCTTTCCAATCCAATCAACGCTGCGACACTGCCTCCATCTGCTGGCAGCCTGCTAGGGAAGCGCCCCAGCACCAGCCAATTGCAACAACCTCAACAGGTGCGTTTTACTTGTTATCTCTTCTCGTTTGAATAGGAAGAGTCAATCTCATTATTTTTTTTTCTTCTCGACCAACACAGCGCCTTGCCCAGCAGTCTGCTCACTTCCAGAATCACTCTTCAATTGGCGCTTCCAACATCGCCGAACCACCTGCCAAACGCGCACAGACCGCACAGCCGCTGAGACCAGGCACGAATACGCCCAGTGGCGGCCAGCGCGTGGAAGTGAGTCGTGTGGCGTCGCGTGACCCTCTTCAGTACCAGCACCAGGACCCCCGAAACGCACAGAACCAGAAACCAGAGTCTTTTCACCAGATGCAGCAGCGCCCACAAGCCCAACAAGGGCCCCAGAGTCAGCAAGACCAGCAGTCCGACCGAAGTGTATTGTCTGAAGTCTCTCCACCACATCAGCCCTCTGCCTCTAAGCCCATCTCAGAAAATGCCATGTGGGGCTTTACAGGCAGTGGTGCAGCCTCTCCCTCCTTGTCACACACTGTGACGCCGCGTGGGCAGGAAAGTGACCATATTCGCGACAAAAGAGATAACAACGACGCCAGAGACGGTTGGGGTGAGGGAAGGGAGAGATTCGGAGACAACAGAGAACGCATGCCGCCGCCGGTGGTAGACCGGCCCCCTTCCAACCCCTCTGTCAATGTAAGTTGCCAGCTTGTTTGTTTTTAATGCAAGGTTTTTTCTCTTGTGTTGTTGTGTTTGCCTTGTGCACTGCGGTTGTTTTTTATGCACTAAAATATAATGCTTCTACAGAGATCGCCTATGTTCGAGACTCCGTCGCGCCTGCGCAGTCCGCACGTGGTCGTGCCGCGCGTCGGCAGCAGCGGTGGTGGCAGTGATTACCGTCCTGGCTCTGGTTTAAGCGGTAGTGGTGGGTTTAATAATAATAGACCCGGTTCCGGTGCTGGTCACAAACAGCAGAACCCTCTGGGTAGATTGGGCTCCGCTGGCAAGCAGCCAGGTCCTGCTAACCCTTTCCAAGGAGTGGGCGTCACGCTGAGTCAGCACCAGGTACTGCCCTGTACTTTACTGCCCTAGTTGTAACGAGTTGATTAACATTAGTACATGTATATCATACGCCTTTAATTTACACATTGTTGTTTACATATATAGATGCCTCCAGCGTTTGGTGCGGGCCGCGGAGGGCTCACATAAGAGAGTGTCTGAGTTGTGGTGTGGTAGCTACATTGAGTGCTAAAAGCCTTTTGTTGTTGTAGTTTGAGTTGTGAAGCTTTTATTGAGAGAAATTATAACTGGTAGGGGAATTATAGGGAGGTAGAGAATGACTTGCGCATTGTTGTTGTTCTTAGTAAACTTCAACATGAGGAAATGCATTGCACAAAATGGGTACGCGAATGTGTTTATTGTGGTAACAACCTTAAAGAAAACATGTGAAAGAAGAAACAAATTGTCATTTACTTGGCACGTCGCTGGGTGCGTGACACCCGCAATCACTTCGTTTGCCCATTATGCTGTAGCGATTCCGCGCCACCAAATCATACACACAGTCTCTCAGCCTCTTAGGAAACACAGTGCATATGACAGATACGATAACTGGAGGCACTTTGAACAGCTCCTCGACTACTCGAATAGCAGCATCAGACTTTTCGAATACATAAACATTTGCCTTGTCCTGAAATAACACATTGTCTGATTTTCGCCCAAGCGCACGAATATAAACGACCGAGGACAGGTCATCACAATTTCTTCCCAGAGATCGCATTAATTCCTGTCCTTGAGTGGACTGCAAAGGGAGCAAACCAAACTTACGCTCTACATCAAATCTCTTTACGAAATGAACACAGCTGTTGCAAAAAATGCAGATTCCATCGTAGAGAATGATGCTACTCTTCCATGAACTTAAACACGGTTCACTGTCTTCTGTCGAAGGGAGAAGACTTGAAGATGAAGAAGCCATCTTATCTACATATGAAAATGAGAAGTTTGATGGCTTATGCATATTCATAGGACCGGATAACAGTTATTTTTTAATTGCGGCAATTTGAAGCAGGAGAGAGGGTTGGCCAGCCAGCAGAGAGACCAACATTCGAGAAAGTAAATCACACCAGGATAATAAATGTCAGTGCCAAATGTTAAAGCTGTTGCTGTCAGTAAGAATGACTGTGCCTATTATGCAAATCAGTGCAATTTTCTTCGGTCACTGATAAAAACGTATTCACTAATCTAATACAGGAGACAGACAAGACAAGTTGGAATCCTAATTGCACACACTTCACAAGTCTGTAGTAAAAGGTATCATCCAAATATGTTTGATACATATTTAATTCGTGTATCGCGTGGATCTACATCCATTGACCTCGAAGTGTGGGACACGTCGGGGACAGATATACGTACAACGGCGTGAACGTCTATCTACTCTTCTTTGCGCTGAATAGTACGACGTCTTATTAAAACGTGAAGACCAAATCGTCCCCAAAACTCCTATTTTGTTAATTGGAACAAGGTCTGACACAAGAAACGAGAGCGTTGAAGGTGTTGAAATGGTTACATCACAGATGGGACAACAACTCAAACACCCGTAAAATCAATCACTTCAATTTCAGTAAGAAATATGTAATACTGAGTGAACACACAAAAGTTTCTTTTATGCAGTAACTCATAACCAGTAGATATGCTGTTGGTTATAATCAAAGGCCGGACAGTGTTATGCATTTGTTCATAACCAGTGGTAATTGATATGCCAAAAATTATAACCATTGATTATGTAAAATTGATAACCAGGAAGTACAATCCGGTGCTTTTCGTTAATTATAGCGTGGAAATGCAAAGTGGCGGTGGGACCCAGACAGAAACCGCCAATATCAAAGTCGAGACAAATCGCATGGCAGAAGAGCGAGAGCGAGCAGAAGGAGTAGGATTTGAAAGAACTGGAGTCAAAGTTGAAAAATGAGGGCAAGTTCAGCGTACGCGCACCGAGTGCATGTACTTTTATTATCCGTAAATACTTAAGATATCATATAAATTCATGCACCTATACTTTTTTAAATACTATGTAACGAAGTTGAAATGCATTCAAATGAACGTAGAATGGCAACAATCATCGACGAAGCACACGTAAATGATTTGCTTCGTTGTTAACACTTTTAGTGAACGTTTACAATAATGCCACACCGCCGTCACCCGAAGTATCGTACGCGAACCACCAACGCAGCACCCCAACATCCACAAAAACAAATATTTTTGCCACCCTAGCTGACTGCTGAGTTCATTTACGTCTCTTCTCCTGCCCGTGTGACTGATTCTTTGTCTCAGTCGTTGAAACCACACTCACATTGCGCTTTCGAATTTTGTCATTCCCCTTTGTACGTGCCGTCGACTCATTCGCTGGACAAGGACAAGGAAAAACATATGTAGCGCTCTGACTATTCGTAGTTTGCTCATAAGCGATGTTAGGTGGGATAACGGGAACGTTGTGCGTGATGCCCACAGTGTCAAATTCGCTGCTGCCGATATTACCGCCACCAATGGAGGGAACGGCCTGAGCGTTTACGGTCTGGTGATGAACGCCTGAAGCAAAATATAAAAATGGAACTTTCAATATTCGCAAACAACTGAAAGCTTCTCACCAGCCAGGCCATGAGAAGAACTGTACTCACCAGAAACAGCAGTGTTGATACAATGGACAGTGTTTTCCCCAGAGCGCAGGTTCATCCAGTTCTTGCGTATGCTGGAGAACAGTGAACAAACGATTAGAAATTAGAGCAAAATACTGATTATAAACCAGAGCATACTGAAAGGTATGACCGTACCCTTCAATCATCGTGAGCATGTTCTTTCGCTCGCCATCGATGTCTGCCTGGCTGAACGCATCGTTGCGCAAGATGTTAGCAAACTTGCTCTGAATGTCCGCATCCGTGCTGCTGGGCTGGGTGCGAAGGACGAGCTCGGCGAATTTTGTCACAAACAGACCACAGTCGTAGTTGTTCGTTTGTTTTGGCACCTGTCGAGAAAATGATGCATGGCAAAACCTTCAAAACGCATCGTGGACGCCCGCAGAAAATACATGAAAAGTTTACCTCAATCTTAGTGACATGAATGTCGTCGAACAGTTCTAATTGGCGCTGATGCAAAGCCTGGTGCAAAGAAAAATAGATTCAATATAGCTGTACAAGAGCGACCCCATTAAAAACGTACCATTTTCATCTGCTTTACATCTACTGCGTTCATATCTTTCTTGGCACCACTCGTAAGTAAAAGATCGAGTTCAGCATCCAGCTCCGCCTTCTTGCGCGCCTCCCACTCAAATTGCAGATAACTAAAATTAAGAGTATAGATGATTTTTGAAGAAAATAGTTTACCGCTAACGAACAGAAAATAAACAATTTACCTGCGCAGGGCCTTGCCCACGGCTGCGGTATTGTGCATGCCCAAAGAGTCCATGTGAATGATGCACGTGCGGTTAACACTTGACTCTTCCTCACACTCATCCATGATAAGGTTACCATCACTGTTAACGGGGGACTTAGCAGCAGCACCAGCACCAGCAGAAGCAGAAGCAGAAGAAGAAGAAGGGGTGGATTTGAGGTGTTGGTGTTTGCTGGTGCTGCTGACGAGGCTCTGCAATACATCCAGTGCTTGGTGTCTAGCAGGTGTAGAAGCAGAAGCAGCAGCCTCCTCAGTATTTCCCTCCTCTACCACGACGTCCTGGTTTCACACAAAAAATTACCAAAGTTAATACAAGACTCATCACGACTTAATTTTACTATTAATAAAAAACTCACCATATTTTCAGTACTGGTATTGTCACTACCTCCTTCTTCTCCTTCTCCGTCTTCCTCCTCCTCCGCCTCCTCTTTTTCTAACACGGAAGGGCTGCTTCCCCCTGACGCTCCCGTCCCATCTGCAGTTGCTACGAACACAGAAAGTAAGAAATAGGCAAGTTGTCAAAAAACAATAAGAGGGAAATGAACGCCAGAATTTGAACAAAGTGAATAAGCAATTTCACAATAAAGCAGCAGTGCAATAGCAGCAGTGGTTGTACCTAGAGAGTTTTGGGTGTTGGAGGTAGAAAGGGTTAAATCTTGCACCGCATCCTCTTCAATAGGCGAAGCATCAGCAACAGCGGCGGCGCTTTGTTTCTTCTTCATGGCGCTGCCCGCACTCTTCTTTGCACTATTCTGACGACTGTTATTGTTACTGCTGTTCCAGCTCTGCCAGTTGGTTACATCAGCCTGGAGCCGCCCCAGAGAGGTCTGAGGTAAAAGAAAAGTACGTAAAATGCGTCATATTTGCATATTATAGTCAACAATGAATGAAACACAATGACGAAGAACAATAGTTACCTTGATTGCGCCTGGTCGGATGATAACCGCCAGACTCCAGTGGTAGCTGTAGTTGATCGGAATAATGATGTAGTCCTTAGCGAACAGGTCCACCTTGTTGGTCCAGCGACTCACCACCTTGTGTCCTTGTTCGAGGCTTTTCGGCGTGGTCAGACAGGTGTAAAACATGCAGTTAAACACATGAATGGCGGCCACTTGAGCTTGGGTGAGCTGGGTGGCGGCCAGGTGCTTGATCTTCAGGTCGATGAGGTTGTCGTTCAAATACTCTTCAGGAGCTAGCTTCTTCAGATCGCCCTTGAAGATAGTGATGGCATCCTGAATAAGAGGGAAAAAATGGAAGACAATCATAAGTGCACGAACCAAACAATAACATAGTATAATATATTGTGCTTAAAACACATGTAAGAAATACACATAGCAATCAACACATGCACACAAACACACCAACACCAACACAAGCACGCACCAGTACTTCTGGCTCAATCGGGTACATCGCATAGGTGAGGCAATCCTCTGGATCCACTGTCGCAGTCCCTGTGTAGTCACCGTTATTGCCGATCCGGAGACTGGACCGGTTCTTGCGGCGCTGGTTCTTCTGCTTGGTTTCCAGCTCTAACTGAGCACGCTCTCTGAGCTCTTCGATAGAATGCTCTTTGCGGTTAAGGTGGGCGAACAGGTACTCTCGAATGTCAGTGCTGTGCCAGTCGGAGCGATAATGAAGCCACTCGTTGACGTTCTTCTTCTTCGCAACGAAAGGTACTGCTTTCTAAAATAAACGAACACCAAGGTGAAAAAATGAAACTTCTGCAGCTTTAAAGACGAAGGTTTAGGGAGACAACGTACCATTTGGTGGATGAACTGTTCTAGACATGACGAGCTAAGCAGAATGAGTACATATTTTCCACTGTCGATGGTGCTCTGTGTCAAAGTGGGACACAACATACACCTCGGGCCGACATCCACACAGTTCAAGGACACACTCGCAGTGACACTAAGGGTTAAAAAGGCCTGAGGGGAGTTGGCACGGAGCGGGCCACAGCTGAAGAGAAGAGGCGAAATAATAGATAAGAAACACCACACTAAAGATTACTGATAATTTGAAACAAATGGAACTCACATAATCTTCTTGATCTTGTCGAACGGAATTTCTTCGATCTCAATGGGCGCTGTGCTGATGGTTCCATCCGGATCGCGTGTATTATTGTTCGAATCGGTGTTCAGACCCAACAGAATGCACTGGTTGTTACCACCGTCCACTCGTATGTACAGCTCGCGGGCGCTGCTGGTGCTGTTGCTGCTGCTGTCAAAGCGATAGATGCCAAGATAGATATGATCTACTTTCAGGCGCTCTGAGGTCTTGCTAAACGCATTCCGCTTCTGGTTGTCACTGAATCCAGGGAGACTGCCGTACAGTTTGAAAATGTCGTTATCTAGTTTCTGTTGTGCCAGCTGGAGAGGTTCTACCTCCTCTACATCGCTGTCGAGCAGGTCGATCACTTCATTGTTCGGTGATTTCCGTGCACTGTTCCGGGTGTTTCTAGAGTTGATGTTATTGTTAGCGTTTGTAGTAGAAGAGGCATTATTGCTATTTGTGTTCTTTGTGTTCTTATTGTAGGGAGTATTGAAAGGAGCTCTAGTGGGTAGACTGCTGCTTGCAGGGTATTGATGATTATTCTGATAAGAATGAGGCCGCAGCTCAATTTCACCTTGCTTTGCCTCGTATGACTTGGTAGTGGCTCGTTCATTCCCCTTGGTCTGTGCACTGTTCCTGGATGGGGCCCTACTGGTGGTGGCTGAAGGGTTGGCTGTTCTCGAAGGATCGGAATGCCCAATGTACGCAAAATCAGTGCTTCGACTTGCCTGCTTGTGATTCGTGGTGTTGGCAGGTTGCAGGCTTTGCAATGTTTTGCTGAGTGGGAGAGCGTTGGGAGAAACGTTGTTGCTATGTGTGTTCTGTTGGAATTTGCTGTAGTTGGTTGACGATTTCGACGCCACACTCAATTCTCCAGGCCCCCCGACTCTAATATTCATCTGTTGAGCGCGACCAAATGTATCTATGTGAAGGAGAGGCGGATCACTTTTCACTGGTGGCTTATTGGTAGAAAGTGAAGCGCCAGCAACTATTTTGGTGGGCTTGCTATTAGAATTGTCCGAAGCAACCATCCCATTCCAAGACTCAGCTCCACCACGCGCATTGGATGTTCCTCGTCCCTGTGACAGTTTCCTTCCCGGAAATCCCAAAGCTACGCTGGCGGTGTTACTGGGAGACTGAAACTCAGTATTGCTGTTTATGCCAAACTTCTTCACGCTTTTCGAACCAGACGGCATAGTAAGCGGTATTGGCTCACCAATTGCGCCAGAAAAAAGATCCAGCTTATCATCATCATTCCAGTTCTTTTCCATTGCTCCTATGAATACAGCGTTGCTGCAGTAAATGTGATTCGCCAATCATTGGCGAGATTTCGAAAGGGGGGAGAGTGTGAAAGTCACAATGAATTATTCGGTTCATTCGTACTACTGTGAGCGAACACACAGCGGTGGAACTGTTAGTTACGTTTGTTTGAAAGTGATAAGTACCAAGCTGATTTATGAATTTAACAAGGAACACAATGCATATAAAATATTGGCTTAAAATGAGCAAGATGTTCTTCTGTGTACTGCCGGAATATTTGCCACCGGCGAAACACCGCTTAGTTATGGATTTTTTTACTGGGAAGAACGGGGACAAATTGGTGTACTAACGCACCACTGTATTCCAAACTATTTGATCTGGCCCTCTTATTGTTGTTAGTAGGTCCATCAGCAGTGGTGGCACTGTAATTGTTCTTCACTGGTCTAATACTGCTTGCGCTGATCATATTGCAACTACTATCGGTGTTAGCTGCTACATCCCCAGTTGTCTTCTGTGGAGCAGGCACTGTGGTCGGTGATAGTGATGTACTTGCTGCTACTGTTGGTTGGTACTGTGCATGCAGCTCACTGTGCAGCCGCAGTAATTGTTGTTGTGTTCCTAGTCCGGTAATGTCAATTCCGGTAATTCTAGATGGTGGGCACTCTGCAATATTGTGGTTAAAAAGCCATGCTGGTGAATTGTAACTTAAACAACTTATCTGTAGCTTAAGACACAAACAATTCAAATATACCAACTACTTGTCGTGCATTTGTTATAAGAAGATTACTCCCAAAAACTATGCAATATAATCTGCCACTCTTCTACCTGCGACCGCGCCACCTGTATTCTAGATACCCGACGCTGCTCATTTCAGTGAGACGCGAGGCGGCGCGGCGAAAGGCAAAAGACAGTTCCTGTACAGAGGCCAGCTCACCCTCGAGCACTTTCAACTCATCCTGCGCAGCATCTTGAGGTTCATGGGCATCTATTACTGCATCTGTCGTGTTAGAAACTGGACTACCAGCACCCATGCTTCCATGACCATCTTTTGATGCGGACTTGGTCAGCTGAAGAGAGGTGTCGAAGTACATGTTATTATCTAACGGACGCCACGGCTGTTCTGCACCTCTCAAATTTCGTTCATTCATTGCACAAGAATCCACAGCTGCAGAATGTCGGGTTGTGCTAACTTCCCCATTGTTAATGGTAGATTCAGAATGTCTTGAGGAAGTCCAGGAATGGTCGGTGCCGAGGGCCGCGCCACCCGCACTCCCTTGTTCCACCTCCTCTCTCGTGAGTATCTCGAAGAGTTGCGCCGGCGGTGCGTCCGCCACCCACACAAAGCGCACATTGCTGTTGTACATCGCATCGATGAGAGTAATCAGCCTGCGCGCCTCGTTGTGGGCCAACACGCTGAGGACAGGAATGTTAGGCATGAATACCGTGTGGAAATGAGCACACAGCGCTTGATAGTCGGATGCTCCTCTGTCGGTTTCACACAGTGCTGAAAACTCGACGAAACATACACCAGCTTGCAAATTTGCATCAGATAATGTTAGTTTCCGGTTGTTCATTACTGGCACCGTCACTGCTTCGGAGGCGAAGTTACCGCGCTGCAGTTCTGCTTCGTATAGTCCTCGCAGAGTAGTAATGTTCTGAGGAGTGTTGCCGACGAAGTAAGCGTTCGGAGCAGTGTGTCCGCCTTGTCGGTAATCGTGATGGATGTTAATGTTGCGCACCAAGCAGTTCACTTGCAAGCGCTCAATGAAAGGCAAGAAATATTGCCGATTCAACCCGTTCAGATACAAATCAGTAGGTGGTCGATTGGATGTTGCCACTAATACAACGTTCTGTTTCCACAGTTCGTTGAAGAGGCGGGTCAGAATCATCGCGTCGCAGATGTCGGTTACTTGGAACTCGTCAAAACACAGCACCTGCGCTTCTTTAGCAATGTCCCGCGCAATTATTGTGATGGAATCCCTTTCAGAAGACAAGTTCAAATGAATATCTCGACCGAATTCTTGAAGCAGTTTCTGTTTGTGTTTGTGGATGCGGCTATGGACTTCAAGCATGAATTCGCTAAAGTGGACCCGACGTTTGTGTGGAAGGTTGACACTTGTAAAGAACATATCCATTAACATAGTTTTTCCTGTTCCCACATCTCCGTACATGTAAAGTCCCCGAAGACGTTTTTGCGTGGTAGCGTTTGCGTCGATACTATCGACACCTTCTGTAGCCATTGGAATCGCAGCAGGAATATTTTCGGACACTGACGGATTTTCCTTGCTCAAACCTTCGACAAAGTGCCGTTCAATAAGGTTTTGCAATTTTTCGAGCAAAGTAACAAGTTTGTATTGCTTTTCATCGAATGCCAGGGAACCAGCGACGACCTGAGACTTGTACGTTGCTGTCAACGAAGGAATGGCCTCACAAAAGCGTCTGGTCAATATTGGGGTTGTGCGCAAGGAAAAGACATTGCACACAACAGCTTTTGAGGAGCGCCTAAGCGTGATCATAGGAAGCACGTCTTTTACCTGCTGACTCACAAATTGTTCGACAAGGTTTTCGTTTCAACCGACTTTCTGTAAACCGGGATTTTCACTTTCTTTTCTGCTCTGTTCTGCTGCGTAAAGTTCAGAAAAGTGCCACGTTGACACCTAAATATAGTTGGAACTAACATTTATAAAATAAAAAACTTCAGGTATTCCTTGTCCCTTGACTCCCTTGACACAAATACAATCCGACCGAATATCAAATACGTTGTACACATATATTCACGCAAACTTAGCCGCCGCACTTAACGACATGCTACCATTCAGGTCCACCGCAGAATCATCCGAAGTGTCGCCCAGCTCTCCCCCAAAGACATAGGCACCGTGGGAGTAGTCGAATCCATCGCTACTGCTGTCACTGTCTTGGAAAGGGTTGTCTTCGGGAACCTTTCCTGCGATCCCTACGCCTTGGCCGGGAAGAAGGGCATTCGTGGTTCTGCGGCTGGAATCTTGAGCTCCGCTTGTGACGTCCGCAGTGGTCGTCGCGTTCATCATTGCGCGAGCTTTCTGCGCAATCTCTCGCAATGATCCTGCGCCTGCCCCGGCCACGGCGGTGTCGATGGAGTAGAGCCCTTCTTCGTCCTCGGCGCCGAGTGAGTCGTCCCAGAAGGAGCTCCTCTTCGTGGTGGAGGTCTTGGTCTGCTTGTCAACAGTATTCTCGGATGCCTGTCGGGTCTCTTGGGGATATTCTCCAGTTGCCACAGACGAAGCGAACGAGGATGTGTTCACACCTGCCATTGAGTTCACGCTGCGAGCGAAATCCTGGTGAGTGGCTTTGATCATGTGATCAATTTCGTCTGCCCCTGCCCGGTACTGCGCCTGTAGCTGGGCGTTG
>LNAP01002712.1_pt1 | contig 18285 bp, 16 predicted proteins | sample 602601 | NCBI WGS metagenome assembly LNAP01 (sample SAMN02440304, study PRJNA202911) | soil metagenome | biome: Subtropical and temperate rainforests or woodlands; isolation source: soil samples (1 kg each in a 20% v/v slurry with milli Q water) were... ...
CGGCACAAATTTGGCGCTGTCGCGGGTGTCGAAACTGAGGTCGGCATCTTTGTGGCCGATGGTGTAGCCGAACAGCGATTCGGACCAACGCAGCTTGCCGACCAATTGCTTGGCGTAGGGGTCGATCAGCAATTTATTCGGGTTAAAACGATGGCCTTCGGTGGGCTCATAGGGGCCGTATACGCGGTAGCCGTAAATTTGCCCCGGGTGCGCATCGGGCAGGTAGCCATGCCAGATTTCATCGCTGTATTCAGGCAGAACAATGCGTTCCAGCTCGGTTTCGCCGGTGCTGTCAAATAGGCACAGCTCAACCTTGGTGGCGTGCGCGGAGAACAGCGCAAAGTTGACACCCAGACCGTCCCAGGTGGCGCCCAGTGGAAACGGGTGGCCTTCGGAGATACGTGAATGCCGCACGACTTGCGGTGCCTCGTTGGGCGTTTTATGCGGCTTGGTCATAAGGTCTTTTCCTCACATTTAATTCAGGCTTTTGGCGGTTTTGCGGCTGGCTTTTTGGCCGCTGGCTTACTCGCTGCAGGCGCCTTTTTTTCGGGCGCTGACGGCTTGCTGGCAGCGGGTTTGGGCGCAGGTTTGGCAGCCGGCGGTTTAACCGCACTGGGTTTTGCCGCAGGCGTTTTTTCCGCTACAGGTTTGGAGGGCTTGGCTGGCTTTTCGATCGGTGTTTTTTTCGCGTTGGGTTCCAGCAGCGCGGGTTTCTCGGCTTTGGCCTTGGCCGGCTTTTTCGTTGCTGGAATAGCCGGGTTCGGCGACACCAGGGTTTTGCCTTTTACGCTTCTGCTGGCAGCCGGCGCGGCGGCTTCGGACTGGGCTAATTTGATCGCCATTTTCCAATGACGGTCGGCTTGGCCTTCGGGCTTGCCTTCCGATTCCCAGATTTGAAAAGCGAATTCACGGACGCGTTTTTCGTCGATGCTGCTCATGGGCGTGGCTCCTGAAAGGGGTCCGGGAAATCCCGCAAGACGGTGGCAATTGGCAAACGGCCTTCCACCGGGGTAAAGCTGCTGGCGGTGTAGGCACTGCTCAGCGTGTGGTGACTCAGGTGTGGCGGTAGTAGCAACTGGGTGTCGCCCCAGGCGCTGGCAGCAATCAGCGGCGTGCTGCTGCCATCGAGTAGGCCTGCGGCCAACCGTGGCAGCAGCACAATCACAAAGCGCTCGTCGTCCACGTAGCGGGCAAACGCCAGCACCTTAGCCGCCTGGCTACCCGTTACCTGTAGCGGCACAAAGTGGCCGCGGGCAAATACCGCGTGGTGCTTAGCGCGCAGGTTGAGGGTGCGGCGGATCAGCCATTGTTTAATCTGCCCGCCGCGCCAGCCGCTGACTAATTCGGCAACCGGGCGCGGGTGTTCGAACGCCGCTTGGCGCGCGGCGAAATCGACCGGGCGACGGTTGTCCGGGTCGACCAGGCTGAAGTCCCAGAACTCGGTGCCTTGGTACAGGTCTGGCACACCGGGCGTGGTCATGCGCAGCAGGCTTTGCGCCAGGCCATTAAGGGCGCCTGCGGGGCTAAGCGAGTCGGCGGCTGCGGCAATCTCGTTGCGCAGTGGGGCGGCCGCGCTGCCTTGCAGCAGGCCGTCGAGAAAGCGCCGGCAGGCGCCTTCGTAGGCCTCGTTATTGGCACTCCAGCTACTGCGCAATTTGGCTTCGCGCAGGGCTTTTTCTTGCCAACCGAGCAGGCGTTGCCGGTAAGCATCCAACCCCGTTTGATCATCGCCAGCCAAGCCAAGCGGCCAACTGCCGAGCAGGGTTTGGTACAGCATCATTTCATCGCCAGGACTTGGCGCGATGCCGTCAGCCAGCTCTTCACGCAGCGGCGCGGCCAGACGAAACCAGTTGTCGATGCGCTCGACCAGCCAGGTGGAGCGCTCACTTAACACGGCCAAGCGCGCGCGGGTGTCTTCGCCACGTTTGTGGTCGTGGGTGGCGGTGGTCAGCAGGTTGCCTGGGAACTGTTCGCCGCGCTTGATCCAACTGGCTTGCAGCTCGTCTAACGGCGCGCTGAAGTGCTGCGGGTCAAAGCCGACATCGTTGCGCGAGAGCAGCACGGCTCTGCGGTAGCAGGCGGTGTCTTCCACGGCTTTGGCGGCGGCGGGTGAGGTCAGCTGCTGGAAACGGGTCAGCAGTTTTTGCCGCTGTTTACGCGCAGGCCCCGGTGGCAATTGGCGCAGTGGCTGACCGCCCAGCCAGCGGTCGAGGTAGGCAAGCAGCGGCCAGTCGGCTTCGCCCAGGCTGCCATGGGCGGCTTCCAGCGCCTGCTGGAAAAACACCTGGTCTTGCGCGGAGCGCCCATGGCCGCCGGCATAGGTGCGGTACACCGGAAAGTGCACGATCAATTCCATTAGCGCGCGGCGGATGGAGCCCAAGGTCAGGTCGCGGGTGGCGATATCGTCGCGGGCCACCAGTAGCAGGCCTTGGGCCAAGGCCTCGAGGTCGCCGGCCAGGGTGCCGCTCAATACCAGCTGCCGCGCCTCGCGCACTTCGTCCATAAAGTTGGCGGTGCGCCCGCTGCGTGCCTCCCATAAACCGGCCAGTTGCAGTTCGCCAATGGGGTCGTGCTGCAGCTGCGAGACCTCGTTCATAAACTCGTAGCCGGTGGTGCCATCTACCGACCAGTTCTGCGCCAGCTGTTCACCGGCGGCGAGAATTTTTTCCACGTAAATGGGGAATGCTTGGCCCGCCAATGCTTCGGGCCGCTTGCTTAATAGCCCGTTCACCCGCCGCCGTAACTTGCGGCAGTAGGCACCAGGGTTGGCCAGGCCATCGACATGGTCGATACGCAGGCCGTCCACCAGGCCGCGCTGAATAAGCTCGAAGATCTTGCTGTGGGTGGCTTCAAATACGCGGTTGCGTTCAACGCGCAGGCCGCCCAGTTCGTTGATATCGAAGAAGCGCCGCCAGTTGATATCGTCCGCTGCGGTGCGCCAGCTGGCCAGGCGGTAGTGCTGACGCTCGAGCAGTTGGTGCAAGTTGTTAAAGGCCGCATCGTCGCCGACGGCAAAATGACTCAAGGCCTCGGCAACGGCTTGGCCGATTTCTGGCACCAGCGCCACTTCCGCCAGTTCTGCGCGAATTTGCCGGGCGCTATGCCACGCCAGGGGGTCAACATCTAACGCTTCGAAGCGGGCGGCGAAAGGCAGCAGCACAGGGTTGCCACTGGTTTTCAACACGTCGGCATAGGTCGGCGGGAACAGGGGAAAGCGGTGCGCGTAATGCTGGGCATACAGGCTGCCGGTGGCCGCCTCGAAGTGAAGGGTAATTTCGCCGGCCCCCAGCACTTCGCCGTAGTCGGTGCGCAGAAATGGCACGAGCAATTGGCCAACCATCAGCGGGTCGTGGGAGCGCCACTGAATATCGAAGAAGTTGGCGTACGGGCTGGTGGGGCCCCATTCGAGTACGTCCAGCCACCACGGGTTGGCATCGCCGCCAACGGCCATATGGTTGGAGACGATATCGAGGATCAGGCCCATGCCATGGGCACGTAGCTCGCTGACCAAACGCAGCAACGCGTCTTCGCCGCCCAACTCCGGATTGATACGGGTGGGGTCGACCACGTCGTAGCCATGGGTAGAGCCGGGGCGTGCGGTCAGAATGGGCGACGCGTAGAGATGGCTGATGCCCAAACCGGCGAAGTAGGCAACCAGGGGCACGGCGTCGTCCAGGGTGAAATCTTTATGAAATTGCAGGCGCACGGTGGCGCTAAGCGGTTTAACCGCTGACGAGGTGCTAGTCATGGCGCGATCTCAGAGCAGGTGCGAGGTGATCGCGGGCGCGCCGGGCTTGGTCCAGGCGTTGCAAACGTTGGGTGGCTTCGGGGTGGTCGAGCATGTCTTTGGCATTGATTGCCCAACGCCGCCGCCAGTTAGGGTGCACATCGCCGGGCCCGGGCAGGTTGGGTTGTTCGAATTCGCCCATGGCGTCTTCCAGCGGTAGCAACACCAGCGGTGCGGGCGTGCTGCCAAGAAAGGACACGCTGGCGTCCAGTTGGTCGGTGATGCTGTTATCGCGAATGGGCAGCAGGGCGCAGTCCTGCAGGGCTTTGTGCAGGCTGTGTTTTTCCCAGTGACGGTGGTTGCGGTCGTCGACGCTGTGTTCGTTGCTGGTATGACCGGCATTTTCGCGCCATTCAATATCGCGGCCTTGCATCCAACCGTGCAGGGTTGGCAGGTCGTGGGTGGTGGTGGTTGCCAGGGCATCGGCGGGCCAATGCGGCGCGGGGATAAAGGCGCCGTCTTTTTGTTCGAATAGCAGCACGCGCATGCCCAGCAGGCGGCTGCGGGCCAGCTCTTCACGCAGGCCGTCGGGCACGGTGCCAAGGTCTTCGCCAATGATCAGCGCGCGGTTGCGCCACGACTCCAACGCCACTAGGCGCAGCAGGTCGTGCAGCGGGTAGTTGAGGTAGGCCCCGGCTTGCGGTGGCGCGCCTTGTGGGGTCACCCATAGGCGTTTGAGGCCCATCACATGGTCGATGCGTACGCCGCCAACATGGGCCAGGTTGGCTTGCAGCATTTCGATAAACGCGCGGTAGCCGTTGCGCCGCAGGCCGTCGGGGGAGAACGCGGAAATGCCCCAGCTTTGCCCCTGACGATTGAGGATATCCGGCGGTGCACCGACGGTGACCGCTTGCAGCAGTTCAGCTTGGCGCGACCACGCCTGGCTGCCGGCGCCATCGGCACCCACGGCCAAGTCGGCGATCAGGCCAATCTTCATACCGGCATTTAGCGCAGCGGCTTGCGCGCGTCCCAGGCCACGGGCGATTAGCCACTGGCAGAAGGCGTGGTAGCCCACTTCCTGGGCGTGGTCAGCGGCAAACAGTTCAACATTGGCGTGGTGTGGGTCGCGGTAGTGCTCGGGCCAGGTGCGCCAGTCGCCGCTCATGTCGTGGCGCACCATAAAACCTTGTAGCGCTTCGAAACGGCAGTGCTGCAAAAGGGCATCGCCGCCGCAAAGCAGAAACTTGTCGAAGTCGGGCGTGAGCGCGTTGTGCTGGTCGCGGAAGGTTTGGTAGAGCTGGCGCAGCAGGCGCTGGCGGCTGTCGGTAACGCCGGGCCAGTCGATCAGTGGCAGGCTTTCCAGCTCATTGCGGCGGGTGTGCAGCCCGCAAATTTGCAGGGCATCGTTCACCGCCGCATCGCCCAGCAGGTTTTCCGGCGTGGCATACAGCGGATTGAACAGCAGGCGGCTGGACGGCGAGTAGGGGCTGTACTGGCCGGGCCAGGCGCTAAACATGGCGTGCATCGGGCTGATAGCCAGGGCGTCGGCACCATGACGGGCAGCGCTGCGCGCCAGTTCGGCGAGGGCCTGCATATCGCCCAAACCGCCATCGCCTTCACGGCGCAGGGAATACAGCTGGGCAGTCAGGCCCCAAATATGCCGGCGTTGGCCATCGGTTAAGTCTTCCACGCTGAGGCACGCAGGCGGTGCCACGGCAACGGTTAACAAGCGCTCGCCAATTTGCAGACGGTGATAGCCGTAGTGCTCGATGGCCGGCAGGTAGCCGTTGCCGTCCAGGCGCCCGTCGATGCGCCGGCCATTATCCAAGTGCAGGACAAAACTGGTGTCGCCAGCGAACTCACTGGCCAGGGACAAGGGCCGGTGTGCTTCATGGGTTATCAGCGGGTCGAGTTCACGGCGTTGCTGTTCATGGTTGAGCTGCGCCAGGCTGGCGGCGATTTGTTGCGAGCTTTGCGCCGCGTAGCCCAGGGCCTCGACCAGCGCGCGTTGGGCGTCTACGTCTACTGTTTGTGGGCGGCCATTGGCGTCCAGCCAATCCACGCTCAAACCCGCCGCCGTTGCCAGGCTGGCCAGTTGTTCGTCACTCATGCGCTTTCCTCTATAGATGCCAGGGCGCTGTATGGGCCGCGTACTCCCTGTTGCGCGGCGTGTAAGTCAATGCGATTGCCGAAGATCACGCGCGCCGCTGAACTCAACGGCGGGGCGCTCACCTGGCTGTCGCTCAAGTTGATGTCGATGCGCAGCTTGCTGCCATCGGCGAGGGTCCAGTTGGCGCTCAGGGCTTTGTCACCGAGCACCTGTACCGTGCCGCTGTGGCTGCCGGGTAGGCGCGGCACGATGAGCTGATGGCGTAGCTCCAGCAGCTTGCGGTAGTAAATGCGCCAGGCCTGGTGGGTGGGGTCGATATCGGGGGCGTAGTCGGGCAGCGAGCTGTTGAAGGTGCCGTATTTATTCGGGTCGGGAATGCTGTCGCGGATCGCGGCGTCCTGGAACACGGCGAAGTCTTTGAACTCGTTGCGCCGGCCATCACGCACGGCAATACCGAGCTCGTCATGGTGGTCGGTGAAAAACAGAAAGGCTTGGCGTGAGCCCCATTCTTCGCCCATAAACAGCAACGGGATCATTGGCGAAAGCAGCAGCAATACGGTGGCGGCTTTCAACGCATCGGGGTCGGTCAGGCAGCTCAGGCGTTCGCCAAAGGCGCGGTTGCCGACTTGATCGTGGTTCTGCAAAAACAGCACAAAGGAGGTCGGTGGCAAATGCCCGCTTGGTTCGCCGCGCGCATTGCCATGGCGGTTGGTTTGGCCTTGGTAGACAAAGCCTTCGGCCAGGCAGCGGGCGAGTTTTTCCGTCGGCTGTTGCGCATAGTCCTGGTAGTAGCCTTCGCATTCGTCGGTCAGCAGCACATGCAGGGCGTTATGGCCGTCGTCGTTCCATTGCGCGTCAAAGCCGGCTTGTAGCAGTTCGGCGCTGTTGTCTTCGTTTTCCAGCACCAGGTGCAGATGGCGTTCCAGCGGCACCGAGGCGCGCAGGCGCTGGGCCATTTCGATCAGAAAGTCTTTCTCGCTGATGGCGTGCACGGCGTCGAAGCGCAGGCCGTCGACGCGGTAGTCCTGCACCCACATCAGGGCGTTTTCAATAAAGAAGTCGCGCACTGCCGGTTGGCGGAAGTCGATGGCCGCGCCCCAGGGGGTTTGGATGTCGTCGCGAAAGAACGCTTTGGCGTAGTGGCCGAGGTAGTTGCCGTCCGGGCCGAAGTGGTTGTAGACCACGTCGATAAACACCATCAGGCCCAAGTTGTGGGCGCTGTCGATCAGGTGGCGTAGTTCATCCGGGCTGCCATAGCTGTTCTGCGGGGCAAAGGGCAGTACGCCGTCGTAGCCCCAATTGCGCTCGCCGGGGAATTGGTTAAGCGGCATCAGTTCGATGGCGGTAACGCCAAGCTCGACCAGATTGGCCAGGCATTGCTCTACCCCTGCAAAGCCGCCAAGCAAGCCAACATGCACTTCGTAGAGCACCGTTTCATGCCAGGGGCGCCCCTTCCATTCCGGGGTTTGCCAGGCATAGCTGGAAGGATCAACCACCAGGCTAAAACCATGCACGTCGCTCTGCTGCGCACGGGCGGCGGGGTCGGGTACTTGCTGTTCGCCGTTGATACGGTAGGCGTACGCGCTGCCAGCCGGGCAGGGCAGTTCGGCCCGGTGCCAGCCATTCGCCTCGGCCTGCAACGGCTGGGCGTTGCCGTTGGCAAACAGCACTTCAACCGTTCGCGCATCAGGCGCCCAGAGGGCGAAATGGGTGCTGCCATCGGCCGTGTACAAAGCGCCGTGAGTCGGCAACACGCCTTGCTGCAGCATCAGCTATAACCCCGCGCGCGGTGAGCCTGTTGTTGCAGCAAGTCTTTGTACAGGTGGTCGTAGGGCTGCACCGAGTCTTTCCAGTACAGCGGCGAGGCCATGGCCCGGCAGCGCATGGCGTTAAGCAGGTCGGGGTATTTGAAAACGTTAAGGGCACGCTGCACGGCGTCGACATAGCTGTCTTTGGTGGCGCGGCGGAACAGAAAACCGGTCACGCCATCTTCAATGGTGTCGGCCAAGCCACCAGTTTTGCGCGCAATGGGCAGTGAGCCAAAACGCTGGGCATACATCTGGCTTAAGCCGCAGGGCTCGAAGCGCGAGGGCATTAGCAGAAAATCGCTGCCGGCAAACATGCGCCGGGCGTCGGTTTCGTTAAAGCCAACACGTACGCCAACGCGGCCGGGATAACGCTTGGCCATTTCCAGTACGGCCTGTTCCAGCTCTGGCTCGCCACGGCCAATGATGGCCAGGCGACCGCCGCCGTTAACGATGGTGTCGACCACCTCCAGGGTCAGGTCGATGCCTTTCTGTTGCACCAGGCGCGAGACCACGGCAAACAGCGGCCCTTCTTCCACGTCTAGACCAAACAGTTGCTCAACATAGGCGGCGTTGCGTTTTTTGCCGCCCAGGTTGTGCATATGGAAGTTGGCGATCAGGTGCGGGTCGCTGCTCGGATCCCAGCTTTCGTCGATGCCATTGATGATGCCGCTTAGCTGCCCTTCGTGGGTTTTCGCTTGCAGCATGCCCTGCATACCGCAGCCAAACGCTTCGGTGGTGATCTCTTGGGCATAGGTGTGACTGACGGTGGTGATGTGGTCGGCATAGGTAATGCCGGCCTTGAGCAACGACAGCTGGCCGTAGAACTCCATGCCTTCCTGGCCGCCGGCTTCTGGCGGCAGGCCGAGTTCGGGCATGCAGTGCTTGTCGATCATGCCTTGGTAGGCGAGGTTATGAATGGTGAAGACGCAAGGGGTGTCTTGGCCCTGCCATTTCATATACGCGGGGGTCAGTGCGGTGGGCCAATCATTGGCATGCACCAGGTCCGGGTTCCAGCCCATGGACGCCTGACCTCTGGCGATATCGGCCGCCGCCATACCCAGGCGGGCAAAGCGAATATGGTTATCGGGCCAGTCGCGGCTATTGGCGTCGCCATACGGCGTGCCTTCGCGCTCATAGAGCTCGGGGCTGATCAACACATAGACGATCAAACCGTCGGCTAACTCCATACGCCCGATTTTGCACGGGGGCAGTGCGGCGTAACCGCCCACTTCGCCCACCACGCGCATGGGGTTGCCGCTCTCCAATACTTGCGGGTAACCAGGGATTAGCACGCGGATATCGTGCTGCTCAGACAGCGCACGGGGCAGGGCAGCGGAGACGTCACCCAAGCCACCAACCTTGATCAGGTCGGCCATCTCGGAGGTCACGAAAAGGATTTTTTTCTTATTGGGATAGAGCATCTGTGGCTTCTGGCTTTCCACTGGGGCGTTGGCCTTTGGCGGGGCAATCGAAGCGAATTCATTCAGTCGGTCCATCGCTATTGCAGTTCCCATCTGTTCCTCCCATGACACCGCGCCAAAATGGCGGTGCGCGTTTCGCTTGTTTGTCGCAAAAAAAAGGCGCGCATCGGCGGTACCAATACGACTTCCGCTGCTGTGTTGAAGTGGATTGGCCCGGGTAGATCAGGTCTTTGCCCCTACCTAAGTGCTGACCGGCCGGTCTGCGGAAAAGTTTTAATTTTTTTTCCCCGCGCAGACTGACGGGCCTAGACGCCGCAAGGCCTGGCACAGCACTAGACGGGCGGTTGTCGTTCCGGTTCGGCAATGGGTTCGTGCCGGTGCGGATTCACCACCTCGGCGGTGGGGCTGCTTTGGAAGGCGGCGCGTAGTTGTGGCAATGATTGCGGGTGTTTGTGGCTGATAAAGGAGATGAGGTTTTCGCGGATATAGCAGCGCAAGTCCCAGCCGCTGGAAGAGTCGCGGGAGCTGACCAATACGCGCAATTGGATGGCGCGCTCACTGGTTTCCACCACCTGCAGCACGCTGACGCGGCCGTCCCAGAGTTGTGGCACTTCTTGCAGTAAGCGCTCGAGTTCTTTGCGCAAGGGCTCAAGGGGAATGGAGTAATCGACCCAAAAGGTAATGGCGCCGGTGAGCGAAGAAGACACGCGCGTCCAGTTTTGGAACGGGTTTTCGATAAACCATTGCAGCGGCACGATCAGCCGGCGGTCGTCCCAGATGCGCACCACCACGTAGGTGCCGGTGATTTCTTCGATGCGGCCCCATTCGTTTTCCACGATCACCACGTCGTCCAGGCGAATGGGCTGAGTGATGGCAATTTGTAGGCCCGCGATCAAGTTGCCCAGTACCGGTTTGGCGGCGAAACCCACGGCCAGGCCGGCAAGCCCGGCTGAAGCCAGTAGGCTGCCACCAAATTGGCGGGCGCTGGGGAAGGTCATCAGCATGGTGGCCAGGCCGAACAGCAGCACAAAGCAGCTCAGGGTGCGCACCAACACGCGGGTTTGCGTTTGGATGCGGCGGGCGCGCAGGTTGTCGGCGATGTCTACCGGGTGGCGGATAAGGATCAGTTCCTGCACCGCCGCAACGGCGCGCAGGCCCAGCCAGGTGATGGTGGCGATGATCGCCAGGGTGGTGATATGGCGCAGGGCGCCGATTAGCATCAGGCTGTCGGCGGCGGCGGTCCACACCGTTTGCACGCCTAGCAGCGGCACTAATAGGCATGCCGGTTGGCGCACCTGCAGGAGCATCTCGCGCATAAAGGGCAGTGGGTTGGCCAGGCGCTGGAGCATGTTTGCGGCGAGGCGTGCGGCGATGCTTAGGACGAGAGCGGTGATGGCGGCGATTAGGAGGGTTTTGAGTTCAGCGACGGGGATATGGCTTTGCAAGTCTGCAAACATTGGCCTGGCCTTGGTTGGAGAGCCTTGTTTAGTGACCGGGGTAGGGCGAGGGGGTTCAGCCTGGGTGCGGCGTTGGGCTGTGCAATTTGCATGATGGCGTGAGGGGGTGTTCGTGCAGATTGCCAGCGTGGGCGCTGGGCTTTTTTTTATAAGTTATTGAAATTTAACAGCTAAATAATTAATCACGGGTTGGCCGTTATCTTGCAATTTCCCTCCTGAGAAAAACATTTTTCAGGAGCAGACCATGCAGCCGCTTACCGACCTTTATGTATCCGCCTTTCCTGGCCACGCCGTGACCCTGCAAGCGCGCCCGGATGGCAATTTTGTGCTGAACCTGAAAAAGGACGACAGCCACGCGCTGATCAAAGTGATCAACGCCAAAAACGTTTACAGCCAAGCCGCCGCGAACGATGAAATTCTAAATATCAAGCGCGAAGTACTGATCCGCGATAACGCTTTGTGCGGCGACAGCCCGCATTGCAATGCGGCCAAGTTGCCGACCTACAGCGGCCAGGAACTGAGTTTGCGGGCCATGCAGAGCCTGTTTAACCGTCGTCGTATTTCGTTCTAAAACTCTCAGCTTTGCACGGCCCAGCCGAATCGGAGGCAACCATGAACGCATCAACTAAAGTGTTGGAAAGTTTCTTCAGCGACCGCCTGGCCGGTGAAGAGTTTGTAGTGTGCCTGCCCGCGCTCTATGCCCAAGTGCCGGACGAGCAGCCGCCAGAAGTACCCGACAATGTGCCGCCAGAATTGCCCCGCGGCGAGCCGGGTGAAAACCCCGAACTGCCGCAGCCGCAGGACGCCATGCAGGCGTAAACGGCGACACGGCACCACTAGAAAGACTGAACACTCAGGCCATCGACCGGTCGGTTGTTTATACCTCCAGAGGGAAACATCCGAATGAACAGAAAGGAGAACGTTATGGTCGCTATTGAAGCGTTGGCCCGTGAGCTTGATGCTCAACCGCAAAACGTCCATGGCTGGGAACGCGCGGTGTGTATCACCGGCGGCGTCGCCATGGTTGGCACTGGTCTGCGCCATGGTGGTTTGCTCGGCAGCGTGCGTGCCGCTATCGGCAGCATTGTTTTGCTGCGTGGCCTGACGGGCCGCTGCCCGGCAAAACGGGTAATCGCCGAGCGTTACGATGAGCTGGCGGCGATCAGAGTCAAACTGGAAGCTGCCGCTAGTCAGTTGGTTGCCCTAAGCGAAGCGGGCAGTAAGAAAAGTAAGTAGGCCTTACGCCGCCTGCCTTTTCGCCACATAAAGCGCTACAAAAACGCCGAGGCCACGCAATACGTGGCCTCGGCGTTTTTTATTACGGCTAAAAGCGCTGCTACGCTGTTTTCCTGTCCTAAGGAAAACTCACCATGCACCCCTCGCGTTTTGCCTTGCTATTGCTCGTGCTGGTACTGCCCGTTGCCGCCGACTGGATTGATATCCGCGACGGTCGCCGAGAGAACGAGGGCGACTGGATGGAAGTGATCAACCAACTCGACGGCAACCTCAAATTCGCCCTCTGGGCGGCCGGCCGCGACGACCAAGCCTGCCGCTTGCGTGGTGTGGCGCAAAAGCAGGGGCCGGGTGTTTACCTTTACCAAGAGCAGAGCAGCCAATGCGTGTTGCGTATTTCGGCACAGGACGAGCGCCTCGTCGCCGAAGACCTGGGCGACTACTGCCGCTCGCTCTACTGCCCGCAAAAAGCCAGCATTGGCGTGCGCAGCTTCAAACTGGCGGCGCCGCTGCCGTTGACTGACAAGATTAATGGCGAGTGGTAGAAGCCACGGCTGCCTGCACGGCTCTTAAGGTTTGAGCGCGCAACGCCGATTTGTCGTTTCCCAAGCAAAGACCCTTCCTAAATCCCACTCCTACGCAGCCGGCAGGGCTGCTTTGCTGTGTGCGGCATGCTGAATGCGCTGATAAATGGATTATCAGCTTTTCTATTGGTAACACATAGGTTACTATTGCCATGCCTAGAGTCGTTGAGTACTTACGCAAGGATCAAACCAGCCCTTATCAGCGTTGGTTTGAGGCGTTGAATGTGCAGGCCGCAACCAAAGTCGCGACTGCGCTGCTACGAATGGAGTTGGGCAATACCTCGAACATCAAGTGGTTCTCCGGTATTGGCGAGTACCGAATCGATTGGGGGCCGGGTTATCGCATCTACCTGGCCAAAGAGGGCGACACGCTGATCATTCTGTTCGGTGGCGGCACCAAGGCTACGCAGCCTGCCGACATCAGCCGGGCCCAAGCGTTGTTCACCGAGTACAAAGCGCGTAAGGCCGAGTCGCTTAATGGAGCGGCCGGTTTAGAGGAGAAGTTGCCATGGCGCTAACCCGAGATTTCAAACTAACTATCGTTGAGCGCGTTGAGCGCGAACCCGAGTTTGCCAAGTCGCTGTTTGATGAAGCTGCTTCGCTGTTTCTTAACGGCGAAGCCGATGTGGCGCGCCTGATTCTTCGTGATCTGGTCAACGCCACCATCGGTTTCGAAAAGCTCGCTGCGCAGACGCAAAAACCCAGCAAAAGCCTGCACCGCATGCTGTCACCAACCGGTAACCCCAATATGGACAACCTGGCTGCCATCTTTAATGCGCTGCGTACCAGCCTAGGTTTGCAGATTGAGGTGCATGCGGTATCGACGCCCTAAAGGCTTAGGTCAACGGCAACCGTAGATCGCGCTAGTCGCGGAGCGGCGTGGCGAGGCGGCGGACCAATTCTGGAACGGCCCTTGCTGTGCAAGGCCGATAGCCGGGGCAGCGTTGGCCGAGTGGCGAATTTTATGTTCTCGCCGTTTGGTGGCGGCAATAGCGACGAAGTGGCCGCCACCACACACCGCCTCAAACCACCGGCAGCTGAAAAAATGCCCGCGCACACGCGGTGGTGTGGGCGGCCAACTGTTCCGGTGTTTCTTCTCGATGCTTGGCTACTTCGTTCAGTACTTCAGGCAAGTACGCCGGCTCGTTGCGCCCGTTCTTGGGTTTTGGCCGCAAGGTGCGCGGTAATAGATAGGGCGCATCACTTTCCAGCATCAACCTGCCGACCGGGATTTCCTTGACCAGCGGATGCAGGTGGGTGCCGCGGCGCTCATCGCAAATCCAGCCGGTAATGCCGATATGCAGGTCCAAATCGAGGTAGCTGAACAGCGCGCGTTTTTCCCCGGTGAAGCAATGCACTACGGCGGCTGGTAGACGGTCGCGGTAGTCGCGCAAGATTTCCAACAAGCGCTGGTTGGCGTCGCGCTCGTGCAGGAACACCGGCATCTGCAGCTCCACAGCCAGGGCCAACTGTTCTTCCAGGGCCTTTTCCTGCTGCGGGCGTGGGGAGAAGTCGCGGTTGAAATCCAACCCACATTCACCCACTGCGCGCACCGACGCTTCCTTTAATAACGCGGACAATTGCGCGGCGCTAGCGCTGTTCCAATCGCTGGCCTGATGGGGGTGAACGCCTGCGGTACTGAACAGGCGATTGCCGTGTTCATCGGTTTTACGGCACAGCTCCAAGGCCTTTTCGCTGCCTTCCAAGCTGGTGCCGGTGAGGAGCAGTTGGCACACGCCGGCTTCATAGGCGCGGGCGAGCACTGCTTCATAGTTCTGGGCAAAGCTGTCATGGGTCAGATTGACGCCAATGTCGATGAGTTGCATGGTGCTACCTCACTGCGAAGCGGTGCAGCTTACCATCTCCGTAAGTGCATCTATAAAGCCATGCAATACAGTTGCTTATGTGCACTTGTTAAAGCTGTTGCACACTTTGGCTGGCTTCCAACCGCCAGCTATGCGACCCTCCGCGCCCTTTTTGCCGGCGAACTCGTGCTGGCGAAGTTGTTTTGAGACGTTCGGAATTTTACGGTGACCGCCGCCAACCACGCTGGCGCGGCGCCTGGAGCTTGAATGACGCGAGCGCTGTTGCTTGTCCTATGCCTGGTGCTACTGCCGTTGCCGGCGGCTGCGCGTTTGGCCGGGCCGCAGGAGGGCTGGCAGCACCCGAGCGAGGTGCGCGACCTGAGTAAAATCCGCAGCACTGGTGTACTGCGGGTGTTGGTCAACCAGAGCCGCAACAGCTCCGGTGAAGTTAAAGGCCAAGCCATTGGCCTGGAATACCACCGCCTTAAGGCGTTCGAGCAATACCTCAACCGCAATGCCCCTGACGGGCGCCCGCTGACGCTAAAAATCATCCCCAAAGCCAAAGACCAATTGCTCGGCGCCTTGCAGCGCGGCGAAGGCGATTTGGTGGTGCCCGGCGAATTGCTCAATGCCCGCAGCGGCCAGGACGTCAGCCCGAGCATGGCCATTCGAGCCCATGTGCCCTTGGTGATCGTTGGCCGCCAGGGCAACAAACGTTACCAGCACATTGAGCAACTGACCGGTCGTAGCCTGGCACTGCCGGCTGGCAGTGCGGCGGCCGAGGCGCTGGACGAGTTGAATCAGCGCTTGGCCTTGCGCAAGTTGGCGCCGGTCAGCATCGAATGGGTCGACCCCAGTTTGGCGGTGGAGGATGTGCTGGAGATGGTCGAGGCAGGCATTTTCCCTTACACCGCGGTCGAGCTGCCGATTGCTGAACGTTGGCTGAAAGTGATGCCTAAGCTGCGCATCGAGCGGCAACTGGTGCTGAGTGATAAGGGCGATATCAACTGGTTTGTACGCCCGGACGCGCCCATATTGCGCGCCGCCATTGACCGTTTTCTCAGCGGCTACAGCAGCCCCACTGACCAGGATGTAGCGTTTCAGCGTATTTACCGACGCATTTATAAAGTGCATTACCCACTGGCCCGAGCTGATCGTCAGCGCCTGGAGAAGGTGCGCCCGGTGTTGCAGCGTTATGGCGACGAACAGAACATCGATTGGCTGGCGCTGGCCGCGCTGGCGTTCAAGGAGTCCACCCTTAATCCGGCGGCACGCGGTACCGGCGGCGCCACCGGCCTGATGCAAATCACTCCGGCGGCGGCCCGCAGTGTTGGCATAAGTGATGTGAAGGCCGTGGACGGTAACGTCCAGGCCAGTGCTAAGTACTTAGCCAAAATCCGACGCAACTTCTTTAATAGCGCGCAGATCAATGAGCGCGAGCGTATGGCCTTTGTGTTGGCTGCCTACAACCTTGGCCCGCAGCGGGTGCAAGGCTTTCGCGCCGAAGCCCGGCGACGTGGCTTGAACCCTAACCAGTGGTTCTTCCAAGTGGAACGTATCGCCATGGAGCAGGTAGGAATGGGCGTAGTCAGCTACGTTAATGCGGTGAACAAGTACTACCTGGCCTACGACCGTGAACGCGAGCAGTTGGCGCCGAAGACGAACGTCGCCAGCTCAAAGAAGTGATGGGGATGCAATCTATCTAATTGTTTGATTGGAATAGCAGGAAAATTGCGCTATTCGTATCGAATTGATTATTTAAACTACGCCCACCAACACCTACTAAGCCTCCTACAAGGATTGCACCATGAACAAGCTGATCAACACCGTACTTGCTACCCGCGCCGGCCTTGGCATCACCATCCTGCGTGTTATTACCGGCCTTACGTTTGCGTCCCACGGTTCGCAAAAACTCTTCGGTTTGTTTGGCGGTTATGGCTTGGCAGGCACCGGCCAGTGGATGGACAGCATCGGTATTCACCCTGGCTACCTGATGGCCTTGCTGGCAGGCAGCGCGGAATTTTTCGGCGGTCTGGCGCTGGTGATCGGCCTGCTGGTACGTCCAGCCGCGGCTTCGCTGATCGTGGCGATGCTGGTGGCGATCTTCGCGGTGCATATCGGCAACGGTTTCTTCATGGCCACCAACGGTTTTGAGTATGCCCTGATCCTGGCCGCCATTAGCGCCGCGCTGCTGGTTGAAGGCGCCGGCAAGTTCTCGCTGGATCGCAAGATCGCCGGCTGATTAGCCCGAGCAACAAAAAGCCCGCCGAGTGCGGGCTTTTTGCCATGTGATAGGTAGGCGTAGGTTGGGTTGAGCCAACGGGACCGATAAGCGCCGACCTGTCGGTCGGCCTGTTGGGCTTCGCCGTTGGCTCAACCCAACCTACGGAACGTTGCTGGCCGACAACTCCACCGCTGCGTCCAAACGCAGCCGTTCGTTTTCGTTGAACTGCTCGTTGGCCAATTGTTGGATGGCGCTGTGTTTGTCGCCGTCGCTCAGGCCTTTCTGGTTTTCGATCTGGGTTTTGGCGGCCGCAAAGCTGGCGATGCGTTGTTTCCAGCCGGCGCGTTGCTGGTCAAGGGCTTCTAAACGAGTGGTGGCTTCAGCACCGACCAGTTGCTGGCGCAGGGCACGCACCTGCTCCGCGCTAGCCCCTTGGGCACGCAGTTGTTCGGTCTGGGTGTGCAGTTCGTTTTGCAGTTGCGGCAGTACGCTTTCTTGCAAGTCTTCCGGCAAGCCGGCACGCAGTTGATCCAGGGCTTGGCCTTTGGCGGCGGCGTCGAGTTTGTCGTCGTGCTGAATGGCTAAACGTTGCAGGGTGAATTGGTTGTAGGCCTCTTCACCGCCAAAGAAGGCTTGATGCGCCTCAGCGGTAAACAGTCGGGCGCGCAGGGCCTGCACGGCGCTTTCCCGCTGGCGCAGGGCGTCGAGGTTGGCCATTTGCGGCAAGTCTTTTTCCAGCAGCACCAGTTCACGTTTGTAGTCGATGTACTGGTTGAGCAGTGCTTGGGCTTGTTCCTGCGCGGGCTCCGGCAACTGGCTGGCGATATAGGCGCGCAGACGTTTAACGCTGTCTTGCAGCGATTCCTCGCCATAGGAGCTGAGGAAGTAATCGAAAATGCGGCGGATGTCGCCGGTAATCAGCAGATTGCCGGCGCCATCGACCTGAAAGCTGCCGTCTACTTGCGTGCCCTTGAACGATGGCGGCAAGGGGGCGAGGGTGGCGGGTAGGGGCGCGATCTGCGTGCTGACCAAATCAGCGGTTGCGGTCGGTTTTTTATCCGCAGCAGGCGCTTTAGAGACCTTTGAATCGGTGGGTTCGCTCGGCGTTTCAGCCGGTTGTAGGTAGAGCATCACCCCCACGCACGCAGCGAACGAGACGGGCAGCAATAGCAGCAGTTTTTTCATTGGTGTGCGTGCTCCAACGAGAAGGCCGTGCTGACCGAGCCCTGCGTGGGCCCGGCCAGTGTCAGGGATTACAGGCCGACGTTTTTCAGGCGGTTGGCTTGTTGGCGATACACGGTGACCGGGTCGGTCTCAAACAGGCTGGTGAGGCCAAAGGTTTGGTTGACCTCGTCGAGGTGGTTCATGCGGTAGTCGTCACGAATCACTTGGCCCATGTGCGAGCTGCACTTGCCGACCAAGCCGTCGCTGGCTGCGCCTTTGAACGTGACGGCCGAGGCGCCGAGCAACAGATCGCTCGGATCAAGCACGTTGGTCAGTGGGCTGGTGCCGCTCCAGGAGTAGTAGCGCACGCCATTCACGCTGTAGGCACCTTCGCCGCAGGCCGTGGTGGGAATGCCTTGTGGGTACTTGGCGTTAAACACTGCTGCGCCTGCCGAGTTCAGCGAGGTCAGCGCGCCCAGGGCGTTCTGCGGCGTGGTGCTGGAGCTGGCAGAGAGGAAGTTGATCAGTGCGCCGAGGCCATTGACGATGCCAGCGACCACGGTTTCGCCCGCCGAACCTGGCGGAATCTGGCGCAGGAAGTCGGCGGTGGCTGAGCCCTTATGCGGCCCGCCAACGCTGGTGGCCGAGGCAATCAGATCGGGACGCACAGCCGCTACGTAACGGATGGTCGGGCCGCCATGGCTGTGGCCGATCAGGTTGACCTTGGGTTTGCCGCTGATGGCGACGATTTC
>LNAP01003576.1_pt1 | contig 18285 bp, 16 predicted proteins | sample 602601 | NCBI WGS metagenome assembly LNAP01 (sample SAMN02440304, study PRJNA202911) | soil metagenome | biome: Subtropical and temperate rainforests or woodlands; isolation source: soil samples (1 kg each in a 20% v/v slurry with milli Q water) were... ...
TTTATAGATCTGCACGCCGTGCTGGGCCAGGGCGCGGGACGCGGCGGTGGCCTCCAGGGGCGGCCGGCGCACTTCGAACTTCACCGAGACCTTGGATTCGGGCAGCAGTTTCTTCTGGACGCGCTCTTCCAGGGTGCGAGCCAGGGCGTCGAAATCCGACACGCGCAGCGCGCGGGCGTCGGCCTGGGCGGTTGCCTGGCCGGGGATGACGTTGCGGTTCGTGCCCGCCTGGGCGACGGTCCAATTCAGTTTCAAGCCTTCCTCGGGCTTGGACAGCTTATCCAGTTGCAGCAGCTGGTGCGCCAGTTCATATAGTGCGTTGACACCGCCTTCGGGGCGGGCGCCGGCGTGCGAGGTCTTGCCTTGCACGGTCAGGTAGGCTGCGCCGATGCCGCTGGTGGCAAGGGTCAGGCGGGCTTCGGCGCCGCCGCCTTCGAACGAAAAGACGGCGTCCTGATCGGCGCCCAACCTCGTAATGGTGCTGCGGGCGCCCGGCGAACTGATCTCTTCGTCGCCGTTGATCAGCACGGTGATGGTGCCGAAGTCGCGAAAGCCCAGTTTCTGAAGCAGGGTCAGGGTGTGGATGATGGTCGCGACGCCGTGTTTGTCGTCGGCGATGCCCAGGCCGTAGGCTTTGTCACCGTCCACCCGGAACGGCTGGTCTTTCAGCATGCCATTGCGATAGACCGTGTCCATATGCGCGATCAGCATGATCTTCTTGGTGCCGGTTCCCTTGAATTCGGCATGGACCATCGGGCCGACCTTTTCCGGGGTGTCGTCCAGCCGGAAGACATCGGTGGCCGGCAGGATCTCGACCGTGCCGCCCAGCGCCTTCAGGCGGTCGCGGATCAGGTCGGCGATGCGTTCCACGCCTTCGACGTCCTTGCTGCCGGACTCGATGTTGACCAAATCCCGCATGGTGTCGAGCATTGCCTGTTGCTGGCCCTTCGCGGCTTCGTGCACGGCGGCCACGGGCGCGGCTAGCGCCGCGTGCGCGCCGCCCAGGAAGGCCAGGGCGATACAAGCGCGCAGAACATGCAGGCGGGGAGAGGTAAGCGGCATCGAGGGAACCCTTTATGTGGCGGGGAAAGGGGCGCCGGCCGGAACGGCCTGGCGTCAGGGACGCAAGGCCAAATGGCGCGCGGCTCCTGAAAGTCACGATACGAGCGCGCGGGAAGCGCGAAAATGGTGATTTCCCGGGTTGACGGCGCACGCCTTCCATGTAGTGGGGACAGGTCGAAAGGCCCGCCGGGAACTTGAAGAGAATCCGAAGCTCCCATACGGGCGGGTAATGCTAAAATCCGCCGGCTGATCCGGTAATGACCGGTATGGGAATGGGCGAATCGAGTTCGCCCTTTTTTATGCGTTTTCTTGCGGCTCTGGGTGGATACCCCCGGAGCGCGGCAACAGGGATTCCATGTTCGAATTTATTCGCAGCCATCGGCGCTGGATGCAGTTCATCCTGCTGATTCTGATTGTGCCGTCCTTTTTCCTGGTCGGAATTCAAGGCTATGACAGCTTCATGCGCCAAGAGCCTGAGTTGGCGACAGTCGACGGCCAACCTATTTCGCGTGCCGAATTTGACCAGGCGCACCGCAACCAGCTGGAGCAGTTCCGTCAGCGCATGGGCGCGCAGTTCGATCCGGCCGTGATCGACACGCCGGCGATGCGTGAAAGCCTGCTGAATCAGCTGATCAATCAGCGCCTGCTGGCCAACGTCGCCGTCGACAACCGTTTCACGGTGTCCGACGAAACGCTGCGCAACACCATTGCCGCCATTCCGGAAGTGCAGGACAACGGCCGCTTCTCGCCCGAGCGCTATCGCCAGGTGCTGGCAGCGCAGGGCATGTCGCCGACCTCGTTCGAAGCCGGCCTGCGCCGCGACCTGGCGGTCGCACGCGTGCTGGAACCCGTCGGGCAATCGTCGCGCGCGCCCACCGAAGTCGTGGCATCGCTGGAAACCGCATTGACCCAGCAGCGCACGGTGCAAACGCGCCGCTTCGCCGCTGCCGATTTCCGCTCGCAAGTCACCGTCACGCCGGCCGACATCCAGGCTTGGTACGACGCCAACAAGCAGCAGTTGCAGGTCCCCGAGCAGGTCCAGGTGCAGTACCTGGTGCTGGACGAGGCCGCCGCCACGCAAGGCATTCAGGTCAAGGACGAAGACCTGACGGCCTATTACGAGCAGAACAAGAACCGCTTCGGCCAGCCCGAACGCCGCCGCGCCAGCCACATCATGATCGAACTGGCCCCGGGCGCATCGGAAGACGCCCGCAAGGCTGCTCGCATCAAGGCTGACGACCTGGCCCGCCAGGCCGCTGCCGATCCGGCGCAGTTCGCCGAATTGGCCCGCAAGAATTCGCAAGATGCCGGGTCGGCTGCCAATGGCGGCGACCTGGGCTGGCTGGCACCGGGCATGCTGAGCGGCCCGCTCGAAAAGGCCATTTTCGGCCAGGCCAAGGACCAGGTGTCCGGCGTGGTCGAAAGCCCGTCCGGCCTGCACATCGTGAAGGTTACCGAGATCCAGCCCGCGGCCATCAAGCCGCTGGCCGAAGTCAAGGACCAGATCACCGGCGAAGTCCGCAAGCAGCTTGCCGCCGTGCGCTTCTCGGAAATGGCCAGCCAGCTGAACAAGCAGGTCTATGACCAGCGCGACAGCCTGCAACCCGCTGCCGATGCCGTCGGCCTGAAGCTGCGCACCGCCTCGGGCGTGACTCGCGAAGGCCTGCTGCCCGCCGATAAGGCCGGCCCGGGCTCGGCCGCCGACAGTCCCGACGCCGCGCTGTTGGACAACCCGCGCGTGCGCCAGGTGCTGTTTTCGCCGGACGTGCTGCGCGAAAAGCAGAACTCCGGTGTGATCGAACTGTCGCCTGCCACCATGATGGCCGTGCGCGTGGCCGCCGTGGAACCGGCGCACGTGCCGGCGCTGGACAAGGTCAGCGAGACCATCCGCGCCAAGCTGCTGGATGAACGTTCGGCCGAAGCCGCCAAGAAGGCCGGTGAAGCCGCGCTGGCGGCCGACAAGGCAAATCCGTCGGCGGCGCCGGAAGGCTTCTCGGCGGCCGTGACCGTGTCGCGCCAGAATCCCAAGGACTTGCCGCAAGCGGTGGTGGACGCCGCGATGCGCCTGCCGGCCACCCAGTTGCCCGGCTATGCCGGCGTGCAGTCGGGCGTCGACTACACGTTGGTGCGCCTGGAAAAGGTCGAAGCCGGCACGGTCGATGCCGCCGCCAAAGACCGCCTGACGCAGCAGTTGTCGGGCGGCCTGGGCCAGGCCGAAATCGAAGCGCTGCTGAAAATGCTGCGTGAACAGTACAAGGTGCAAGTGCTGCCCAGCGCCGCCGAAGTCATCCGCGGCGAGCAGCCGCAGGCGGCAGGCTGATCAGCAAGAAAGGGCCTTAACGCCAAAAGGCCCTAGTTCAACAGTGGCTGCAACGTCGGCCACACGTTGTCCAGCAATTGCGGCTGGGCATCCTCGTTCGGATGGATGCCGTCGGCCTGGAACATCGCCCGGTTCGTTGCGATACCTTCCATCAGGAAGGGCACGAGCCGGGCGTTTTCGTCTGGAACAGTTGGGCGAAACGCTGTGTGTAATCGCGGCCATAGTTGGGCGGGATCTGCATGCCGACGATCAGCACCTGCGCATCCGCCTTGCGCGAAGCCTGGGTCATGGCGCGCAGGTTCTGTTCGGTCATGGACAGCGACAGGCCACGCAGGGCGTCGTTCGATCCCAGCTCCAGCACCACCACCGCCGGCGCATGTTGGCGCAACAGCGCAGGCAGGCGAGCCACGCCGCCGCTGGTCGTATCGCCGCTGATGCTGGCGTTGATCACCTGGTACTTGGGGTATTGTTCCGAAACCCGGGCGGACAGCAAGGGCACCCAGCCCGTGCCGCGCTTGATGCCGTATTCGGCGGACAGGCTGTCGCCCACCACCAATACGGTGCGCGGCGCGGAACCCTGGGCCGCCGCAGCGGTCTGAGCGTGGGCGGGGGACGCCATGACGGCGGCTGCCAGGGCGGTTTTCGCCAGGGCGGATGTAAGACGCAGACGGGAAAATAGGCGCATGGATAGCAAGAATTCGATCGAAGTGAAAGGGCTGGGCAAGCGGGTGGCCGATGCCGGCGGGACGCTGTCCATCCTGGATGGTATCGATTTTACGGTGGCGGCCGGAAGTGCCGTGGCCATCACCGGAAGTTCCGGATCGGGCAAGTCGACCCTGTTGGGACTGCTGGCCGGGCTGGATGTTCCCAGCATGGGCAGCGTACACCTGGCCGGGCAGGACCTGTTCGCGCTTGACGAGGACGGCCGTGCGCGGTTGCGCGCCAATCATGTGGGGTTCGTGTTCCAGTCGTTCCAGCTGCTGCCGAACCTGACCGCGCTGGAAAACGTGATGTTGCCGCTGGAACTGGCCGGGCAATCCGCCCGCGAACCCGCGCAAGCCATGCTGGAGCGCGTGGGCCTGGGCGCCCGGTTGCACCATTACCCTCGGACGTTGTCAGGCGGCGAACAGCAGCGCGTGTCGCTGGCGCGCGCCTTCGTGGTGCGGCCCGATCTGCTGTTCGCCGACGAGCCCACCGGCAGCCTGGATGCCGCGACGGGCGTTACGGTCATCGACCTGATGTTCGATCTGCACCGCGAACACGGCACCACGCTGGTGCTGGTGACGCACGACCCGCAGCTGGCCGCGCGTTGCGGGCGCCAACTGGTGCTGGCCGCCGGCCGGATGGTCCAGGGCGTCTGAGACACCCTGGCCAGATCGGCTTACCTGCCGATCATTTCGCTTTGGCGACCGCCTGGTTCCATGCCGCGACCACGGATTCATACTCGGTGGCGGCGGCTTCCTGGATGACCGGGAAGATCTTGACCGTGGACAGATCGGGCAGGGTGGTCAGGCTGGCCACGGCCACGTCGGTGCGGGTCGGGCGGCGGAAGTTCTTCACCAACTGCGCTTCTTGCGACGCCTTGCTCAGCAGGCCGTCGTACAGCGCCTTGGCCGCATCCAGGTTTTTCGCGCCCTTGATGATGAACATCCCTTCCGGCGCCAGATAGCTGCCTTCGCTGGGGTAGACGAGCTTGATCTCCTTCTGCCCACCGGCCACGTATTCCTGCGCGGCGTATTCCAGCGTCATGCCCACGGCGTATTCGCCGGCCGCCACGCCCTTGTAGGTGGTGCCGGACGAGGCGGTCACGACCGCGTTGGCGGCGATCTTGTCCAGGCCAGCCTGGCCAAACTGCTTGTACAGGCCATAGACCAGCATGTAGGCCGTGCCGCTCTTGGCGGGGTCGGTAATGGCGAACTTGTTCTTCCACTGCGGCTGCATCAGGTCTGACCAGGTGGCGGGCGCCGGCAGTCCCTTCAATTGGCGCTCGTTGACCATCATCACCATGACGTGCACGTTCGTGCCAACCCACAGGTCGTCCGGCCCGCGGAACTCGGCCGGGATCTTGTCCAGGTCGGCCGGGCGGTAGGGCTGAAGGTGCTGGCGATAGGCGCCCAAGGTGCCGAAACCACCGCTCCAGAACAGGTCGCCGCGCGGATTCTGCGACTCGGCCTCGATGCGCTTCATCATCGTGCCGGTGCCGCCGGTGACGGGCTGCACGTTCAGCTTGGGGCTTGTCTTCTTCACCGCTTCCAGCGCGGTTTCGATGGTTTCCGTATTGTTGGACGAATACAGCACGACGTTCTGGGCGTGCGCGGCGCCCGACGCCAGGGCGGCGGTCAGGACACTGGTGCGTATCAGGTGCTTGAGTTGCATGGCTAGCCTTTGGATCGAGGGGGGTTATTTGCCGGAGAACAGCTTGATGCGGAATGCCTTGACCGACACGATGATGGGCAGCACGATCACCGTGACCAGCGCGGCGCCGTAGGCGGAAGCCATGCCCAGCCGGCCGCCGTCGACCTGGCGGAAGATGGCGATCGGCATGGTTTCCAGGCCGCCGCTGTAGGCGACGATCGACGCGGAGAGTTCCGAGATGGTCGTGAGCCACATCAGGATGGCGGCCGAAATGATCGACGCCTTCATGGCGGGCAGGATCACTTTGAAGAACGTCATCAACGGGGATACGCCCAGGCTGATGGAGGCCTCTTCGATCGAGTCAGGGATGTTGAACAGCACCGACGAGGCGTTGCGCACCGCGAACGGCAGGCGGCGCACGGTGTAGCACAGCACCATGATGCCGGATGTGCCTGCCAGCACCAGCCAGCCGGTGTTGAACGTTTGCACCAGCGCAATGCCCAGCACCGTGCCCGAGATCGTCAGCGGCAGCACCACGATGTAGTCCAGCACTTGCGTGAAGCCGCTGCGCTTCTTGATCGTCAGGTAGCTGACCAGCACGGCGAATGCCACGCCCAGCACCGTCGCCAGCGAGGCAAACTTCAACGAATTCAGGATGGGTTCCGGTGCGCCATGCACGGCCCGCTGCATGCTGGCCAGCGACCACTGGCCCCATTGCATGACGGGGCCGCTGGTCTTGGTGAAGGCCGCCACGAACACGATGATGAGCGGCAGCATGGACAACAAAATCACGAAGCCGACGCCGCCGGTGTACAGCGCGGCCGTCCACGAGCGCACCCGCACGGCCGCTGGCGCGCGGCCCTGCGTCATGGTGTAGACCTTGCGTTCGACCACGCGCTTCTGGAAGAAGAGCACGATGGCGACGATCGCGATCGACACGACGGACATGGCGCTCTGCAGGGTGGGGCTACCCCCCATTTCGCTGACGAAGGTGTTGTAGGTCATGACCGACAGCAGCGGCACGCGGCTGCCCAGCAGCATCGCCAGCGCGAAGTTGCCCACGACCAGCGTGAAAACCACCAGCGCGTTGACCAGCACCGCGGGCAGCAGCACGGGTACCAGCACCCGAAGCTTGGTCAGGAAAGGCGGCGTGCCCAGGCTCAGGCCGGCTTCTTCCAGCTGTCCGTCAAAGCCGCGCAGCGCGGCCAGAACACCCAGGTAGATGTAGGTGTAATAGACGAGCGTCATGGAAAACACCATGCCCGTCCAGCCGTAGAAAGAGGGCAGCGAGATGCCCGCGTCGCCCAGCAGATTGGTCAACAGCCCGTTATTGCCCAGGACCAACAGCCACGACTGGCCCACGATGATCTCGGGGATCACGATGGTCAGCACCGGCAAGATCGCCACCAGGTTCTTCAGCGGGAAGTCATAGCGCGCCACCATGTAGGCGAACGGCACGCCCACCAGCACCGTGCAGGTCGTCACGGCCAGGCCCAGGATCAGCGTGTTGCCGAAGGCCTCCAGGTATTGCGAGTCTGCCAGCAGCGCCTTGAATCCCTCAAGCGAAAAGCTGCCGTTCTGCCCGGTGACGCTGTTGCCGAACAGTACGCCCAGCGGATACAGCACGAAGAACAGCAGCAGGACCAGGCTGATTGCCGTCAGGATGCCCCAGGGCCACCATTTGATTTTCATGGCGCGGGCGTCCTCAGGCGTTGACGACGCGGCTGTCGGCCGGGATCAGCACCTGCACGGCTTCGCCGGGCTGGAACTGCGCGACCATGTTGCCGGCATGCAGCTCGACGCGGATCTCGGAGCCGTTGTCCAGGGCGATGCGATAGGCGGTCTTGAAGCCCAGATACTGGCGGCGCAGCACTCTGCCCGGCAGCGTGTTCGGCACGTAGGGGGCAGGCGCCATCAGCGCCAGTTCTTCGGGCCGCGCAATCAGCACACCGCTGGCGTCCAGCTGCGCACTGCCGCGCACGCCGTCGAATCCCAGGCCGCAAAGCTCATAGCGGACATGGCCGTCGGGCGCGCCTGCAAGGCCCGTGCGCGCAGGCACCGGAATCACGTTGGCCGAACCGATGAAGTCGGCCACGTAAGCGTTGACGGGCGTGCCGTACAGTTCTTCGGGCGTGCCCAACTGCGCAATGTTGCCGTGGTCCATGATGGCGATGCGGTCGGACATGGCCAGTGCCTCTTCCTGGTCGTGCGTGACGAACACGGTCGTGATGCCGGCTTCACGCACCAGGTCCAGGATGACGTCGCGCATTTGCAGACGCATCTTCGCGTCCAGGTTGGAGAGCGGTTCGTCCATCAGCAGCACGCGCGGCCGGATCACCAGCGCGCGGGCCAGCGCCACGCGCTGGCGTTGTCCGCCGCTCATCTGCGCGGGGTAGCGGTCGGCCAGCGCCAGCAATCCCACTTTATCCAACGCCTCGTTCGCGCGACGGGTGGTTTCGGCGCGTGCCACGCCTCGGGCGCGCAGGCCGTAGGCCACGTTGTCGAAGGCGGTCTTGTCGGGGAACAGGGCGTAGTCCTGGAACACCATGCCGATGTCGCGGCGGTGGGCCGACACGTGGGTCACGTCGTCCTGGTCGAACAGCAGGCGTCCGCCGTCGGGGGCATAGAAGCCTGCGATGCAGCGCAGCAGCGTGGTCTTGCCGCAGCCGCTGGGCCCGAGCAGCGTGTAGAACGCGCCGTCGGGAATGTGCAGCGACAGATTGCGCAGCACTTGCTGCCCGCCGAAAGTCTTGACGATGCCGTCTACCGTGATCGATGCCATGTGTGGTTCCTGCTTGGGTTCCCGGCATCATAGGAATGCGTCCGCTCGGCGACCAGCAGTGTTTTTTAAGGCATGGCGTTAGATTTTCTAAGAGGTCGGCGCCGCCGCTATCCCCTAGAATGCCGCTGAACAGCGTGGACGCCGGCGATAGCCGCGCCGCCGATAAGTCAATAACAAGGGTAAACGTGGGAAAGAGCAGCACAGTCTTGCGCCTGGCCGGCGGCCGGGCCGGCGTCCGCTGACATGGCGGGGCAGAGCCTGCCGCCGTTGAAAGCCCTGCGCGTCTTCGAAGCCGCGGCGCGGCTGCGCAGTTTCACGGCGGCCGCCGACGAGCTCAGCATTACGCATAGCGCGGTCAGCCAGCAGATCCGGATTCTTGAAGAGTATGTGGGCCAGCCGCTGTTCGCCCGCGAAGCGCGCGGCGTGGCGTTGTTGCCGTGCGCCCAGGCGTATTTTCCGGAAGTGCAGGCAAGCCTTGAGCGCATCGCCGCGGCGACCGCCAAGCTGAAGTCGCCGGCCTACGGGGGTGTGCTGCGCGTCTGCGCCACGCCGTCGCTGACCATGAAATGGTTGATCCCGCGGCTATCGGCCTTCCAGGCCCGCCATCCGGGGATCGACGTGCAACTGAGCACGCAGGCGCGCCCGTTCCTGGACCGAGGCGGCGATTCCGGCGCCGACGTCTTGATACGGCACGGCTTCATGGCGCAGTCCGACCTGGCCTGCGTGCACTGCCTGGATGATTTTCATCTGCCCGTGGCGTCGCCGCGCTTCATCGAGCGCAACCGGCTGGCTGCGCCGGCGGACTGCCTGGGCCATCCCCTCTTGAAGATATCGGGCGGCATGGACCACTGGCCGCGCTGGTTCGCGCTGGCCAAGGTGGACGTGCCGGCGCAGTTGCCCGGTCCCGTGTTCGATCACCAGTTCCTGTGCATGCAGGCGGCCATGAACGACCTGGGTATTGCCCTGGCGCCATGGAGCCTGTTGGAAGACGACATCCGCGCCGATCGTTTGCGGCCGTTGTTCGCGCAACCGCACTTGCCCAATGCCGGCATTCACGCCCTGTACCGGCAGGACGGTCCCGCAGCGGTGCCAGCGCAACTGTTCATCGCCTGGCTGTGCGCGCAGCAGCACGGCTTGCCTTATCCCGCATAAATAGGATTTCGATGCCCCCATTCTTGACGACCCCCGGCCTGCAATGGCGCGGCATTGCGCCTCCGCTGGCGCTTTCCGATTACCGCGTCATCGCGTTCGACATGGATTCCACGCTCATTTCGATCGAGACACTGGATGAAATGGCCGACTTGATGGGCAAGAAGGCCGAAGTCGCGGCGCTGACCGAGGCGGCCATGCGCGGCGACATCGCGGACTACAAACAAAGCCTGCGCGAGCGCGTGGCCTTGCTGGCCGGCATGCCCGAAACCCTGCTGGACACGGTCTACGAACAACGCGTCAAGATCAATCCGGGCGCCGAAACACTGATCAAGGCGTGCAAGGCCGCGGGGCTGACGTGTTTGCTGGTAACCGGCGGATTCACTTGCTTTACGGACCGGCTGCGGGTGCGCCTTGGGTTGGACGATGTGCGCGCCAATGTGCTGGAAGTGGTCGATGGCCAATTGACGGGGCGGCTGCTGCCACAGGAGTGGGGCGATCTCTGCGATGGCGAAGAAAAGCGCCGCAAGCTGGTGGACGTCTGTGCGGCGTTAGGCGTCGGCCCCGAGCGCGCGATTGCGGTGGGCGATGGCGCGAACGATCTGCCGATGATGCGTGCCGCCGGTTTGTCGGTGGGCTACCACGCCAAGCCGGCGGTTCGCCGCGAGGTGAACGTGTCGATCGACCACGGCGGGCTGGACAGGTTGCTGGAATTGTTTGCGTAGTGGTGGCGCGACGGGACTTGCCGGTTCAAAAATAAACCGCATTGATTCCATAAAAAAATGCGAGTAGTCTCATTGACAACCGCGATATAAAAGAATTCGGCGTTCATCAAGCCCCGCGTGTCGTCGATTTTCTTCGGCGACCAGCCGGTGGATTTAAGGTTCTGCAGGACGACGCCGTTATCAGATCGGAAGGCAAGCTCGCCTTCTGGATCTGCCAACGCCTTGGGAGGCGTCATGACCGTTCGCAATTCACTGCTTGCGTTGTCTTTTGTGTCGTTGCTGGCGCCTTCGATGGCCAGCGCTCATGATGGCACGATTCGATTTTCGGGCGCCATCGTGGAGCCGGCGGGATGCCAGGTCCAGATGGAAGGGCGTTCCGCTGCGGCGCCCGTGCCGAAGGTCAGTTGCGAGGGATCGGACGGCCGCAAGGCCATTCCCGCTGCAAACATCGTCAAGGTCAGCTCGAAGGCGTTGCCGCCGGTGGCGGACCGCAACGGCGGTCCGGACCGGCAATACCGCATCGTGACCCTCGATTACCTATAGGCCGATCAGATCAGACCGCGGATTTCCACGGCCGGGTCCACATCGGCCTCGTAGTCCACGCCATCGATTTCGAAGCCAAACAGGCGCAGGAAGTCCTGCTTGTAGCCGGCGAAATCGGTCAGTTCGTAGATGTTGTCGCTGGTGACCTGGCCCCACAAGGCCTGGACCTGGGCCTGCACCTGCGGATCCAGTTCCTTGTAGTCGGTGCGCAAGCGGCCGTCGGCGTCAAGGATCGGCGTGGCGCTGCACAGGCTGTCTTTGTACAGGCCATGGACCTGTTCGATGCAGCCTTCGTGGGTGCCCGCTGCCTTCATGACCTTGAACAGCAGCGACAGGTACAGCGGCATCATCGGAATCGCCGAACTCGCCTGCGTGACGACGGCCTTCAGTACCGAAACCCGGGCGTCGCCGCCTCGCGCCGCCAGCTTGGCGCGGATGTCCAGCACCTTTTCGTCCAGGTCCTTTTTGGCCGCGCCGATCGAGCCGTTCCAATAGATGTCGTGCGTGATCCTTTCGCCCAGATAGGTGAAGGCGGTGGTGGTGGCGCCTTCGGCGAGCACGCCGGCTTCCAGCAGCGCGTCGATCCACATCTGCCAGTCTTCACCGCCCATGACGGCGATCGTGGCGTCGATTTCGGCTTGCGTGGCCGGTTCAAGCACCGATTCCTTGACGACTTCGCGATCGGTGTCCAGGCCGCGCAGGTTCACGGCCTTGCCGATCGGTTTCAGTGTCGAATTGAACACTTGGCCCGTTCTGGGGTGCGTGCGGCGCGGGGCGGCCAGGCTGTAGATCACCTGGTCGACCTGGCCCAGGTCCGCCTTGATGGCGGCAATGGTCTTTTGCTTGATTTCGTCCGAGAACGCGTCGCCGTTGATGCTCTTGGCGTACAGGCCCGCTGCCTGCGCGGCGTTGTGGAAGGCCGCCGAGTTGTACCAGCCGGGCGTGCCCGGTTTCGTGGCGTCGGCGGGGCGTTCGTAGAACACCCCCAGCGTCTGCGCGCCACAGCCGAACGCCGCGCTGATACGGGCTGCCAGGCCATAGCCCGTCGAGGCGCCCAGCACCAGCACGCGTTTGGGGCCGCCAGCGATCGGGCCTTGCGCCTTGACGTAGTCGATCTGGTTCTTCACGTTGGCCTCGCAGCCGACGGGGTGGGTGGTGACGCAGATGAAACCGCGCACGCGGGGCTTGATGATCATGAAGACCTCACTCGGGAAGTGCGAAATGCGGGGGGATGCCGGATGCGGCCGCGGGCGGTCTCGCGAAAGCACAAAAAGCGACCAGCATTGTACGGGAGTGTGGGCCGGCCCGTTGCCGGGCTGGCTTTACCCGCGACGTTGCGGTCAGCGCGCGCTGGCCTTTGGCGTGGCGGCGCCGCGGCGCCATTCGACCAGGCCGATACCGATGCCGCTGGCGCAGATGATCGCGATGCCCAGCCAGGTCAGCGGATCCGGGAAATGGCCCCAGACCAGCCAGCCCACGGACGTGGCGCTGATGATTTGCAGATAGATGAACGGCGCCAGCGTCGAGGCGGGCGCGCGCCGGTAGGCAGCGATCTGGAACAGGTGGCCCACGCCGCCGGTGACACCGGTCGAGATCAGCAGGAACCAATCGAACGCGGACAGCGATTGCAGCACGGGCAGCGCCGCCGGCAGGACGAAGGGCAGGGACAGCGTCAGGCAGGCCGTGCCCACCGCGCCGCTCCAGATCAGCGAGGTGAACGGATCGTCGCCGGCCACCCGCCGCGTGGCGATGAACTGGGCGGCGAAGCAACAGGCCGTCAACAGACCGAAGACGGTGCCCATCGGGTGCAGCCCGCCGCCCGGCCGGATGACGATGATCACGCCGATGAACGCGATGCCCGCCGCGACGAAACGCGACAGACGGGCGGGTTCTTTCAGAATCCAGGGCGCCAGCGACAACACCAGCAGGGGAGCCAGGAAGTTGATGGCCGTGGCTTCGGCCTGCGGGATGTAGCTGAGCGTCGTGAAGAACATCAGCGTGGCCAGGAACATCGAGCCGCCACGTATCAGCTGTTCACGGGGGCGTTTGCTGCGCAGCACGCCCACGCCGCGGGCGGGCAAAACCAGCGCCAGCACCAGCACCAGATGCACGACATAACGGAACCACGACAGCACCAGCAGCGGCACGCCCGCGTTCATCACCCATTTTCCGCTGGCGTCCAGGCAGGACAGCGTCCACATCGATAGCACCAGCAACAGAATGCCGACGAGGGGCCCGCGAGAGGCGGACGAGGCGGCGGGTTGCGGGCGACCGTGATCGGCCGGGGGCATGGACGGGCTCCTAATGGGGGAAACGGGCGGCTGCCATGATACGCTCATCCCGCCGGGGGAACAGGCCAATGATAGAACTACGCAACATCGAAACTTTTTTCTGGGTCGCCACGCTGGGCAGCTTTCGCGCCGCGTCGGAAAAGCTCAATACCACGCAGCCCGCAGTCTCTCAGCGCATCGCGTCGCTGGAAGCCGATCTGGGCGTGCTGCTCTTCGAGCGCGATGCGCGGGGCGTCAAACTGACGGCCAAGGGCCACGAACTACTGTCGCATGCCGAGCGCATGCTGCAGGTGCGGCGCGACATGTTCGAGGCCGCGCGCGAACAGAACGTCATGATGGGCACGGTGCGCATCGGCGTGGCCGAAACCATCGTGCAAACCTGGCTGCCTACCTTGATCGAACTGATCCACACGACCTATCCGGCGCTGGTGCTCGAGATCGAGGTGGATACCACCCATGTGCTGCGCTCGCATCTGATGTCGCGGCAGATCGACCTGGCCTTTCTGATGGGGCCCGTGCTTGAGGCACGGGTCGAGAACCTGCCGCTTTGCACCTATCCGCTGGCCTGGGTGGCCAGCCCCACGCTGGATCTGGGGCCGGAGCCCTTGACGCTGCAACGTATTGGCAAGCTGCCGATCATCACGTACCCGTCGAACAGCTCGCCGTACCGCTTCGTGCGCGACATGCTGACGCGTGCCGGCGTAGCCGCGCCGCGCATGTATGGCAGCGCGTCGATGTCGATGGTGGTGCGCATGACGCAGGACGGCATCGGCACCAGCGTTATCGCGCCGGTTTTCCTGGGCAAGGAACTGGCGCGCGGCGAATTGCGTATCTTGCGCGTCGAAGCCGACCCGTTGCCGGCGCTGAATTTCACGGCCACCTGGGTGCAGGGGCCGGACAGCCATGCGGTCAAAGTGATCGCGCAGATGGCGCAAAAGGTCGCGGCGCAGGCGGAAGGCGGCATTCCCGTCTAGGTGTTTTCCCCAGATGCCGCGCGCCGCCAGGCGCGTTCCTGCCTCGGTGGCGCGCCTTGAATTGGTGCGCCATCGCCCGCAAACCCGCGCCAATAGGCGGTTTGCGTAATTGTTGCCGCGCCGCACGCGCCAGACCCAAGAAATATTTATACCCCCATATCGGAACATACGATTGGACGCTGGGCGTCCCGGGCGATGCAATGGCGGCACACCAATAAGCAACGCCTGGATACACAGCGCGGGGGAAAAGCATGAATACGCATCCGTTCCAGCCTTGGACGCGCGCAGCGGCCGGTTCGCCGCGCCACGTGTCCGACTCCCGTCCCTGAGTCCCGAATTCCTAACCGCGTGCGATCAGGGTAACGGGATCCCGCGCGCGACAGACCATCCCGCCAGCCAGGAGTTTTGTCCATGAAGAAGTCTCTTGTTTTCGCCGCCGTCGCCGCCAGCATGCTTGCCGGCGCCGTCCACGCGCAAGATCTGCCCAAAACCCAGTTGAAGGTCGTGGGAGGCCTGTCCAACCTGACTGCCTACAACGACTACGAAAAGCCGTTCTGGACCAAGACCATCCCCGAGTTGTCCAAAGGGCAGGTCACGGCGGACATCAAGGGCTTCAATGAAATGGGCCTGAAGGGCCCCGAGCTGCTGCGCCTGATGTCGCAAGGCGTGGTCGAGTTTGGCACGGCCACCTTGTCGTACTTCGCCAGCGACAACCCGATCAACGAAGCGATCGACCTGGCCGGCCTGGCGCCGGACGTCAAGACCGCGCGCGCCGTCACCGACGCGTTCGAGCCCGTCTACGCCAAGCTGTATGGCGAAGGCAACAACGTCAAGCTGTTGGGCATCTCGACCTATCCCGCCCAAGTGCTGTTCTGCAACGCGGAAATCAAGAGCCTGGCCGACATCAAGGGCAAGAAGGTGCGCACCAGCAGCCGCACCACCGCGGAATTCGTGGAAGCGCTGGGCGGTTCCAGCGTCACGATGGCGTTCGGCGAAGTGGTTCCGGCCCTGCAGAACAAGGTGGTCGACTGCGCGATCACGGGTTCGCTGTCGGGCTATTCGGCCAAGTGGTACGAAGTGTCGACCCACCTGGTCGCACTGCCGATCAACTGGAACCAGCAGATCCACGCCGTCAATCAGAAGGCCTGGGACAAGCTCGACCCCGCCGTGCGCACGTTCCTGCAAACCAACATCAAGACGCTGGTCGACAACATCTGGGAAGCCGCGGCCCGCCAGACGCAAGAAGGCTATGACTGCAACACCGGCGCCGCGGCTTGCCCGTTCCCGGTCAAGGGCAAGATGGTCCTGGTTCAGCCTTCCGACGCTGACCGCGCGCTGCTGAAGAAGGTTGCGCAAGAAGCCGTGCTGCCGAAATGGGCCGCGCGTTGCTCGGCACAGTGCGTCAAGGACTACAACGCCACCATCGGCAAGACGCTGGGCCTGACCGCCAGCAAGTAAGCGCCGTTGCGCGCCGCCGCCATGCGCGGCGGCGCGTTGCAAGGCTAGTCATTACGGGCATTGCCCGCAGAGGTTCCATTCATGACCCAAACCGAACATTTCCGCCTGCTTGGCGGCCTGTTGCGGCGCGCCGAGAGCTTCTCGCGCGCGGCCGTATGGGCCGGCGGCGCCTTGACGGTGGCCAGCGTGCTGCTGATCTCCTTTGACGTCCTGGCGCGCAAGTTCCTGGGCTTTACGACGGGCGGCGCGGACGAGCTGTCCAGCTATGCCTTCGCCATCAGCACGTCGTGGGCGCTGGCGTTCGCCACGCTGCAACGCGCGAACGTTCGCGTCGATGTGTTCTACCAATACCTGCCGGTGCGGCTGTCCGCCGTGCTGGATTGGATCTCCATGGTGGCGATGGCCGTCTTCATGGTGTTCCTGACGTACTACGCCTACGACGTCGTGCAGACGTCATGGGCACAGAAATCCACGGCCAATACGCCGCTGGCCACGCCGCTCTGGATTCCGCAGGGGCTATGGCTGCTGGGCCTGGCCTGGATGTGCATCACGGTCGCCTTGATGCTGACGCGGGCCTCTGCCGCGCTGGTCACCGGCGACATCGAACTGGTCAAGCAGATCTGCGGCGTGCGTTCGGCGCAGGAAGAAGCTGAAGAAGAAGCCGCCGCGGGCGAGCGCATGGTGAAGGGAGAGGCCGCATGATTTCCACCGCATTGACCCTACTGCTGGTGCTGATCGGCCTGTCCATCCCGGTGGGCGCGGCGCTTGGCGTGCTGGGCCTGGTCCTGGACCCGCTGTTCTCGATGCTGCCGCTGTCGCGCGCCATCGGTGAAATCTCGTGGAGTTCCAACAATGAGTTCCTGCTGGTGGCGATTCCGCTGTTCATCATGCTGGGCGAAGTGCTGCTGCGCGCAGGTTTCGCCGAACGCATGTATGGCGCGATGAGCCTGTGGCTGTCGTGGCTGCCGGGCGGCCTGATGCACGCCAACATCGGCGCATCGACCTTGTTTTCGGCCACGTCCGGTTCCAGCGTGGCCACCGCGGCCACCGTGGGCACGGTCGCCATTCCGCAGATCCGCAAGTACGGCTACAACGAGCCGCTGTTCCTGGGCAGCCTGGCCGCCGGGGGCACGTTGGGCATCCTGATCCCGCCCTCGATCAACCTGGTCATCTATGGCGTGTTGACGAATTCGTCGGTGCCCAAGCTGTATCTGGCCGGCATCATTCCGGGCTTTGCGATGGCCGCCTTGTTCATGCTGACGGTCGTGGTCGCCTGCGTGGCCAAGCCGTCCTGGGGCGGCAAGAAAATCCACGCGACCTGGGGCCAGCGTTTCGCCAGCCTGGTGCACCTGGCGCCGCCCATGGGCATTTTCTTCCTGGTGGTGGGGTCCATCTACGCGGGCCTCGCCACGCCGACGGAAGCCGCCGCGCTAGGCGTCCTGGGCGCGTTCATCCTGGCAGCCTGGTTCCGCCGGCTGACGTGGTCGATGTTGCGCGAGGTCATGGAAGGCACGATGCGCTCCACGGCGATGATCATGCTGATCGTCATCGCGGCCAGCTTCCTGAACTTCGTCATGTCCGCCACCGGGCTGACCGACGCGCTGACCAAGTCGATCACCGGCCTGGGCCTGTCGCCGGGCTGGATGCTGCTGATCGTGGTGATTTTCTACCTGGTGCTGGGCTGCTTCATGGAAACGCTGTCCATGATGATCACGACGATCCCGATCGTCGCGCCCATCATGATCGCCCTGGGTTACGACCCGATCTGGCTGGGCATCGTGATCATCATCCTGGTCGAGGCCGCCCTGATCACGCCGCCCGTCGGACTGAACCTGTTCGTGGTGCAAAGCCTGCGCAAGGCGGGCTCCATGAGCGCGGTCATCGTCGGCAGCCTGCCGTTCGTCCTGGCCATGTTCGTGATGCTGGCCCTGCTGGCGTTCTGGCCCGACCTGGCGCTGTGGCTACCGCGCGCTTTTGGTTGATTCCTTATCCGTTGCGGCGGCGGCCCGTCCGGGGCCGCCCCGATTCCACCCTTTGATTTCGCAGGACTGATATGAAAGCCGTATTCAACATCGACGACGCCAATCCCCGCCAAGTGGAAGTGGACTTCAACACCCTGATCGTGGCCGGCTGGGCCGGACGCGACTTGGCTGCCATCGAGCACCACATCGAAGAGCTGGCCGCCATCGGCGTGCCGCGCCCGACCAGCGTGCCGCTGTACTACCGCATTGCCGACAATCAGCTGACCCAGGCGGAAAGCGTGCAGGCCGTGGGCGAAGATTCCTCGGGCGAGGTCGAGACCTTCGTGTTCGCCGTGGACGGCGAGATGTACGTCAGCATCGCGTCCGACCACACCGACCGCAAGCTGGAGACGGTCAGCGTGGCCATGTCCAAGCAGGTCTGCGTGAAGCCCGTGGCGACCACGGCCTGGCGTCTGGCCGACGTGGCCGACTACTGGGATGAACTCGTCATCCGTTCCTACATCGTCGAGAACGGCGAAAAAGTGCTGTACCAGGAAGGCCCGCTGTCCACCCTGCGCACGCCGCAAGACCTGATCGCCGGTTACACCGGCGGCGCGGCCGTGCTGCCGCAAGGCGCGGGCATGACCTGCGGCACGGTGGGTGCC
>LNAP01020031.1_pt1 | contig 18280 bp, 21 predicted proteins | sample 602601 | NCBI WGS metagenome assembly LNAP01 (sample SAMN02440304, study PRJNA202911) | soil metagenome | biome: Subtropical and temperate rainforests or woodlands; isolation source: soil samples (1 kg each in a 20% v/v slurry with milli Q water) were... ...
AGTTTTTATGCTCGAACAGGCTCAACGCGTCCTCAAGGACATCTTCGGCTACGACAGTTTCCGTGGCCGCCAGGGTGCAATCATTGAGCGCGTGGCCAGCGGCGGCGATGCCCTGGTCCTGATGCCTACCGGCGGCGGCAAGTCCCTGTGCTTCCAGGTTCCGGCGCTGTTGCGCGAAGGCCTGGCCGTGGTGGTCTCGCCGCTGATCGCACTGATGGACGATCAGGTCGCTACCCTCGAAGAACTGGGCGTGGCCGCCGCCGCGTTGAACTCCACCCTCAGTGCCGAACAGCAACGCGACCTCGCCGCCCGTATCCGCCGCGGTGAAGTGAAAATGCTCTATCTGGCGCCGGAGCGCCTGGTCCAGCCGCGTATGTTGTCCTTCCTGCAGGGCCTGGACATCTCCCTGTTCGCCATCGACGAAGCGCACTGCGTGTCGCAATGGGGTCACGATTTCCGCCCGGAATACCTGCAACTGGGTCAGTTGGCGGAAATGTTCCCCGACGTGCCGCGCATCGCCCTGACCGCCACGGCTGACAAGCGCACCCGGGAAGAAATCGTCACCCGGCTGCACCTGCAGGACGCCGAGCGCTTCCTGTCGAGCTTTGACCGGCCGAACATTTTTTATCGCATCGTGCCCAAGGAACAGCCGCGCAAGCAGTTGCTGGCGTTCCTCGCCGAGCGCCGTAGCGATGCGGGCATCGTGTATTGCCTGTCGCGCAAGAAAGTCGAGGAGGTCGCCGCGTTCCTCAGCGAGCAAGGCTTCCCGGCGCTGCCGTACCACGCCGGGCTACCCAATGATCTGCGGGCCTACCATCAGAAGCGCTTCCTCAATGAGGAAGGCCTGATCATGGTCGCGACGGTGGCGTTCGGCATGGGTATCGACAAGCCCAACGTGCGTTTTGTCGCGCACCTCGATTTACCGAAATCCCTTGAGGCCTATTACCAGGAAACCGGTCGTGGTGGTCGTGACGGTCTGCCGGCGGATGCCTGGATGGCCTACGGTTTGCAAGACGTGGTGATGCTCAAGCAGATGCTGCAGAACTCCGAAGGCGACGAACGCCACAAGCGTCTGGAGCAGCACAAGCTCGACGCCATGCTCTCGCTCTGTGAAGAAACCCGCTGCCGTCGGCAAACGCTGCTGGCCTACTTCGACGAAGACATGCCCGAGCCCTGCGGTCATTGCGACAACTGCGTCGACGGCGTGCAGACCTGGGATGCCACGGAGCCTGCGCGTCAGGCGCTGTCGGCGATCTATCGCACCGGTCAGCGCTACGGCGTCGGGCACCTGGTGGATGTATTGCTGGGCAAGGACAACGAGAAGGTCCGCAGCTTCGGCCATCAGCACCTGTCGGTGTATGGTGTTGGCAAGACGATGGCGGAGGGAGAATGGCGTTCGTTGTTCCGCCAACTGGTAGCCCGTGGTCTGGCGGACATCGACCTCGAAGGTTACGGTGGCCTGCGACTGAGCGACAGCTGCCGGCCACTGCTCAAGGGTGAAGTGACCCTGGAACTGCGCCGCGATCTCAAGGCGCAAACCGTGGCGAAAAGCAGCAAGAGCCAGGCGAGCCAACTCGTCCGTGGCGAGGAGCGTGAACAATGGGAAGCCTTGCGCGCCCTGCGTCGCAAGCTCGCCGAAGAACATGGCGTGCCGCCGTATGTCATCTTCCCCGACTCGACCTTGCTGGAGATGCTGCGCAGCCAGCCGACCTCGCTGGCGGAAATGGCCACGGTCAGCGGCGTCGGCGCGCGCAAGCTGGAGCGTTACGGTGAGGCCTTCCTCGAAGTGCTCGGCGGCCAGGTCGAGGCACCGAAACCGGTGGCCGACGTACGTCACGAACTGATCACGCTGGCGCGGGCCGGGATGACGCCGGTGCAGATCGCCGGTCAATTGCAGTGTTCGGAAAAGAACGTCTACACCATGCTGGCCGAAGCGATCGGCAAGCAGCAGTTGTCGTTGGAACAGGCGCTGGATCTGCCTGAAGACCTGATGGGTGAAGTCCAGGACGCCTTCCTCGACGGCGAAGGCGAGTTGCCGCCGGTTTCCGAAATCGCCGCGCTGTTCTCGGGCCGGGTGCCGGAAGGGGTGTTGTACTGCGTTCGCGCTGCCTTGCAGTCGGAGTTCGAGATTTGAGACATCCGTAGTGCTGATGTAACGATTCACTACAGATCAAGCCTTGCCTCAAGTCGAGGCTCATGCTTAGCTGACTAATAATTAGTTTTTATTTATTTCAGTCTAATCATGAGTGTTTTATGCCGTTAACCGATCAACACCGCTTTGGCATGCAATTGGCCCAGATGTCCCGTGGCTGGCGTGCCGAACTGGACCGCCGACTGGCGGGCATGGGCTTGTCCCAGGCACGCTGGCTGGTGCTGCTGCACCTGGCCCGTTTCGAAGAAGCACCGACCCAGCGTGAGCTGGCACAAAGCGTCGGCGTCGAAGGTCCGACCCTGGCCCGTTTACTCGACAGCCTGGAAAGCCAGGGCCTGGTGCAACGCCAGGCAGTGCTGGAAGACCGTCGGGCGAAGAAAATCGTGCTCTGCGCGCCAGCGCGTCCCTTGATCGAACAAATTGAAACCATTGCCACGCAACTGCGTCACGAACTGTTCGAAGGCGTCGATGAGGCGGATTTGAAGGTGTGCATGCGGGTTCACGGGCACATCCTGGGCAACCTTGAAAAGTCTTGAGGCATAACCGAACGCCAGGTTTTTGAGAGACCGCATTGGACAGACTATAAGAACTACTCGGCAATATCGTGTTCGTAACGGATGTACGAACCCGTGCGGATGGTTTCTGTAGATCTCAAGGATGCTCATGCTCAAGTGTTGGCGATTGGTTTTACGCGGTGGTTCTCAGTGGTTGCTGGCCGGGGCCGCGGTCACTTATTCGGCATGGGCACCTGCGCTGGGCCTGGGTGAAATCACCCTGCATTCGGCGCTGAATCAACCGCTGCGTGCCGATATCGCACTGGTGGATGCTGCTGGCGTGGAGGAAAACCAGTTGTCGGTGAGCCTGGCAACGGCAGACGAGTTCAGCCGTGCCGGGGTCGACCGGGCGTTTTTCCTCAGCAACCTGAAGTTCACCCCGGTGTTGCGCGGTAATCGCAGCGTGATCCAGGTGACCTCCTACAAACCGGTGAATGAGCCGTTCCTGAATTTCCTCGTGCAGCTCAATCAGCCTAATGGGCGATTGCTGCGTGAGTACACGTTGCTGATCGATCCGCCGGGTGCGCCTGGGGTTGTTCCCGCCGCTGATGAAGCGGCATCCGGTTCCCCGGCGTCCGCATTCCCCCGTGTGAAACCGGTCGTGGCGCCGTCACCCGTGGCCAGGACGACGTCAGAAACGGACGTCGCAGTGGTTGATCCCGCTGTCGAACAACTGGCCGCCAGCGCCCTGCAAAACCACCAGTTGCAAACCACAGTCGATGAGCTCAACGCGAAGCTTCAAGGCCAGGATGAGCTGATCGCCGGCCAGAAAAAGCATTTGGTCGAACTGCAAACCCAACTCGCGGAGCTCAAGAAGGTAAAGGCCCAACCCGTTGCTTCCGACGTGGAGACGCCAGCCCCCGTTATTGCTGAAAACCCCGGGATTGGCTGGCTGCCGATTGCCGGTTTGTCGGCGCTGATAGCGTTGCTGGCGCTGGGCTGGTTTGTTCGCCGCCAGCAGCATCAAGCCAGAGCGTCAGAGGCGCTGCCGTCGCAGCATGAACCGCTGGCTGAGCTCTTTACCGAGCCAGTGATGTGGCCCTCCGTCGTGCAACCATCCACTGTGCATCGCGACGGGGTGCCGGCCAACGATGAGCTTGAGCGGGTCGATAGCCATCATTCCATCCCGGTTGCTGTTGCCATGGCGGTGGTTCCGGGTTTGCCGATATCCGGCGAATCCGCTACTGATGATAAGTACCGGCTCAACCTGGAGGAGCTGTCCATGGCGTCGAGTTGGGATGTGATCAGCCTGACCGAGAACCCGCAGCCGGCGGCTCTGGCCATGATCGAACCTGAGTTCGAGTTGGAGTTGCAACCCGTTGCGCCGTCTCGACAGCCTCCGGTCGGGCTATCATAGCGGCGTCGTCAAACTCTGGAGTCAGGTCCCATCATGACCGTCAGCAAACCGGAAATCATCATCACCTACTGCACGCAATGCCAATGGCTGTTGCGTGCGGCCTGGCTGGCCCAGGAACTGCTCAGCACCTTTGGTGATGACTTGGGCAAAGTCTCCCTGGTGCCGGGCACCGGCGGGGTCTTTGTGGCGCCGTGCAGATCTGGGAGCGCAAGGCGGACGGTGGCTTCCCCGAGGCCAAAGTGCTCAAGCAGCGGGTCCGCGACCAGATCGATCCGGACCGCGACCTGGGGCACAACGACCGCACTCAATGAGACGCGGCCTCGGCTGCAATGGCTTTCTTGCTTGTGCCACTTGAGAACCGGCTGGAGACCACAATCGCCACAATGATCAGCGCCCCCCCCAGCAACATGCGCAGGGTCGGGTTTTCGTTGAACAGCAGCCAGGCGACGGTGATGCCATAGACCGGCTCCAGGGCGAAAACCACGGCGGCAGTGCGTGCCTTGATCACCGCGAGGCTGGCGACGAACAGGCTGTGGGCGACACCGGTACAGAACACACCGAGCAGACCGATCCACAGCCAGTCGATGGCGCGCACTTCGCTCAATTGAGGCGCCGCCACCGGCAGCAGGCACAGGGCAACCACCACGTTCTGGTACAGCGCCGCCTGTACCGGTGGAACTCGCCCGGAGCTGGCACGGTTGGTCAGTGACAGCAGGGCGAACAACAATCCGGAACCCACGGCCCACAGCAGGCCGGTGGTGGCGCCGCTGGCGAGGTCAAAATCGGGCGTGACCAACACCAGGCCGACGCTAACCAGCAGCACCAGCACGATCTCATTGGCGCGAATGCGCTCGCGGAAGATCAACCCTTCGAGGATCACGGTAAAGGCCGGGAAACTGGCGAAACCGAGCGTCGCAATCGCCACGCCTGCGACTTTCACCGCAATGAAGAAGCTCACCCAGTGTCCGGCCAGCAACAAGCCGCTGAGCAACAGCCGGCGCCAGTCGATGGCCTCGAGTTTCTGCCAGCGTGTCTGGCTGGCGAACCGTGCAAAAAACGCCAGCGCGAGCACGGCGAAAGCGGCACGGCCGAAAACGATGATCGCCGGGGACGCAGCGGCCAGTTTGCCGAACACACCGGTCAGGCCGAACATCAATGCGCCTATATGCAAGGCGCCAAGGGCGGTACGGGGAGTCATTGCAATCCTTAACGACAAACGAACAGAGGCCTCATTGAAGCGCGTAATGGCCCATCAAGTCTGTCGGCAAACTCGCGTTATTTGTCGCCAGCCTCGCGCCGCAGTTTTCCGGGGGATACCCCGAACTCGCGCAGCACCGCCGCCGCAAAGGCACTCTGGGAGCTGTAGCCGACGCGGCTGGCAATCTCGCCGATGGGCAACGCCGAATTGCGCAGCAAGCCCACCGCGATGTGCAGGCGTCGGCTGCGGATGTAGTCCATCGGCGTCTGCCCGCATTCGGCCACGAACCGCGCATGCAAACGGGCACTGGAAAGGCCGGCGACCCGGGCCAGGTCGGCCACTTGCAACGGGTACGCCGCGTACTGATCGATGTGTGCGTTCAGCGCCGCATAGGGCAGGCGCCGACCGCCGACGGCCTCGGGCCTGGCGTTGTTGAGACTGGCCAGCAAAAGCACCGCGCCTTGTTGAGCGATCAACGGATCATCGACCGGACTGTTCGCCAGCCAACTGACCAATTGGCTTTGCCCGGCGTCCAGGGGCAGGCGCCCGGCGTTGTCGAGCAGGCGACGGCTGGACTCGGCGTGATCGCCCAACGACTGGGCAACCCATTGTTCGCTGGGGACATCCAGCACCAGGCAACGGCTGCCATTGGTGCTGCCACACGCGTGATGCGCTCCGGAGGGCACCACCACGAAACTCTGCTGGACTACCTGACTGCCACGGCCGTCGACCTCGAAATCCAGGGCGCCCGAGAGCCCGAACACCAGTTGTGCGTGTTCGTGGCTATGGACGATCAGGTCGTGGCTGTATTGACGAAGCGTGAGGATCGGTCTCATCGCGGGTCTCCCGGTTCAGGGCGTCAGTCTACACCGAGCGGGCCAACAAGCGCTGTCACAGGACTGACTTGACGCTGTCATGGACCATTAACCGGGCCGGGGCAGACTTGGCAAAACTTGTCAGAGGGTTGCCCATGACCAGCGCCGAGCTCGCCAAACCCACCCGTAAGCAACGCGTACGGACTCTATGGATTTCCGACGTGCATTTGGGCACCCGGGATTGTCAGGCTGAACACCTGTCGCAGTTTCTCAAGAGCTACCACGCAGACAAGATCTACCTGGTCGGCGACATCATCGACGGCTGGAAACTGCGCGGCGGCATGTACTGGCCGCAAGCGCACACCAACGTCATCCGCCGCCTGTTGACCATGAGCAAGCGTGGCACCGAGGTGATCTACGTCACCGGTAACCACGACGAATTCCTGCGCCGCTATTCGAAACTGATCCTGGGCAACATCCAACTGGTCGACGAAACCGTGCACGTCACCGCCGACGGCCGGCACCTGTTGGTGATACACGGCGACCAGTTCGATGTGATCACTCGTTACCATCGCTGGCTGGCGTTTCTCGGTGACTCGGCCTACGAATTCACCCTGACCCTCAACCGCTGGCTCAATCATTGGCGTGCGCGATATGGCTACGGCTACTGGTCGCTGTCGGCCTACCTCAAGCACAAGGTGAAAACCGCGGTCAGCTTCATCAGCGACTTCGAAGAAGCCATCGCCCATGAATGCGTAAAGCGCGAGCTGCACGGGGTGGTGTGCGGGCACATTCACCATGCCGAGATTCGCAAGGTCGGCGAGGTGGACTACCTCAATTGCGGCGACTGGGTGGAATCGTGCACCGCGCTGATCGAGCACTGGGATGGTATCGACTGGCGGATGCCCAGGCGCGCGAGGCACAGATGAAGGCGACCAGGGTTGCGGAGTTGGCCTGATTGATTTGATTTTTGTGGCGAGGGGGCAAGCCCCCTCGCCACAATGGTCGCCATAGGTCATCACTCTGGAGCCTGTTCTACCATCGCCGCCTTGTAGATCGAATTCCTGGGGTGCGCAAACAGGCGCTCCATCATCGGCTCGAAAAAGCTCAACGGCAGCGTGTCGTACGCCGGATCAAACGCTGCCGCATCGTATTTGGCGCAGAACCCGATGGTCGCCTGGTACTGCGGATGGTCCTTGAATTGCTCGCGCAAGTGCCGATCCATACCCAAGTGATGGAAGAAGTAGTAGCCCTGGAAAATCCCGTGCTTTTCCACTATCCACAAGTTCTCGGTGCTGACGAACGGCTTGAGGATCGCCGCCGCGATGTCCGGGTGATTGTAGGTGCCCAGGGTGTCGCCAATATCGTGGAGCAGGGCGCAGACCACGTACTCCTCGTCGCGACCATCGCGCCAGGCGCGGGTGGCGGTTTGCAGGGAGTGGGTCAGACGATCCACTGGGAACCCGCCAAAATCCCCCTCCAGCAACTTCAGGTGCGCCACAATCCGTGCAGGCAATTGTCTTGCGTAGGCACTGAAGTCCGCGGCGATGATCGCCCAGTCTTCCTGTGTGCCGTCCTTCATGTGGGTGAAGCGGGCATTGGCATTCATCGGAAACTCTCTTGTGACGCAAGTCAGCTAGAAAGGAACGCGCCCCAGGACCATGTCCCGGTACATGACAAAATCGCCGAGCAGGCTATAGAAGGGGTGTTGGAACGTTGCCGGGCGGTTCTTCTCGAAGAAGAAATGCCCTACCCAGGCAAAGCTGTAGCCTGCCAATGGCAGGGCCCACAACAGCATCCAGGCTCCGCGACCAATGGTCAGCGTCAGAATCAAGATAACCAGGGTCGTGCCGATAAAGTGTAAACGGCGGCAGGTACTGTTGCTGTGCTCACTGAGGTAGTAAGGATAGAACTCAGCGAAGCTGTTGAATCGTTTGACGTTTTCCACGACAGCGATCTCTGTGGTTATTGTTCTTGCTGCAAGTTGTTCTGCGGGTAGCTTAATTGAGTCTAGAGTGATCAATGGCATCAGCCACTGACAATAGGCGCCACTTTAGTATCCTTCGGTCAATAGCCGTAGCACGCGGCCACCATGTAAGAAAACGCCATGAGCGAACGAACGACTTCTGCAAGCTGGGCGATGGGGATTGTCAAAGCGCTGGAGATGGACGGCCTGGATTGCCGGGCTCTGTTCAAGCAGTTGGGGCTCGACTACGCGGCACTGGATGATCCGGACGCACGCTTCCCCCAAGATTCCATGACCCGGTTGTGGCAACGCGCGGTCGAGCTGTCCGGCAACCCGGCTATCGGCCTGAACATGGGCAGGTTGGTGCGACCGGCGCAGTTTCATGTGGCCGGTTACGCCTTGATGTCCAGCCGGACCCTGGCCGAAGGCTTTCAGCGTCTGGTGCGCTATCAGCGGATCATCGCCGAAAGTGCCGACCTGAGTTTCCAGCCGCTGGAAGAGGGCTACGGGCTGATTCTGACCGTGCATGGCGATCATCTGCCGCCGACCCGGCAAAGCGCCGAAGCTTCAATGGCCTGTGCCTTGGCGCTGTGCGGCTGGTTGACCGGGCGTACGTTGCAACCACGCAAAGTGTTGTTGCAAGGTACCGAGCCGGTCAATCTGGAACCCTATAAACAAGCTTTCCATGCACCGCTGGTGTTCAACGCGCCTTACGATGCGCTGATTTTCGAACGCGCCGATATGGAAGCCCCACTGCCGACAGCCAACGAGGCCATGGCGTTGCTGCATGACCGATTTGCCGGCGAGTACCTGGCGCGGTTTTCCGAAAGCCGCGTGACCCACAAGGCGCGGCAGGTGTTGTGCCGCCTGTTGCCCCAAGGCGAACCCAAGCGCGATACCGTGGCGCAGACGCTGCATCTGTCCCAGCGCACCTTGCAGCGGCGCTTGCAGGAAGAGGGTACGAGTTTTCAGGCGCTGCTGGACGATACCCGGCGAGAACTGGCCGAGCAGTACCTGGCACAACCGAACATGACCTTGCTGGAAATTGCCTACTTGCTGGGGTTTGCTGATCCGAGCAACTTCTTCCGTGCTTTCCGGCGCTGGTTCGATGCCACACCCGGCGAGTACCGGATGCGGCTGATGCAAGCACCTGATGCGGTCAATGACGCCAAAATGCCGGAATACAAAGCACAAACACCGTAATGATCTCCAGTCGGCCCAGCAGCATGCCGAACGAGAGAATCCACTTGGCGGCATCCGGCAGGGTGGCGAAGTTGCCCGCCGGGCCGATGGTTTCGCCGAGCCCCGGGCCGACACCGGACACGGTACTGGCCGCGCCGGTGAGGGCAGTCATCCAGTCCACGCCGAGCAGCGACAGCAGCAGCGCGATCACACAGATGGTGATTGCAAAGAAGAACGAAAAGGTCAGGATCGACCGCACGATTTCTTCGTCGAGGCGGTGACCGTTGTACTTCTGCTTGATCACCGCTCGCGGGTGAATCAGCTGGTTAAGGTTAGCCTTGAGCAGGATATAGGCCACCTGGAAGCGGAAAATCTTGATCCCGCCCGCGGTCGAGCCGGAACAACCACCGATAAACCCCAGGTAGAAGAACAGCATCAGCGAGAAATTGCCCCAGAGGCTGTAGTCCCCCAGCGCGAAACCGGTCGTCGTCACCACCGATGTCACATTCAACGCCACATGCCGCAACGCCTCCAGCCAATGCAGCTGGGTAGTCCACCAATACCAGGTGCCGAGCACCAGCCAGGTCACCAGTAGCATGCCGAGCAGGCCTTGAACCTGTTCGTCCTTGATCAGCGCCCGACGGTTTCCACGCAACGTGGCCACATACAGGGTGAACGGCAGGGCACCGAGAATCATGATGACGATCGCTACCCAATGCACTGCCGGTTGCGGCCACTTGGCCAAAGACTGGTCGGAGGTCGAGAAGCCGCCAGTGGAAATGGCCGACATCGCATGGTTGATGGCGTCGAACGGGCTCATCCCGGCCCACCAGAACGCCAGGCTGCCGACAATGGTTATGCCGACGTAGGCCGCCACGATCAGCCGCGCCACCATGTGTGAGCGGGGCATGACCTTTTCCGAGCGGTCCGACGATTCGGTCTGGAACAGCCGCATGCCGCCGATGCGCAACAGCGGCAGGATCGCCACTGCCATGCCGATGAAGCCGATGCCGCCGATCCAGTGCAGCAACGAGCGCCACATCAGGATGCCGGGGGACATGTTGTCCAGGCCGTTGAGCACGGTTGCGCCAGTGGCGGTGATGCCCGACATGCTTTCGAAGAATGAATCGGTGTAGCTGATGTGCTGGGTCAGCAGGAATGGCAGGGCGGCGAAGATGCACACCACCAGCCAACTGCTGACGGTCAGCAGGTACATGTCTCGGGGGCGCAGGTGAATATGTTCGGGGCGCCCTGGAATCACCAGCGCCAAACCGGCGACAAAGGTGATCATGCTGGCCCAGAGGAACGACGGCAGATCGCTGGTGCGCTCGAAAATGACCAGCGTGGCCATGGGCACGACCATGGAGATCGCCAGCGTGATCAGGAAGATGCCGATGATGAAACCAATGATCCGTAAGGTCGGCAACGCCATGAGGTCCGCTCGGCTGATAGTGGAAAGGGCGCCATTCTACCTGCGGGGCAGGGCATGTAAACCGGCACTGGCTAGAATAGCCGCACAAATTTTTCAGGAGGTGGCCGATGCAGGCTCTCGACGCTTTGCTCAACCGTGTTTCCGTTCCACGACTGATTGATCCTGCACCCACTGCCGAGCAGCGCGAGGTGCTGTTTGGCGCCGCCATGCGCGCTCCGGATCACGGTCACTTGCAGCCTTGGCGTTTCCTGACGGTGGAAGGCGCGGCGCGTGAGCAGATGGGCGAGTTGCTGGCCGAGGCGGCGAAACTGCAAGACAGCGAAGTTGGCGAAGCGGCCATCGACAAGGCGCGCAATAATCCACTGCGTGCACCACTGGTGGTGGTGGTGATTGCGCGGTTGCAGGATCACGTCAAATATCCGAAGTCCGAGCAATTGCTGGCGGCAGGCTGTGCGGCCCACGGGATTTTGCTCGCGGCGTATGCGCAGGGCATTGGCGCGGTGTGGCGTACCGGTGACCTGGCTTACTCGTCCCACGTGGCCAAGGGTTTGGGCCTGACGGAAGGGGAGGAGGTGATTGCTTTCCTGTATCTGGGCACACCGCAGAAAGAACCGCGTGTGGCCGAGAAAGTCGACCTGGCCGAATTCGTCAGCGCCTGGCCGGGCAAAGTCTGACACCGCAAAACCTGTGGGAGCGAGCTTGCTCGCGATAGCGGCCGGTCAGTCAATTTGATTGTTGAGAGTGCCTGCGTCATCGCGAGCAAGCTCGCTCCCACAGTAGGTCCAGGTAGCTCACATCAAAGGGTGTCCGTTTCAGGGCTGTACGACAGCCCCCGGCACCAAAGGCAATTCCAGGCTGGCGATGAACCCGCCTTCCGGGTGATTGGCCAGCACCAGGCTGCCGCCATGTCGTTCCGCCGCGCGCCGGGCGATGGCCAAGCCCAGGCCGTGTCCGGCCGCAGTCTGCCCCGGCGCCCGATAGAACGGCTCACCGAGCTGACTCAAGTATTCGGCACTGACTCCCGGCCCATGATCGCGCACAGTCACGACGATCCGCTCACCCTGACGCAGCGCCTGCATTTCGATCGGTAGGCCACCTACCGGATTGAAACGCTGTGCGTTGCGCAGCAGATTGTCGACGGCCCGTTCGATCATGGTCGGCCAGCCCTTCAGATTCAGTTGCGATTCGGCTTCAAGGTGGACCAGTTGCTCGGGGGAACCGAGTTGCGCATCCTTTTGCAGGGTAATGAGCAAGGCGTTCAGGTCCACCTCTTCCGCACTGGCGTTATCGGAGTCGACCCGCGCCAGTACCAGGATTTCGCTGATCAGTGCTTCCAGTCGGTCGCACTCACGGGTCAGGCGCGGCCACAGCTGTTCCCGTTCTTGCGGGGTGGCCCGTTCGGCCAGTGCCAGCGCGATACGCAGGCGGGCGAGGGGCGAGCGCAGTTCATGGGACACATCCCGCAGCAGTTGCCGCTGACTGCCAATCAGGCTTTGCAGGCGCGCGCCCATGCGGTTGAAGTCGTTGGCCAGAACGCCGAACTCATCGCGACGGTTAGCCAGCTTGACCAGGCTGTTCTGTTGATACGTTGTTTGTCCCAGGTCATGCACCGCACCGCGCAGACGGCTGAGCGGACGAGTGATGGAAAAGGTCACCAGCAGGCTGAACAGGGTCAGCACCACCAGGGCGATCCCCAGGGCACTGAGCGGCCAGAGCAGGCTTTCGCGGTGCCAGGCGTCCAGTTCCGGGTGCGGAATGCGGTAGATGAACAGGTAGGTGTCACCGGTTTTTTCGCTGGTGAACTCATCGGTCAGGCGCCGCCATGGCAGGCGCCGGTCCTCGTTGTTCTGGCGCGCCTCAAAGGCCGCCGCACGTCTGGGGAAGGTGCCGCGCACCACCGGATCGCCGCTTTCGTTCAGCACCTGAACGTCGATGTGATACTGGCGTTTACGTAGCTGGAGAATGTCCTGGGCGGCATCTTCGCCCTGGCTTTCGTAGGTTTGCGTCCACTCTTCGGCCAGCGTGTTGAGGCCCGGATGGCGGCTGAGAATCCATGCGTCCTGGTTGAGCATGTGCCCGAGCAGGATGGAAAGCCCTGCAACCAGGGCGATGGCCAGCCAGAAGCTGGCCAGGATACGCCAGAACAATGAACGCACAGGAAATCCTCAAACAAACACAGAATCCCATGTAGGAGCGAGCTTGCTCGCGAAAAACGCATAGACAACACGGGCTGCCTGATGCCGCGCGTTATCGTTGACGTCCATCGCGAGAAGGCTCGCTCCTACAGTAGATCAAAAGCATCAGACCCAACGGTGTTCAGCCGTTGGGTCCGGGGTTAGCGCATTATTGCGCCTTTTGCGGTTGTTGCGCCTTCCAGGCCTTGAACTCGGTCCACTCGGCGCGACGTTCAGCTTGTTTTTTCTGGATCTCGTCGAATTTCTTCTGTTGATCCGGTTTCAGCAAGGCGCGCACGTCCGCTTCAGCCTTCTTGTGGTTGGCGGCCATCTCGTCCTTCATGGCTTTCTGGTCGGCTGGCGAGAGTTTCTCCAGGTACTTGTCGACCAGTTGCTTACGCTCGTGCATTTGCTCGCCCATGATCTTGCGGATCTGCTCGCGCTGTTCGCGGCTCAGGTCCAGTTCACTGTACGGGCCTTTGCCGTGCATGCCGTGCATCTGACCGCCGTGGCGCGAACCGTCCATCGACCCATCCATGGGGCCTGCGCCTTCCGGCATGGCCATGGCAACGGTCGGCAGGGCAGCAGCGAACATCAGAGCGATAAGAGTCTTGCGCATGGTGTATCTCCTTGTCTCGTTCCCGGTACGTTCCGGATGAGTACAGATTACGCAGATCAAGGTCGCGATACGTAAAGCTTGGGTAAAGATGATTTTGCGCCGACCTGACAAAACGTCCGGGTGCCTGACTGTAGGAGCGAGCTCGCGATGGAGTTGAACGATTACACGTGCTGTCTGGAAATACGCGTTGACTGCGAGTTCATCGCGAGTAATCGAGCGTCGACCGGCTGCTCCTACAGGCTGTAGTAGTAACCGCGGCTGCGCAGGGCGACGATGCGCGGTCGACCATCGGGGTGTGGGCCGATCTTCTTGCGCAGGTTGCTGACGTGCATGTCCAGGCTGCGGTCGTACAGGGTCAGCTTGCGGCCGAGGGCGATCTGCGCCAGTTCCTGTTTGTCCAGGGGCTCGCCCGGTTGCTTGAGCAAGGCTTCCAGCAGGCGGCTTTCGGAGACGGTGAGGGTGAATTCCTGATCGTCGATGCTGACCACGCCGCGCACCGGGCTGAAACACAGGTCGCCCAGTTCCATCTGGCTGGACACCGCCGCCGGGTGGCTACGGCGCAGGACTGCGCGCAGGCGGGCGGTCAGTTCCCGTGGGTCGCAGGGCTTGGCCAGGTAATCGTCGGCACCGAGTTCCAGGCCGAGGATACGGTCCAGCGGTTCGCCCCGGGCCGAGAGCATCAGTACGGGCAAATCCGGGTGATCGCTGCGCAACTGCTTGAGCAGTTCCAGGCCGCTGCCATCGGGCAACATCACATCCAGCACCACGGCCGCCGGGGCGGTTTCAGCCAGCGCGCGGCGTGCGCTCTGGCCGTCGTGACAGGCCCGTACCTGAAACCCTTCCTGGCTCAGCCAACTGCCCAGGAGCTCACACAGCTCCTGGTCATCATCAATAAGTAACAGCTCGCTCATGACTCACTCAATTTAGCCATTGTCGACGTTTTCGACTTGCTCCACTGGCGAAGATACCGCAGAGCAGGGCCAATAGCGCTACCCCGGCGCCAATGACGAACCATTGTTGCTGGTCGGTCAGCAGGCGCGGCAGCGGACTGCTGGCCTGGGCTTCCTTGAGTTGCAGCTTCAAACGCTGGTTCTCCTGGCGCAACCGGGCCAGGAGCGGGCTTTCGCGTTCGCCATCGGCAGTTTGCAATTGTTTGTTCAGTTCTTCCCGTTGCCGTTCGCTTTCTTTCAAGCGTTGCTGCAGCTCGGTGATCTGGCTTCCGGCGCTCAAGGAAAGCGGCGTCGAGTTGCCCCCCTCGGCGTTTTCTTCACCGTGGGCGGGCGCCACGATCGACAACGTGACCAACATCAGGCACAACGGACCCTTGCGCATGGCGACTCCTGGTTCCAATACGAGTATTGGGAAAGTTGTCGGCCGGCAAACGAGAATAATGAGCGATTGAGAACGCGATGAACCGATATGGTTCACCGCGTGGGGGCATTGCGAGAAGAAAGTTACGGCAGGACTTGCTTGAACGGCTTCACCAGAACGTTGGCGTAGACGCCTGCGGCGATGTACGGATCAGCGTCGGCCCAGGCCTGGGCGGCGCTCAGGGAATCGAATTCGGCGACGATCAGGCTGCCGGTGAAACCCGCCGCGCCCGGATCATTGCTGTCGATCGCCGGATGTGGGCCGGCCAGTACGATGCGACCTTCGCCCTTGAGCGCTTGCAGGCGCTCGAGGTGTGCAGGCCGAGCGGCCAGGCGGGCTTCCAGGGAGTTGGCGACGTCTGTGGCAATGATTGCGTAAAGCATGTCAGTCCTCGGTTTTTGGCGTTGTGGTGTCGGCATCGTGCAGATGACGGGACAGGTAGATGCCCTGGCCGATCAGGAACAGCAAAGTCATGCCCAGGCTGCCGAAGACCTTGAAGTCGACCCAGTAGCTCTGGAAGGTGAACGCGACAAACAGGTTGGCGGCACCGCAAAACAGGAAGAAGGCGATCCAGGCGATGTTCAGGCGCGTCCAGACCGGCTCCGGCAAGGTCAGCGCGTGGCCCATGATGCGTTTGATCAGCAGGCTGTCACCGACGAAGTGGCTGCCGATGAACGCAAGGGCGAACAGCCAGTTGACCACCGGGGCTTTCCACTTAAGGAACGTCTCGCTGTGGAACGCGAGCGTCAGGCTGCCGAAGACCAGGCAGGCGATCAGGGTCAGCCACTGGCTCTTCTCCAGCTTGCGCTGCTTGATGAACAGTGTGCCGTAGACCACCAGTGAACTGACGATCAGCATCGCGGTGGCGCTGTAAATACCGCCTACAGTGATCTCATGACCGGCGATGTCGACGACCTGTGGGTCGATTTTGAAGACGATGAAAAACAGCAGTAGCGGGATGAAATCGATGAATTGTTTCACAGTGGCAGCCAGAAGCAGGATGTGGCGGCATAATAACAAACATATGGGCGCGCGATAGCGCCAGCTGATTTGAGGTAATGTTGATTTGCACTGCCATAGCACGGCCTCCGATGGCGCCTTGGCGCCTGCGGTTCTGGTGGCGCGGGCGTTCGAGAAAGGTGTGCGAGTCCTGGCCTTGACCGATCACGATACCCTTGAGGGCCTAGACGAGGCCCGGCACGCGGCTGCCGCGCTGGGGATGCAACTGGTCAACGGCGTCGAATTGTCCTGCACCTGGGGCGGTGCGACCATTCATATCCTGGGCTACGGTTTTGACGTGAACGCCGCGCCGTTGGTCGAGGCCATCGCCAGATTGCATGATGGCCGCTGGCTACGCTCCGAGGAAATCAGCCGCAAACTGGCGCTCAAAGGCATGCCGGGGGCGCTTGAAGGCGCCCGGGAGATCCAGCAGGAGCTGGGCGACAGCGGTAACGCGCCGGCTCGCCCGCATTTCGCCGACTGGATGGTGCGTGAAGGTTTCGTCAAGGATCGCGCCGAGGCGTTCCGCAAATGGCTGGGCGCCGGCAAGCTGGGCGACGTCAAGCAACACTGGCCGACCCTGGAGGAAACCGTCGAAACCCTGCGCGCGGCCAAGGCCTGGGTCAGTCTGGCACATCCATGGCACTATGATTTCACGCGCAGCAAGCGACGCCGCCTGATTGCCGACTATATTCAAGCAGGGGGCCACGCCATCGAAGTGGTCAATGGTTACCAGCCTGCCGAGCAAGTGGGCAGCCTGGCCATTCTGGCCCGCGAGTTCGGTCTGCTGGTCAGTGCCGGCAGTGATTTTCATGGCCCCGGAGGCTGGTCGGAGATCGGTGAGTACCGGCCACTCCCGGAGGATCTGCCACCGCTATGGTGTCGATTCAAACATGACCCAGTTATTGCCGCCGTCTGAACAGGTAGAGAATGTGAGTCAATTTTTCCAGATTCATCCGGAAAACCCGCAAGCGCGTCTGATCAAACAGGCGGTCGAGATCATCCGCAAGGGCGGGGTGGTGATTTATCCCACGGACTCTTCCTACGCCATAGGTTGCCAGATCGGCGACAAGGTAGCCGTGGAGCGCGTTCGGCGTCTGCGGCAGCTGGATGAAAAGCACAACTTCGCGCTGATTTGCAGCGACCTGTCGCAACTGGGGCTGTTCGCCAAGATCGACACCGGCACTTTTCGAATTCTCAAGGCTCATCTGCCGGGGCCGTATACCTTCATTCTCAACGCCACCCGCGAAGTGCCGCGGTTGTTGTTGCACCCGAAGAAACGCACCATCGGCCTGCGTGTGCCGAGCCACCCGATTGCCCTGGCGCTGCTGGCTGAATTGGGCGAGCCGTTGATGAGCGTAACCCTGATCATGCCAGGCGATGAGGATCCATTGAGCGATCCGCACGAAATGCGCCAGTTGCTCGAGCATCAGGTAGATCTGATCATCGACGGCGGTTTCGGCGGGATCAAGGCTTCCACCGTGATCAGCCTCGCCGACGGCGAGCCGGAAGTCATTCGCGTTGGTTGCGGTGACCCTGCGCCGTTCATGGTCGAGGCCTAGATGTCCGCAGTAGAACCCGTCGACAGTCAGGCCGGAGCCCAGCAGGAACTGCCCTTCGCCATGGTCTATGGCCAGGCGGTCATGGAAATGCCGCTGGACCTGTACATCCCGCCGGATGCCCTCGAAGTCTTTCTCGAGGCGTTCGAAGGCCCGCTCGACCTGCTGCTGTACCTGATCCGCAAACAGAACATCAACATCCTCGACATCCCGGTGGCGGAAATCACTCGCCAGTACATGGGCTACGTCGAGTTGATGCAGTCGGTGCCGCCGAATACCTGGTGATGGCCGCGATGCTGGCGGAGATCAAGTCGCGGATGCTATTGCCACGGGCCGAAACCGTCGAAGACGAAGAGGAAGACCCGCGCGCCGAACTGATCCGCCGCTTGCAGGAATACGAGCGTTTCAAGGCTGCCGCCGAAGGCATCGACGGTCTGAGTCGCGTCGGCCGTGATGTGGTGGTGCCTAAGCTTGACGCCCCGGAGGCCCGGGCGCGCAAGCTGTTGCCGGATGTGCGCTTGTCAGAGCTGCTGTTGTCCATGGCCGAGGTGTTGCGCCGTGGTGACATGTTCGAAAGCCATCAGGTCAGCCGCGAAGCGCTGTCGACCCGCGAACGCATGAGCGATGTGCTGGAGCGCCTCAAGGGCGGCGGTTTCGTACCGTTTGTCGAGCTGTTCACCGCTGAAGAAGGGCGCCTGGGGGTGGTGGTGACCTTTATGGCGATCCTTGAATTGGTCAAGGAATCCCTGGTCGAGCTGGTGCAGAATGAGCCATTTGCCGCGATCCACGTGCGAGCCCGAGCCGAATAACGAGTCGAAACATGAACCTGACTGAACCCCGTGATCTGGCACCCTTGCTTGAAGCCTTTCTGTTGGCCTCGGGAAAGCCGCAATCTTTGGAAA
>LNAP01002505.1_pt1 | contig 18279 bp, 11 predicted proteins | sample 602601 | NCBI WGS metagenome assembly LNAP01 (sample SAMN02440304, study PRJNA202911) | soil metagenome | biome: Subtropical and temperate rainforests or woodlands; isolation source: soil samples (1 kg each in a 20% v/v slurry with milli Q water) were... ...
TCCTGTGCAGGCCTTTGAATGCATCGTCAGCGTGCTCATCAACAGCCTGGTGTTCAATGTAGTGGAAGCGCTCCCTTGCATGCCTGGTCCCTGTCAACTGCTGAACTGGCAGAAAGTAGTGAAGCATGGGGTGGTAGAGAAATACTTCAGTTATCTGCTCGGGGAGAATGAACCTTTGCCTTCAAATGAGTACCCACCTGTTGATATTGAAGGTGAGTTCAGTACTCCGGAGCCGTGCACCAAATGTAACTGTGGTAAAGCCGTCATCCCCGACGTTTCGAACAGACAAGACGAGGGAGGCATTGAGATGGTTGCATTTACGCCAAAGTCGAGCTCGACCTCGACCTGTACGAGGATTGGTTGTAGTGACAATTGCCATTCACCTGCCCATGCCAGAATGGAGGACCACTGGCTTTCAATGGAGGATGGAGGGTAATTTCTTTATTTTTTTGTTTTGGTGGAGTAAATTGAAGTATTTTATTAATTTTTCAGACTGCAAGAAGATGGAAGCTGTGTACTGTCACCACTTTGCCTTCCATCCACATCAGCCACAAGACCATATGCTAAAGTTGGGAGCGACAGAGGGAGAGGTGAGCAAAATGTGTATACAGTAAAGTTTGTGACAATTTAACTCATGCATGCGTGTTGTTTTTAGGAAGTCAAGCAAGTTCGCCCGCAAAATCTCCAGTAAGAAGTCCGGTGCTCGTGGTTCCAACTATTGTGTCAACGCTTTCGCACCGATGGAATGGCGACGCTGTACGTAGAGATGCTGACATTGCGCCCTGGGTCTCACTGACTGTGGACATTGAAGCTGCAGACACCATCAACCCCATGTCTCCCCTCGTTCCTCCCATCTCGCTCCCGCCACAATGCCCGTGCTCGTGCCACTCCATGCAGCCAGAGAACGAGAAAACAGATGTTCTGAAAGAGAATGGTCGCATTGGAGAAGACCGTATGTTCAGCAACTTCCTCGTGTACTGCAGCGGCTATGGGACGCGCATTGTGACGGACGCGATCTTCTATTATGAGCCCATGATGACCTGGACCGAGTATCTCGTGCAGCGGCGCCGCTGGATCAACGGAGCTACCGCGGCCACTTTGTACTTCTTTTCTCACGAGAGTGCACGCATGCGGATTGAAGCCACCACGTTCACCGGCGCGGAGAAAGGCGCCCAGCACCCGCAGTATGTGGATGTGTTCTGGTTCTTGCAGCTCACCCAGACGGCTCTGTTGATGTTCTCCTTGAGTATGTTTGTGTCTGCATCCTATGGAGGCCTCAATAGCATGGCAAACTTCTGGCCTGGTGCGTTTGGATGGGCACTGGACGACATTTTTCACAAGCATCATCCGCATGGTGCTCAAGGCAATGCGTCAAGCGCAGGGGACTTGGCGGTGCACATGGCGTTTGACACTGTGCTCTCACTCGTCTCGGCCTCACTCACAGTTGATGCTGCCAATGCCACTGCGCAGCCCTCCTTTGCGCCGACTTGGTCTCCCACATCATCCCTTGTACCGTCAATGGCACCCACCATGCACCCCCAAGAACATCATGGTGGCAACCCGAACGGAACGATTACGGGGAGCCATGTGTGGGCATTCTTCTGCTTTGCTTACTTTGCGGTGTGGCAAATCATTTCCTTTTACTGGTCTGATATTGCCAAGTGGTATGAGAAGCGCTATCAACCGATATATGGAGAAGAAGAGACGAAGGAAAGGAAGAAAAATTGGGAGGAGGGGTATGTGTTGTTGACAGTGTGGTTCGGATTTGTGATGTCGATTCCCATCTATGCGTCCATGTTTTATTCCTTGTACACCGTCGGCTGGCTGATTCCCACGATCTTCATGCTAATCTACCTGCTGGCCACGCCCGCGCTGGCGATTTTCACGAACAAGTGGGTTATTGGGCAGTACCTCCTGCTGACCATTCCCTTCCTCGTCTCTGCTGTGTTCATTCTGGTCATGATTCCCGCCTATTCTCTTGCGCGCATCTGGGACACTAGCTGGGGCACACGCGGCGCGACCAACGAGCACAATATGAGTCTCACAGCAGAAAAGAGCGTGAAAATCTGGACCACATGGATTTGTCGCCTAATCTTTGGTCTAAACATCGTGGTGTGCTGGATTCTTTCTTTGATTCACTATTTGGGGGCTACTGCGACGGACCTGTTGATCATCATTATGTTTCTTCCGATGATGATCCAAGTGGCCTTTGGCTTGGGCTATCGCATTGGTCGACTGATTGCCGAAGGGTATGCTGCTGTGAAAGAGCGCATCAGTACCTGCACACAGTTTCTCTGTCCCTCTGTATAGGAACCGATTGTTCAATGATTGAATATGGTCAAAATTTGTTTTATAGTACGTTAAGCACACTTTTGTATTGTGCTTCAATTTAATCACCAATTTAAAACGCAGATACTTAAATACATATTTGAATGTGGACAAAACTGCTTTAATGTAATATATTCTTTGTTGCACATCAAAAATGTCAAATTTTCAAAGATTGTTCAGCTGCTCCCACTCACCAGCGTCGACATTATAACATTATCAGCGTCCTGCACTCAACGCGTGGGGTTCCAATTCTTCTGTTGAGGGCATGTCATTGGCCAGCCACATCCACATCGGTATATTCATTGCGAACATAGATTTGGATTGACTGAAAGTATTGCGAATAAATCATGTGTACCGAGAGGTGACAGTGAAGTCTAGCGAGCCTAAATAATAATAGTTCTCAGCTGCTAAACACATCATTTGTACGAATTGTTATTAGCTAGGAGGAATGTGAATGGCATGGAACCAGCGAACAGAAGGAGCATAGTGGACTGACTGTGGATAATGAATCTTCAATCCAATTCAGAAAAGTGCAATTTAAATATGGGGCAAATAATTTCTGCGACAGGGATCGAGCTGCAGGGCAATGAGTTGTCCGCCAAACTCCCCGTTCAAACGAAGCCTATCTCCGGTTGCGAATTGCTACTAAACCTTATTACTGAACTGCAGGTGGAGATTTTAGTACGCTGGTTATCCTTGCACGATGTAGTGAAGTTAGACTTGGCTCTTTTGTCATCCGATTACCATGAGACGTTTCTAAAGTTACTGGACGATGAACACTGCGTCTTTAGGGACTTAGATGGTGAGAAGCATCTGGCATGGGTTTTGTCGCGAAATGTAAAGTTATCGATGGTAGATTTACCACGATCTTGCAGCGATGACCAACGACTTAAGTTATTTCAAGGAACTGGCAAGTATCTGCGTTTTCTGAGCACAGTCCATGTCAATCTGCGTTTTCTGAGTACGGTCAATGTCAATCTGCGTTTTTCGAATAATTTTGTGGAAGAAATATCCACATTTTGTCCGAACCTCGAGAAACTGGCATTTAAAGCTGATCTATCTGAAATGGATATCTGTAGCAATCTGTCTTACCTACCACGACTACAGGATTTGGACCTAAGGAGTTGTGAAAACCTCACTGCTGAAATGTTCACAAACATCCGCTCTCATGCGAGTCTCGTAAGCGTCAATCTTTCAACCTGTTCAACATCGAAAGACGCATCGCCTGTCCACATCGTGAACGACAACTACACCATCCGTTCACTCTATGTTCAGTTGTGCACACAGCCTAGTTTCTTTCTTCCATTTGTACTGCAATGCAAAGCGCTGAATACACTGTCAATCAGCGGCATCAGATTTGCGGATGTACTTACTATACTGACACAGTGTCCAGCGCTTACTGCTCTATCTGCGGCGGATGAGACTGGAGAGAGCAATATCCTGTCACACGACGAGCTGAACCGCTTCATCTCCCTCATCCAAAACCTACAAGTACTACATTTGCACCGCCGACTAGTGCACAATTGGAATTGGCAGCAAGGACAGTTAGAATCGTTGGTCAAGGGCGCGCCTAATCTACATGCATTTTTCCTAGGACGTCTCAACAATTGTCAGTCTGATTCTATTGCGGAAATTTTGCAGAACGTGCACAAGCTCACCCCAAAACGTACAATTGCAAGTGCCAGTAAACACCAACTACACACACTCTTAGTAGAAAGCATTGGTGCAACGGCGTTGCAAAGCATCCTTCACTCTTGCCCGCTACTTGTATGTCTGACGATTTATAAATGTGGTGACATAAAGGCAGATGCACAGGCTCTAATTACTCCTATCAGCAACTCCAGAATAAAAATTCTTGAAATCGCACAGTGCTACCATTTAGAAAGCGCAGATTTTCTATCCCTCCGAGATCTGATTGGCTTAAAGCTCATTCTCGGCGTTGAGTTAAATAGGACCGATTTGAAGCAACTACTGCAACAAAATCCTTCCTTGAGACAATTGGCCCTGATAAAGTGCACACGTTTAAACGACGAATCAATATTCCAGATTCTCAAAATGTGCCCCGCGCTGGAAGTGCTGGAATTTGACAATAATTTTGAAGGGGCCCATATGTTTGGTATCTACCATAACGGTAGAGATACTACGCGCTTACGGGAAAACATTAAACAACTGTATCCTGCCTTGACACTATCTGTGCTGCTGCGAAACTGAGTTGCGTTAAAGACTACATATAGTGTTTGATCATGTATGTAACAGAAGCATTCTTGTTGCACGTGATATGTGTAGCACCCCCGTAGTATATTTATTTATGCGAATAGTTTTGCATGCTTGTTTATCGTTTTAATGATAGCAAGAACCCCTTAAAGATTGTGCAAGATTTGTATAATCTGGCATTAAAAAAGAACATAGATTGGATGGCCTAAAAAGGTTATTTCTTGTATTCATATAATTTCAGTCATTGGTAGAACATAGCGTTACAGTAAGCTTAAAAAAGTTGCAAAGCTGTGCTAAACACCGATTTGGTAATAAATGTTATTACTGGGTCACTGAATGCAATGCCAGCAGAACGGTGTCATTTTTTATTTTTTTGTACAGCGCAGATCAGCTGGTTCTACTACTGCAATGCCTCTCTCTACCTGTGAATTGTTCTTGAGCCTAATTTCCGCGCTTCAGGTGGAAATATTGATTGATTGGTTGGCTGCGAAGGATGTTGGAAAGCTGGACTCAGCTTTTGTCGCCCGTGGCATTCGTGAATCCTTTCTGAAGATATTGGAGGAAGAACATTGCGTGTTTAAGCATACTTTTCGTGGTTTCCGCGGTGGATACTTCCCTTGGATGATAAAGAGACGTATCAAGGTGTCAAACGCCAAACTGCCTCACAGTTTCGACAATGTTCAGCAAACCCAGTTTTTCCAAACCACCGGAAAGTACCTTCGGAAACTAGACGCTTGGCAGTCTACCAACACAAAAGATGTAAAAATTATTACTAACATTGTTTCCGAGCTCTCTACCCTGTGCAACAATCTGGAGGAACTAATATTCGCAGGCTGCGATCTGTTGAAAGCGAACATTTGCAGCGTTCTACAACATTTTCCTCGATTGCGATATCTGAATTTAACTCATTGCCACAGCAACATATCCGGAGAAATGATTTTCTGCATCAACGAAAACGCACGTAACCTTCAGACTCTCATGCTAAGTAAATGCAGAATTGATGCTGAAGCAGCCATTCAGTCGTTCTCAACCAACCATACCATTCATACCCTCGAAGTGTTAGGAGTAATACAACTGGACAACCTTTTCCCTTTCATTCATAATTGCAAGGGCTTACGCGTCTTGTATGTAGGTTATATCAATCTATACGACCTTCTAAGAGTGCTAAAGGAGTGCCCAAAGTTACATACATTAGCTGCCAGTGTGACGGACGGCCAGCCATCAGACACCTCCAATGCAGCGTTCGACAATTTGATTGCAAACATACAAGGCTTGAAAGTACTACAACTACATCTTACCTACGAAAATAATCTGTCGGATGACAAACTACATCGCCTAGTGCGTAACTGCCCAAATTTACGCATGTTCATAACCGGTCGCGTGCAGAAACTATACGGCGTTGAGTTTAATTTGGATTACTATGAATCCAATGTAAACCTAGACATACGGCCGCACATAGGCGTTGAATTGAACGAAGCAAAGAAGAAGCACCAACTGCAGATGTTGGTGGTGGGTTCTATATCCATAAGTACGCTGCAGAGCATAGTCTCTTGCTGTCCACAACTGACAAGTATATGGACTACATGTCCTGCGGATGCCAATGGCGCCATTGATCGCACTTTGTGGGGCACTTTTATTGCTACGATGAGCGCTTTAAGTTTGAAATCGCTCAGAATAGAGTCGTGCGCAGACCTCAGTCCTGCTGATCTACTCCCACTGCGTAACCTGACGTATTTATCATTGACGGATACAGAACTGCAACATATTGATGTAGTGGAGTTAATATCACGTAACCCGTTGCTCAAAAAGCTATACTTACTAAGCTGTAAGTACCTGAAACACGACACCCTCTTGTATATCGTCGATAAATGCGTTCATCTGGAAGAACTAGAGTTCGGAAGTCAAGAGACACCGGCTAACTACACGAGTGAAAATATGGATATAGTGAGTAATTTCATCAAGCTGCATCGGCCAAAGTTAAAGAAAATGGTTACAACGAATGTATGAAAACTGCACGTAGTGGCATGCTGCCTTTATGAAGACAATTTTGCTTTGTACATAATTGTGGTAAGTAGTTTGCAAATTAAGAAAAAGAAACTACATTGGCTATGTCCGCTAGTAATGCGTTCATTTCAATGTTACAGTTTGTATATAACATATTTTCACAAGGCCAGAAAGCAGTAGAATTGTTGTGTTGCACTACATTCCTCAAGTTAACGCAATTCAGGCAGTAGCTGCAAATTAAGTTTGATTTGTGGGTGCTGCAATCTAATCAGCCCTTCAATCAAAGTCGTATCCATAGTACCCACATGTCCGCGTGCGTACGTGTGATAATTGTCACCCGTGTTAATATTGTCAAACACGAGTTCCTCCAAGCTTGTACACTTTTGCACAATGTACAATACCGCTTTTTGAGTCAAAAACGCACATCCTGTGAGCGACAACTTCCGTAGATTCAGGTTTTGATTGACTAGCTTCACAAGATCGGAATGTTTTAGTTCGAAACATAGATCAAGCGAAAGAGACACCAGGTTGTGCAGTGACAGGATATCTGTACTATAGAAAGACTCACACTCCTTTATATCGAGTATTTTTATGCTGGAGTTCTCGATGGTGGACAGTAGTTCTAATGCGTCCATAGATATTATCCCGTATTCACAAATACTCAAGCTCACCAGTTGTGGACAGATCTGTAGTATGTTCTGCAGTTCATCAATAGTGATATCATCCACCACTAGTGTATGTAGCTGGCTGCTATGCATAGTAGAATGCGCACTGCTGGTAGTATCCTCTGTAACAAATCTATTTACATCATTGATGGCTGATGTGATGCCATCCGCGACAAAGCCGTTCACAAGCGAGACAAAAAGCGCACGCAATGCAGGAGCCCCTTCAATTAACCTCTCCAACTGTGTCTCTTCCCATTGCAAACAACGTGGACGATACATATGCAATACTTGTAAATTCTGTATGAGAGAAATTAGCGTAGTTAGCTCTTGGTCTGTCACACGTGGGCTCTGCGCATTTAGCATCCCTGCTGATAGGGTAGTTAGCGCTGGACACTGTTGTAGAATGGTAAACACATGGCTTAGGGCGATATCGTTCACATACAATGTTGTCAAAGCCTTGCACTGGTGGATGAACGGTAAGCAAATGTTGATTTGCTTGCACTCTGTGAGTAAAAGTGTGCGGATTGTGTGGTTTCCCTGCACCGCCTGTGTAGGCAGAGGACGATCGACGATTTGACAACCGGACAAATTGAGGACTTTGATGTTTGCTTGGGTATTGATGTTTGCAATCATCGGACCAGTGACATTGATGCAGAGTGACAAATCTAAGTGTTGCAGCCGAGGTAGGTGCGGAAGGACGCTACAGATGTCATCTCGTCGGAGGTCATTCTTTGAGAACACCAGCGTTTCTAAATTCTTGCACATCGTCGATATCTCCAACACAATATTGGGGTGGTTAGCAGCACGAATGGCAGATGAGACAAGAGTCCGCAGATGCTTGCCGGTTCTGCGGAAAAATTTCTCTCGTGCACCGGCAGTGGACAGCGTCAGTTCAGCACTTGAAACCTTCAATTTTCTTCGCATAACCCACGCCAATTGTTTACTGGAACAAGCGTCGAATACGCAATACTCTTCGTCGAATATTTTAAGAAATGTCGCTCGGTTTTCAGACAAGCAAAGCGCCGAATCCAACTTCGCCACTTCATGCAAATGTAACCAGCGCACTAATATCTCCACCTGGAGAGCTGGGACAAGGTTTAGCAGCACATCACAAGCAGAAAGAGACATTGTTAAGACAGTGAGGTGAAGATATGAACCTTCAAACGACCTCCAAGTTGGGACCTTGAAGTTCTGCTTGTTAACAACTATTGCATAAAAAGATGTTCAACATAACGCAGAAATGGCACAATCACTCCGCCACAGCGAGAATTAATTATTCAAAACAAATAATAAACTCAAATGGTACATATTGTTCTACTTCAAAAGCAGAATAAAAAACGCATATGTACATGAAATACATGAAAAGTAAATCCATACTTCTTGCGCACTATCATGTCAGTAAAACACTATTCGGGACGTAGCTGCAACGTCAATAGCAAATTTGGACGAAGAAGTTTAATCAACCCAGTTACTAGGGTCATGCTCATGGTAATAGAATCGCACGTATTATCAAAGACAAGCTCTTCCAAACCAGGACACTGTTCTATAATGGCCAATAATGACTGTTGAGACAAAGACTTACAATGTATCAACGATAGCTTCTTGAGCGTGGGGTTCTGCTTAAGTAGTACTATCAGCTCAGATTGTTGTAAATGGACAATCTGATTGAACGATATACTAACCAGATTATGTAATGGCAACGTAGCCGCGCTCCTAAGACTCCTGCAATTAGAAATGTCGAGTATTCTAATACTGGAGTTGCTGATAGTAGTCATTAGATTGCGCACGCAGTCATCTCCTTCTTCTGTTGTAACGTATAGATAAATGATCGTCAAGCTTTGCAGCTGCGTGCAGCACTGAAGTAGGCTCTGTAGTTTGGTAGAAATAATTTCATCCACCTGCAAAGTGTGCAGCTGGTTGCTACTAGTACCAGTATCATAAGTGCATAGCTTGTTGTCACTTCTTGTAGCGCATTCCGTTGAAAGCCGGTACTTATTACTAAGTGCATTGTTTATTAACTTATGTGGGTGACCATCTATACGTGCCGTAAAAAGTGCACATAGATTAGATACACCTTTGATAAGCCTTTCTAGTTGTCCATCCTGCCAGTGGTAACTGAACCTGTGAAATAAATGCAACACTTCTAGGTTTTGAACTAGTGAAATTAATGTGGTTACTTCCTCATCTGATATGTATTGACTTTCTGATGATCTCACGCCAGCAGAGAGCGTCGTAAGCGCTGGGCAGTGTGTCAAAACAGAAAACACGTCGGTAAGCTGGATGTCGCTCATATATAGTGTGTGTAGAGCTTTGCACTGAAGCGCGAACGAAAGAAAAGTGCTGGCCCAATTGCAATGCAGAATTATGATGTTTTGTATTATGTGGTTTTCTGAATATGTCGAAACATGCTGGCCACCTTCTATTATGCGACTGTATGTCAGTTCGAGCGTACAAAGACTCTTTGGTTGAGAGCAGATGTTTGCTAACATTTCACACGTCATGTTTGTGCAGTACGATAGATCCAGATGCTGTAACCGAGGCAGGTAACATAGGATGCTACAAATGTCATTCTGGGATAGATTGTTGCCAGTAAATACAAGCTTCTCCAGATTGGTGCACATTGTAGATATTTCAAACACAATGCTGCTCATGTTATCAATGCTAACCGTCGAGGTAACCAGAGTACGCAAGGACTTTCCCGTGGCTCCCAACAAGTTGATGCGATGCCAGCTGAACATCTTATCAATCAAATGAACACTGGAGACCTTCACATTTCGCCTCATAAGCCACCAAAAGTGCTTACAATTTAACTTCTTCGCAGGGTAGTCAAACACGCAGTATTCATCGTGAAGTAATATCAGAAATGTCTCGCGATGATGAGTTGAGCAAACCGCAGAGTCTAACTTTGCTACATCATGCAAATGCAACCACCGCACCAATATCTCCGTTTGAAGGACTGGAACAAGATTGAACAACACACAACAAGCGGAAAGGGCCATTGCTGCGGAGCTTTTATCACAATCCCTCTGTAAGTTATTCTGACTGCGTCGTAAGCCTCCTGGCTCCTACATAACATTTAGTACATAACGAAAGTGTTCATCAAATGGTCCGATTATGTACAATCTTCGCAATCTTCAGGTGATGAAACATAACATTGCCATAAAAGCGTGTAGTTGTAGTTATAAGTGTAGCAAATATTTTTTATGCATTCAGTGATAATGCGCGGGTCAGTTATCAACAGAGCAAACATGTCTTACTGAAGTGAAAATTTTGTAAGCACCAATTTTTTGTTTCCGATACTACCGGAGACGTTTCGCGGCGTTGCAAGCCTCCCATTTCTGCGTTTTGATTTTGAGCATAGAGTTTGCAAGGATGTTAGCCCTATTTTTACTCCCCGCTGAGCTATGGCGCGACAATATCCTTGCGTTTTTTTCACTGAAAGACATGTCTCGAGCATTCGAAGCTTTCTCCAACCATCACCTTCAGCGGACTTTCCAAGAACTGACTTTTGGACACACCACGAAGTCCATCCTAATACTATTACAAGCGGGCAAAGCGGAGAAACTGAAGTGGTGTTTGGCAAGAAATATTTTGCCTGGTGATGTCAACATATGGAACGATATGGATTGGCAGATAGCATCTCTTTCGTCTGAAATCTGCGCAAGAGCAACAAAGCTTTCATTTTTTTTCGTGGCTCAGATATCACAGCCGATCCGTTGTGCACGATTGCGCAGTCTTTATTTACTCAAATGCAACATCCGTAGTCTTGAGAATCTTCTTGTGTTTCCGAACTTGGCAGAACTGTATTTGGATGAATGTTCAGAAATCACAATCGAAAAATTGCTGGAGCAGCTCGCAGAGTGCACGCAACTTGAACGATGCACCATTGATAATTGCGAGCTCATACACGATAAAGCGATATCGTTTATACTGAATCATTGCACGCGTTTAAAGTCGCTCAATCTCCGCGCAGCACGTCTACAACGCTTCAATTTATCCAGCATATTCGCAGCATGTAACCACCCAAAGAAAATATCTTTACGCAGTTTGGCGCTGCGTGATTGCACAGTAAGCAGCGCTGGATGGCGGCAACTAGCCATTTACGCCCCGCTGCTTCAAAGTTTTCAATTGAGTGGTTCTGGGAGTGACATTTACAATGCGGATGTCGAATTCATGGTTCAACAATGTTCTCACTTTACCGATCTAGCCCTCGACAGTTGCAATTATCTGGACAATGCCGCCATTGATACCATTGTGCGCTACTTGCCACGTCTAGAACAGTTTCGGATGTCGTCATGCGGCGCTGTTGATGATGACGGTGTTGTCGCACTGGCCAAAGGCTGTCTGCAGCTGACCAAGTTAGACATTTCATTTTGTAACAGTGTAACGAATGCCGCAGTTCAGCAGGTACTACTGAACTGTGTGCTGCTGGTCACTCTCAACGTATCTGGATGTCAGCAGATTACAGATGCTGCGTTTGATGGACGTACTACCACAGTCCTGCGTGAATTGGATGTATCCAGTACTAAAGTTACCGGTTCATTTCTTCGCCAGACGCCCCTACTAAGCACGCTGTACTGCAACGATTGCTCTCTGCTCAATAGTGAATTGGTGCAGATATTAACCACTACCCGACACGCGCTCAAAATGCTATCTTTAAACAAGACACGCCTCTCTGCTGCAGATTTTTTGATTTTATCGCTACATTTACCTCTTGCGGAGAATGTGGGAGTAGGGGAAAGCGAAGCCAACGACGAGGTGATAACAAGTTTAGTGGCGAACTGTCCTAGATTGTTTTGGATCTATGCCAAGGGCTGTGCGGCCGTAAGCAGCGCCAAAGTGCGAGAACTTGAACTTGCTCAAGCGCGCAAGCTTTGTATAACAATGTAATCCATGTAACTTTTGTAATTGTTTTGAATTACCGAGCAATATATTTAGTACATTTAAACCAAAGGGATCAATTATGATCTAGGATAATGGGGTGCAAAGTGATGACAGCGGACTTTGGTGAAGTATATTTCGCAGCGATTTCGATTGCATGAGTAATACGAATAAACCGATTATTAACAGCCGATTTTATCCAGAAACGGTTCCACCATTCATTATTCATAAAAACCTGGAAAGCTAATGGCGGTGCTGCTTTCTCTCCCAACTGAAATTTGGCGAGATGGCATCCTTGTCTTTCTCGTACTGAAAGACATTGCTAGAGCGTCCAATGCATTGTTAAACCACGAAATACAAAAGGAGTTTTGCAGATTGATCGACGGACACACAACGCTATTACCGATGTCTTTGACCAACCCAAACGCGGAGATGGCAAAGTGGTGCATAAGTAGGAACGTACTACCTAACATCGTATCACTACGGGGAAATCCTGATTTGCAAATCGGCTCACTACTCGCTAAAGTTTGCTCGAGAATGACCGCGCTGTCACTTGACTTCTGCGAACAGATCCCAGAACCACTAAATTGTGTTCGCCTGCAAACCCTTCAACTTTACAGATGCAATTTGTCCGTTTTCAGAAATCTACATGGGCTATCAAACCTGACAAGCCTGACAATTAGTGATTGCTCCTCTTTGACCACTGATTCTCTGATTGAAAGGGTAGCAGAGTGCAAACTGCTCAAAAGATGCTCTTTGAAGAATTGTATACAAATAGGAGAAAGAGCAGTTTCGTTCATTATGAAGCAGTGCACGTTCCTAGAGTCATTTCTAATCCTTGGGTCAAGTTTCTCCCTGGCCGCTGTTCTAGAATGCAATTTCGCAGCGCCATTGGCATTGTGCAAGCTTGAGTTGTACGGTGGGACTGTATGCAGAGTTGGCTTACAGAAACTAGCTGTCTGTGCTCCGCAGCTGCATCACTTGCAACTTCGCACTTTGGACAACAATCTTCAGGATGCTGATGTAGAATGCATCGCGAAATTCTTTCCGCAGCTGACAGATCTTTCCCTAAGTGATTTCACACGTCTTAACAATGCGTCGATGATGTCTATTGGGAACGGTTTGTCGCAGTTGCGGACATTGAGTGTGTCTGGTTGCAGTGGTATCAGCGATGAGGGAGTGATTGCAATAGCAAAAGGCTGTCTGCGGCTGGAATCGTTGAGTATAGCCATGTGCGATAAGGTCACAGACACGTCCGTACAAACAGTCTGGCAAAATTGCGTGCTGCTAACAAACCTAGAGGTGCACGGTTGCACACATGTTACAGACGCAGCATTTTCTTGCCGGACCAACGACATATTACGTATACTGAATGTGAACGGGACCAATGTAAGAGGCTCCTTTCTCAAGCAAGCCTGCAAGCTGACTGAATTGTATTGCAACGAGTGTCAGCTGCTAGACGCACGTTTCGTTCACGGCGTTGCACTTGGTGGGTGCCATATTACATCGTTGTTTTTGAATAGTGCACGTCTGCAGCCCAGCGACCTCATGCAAATGTCACGGCTTTTGCCACGTATAGAAAAAATTGGTATTTCTAATACCCAGGCAGACAACGCTGTAATTCTGAGTTTGGCCCACAATTGTCCACGATTGCGGTGGATCTGTGCGTTGGCCTGTTGTGCGATCACAAAGGTGACTGCCGATGGTATTGCTAAGGTGCAAAAAATTGATGTTACTGTTAGTTAGAAATGACAAGCTAACTAATATAAAATTGAGAAGACTTTCATTATAGCATTATCAAACCGTGCCTTCAATTATAAATAAACAACTGTATATATGCCACATGTGCATTCGCACTACTACGACGTATCATGTCGCTTTGAATATTACTTTGACGATCTGCTCAACACCCACATATGAAATTTATCTCCACCCGTTTGTGGATCCAATCTTGAAGCCAATCGTAGCGATTTTTTTATTTGAGGAATGACTTGCTCCACAGTGAGTTGTGTGAATGGAAGATTGACATCTCTGTTCGCACAAGTTAAATGGTCCTGCAGAGAAACACTCCGCTCGAGCAATCCAGAAGGCTTTGTCTGCTGGTCAATTGAAGACGCTATGTGCTCTACCGAAGAAGTTTGGAGATTCTGATTCTCCTCTACTAGACTAGCAATAAGCGTGCTTCCTGAGCCAGCTACCACCACCGGAGAGTCTATCCGCGACCCACCGGGCAGAATTTCACACAACACATAATTGCACAAATCTTCACATTCTCCACTCTGTTCCATATTTAGAGTAGAGATTGATGGCTGCTCATCCCAACCAGCTATCACTATATGCGCCTTGCTGCACTCCGGAGTTGTCATAAGTTGCCGAGCCACCTTGGCTACTGCGCTGGTGGACAACGAACTATCGAACGAAGCCTCATGGTTGGACACAGTGTCCTTTAGCTTGCTGTAAAGATGTTGAAAGTCTGTATCACCCTTTGGGGTGTTACTGGCGGAACAGACAAGAGTAGTTTTCGTCAGCATAAAGACTTTCTTTCTCGCTCTGCTAGAGATGACAACGTTGCTGCCTGATGTGGATAGAGAGTCTGCAGCAAGAACAATACCGTTTTTGCAGCGCGCAGCCACAATAGTTGCACCGTGTACAAGTATGTTATACCAAAGATGACACAGCACCAAGAGTAAACCCAAGCACCTCATCCTAGCACGCAGAATACAACAAATAGCATACTTCGACCCAGCTTTGGTCGAAGTTGTCGGTAAATAAGCGCTTTTGTCTATAAAATAAGCAGAATAATATATAAACACTGTTCACGTTCATCGATACACAAGTAGCGCCAATACAAGTGCACAATTTTGGTTGGCTTCGGTGCATATTTTCCAACGGCCAGTGCCTATGTGACTCCACTTCAACACTTTTGAAAAGAATCTGCTGTCATTCTGAGCGTCAGATCATCGCCACCAAGTATCATGTACTCCATTACATCGCTCGTCACCGAAAATGAGCACGAAGAGAACGCCCCGTTTGAAGAATCGTCGACTCCTTTTCACAAATGGCCTCGCAAAGATAAACGGGCATTTGTAGAGCGTTTCTGTAGTATTACCACGCCCCCAAACCAGAACGGGGCCTCAAAGAACCTTCAGTTGAACTGCAACTACTGTGATAAATCGTTCAAAGGACAGTTGATCACGGCATTGGTACATATTGCGGGTGTTCGGAAGGGTGGCCAACGTGTTTCGGTTTGTCCTACCCCCAATGAAGAAATCAAATCAGAGGTGCTGCATTTGTTCTCCTTGGACAACATCCGCCAAGAAGAAGGCATGAACGACGAAGCACTGCATGTGGGCGAGCATTTCCACCATCCAAATTCTGTCGATCTGCAGCTGCAGCAACAGCAGCAGCAACAACAACATTTCCTGCAGAACGCAAGCAAACTAGCGTCTGTGAGAGACCGAGCCACTGCCAAAAGAAAGCGCGAATATGGTGAGTATTTGTATTTTTTGATCTCATATTCATCATGTCAACGTTTCATGAGCAATCTCGTACCGTGATTTTCCATCATGAAAGTGGCACTTTACCCCTTTCACCACCTTATAATTCGTCTTTCCCATCTTCCCATCATTGAAAAACAGCAATGAAGACTCTCCAAGCCGACCCCAACAACCCCATCGACCTCGCCGTCCTTCGCTTTTTGGCGGATGCTGATTTGAAGCCGAAGATTATCGAAAGCGAATCGTTTCAGGAAATGGTGCGCGTCCTACGCGCCGCCCCGAAAACGTACGTACTCCCAGGAGCTAAGCGGACTGAGGACATGGTGTTTGCCGAAGGAATGTATGGGAGTGGCAATGGTAGTGGGAGTAGCAATAGTGGTGCTAGTGCTGGGGGAAATGTGAACAACCACATAGTACTAATGCAGAACAATCTACTAGGCAATAATAACGTCACCCATCATCATAACATTCACCAGCACAACCTGCACCACAACCATACTAACCCACATAGTAACATGTTACTCTCACACGAGTCCGTGATGCACCACAGCGGCGAGCACGCACAGCAGGAGGCCCACAAGCGCGCGAGATCAAGTAATACTAATACTAATATTCACAATGATGGTACGCACGCGGCGACTGTGGATGCAGGGTCAGATAGTGAAGATGAACAGAGTGTCAACACCTTGCCGCAGATTTAATAGTGTTCTCGTGTCATCTTCTATTATAAACATTTATTGTTGTTTCCCATCCGCGTAAATGCGTTCATGTTTGGATCTGATTATACTCTGCTTTTTTTTTTTCAGTTGAATGATTTTAGTTTGATGATTTTAAGTTTATATGTGTTTATTTAAGCATAAAAGGTCAAGCTTGGAAAGTCTAGTCTTGTTGATGAAAGTTTATAATAAACAAACATGTACACCATAATCAATTACGCATCACAATCAGCTTATGGACCGGGTACAATCGACGTTTCCAATTGTCCCGGCAGTGGTGCTACTTTTAGCTTAATCTGTTTAACCTTTTAGCTTGTTCTCCGCGGGAGGCGAGCGGAGTACACTTGAAGGTCAGCTCAGAAAGGTATACACAGTGTTCTAGAATAATTATACAACAAGGGGATTTCTTTTAATCGCACCGATTATTTGTAAGCGGACGTTTGGTCGTGCATGTACTGTATCTCACATAAAGTTACTGTACCTATCGTACGTATCAAGGATTTTTACATAAATTAAAGTTTTTACATTTATTCAACAAGAAGAAGAATTTTCCACACGAAAGATCGCCACCGCTCCTATGCTGCAATCTACACACTAAAAACAACGACAGAAGCCTTGCACTCCACAATGCCGCGCTTAGGGCAGTGGCACAGGCCCTGCTCCTCCAGCAGTGGCTTACCGAACAGATTGTAACCAATGGTACTCACGCACACAGCCATGTCCACCAATTTTCCCTGCACGTCCAGCTGCACCACGCTCATCCAACCCGCACTGTGTGTATTAGGATAAGCCAGGGTTAGTCTGTATCACAGTACGTACTACACAGAACATCACAGAGTAACGGCTACCATTTTCACACCTTTCTATCATACACACACTGTTACACTGTACTATACTGATTCTGGCAAAGTACACGATACATATGCACGTACTGGTTGTTCACGGTGCAGGAGTAGCCCGGCTTCAGACTCAGCAGACTGGCCGTCCTAGAGTCCATCACATTCAACTCCGCGCCTGCCTGAAAAACGAAACAAAAAGATATTAGTACGCTATGAAAGTAGATACCCTCCTAAAGCCTATTGGAATATTATTCAACACTCCTGCTTCATACCTCCGTCAAGGATAGGGGCCCACTGGATGCTGTGTCCATTGAGAGGATTCGTGACGGTGACGTTCAAAACATCAAGCGTAGACACTGTATTCAGAGGAATCAGTCTGCTCCGGGTGGCAGGGTCAACCAGGACAGGCGGCGGCGGGACGGGGCCCTGCGCTGGGACGTGGACGCTCTGCTGCTGGCTCGCGACGGCGGGAAACACCCTGCGAGTGCAAAAATAATAATAACGTGAACATCAATGATGGCATTGTATGGCTGCCAAACTGTGCTATACTAGTTTAACAAAAAAAGCAGAAAAGAACACGCAGAACCTGGCAGGGTAAGCAATCAGCACGATGCCGTCGCGAGAGTGCCGGGCCGCCTCGTACTTCTCCTTCTCGGGGCCCTGCTTCTTGAGAAAGGTCTCGGCAGCGTAGGCCTTGGCCTCCTCGAGACTGTCGGTCACAATGATGTCGTCGAAAATGGTGCCCGCGCGGCTCTGCCACAGCTCGAATCCAATGTGGGTGCAGTCCGTGCAGCGCACATGCAGCGCCGCTTCCTCGTCAGTGGCGCTGTTACTGTCGCTTACTGCCACATCCGGGACATGATGAGACGCCAAGAAGTCCCAGTTGTCGACCAGAGTGCCGGACTTAACGGTGACTAGGTCGATAAGCACCTCGAAGGTGTTGTCGGGCTTCACAACAAGAGTGTACAAGTGACTCAGCTTGTCGGACTCCACCTTCACCTGGTCCTTGATCAACAGATTCTCGTTCTTAGGAGGGTAGTTGAAGATGACGTGGGTCTTCTTGTTGCTGGGGCCGCAGATATCAGGGCCGAACATCACCTGGTAAGGAGTGTCACCACCGAACTTGGACTGGTCC
>LNAP01002506.1_pt1 | contig 18269 bp, 5 predicted proteins | sample 602601 | NCBI WGS metagenome assembly LNAP01 (sample SAMN02440304, study PRJNA202911) | soil metagenome | biome: Subtropical and temperate rainforests or woodlands; isolation source: soil samples (1 kg each in a 20% v/v slurry with milli Q water) were... ...
GTCATGCCGCTGCGGTTGGGGATGCGCCCGGTCTGCATCGCGGCGCGGCCTGGGGTGCAGCTTGGTTGGGCATAGAAGGAGTAGAAGGTGGTGCCCTCTGCGGCGAGCCGGTCGATGCTCGGCGTTGGCATCCCTCGACCTACGCCGCCGCCATAGGGGCCAAGGTCACCGTAGCCGGTGTCGTCGGAGACGATGAACAGGATATTGGGTTTTTCGGTTTGGGCAGCGAGTGCAGCTCCGTTCAGAGTCATGAGTAATGAACATGCGACGTAGAACCTGATGCGGTGCGTTTGCCATTTCATACCCGGTTTCCTTTCTCTGGATTCGATCCATTGGCGAACCGCTCTAACACCGAGCGAACGACAAGGACCCAAGTGAGTACTACCCAACCATGAGCCTGGACAGTTCGGAAACCACTGAAAGCTGAACAGAATTCCCGTTCACTATTCAAGGCAGCCGTTGAAGATTAGATGGACAATTTCCGCCACGCGCGGCCGTAGATCGCGAAATAGACAACGTTCGTCGATATATCGGGGCTGCCCCATCACGCCGCCCAGTCGCCGTTCTCCTGAAACCGGCTTGTCGACAGGCCCTTTCAGAACCCGCTTTCACGCATCAACACCGCGAGCAAGTGGGTCGCAACATCGCCCAGTACACTGCGTCGTTCACCCTCGATTTTCAGATGACCACGGGTTTCGCGCAGGCTCGGCAAGGGGGCGTCGAGCTGGATCAACACCTGGAACAGCGCGGCGCTCGGCACCAGTTCATGTTCCTGCGAGGTGGTCGGTACCGGGCCGCCAAAACGCGAAGACAGCATGCGGTGGGACAACTGGCTGGCGCGGGTGCTGCCGATCACCAGCACTCGGCCTGGGAGCGGTGTGGTCTGGCCGTCGGGATAGAAACGTACGCGATCGCCGGTGACCAGGCGATGCACCTGGTCCTGGGCGACGTACGCGTCCACTTGCCAGCTGCGAGGATCGATGAGGATGCCCAGTGCATCCTGACGGCCGATCCACTGGCCGGGTTTCCAGTCCGGATTGACGTCCAGCCACAGGCCGGCGAACGGGGTTTGCAGGTTGAGCCGGGCGATTTCTGAACGGGCGGCCCGGGCTTCCTCGAACTGCACGTTGAGGCGCTGGCGGGTCACCGCGTCTTCGGCAAGGCCTGCGGGGTCGGCCAGCAATCCGGACAGGCGCGCTTGATAGCTGCGGGCATTGGCTTCGCTGCTGCGCAGGCGCGAGGCTATGTCTGGTTCGTAGAGTATCACCAGTACCTCCCCGGCCTTGACCGGGCCTTCGCCGTGGATCGACTGCAACCGGGCCGGGTAGGGCGCATACACCCGCAACTGATGTTCGGCGCGGGCCACGCCCACGGCGTCGATTTGGGTGCGCCAGGGCAGGGCGAGGCCGACCATGACCAGGCCAAGTACAGAATAAAACAGCACTTTGCGCAGCCGTGGAATACTTGCGCGATGGGCCCACCAGTGGCTCAGTTCGCGCACCACCGGCATGGCGATGAACCAGGACAATTCAACCATGAACAGAATGATCCCCAGCAACTTGAAGAAGAACAGGTAGACCGCCAGTGCGATCCCCAGGAACAGCACCAGCCGATACAGCCAGGTGACGATGGCGAAGGTCACCAGCAGCCGTCGCTGGCCGGTGGGGAAGCGCTCGGGCCAGTCTTCCTGCAAACCCAGCAAGTTACGTCGCAGAGTGACCCGGGCCAGCGCCGACGCGCGTTCGTGCAGGTTGGGAAAATCCAGCAGGTCGGACAGGATGAAGTAACCGTCGAAGCGCATGAACGGGCTGGCGTTCAAGGCCAAAGACAGCAGCCAGCTAGTAGTCGCCAGGTACAGCAGGGCATTGCGCAACGCCCCCGGATCGCACAACGCCCAACCCAGGGTCGAGAGCCCGGCCAGGGACAGCTCGGTGACGATCCCGGCCGAGGCGATGGCCAGCCGTTGGCGCGAACGACTGAGTTTCCAGCTCTCGCCGGTGTCGGTGTAGAGCATCGGCCACAGCACCACGAAAGCGATGCCCATGTGCCCAACCCGCAACCCCAGGCGCGTCGCCACCAGCGCGTGCCCCAGTTCATGCAGGGTCTTGGCGACGATCAGCGCCAGGGCGAAACTGAACAGGCCTTCGGTGGAGAACGATTCGACCACGGCGCTGGTGAAGCTGTCCCATTGCTGCAGGACCAGTATCACCCCCAGCACGCTCAGGCACACAACCACGATCGCGGTCAGTGGATGGAACAGCCAGCGCAGAGCATGGGCCAGGTGTTGCAGTGGCTGTTGGGGGCGTAGCAGTGGAATGCGGAAAAACAGGTAGTGGTGCAGCCACCAGCGCCAGCTCAACCAGCTGCCTTCTTCGCCCTTGGCCTGCAGGCGCGCCAACGCCGCGGGCCCGGCCCGCAGCAATTGGTGCTGTTCGAGGAACTGGCGGAAGTCGAGGATCTGCTCCACATCCGGCTTGAGCGCAGTGCCTTCGGCGATCTGCTGGCTGATCTGCCTTGGCGATTGGCCCCAACGCAGCAGGCACTCGAACTCCAGCCAGCCGATGCGGTAGAAGCGGTTGATCACTGTGTCCTGTATCACCCATGCCGGCTCGCCGCTGCTGCCGTGGGCGACTTCGCTCAGGCGCAGATCCTCGCGCAAAGGGGGCAGGGGAATGTCGGCCGGATCGAGCATTACCAGCCACTCCAGGCGCGCAACGTGGCCATTGGTCGACGCAGCAAGTAGTACCCGAGCATCACCCGGCCGCCATACAGTTTGGCGGTGCCGTGCAGGCCCAGGCGTGCATGTTCCGGTGCGCCGTCGATGCTCGCCAGCAGCCGATAAGCCACCACACCTTCATCGCTGGGCCGCGCCTGGTAACTGGTTTCGAGGATCTGGCCCTTGAGCGGGCTCAGCGGGTACGCGGTGAGGAACAGCGTGACCTCGGCACCGGGTTCCAGGGCGATGGCGTCGGCCACCGCGAGCTGGATCAACATGGCCGGTTGGCTCGGGTCGGCCACTTGCATGATCCGTTCACCCGTCACCACCGGTTTGCCCAACCAGTCGTTGGGGTCGCTGAACACCGCGACACCGGCGCGCGGCGAGAGTACCCGGGTACGCTTGAGTTGCGCCTGCACCGCTGCCAATTCGGCGCGGCGCTGTTGCGCACGACCTTCGAGCAAGGTCAGCTCGCTTTTGCTTTGCGGGTTGTCGAAGGCCCGCTGGCTGGCCGCCTGCAATTCGGCATCGGCCACCGCCACTTCCTTGCCGAGTACTTCGGCGCGGCTGCGCAGAGTGGTTTCGTCCAGGGAAAACAGCGGTGCGCCGGCGTCGACCGATTGATTGGGGCGGACCTGAATGTGCTCGATCACCCCATCGATGGGCGAGCTGATGATTTGCGCCTGGCGCGACACGATCTCTGTCGGCGCCAGGGCCGTTTGCCGCACCGGCAGCAACAACAGGGCGCCCAGCACGAGCAGGCCCAGCAGTGTCTGTTTGCGATTGGGCCACCAGCGGCCCAGGCGTCGCCGTCGGCTCAACGCAGCCCAGCAATAGGCCCAGGTCTGTATCGGGCCGGTCAGCACCTGGCGCAGCCGCGCAGGCGGCTCCTGTTCGAGCAACAACAGGAGCAGGCCCAGGCGCTGTTGATCGCGGTCCTGTATCGGCACGCACCACAGGCCCGCCGGCCACCATTCGTTCCAGCCTTCGGCGATGTCCGTTGGCGGTGTGGTGGTGTCCTGGGTCAGCCAGACCGGCTCGCCGCCCGGTACCTGGGTGGCGATCCAGCGACTCGCACGATCTAACCACACCAGATAGGGCGAGTCTTCGCTGGGACGTGACAGCCCAGACACGCACAATAACTCCAGCGACGAGTCACGCTGTGCAAACACCAGTGCCTGGTGAAACGGCAGCAGTGGATACAGGTCATTGGCCATGCTGAAGGCCAGCGCGTTCAGCGTCTCGGCGGCGATCGCCTTGTCACGCAGGGCGTCCAGCTCCAGCAACAGTTGGGGATGGGGCAGGGGTTCGCTCATGGTCATGGCTGAGCCGTTTCTTGATTGAACCGCGCCGTGCCGCTCATGCCGGCCATCAGATCGGGGAATTTTTCGTCGAGGCGGGCTTCCAGCTCGACCGTCTGGGCTACCGCATCGACCCGCGAATTGATCACCGTGACATGGGCCGGGTAGGTCTTCGCTGTTTCATGGATGCTCACCTGCAGTGGCATGCCCTTTTTCAGGGTCTTGAGCAGGTTCGAGGGCACGTTCAGACGCACCTTCAGCGCACCGTCGCTGACCAGGTCGAACAGCGGCGTACCGGCGCTGACGGTCTGGTACGGCTTGACGTAGACCTTGGCCACCGTCCCGGAGAACGGCGCCAGCACCTGGCAATAACCGCTCTGGGCCACGCCCATGGCGCGAGCGCCCTCGGCTTTTTGCACTTCGGTGTTGGCCATCGATACTTCGATGTCGCCCACGGCATTGAGTTGGCGCAGCTGCTTTTTAGCGTCGAGGTTTTGCTTGGCCATCGCCAGTTCGGCCACTGCCACCTTGCTGCGTGCTTCAGCTTCGTTGCAGTTGAAGCGCGCCAGCAGGTCGGACTTGGCCACATGCTCGCCGAAGGTGGCTTTCAACTCACCGAGTGTCCCGTTCATCTGGCTGGAGAGGGTGGTTTCCAACTCGGCGGCGAGCAGCACGCGGATCGTCGACGTGCTTTCCGGGGTTGGGTCCTGGGCCTGAACCCCGAGGGTGGCGGCGGTCAGCATGAGCAACAACCATCGCGAGTCACGGGTGGGTCTGAACATTCGGCATTCCTTGCTGGGTGACGAGCAGCCGTTGCCGCTCCTGTTGGTTCAAGGTGTTCTGGATTTCCCGGGCCAGGGTCTTGATGTCGTGTTTATCGATCTCGTTGGGCAGCACATCCAGCCCCACCGAGTTGTACAACCGGCCCCAGGCCGCCTGGGCGCTGGAGAAGGCGGCTTCGCGCTGGTAACGCGAGAGCAGGTAGCGACCTTCGGCGCGGATCACTTCAAGCTCCGAGCCCAGTGCGCCGGACTTGGCGGCCTGGGCGTAATCGAGCAGGCTGCGATCGACGCGCAGGCTTTCTTCGGTGAACTCTACTTCTTGACGCGCGAGTTGGTAGCGCAGGGTGCCGACCCGCACCTGGGTCAGGATCGCCATCGACAGCGCCACGCGCCGGGTGTCGTCGGTTTCGCCCTGGGATTTCTCCGCCGCGTTCAACGCCGGCAGTTGCAACAGACGCAGCAGGTTCATCGACACCTGCAGGCCGGTGCCCATCCAGTCGCTGTTATAGAGGTATTTGTTGGAGTCATACCGGTAGCCGAAGTCGACGCTGACGTTCGGCCACAGCTGCGCCTTGGCGATGTCCAGGTCCTTTTGATTGACGCGTTTGCGGTACCACTCCTCCATGATCTCCGGACGGTTTTCCATGGACAGCTGTTCGAGCTGCGCCATGCTCTGACGCACCTCTGGCAACGGCGGCTCGGCGGTGTCGGCCAGGATCATCTTCGAGCCCGGTGGCAGCGACATCAGCGCCGCCAACTCCGCCTGGGCGAACTCCAGGTCCTGGCGGCGCACGGTCAGCAGGTAGATGGAGTCGAGCAGGGCGCGTTGGTAGGCGAGGATTTCCTGGCGCGGCAACAGGCCCCTGGTTTCCGCGTCACGGGCCGAGGTCAGGGCACTGTGGGTGCGGGTCAGGAGCTTGTCGACTTCCGGCATCAGGCGTTGGGCACCGAGCGCTCGCCAGTAGGCGTTGCGCACATCCTGCAGGACGTTCTGCGCGACTTTGCGCCGACGTTCCTCGGCCATCAGGATCTGATCGGATTTCTGCTGGGTGCGGTAGTAGGCCACGCCGAAATCCAACAGGCTCCAGCTCAGCCCCAAACCGTAGAGTTCGCGATAGCGTTCTTCGGAGGTCGAGGGGCGCAAGCTGACCTGGCGGTCTTCGATGCCGATGGAGGTGCCGCCGGAGTCGTTGTTGCGTCCGGCGTACCCGGCGGAAGCCACCAGGCGTGGCAGCATTTCGTGGCTCGACACGTCGCGCAGGTCCGAGGCCAGGGCGCTTTCCATCAGTTTGAGACGGTAGTCGAGGTTGTATTTCAGCGCTCGTGCGGCGGCCTCGTAAAAGGTGATGGGCGCCGTGACGGCTTCCTGGCCGGAATACATGCGCGACTGATCGGAGAGAATTCGCTGGCGGTTTTCCTCCTCGGTGGAGGGTTTGGGCTCCAGCGAAGAGCATGCGCTGAGCAGCAGTGTCGAAACGAGGACGGAACTCAACAGCCTGGTTGCTTTTTTGGGCATATTCAATCCTTTGCATTCTGCGGTTGCATTCAGTTTGTCGGGTTACGGGGCTCTCGATTGGCCGGGTACAGACGGTTTGCAGCATTGCGCAACTGGGCACTGAAACCCCGGGCCGGGCGCGGTTCTGCGGGCTTTTCGACCTGGGCCGGGCCCTGGGTCAAGTGGGCGCTGTCGATGGTGAACAGCGACGGATCGCTCAACAGGCCATCGGCACTCAGGCCGGTGCGACCCTTTCGGCCGAGAATCCACAGCAGGTCCAGATCGCTTTCCAGGCGACTTTCGCGCACGGCCTGGGCCACGAACTGGCCGGGCACCAGGCCCAGCCCCGCGCCCAACGAATCGCTGGTGAATTCGCCCACGCTGGCAAGGCGCAGGTTGGAACCGCCGGCGCCCCAGGTCGAGACTTCGAGTAACCGGGCCTCGCGCTCCACCACCGGAGTGATGAAGATCGCAGGTGTTGGATCAGGCAGGCGGAAGTTGGCGTTGCGGTCGTTCGGATCGCGGTCGAAAAAGTTGCCCTGCGGCGCCGGGATGAACGGCGTGGCAATGTCCAGGGCAATCACCAGTTCGGCTTCGTCGGTGGCGCCATTGATGTCGCTGATGGTGTAGGTGAAGACGTCCTGCAGCACCTGGCCCAGTCCGGCGGCGGCCAGTACCGCCGGATTGCTCTGGTCGATGGTGTAGGTGTAGCTACCGTCGGCGTTGAGGATCAACGTGCCATACAGACCCAGGATCGGCTGACCGATCACGCCTGCCGTGCCGGTGCCGGTTTCGCTGCCGGTGCGCACGGCCACCACTTGCAAGCCATCGTTGGCATCCACGTCGCTGTCATTGGGCAATACATTGCCGGTGGCTTGCGGTGCCGGCACTTGATCACTGGCAGTAGCGCTGTCGTTCTGCGCCACCGGTGCATCGTTGGCGCCCTGGATCACAATGGTCAGGCGCGCATCCGAGGTCGCGCCAAAGGTGTCGCTCATGCGATAGGTGAAGGTTTCGCTCAGGGTGTTGGCGGCGGTGCGCAACGCCTGTACCTGCGCATTACTGTTGTCGATCACATAGGTGTAGCTGCCGTCTGCATTGAGGGTCAGTTGCCCGTAGAGGCCAACCAGCACTTGCCCTGCGCCGCTGCTCTGGCCGTTCTGGTTGCTAACGCTCAATACCTGCTTGCTCTCGCCATTGGCCACGCTGTCGACGTCGCTGTCGTTGGCCAGCACGTTACCGGTTGCGTTGGTGCCTGGCGTGCCGTTGTTGATGCCGCCGGCCTCCAGGGCGGTGCTGCCATCGTCCTGGGCGATGGGCGTGTCGTTGCGCCCGTCGATGGTGATTTGCAGTTCGGCGCTTGAAGAGGCACCGAAGAAATCGGTCAGGGTGTAGGTGAACAGGTCGGTCAGGGTCTGGCCGCTGATCCGCAGGGCCTGGACCTCGGGCAGGTCGTTGTCGAGGTCATAGCGCCAGGTGCCATCGGGCAACAGGATCAACGTGCCGTATTGCCCGCGCAATGCCGTACCCACGACCCCCGCGGTGCCGGTTTCGTTCAGGCCGCCGGTGTGCACGGCCGACACGGTGAGGTTGTCACCCTCAAGGTCGGTGTCGTTGCCGATCACGTTGCCACCGGGGTTGACGCCGGCTTGCGCGTTGTTCAGGCCGCCGGCCTCCACCGCGGTACCGGCATCGGTATTGGCAACCGGCACGTCATTGCGTCCACGGATGATGATGTGGATTTCCGCCAGGTCGCTCTGCCCGCCAAGGTCGGTGACGCGGTAGGTGAAGTGTTCATCGAGAAACTGCAGCGGCCCCAGGGATTGGATGGTCGGGTTGCTGGAATCGACAATGTAGGTGTAGTTGCCGTCGGCGCCGATGATCAATTGCCCGAACTGGCCGTTGACCAGCGTGCCGTTGGTGTTGTCGGTACCGGCATTCACCGTATCCAGCGTACCGCCCGCCGTTTCAGTGCCGAAGCGGATGCCGCTGACGTGCAGTACATCGCCCTGATCGACATCGGTGTCGTTGGGCAGCACGTTGCGGGTTGGATTGACGCTGTTGCCCGCGCCATTGTCGGCCACGGCGACTGCCACGTCATTGGTTGCCACCGGCGCATCCCAGGCCCCGTCGACGCGGATATTGAGTTGCGCGATGTCGGTGGCGCCAGCGGTATCGCGCATGCGGTAGGTGAAGGTTTCCACCAGTGAATCGCCGGGCTTGAGCGCCTGGACGACGGCCAGGTTGTTGTTCACCACGTAGCTGTAGGTGCCATTGGCGGCGATGGTCAGGGTGCCGTACAAACCGTTGAGGGTCTGGCTGGTGGTGACCCCGGTGAAGGTGCCGCCGGCCACTTCGGTGCCGGTGCGAATGTCGGTGACGGTCTTGCTGTCATTGGCATCGACGTCGGTGTCGTTGACCAGCACATTGCCGATGGGGTTGATCCCCGGTGTGGCGTTGGCGGTGCCGCCGGCTTCGACGGCCACGGTGCTGTTATCGAGCGCCAACGGGTTGTCGTTGGTGCCGCGGATGGTGATGGTCAGGGTCGCGGTGCTGGTGGCGCCCGCCAGGTCGCGGATCTGATAGGTGAAGGTTTCGGTCAACACATCGCCGTTGGTGCGCAAGGCCTGGACCTGCGGGTTGCTGTTGTCGAGCACGTAGCTGTAGTTGCCGTTGGCACCGAGGGTCAGGGTGCCGAACGCGCCGGTCAGGCCCGAGCCAATCACGCCGACGGAAGCGCCCTGGCGCACACCGATCACGCTCAGCGTTTCGCCGTTGCCGTCGACATCGCTGTCATTGACCAGCACGTTACCGCTGGGGTTGATGCCGGGCGTGGCGTTGTTCAAGCCACCGGCCTCGATGGCGGTGTTGGCATCGTTTTGAGCCACCGGTGTGTCGTTGGCACCCTGGATGGTGATGGTCAGGGTCGCGGTGTCCTGGGCACCGCTGGCGTCGATCACGTTGTAGTTGAAACTGTCGGCGAGGGTGTTGCCGGCACGCAAGGCCTGGACCGCGGCCATGCTGTTGTCCAGGCGGTAGCTGTAGCTGCCGTCGACATTGAGCGTGAGCCAGCCGTAGGTGCCGCGCAGTTCAGTGCCGAGGGTTCCGGCGGTGCCCGCCGCGCCTTCGATGCCGGTGCGCACCGAGGCTACCGCGCGGGTTTCGCCGTAGTCATGGGCCGGCAGGTCGGCGGGAATTTCGCCGCCGTCGACATCGGTGTCATTGCCCGGAACATCGCTCAGCACATTGCCGGTGGGGTCCGCGCCAGGCTGGTTGTCGTTCAGCCCACCGGCCTCGATGGCGGTCGCAACGTCATCGCTGGCCAGCGGATTATCATTCTGGCCGCGAATCAGCACGATGATCTCGGCGGTGTCGGTTTCCGGGTTCGGGTTCACCCCGTCGCTGATGGTGTAGGTGAAGCGTTCGAGCAGCAGGTCGGTGTTGCGGCGCAATGCCTGAACGTCCAGGTTGTTGTTGTCGAGGGCGTAGCTGTAGCTGCCGTCGGGATTGATGGTCAGGGTGCCGTACAAGCCGATGACGACCGTACCACCTGCGACCACTGGCACGGGAGTGCCTGACGTGCTTTCGGCGCCGGCCCGAATGAAAGTAACGGTCAATGGGTCGCCGTCGGGATCGAACGCCGTGGCCGTCGCATCACCCACGGGGTCGACACCTGGCGTGGCGTTGTTGATGCCGCCCTGTTCGGTGGCGATGGAAATGACGTTCTGCGCCACGGGCGGGTCGTTGACGCCGCGTACGGTGATCACCAGCTGCGCGGTGTCGGTCAGCCCGGCGGTATCGACCACGCGATAGGTAAAGACCTCGGTCAGCGTCTGCCCGGCGGTCAGGCCCTGCACCGTGGCGTTGGTGCTGTCGACATCGTAGAAAAACGAACCATCGGCGCCGATGCGCAAGGTTCCGTACGAACCCGCGATCACTGTGCCATTGGCCTGGGTGCTGCCGACGGTGACACCGGTCAGCACATCATTGAGCGGGTCGTAGGTGGCCTCGCTTTTGTTGATCACGCCGTTGACCTGCAACTGCTCGCTGGGCCTGTCGGCGGCATCGACGTCCTGGTCGATGCCGTTGTCGACGGTGCCCGGACGACTGGGGAACAGGATGACGTTGCCGGTCGGGTTGCTCTCGGCGGCATTGCCGTTGGTGGAAGCGGCCTGAGCGTCGGCGGCATCGTCGCTGGCCACCGGGTTGTCGTTGGCGCCCTGGACGACAATGCGCAATTGCGCGACATCATTGAGGCCACCCGCGTCGGTCACCCGGTAGCTGAAGAATTCGATCAATTGATCAGCGGCACTCAGGCGCTGCACAGTGACGTTGTTGTTATCCAGCACGTAGCGATAACTGCCATCGGGGTTGATGGTCAACGTGCCGTACAGACCGATGACGGCGGTCGGGCCGGTGACTGGCGTGATCGTGCCGGAGCCCGCTTCCGGCACTGGCCGAATGGCGGTGACGGTTTTGGTTTCGCCGTTGGCAACGCTGTCGACGTCGGTGTCGTTGGCCAGCACATTGCCCACGGCATCGCTGCCCGCCGTGCCGTTGAACACGCCACCGGCCTCGATCGCGGTGCCGTTGTCGTCAACGCCCACCGGGGTGTCATTGGCGCCCTGGAGGGTCACGGTCAATCGGGCAACGTCGGTGGCGCCAGCCAGGTCGGCCAACACATAGTCGAAGCTATCGGTCAGGGTCTGGCCAGACAGACGCAAGGCCTGGACCAGCGGGTTGTTGTTGTCGACGATGTACTGGTAAGCGCCATTGCTGCCGACCAGTAGCTGACCGTATTGGCCGTTGATCGCCAGCACGCCGACGACGGGTATTTGCAATCCCGCACCGTTGACCGTGGCGACGGACACCACATGCAGTTGATCGGCGTTGGTGGCGATGTCCACGTCGGTGTCGTTGGTCAGCAACTGGCCGGTAGGGTCGACGCCGATCACGTTGTTATGGGTGCCGCCGGCTTCCACGGCGGTGGCGCTGTCATCGACGCCGATCGGTGGGTCATTGACCGGGGCCAGGATGATTTGCAGGGTATCGGTGTCGGTGAGTGCGTCGGCGAGGGTGCCCGGCGTGCCGTCGTTATTGGCGTCACCGAAATTGCCCTGGTCATTACTGACCACGGTCAGCGTGTCGGTGCCGTTGAAGTTGGCATTGCCCAGATAGAGCAGACTCGCCAGGACCGAGTTGACGTCGGCCAGGGTGCCGCTCAGGGTCAGGCTGGCGGTATTGACGCCGGTGACGGTGACGCCCGGCAGCGCCGTGCCCAAGGACAGGGTGCCGTGAAGCACGCTCAAGGTCACGCTGATGTTGCGGCCTGCCACGTTCGGGTCGCGATCGACGTCGATGTCCGCGACACTGATGCCGCCAATGCCCAGGGGGATATCCTCCAGGCCTTGCTGGTCGCCGGGGAGGGTGTTGACCGGTGCGTCGTTCTGCTCGACATAACCTGCGTTCGCCGCCTGGGTATCGGCGTCGCCCAGGGTGATGGTGATCTGCCCGAGGGTGGCGCCATCGCTGTCGATGCGCACGCGCAGATCGCCCAGTGGTTGCGGATAGCTGACCAGTCCGGCAGGTGCGTCGATGCGGAATACGCCCAGGGGCAGTACGCCGAAGCGGTACTGGCCGTTGGCGTCGGTCACGGTGCTGAAAATCAGGTTGTCGGCGGTGGTGCCGAGTTGCCCGTCGGCCCCGGCCCAGGTCAGGGTCACGGTCTGCCCGGCCAGGCCGGGGCCATCCGGGACGGTGCTGGTGTCGGCCGACGCCGTGTCATTCCATAACGTACCGGTGATCACTCCAAGCCCTGCGTTGTCGCGCAGGATGTATTGGTTCGGCCCGACCGCGCTGCCGGTGCGCTCGCCATCGATGGCGCCGTCGGTGCCGACGCTGTTGCCGCCCCAACTGGTGAAGTCTTCGGGCAAGCTGCTCCAGGTCAGCGTGGCGTTGCTGCTGGCGATCACCGAGGCGTTGGGCAGGGTGACCTGGTAACGCACCTGGACCTGGGCACCGACATCCAGTTGCTCGAAATTGACGCTCACGCCACCGCTGGTACTGAAGGTGACGCCCGCTGGCAAATTACCCGGCCCGAAGGTGGTGCCATTAATGGTGACGCTGACCAGGGTGTAGTTGCTGCCGCTGGCGAAACTGTCGCTGACCTGGGCATCGAACGCCGGTAAGCCGCCGTTCTGGGTGAAGCTCAATTGCACCGTGGCCGTCCCTGTGGTGCCCGTCGGGTTGGGGTCGAAGCCCACCACCTGTTTGTCCAGGCCATTGAAGCTCGGTTCGACGATGCGCTCCAAAAGCGTATTGCTGGCCGCGCGGCCCGCGCCGTTGACGATCTCCAGAGCGCTCGCGCCCAACTGAGCGCCGGCAATGTTGCTCGCCTGGTTACTGACGCGCACGTTGAATTCCAGCACCACGCCTTCGAGGTCGGCGTCTGTGCCGCCGCCGTTGACCACGTTGCCGAGGTTGAAGGTGATCGTCTGGCTGCCATCGGGGTTGGTGATCACGGTCAGGCGGCTGGGGTCGAACACCCCAGTGGGGCTCAGGCCCAGCAGGTCGGGGGTGATCGGCAAGGCTTGCGGGCTGTTCTCGTTGCCGGTGATGTTCAGCGTGCCGCCGACGATCAGGTTGGCATCGCTGGTCAGGCCGCCGTCGGCGATGAATCCGATGCGCAGGGCGTTGACCAAGGCATCCGGGGAGATGAATTGCAGGCCGTTGGCCAGGGTGATCTGTATCTGGTAGTTGGGGTTGTTGCCTTCCGGAACGAGCACCACCACACGGTAGCGGATCACTTCGCCGATGGTGACCGCTTCCACCGGCGCCGTGGTCGGTGCCGGCGCGGCGGTGTCAGGCAGGCCGCCGACCCGCGAGATCTGGATCGCCTGGGCCACCGGCACGATCAGGGTCGAGGCGTTGCGATAGTCGTTGAGCGTGCCGCCATTGAGCAGTCCGTCGACGCCGGTCCGTTCGCCACCCTGGGTGCCGTCGAGGCTGGTCCATTGCACGGTCGCCAGGTTGGCGAAGTTCGACTGGGACGCCGCCGTGGCATTCACCACGCCCGACAGGCTCAGGACGATGCTGCCGCCCTTGGCGATGTCGATGTTGGCGCCATTGGCGGTGCGCAACTGGCCGTTGACGATTTCAAAATCGATCCCGCCGTTGTTGGTCGCGCCGTTCTGGTACAGCACGCCCGTCAGGGTGATGTTGTTCAGTTGCGTTGGCAGGTTGTCGAGGAAACTGATGTCGAAGGCGTTGAAGTCACTGCCGCCCGCGCCATTGCTCAGGGTGATGGTAAACGTCACCGTATCGCCCTGGTCGTAACCGCCCAGGCCCGAGGTCGAGGTCAAGACTTGCGTGACCGTCAGGGTGGGCTCGCGCACGGTGACGGTGGGTTGGCCGCCACTGAGGGCTACGGTGCGGTCCACCGCCACGTTGCCGTTGGGGGTGTCGCTGTCCGGGTCGCTGAACAGTAATTGTGCGCTGTTCTGCAAGGCCTTGTTGGCCTGGTTGGTGAGCACGTTGTTGGCCACCAGTTGCAGGCGAATCACGAAGCTGTTGTTACCGGTCTGGTTGTCGGCGGTGGCGCCAGACACGTTGAAGGTCCAGCGCGCATCGACGCCATCGCCGCCCAGGGTCCCGCCCTGGCCGGCAAACCCGCTGACCACGATGCTGCCGGCGAAATCGGCGCCCAACGCGCCACTGCCGGTGCGGGTGGTGATGATCTGGTAACCCAGGCCACCATTGAAGGTGGTGTCCAGGCGCATGCCCGGCGGGATAAGGTCTTCGATGCGCAGGGTTTGCGTGCTGCCTTCGGGCAGGGTGACGACGATGTCGTAGCGCATGCTTTCGCCGATCACCAGGTCGCTGCCGGTAGTGTGGCTGGCGCTGGAGTCGCCGTTGTCCAGGGTGCCGTCGGCGAACACTTTGCTGATCACCGGTGCGGCCACTTGCTGGCCAGCCAGGTCGGTCAGGTCGGTCGGGGTGAAATCGCTGCCACCGTCGACACTGGCGTAATTGCTCAGGGTGGCTGTGCTTTGCAGGCTGCGGCTGGCTTCGATGGTGGAACTGACGACCACGTCGTAGCTGATCACCACCACGTTGGCGCCGCTGGTGTCGGCGGCGGTGCCGTTGCGACCGGCGAGCAGGGTGGCCTGGCCACCGGCATCGAGGAAGGTGATCTGGTTGCCGTTGACGCTGTAATCGGTGCCAAGCACGAGTAACGTGCCATCACCACGGTAAATCTGCAGGTTGGCGGCAGCCAGGCTGCCGCCGACGAAACTCAGGCCGCTGGGCAGGGCAATGCTGGTGTTGACGTCGAACGCGCCGCCACCGCCGGTGTTTTCGATGGCCGTGACCATGCGCAGGGTGTCACCGCCATCGATGCCGGTGATGTTGCCATCCACCGCGGCAAGGTCGGTCACGCTGCCATTGAACGGCACCCCGGTCGTGCTCGGTGGGTTCCAGCTGCCCGTGGTATTGCTGACCGTACCGTTGGTGCCCGATACCACGCCATGTTTGATCGACAACACCGGCTCGGCGATCGACACGATGGCTACCACATCCGAGGAAATCAGGGTGCGGTCGGTGAGGGTGGTTTGCTGGCTCGATTGCGCCAGCACATCCAGCGAGCGCTGATCGGCAAACGGCTGGTCGCCGACCCGGACGGTGAAGCGCACAACGATGCGGCTGCCAGTGGTATCGGCGGTGACAAAACTGCCGAAGTCGAAAGTGATCGAGTTGCCAGCACCGCTTGTGACCGTGAGCACGCCACCGGCATTGGTGTTGCCGGGGCCGATTTGCCATTGGCCGGGATCGTCGCCGACGGCCCAGGCCACGCCGTTCACATCGAACAACGGCAGCGGCAGGTAAGCGGTGAGCTTGAATTGCTCGTAGTCGCCGGTCACCAGGTCGTACGTGAGTTCAAAGGTGACCTCATCGCCGGGCCGCAGTTCGCCGCTGGCCGGTGGCGTGCCGTCATTGACCTCGACGATCTTGATGTCGACGGTGTTGGTTGGGATCACGCTGGCGGACGCTGAGCCATCGGTCTCGCTCTGGCCAGTCAGGTTGAAAATATCTTGCAGCAGCGTGCCATCGACGGTGGCGGTGTTGCCCAGTTCGTCGCCTTCGTTGATTTCGCTGTGGGGGGCGCCAGAAGGCGGTTTGTAGGTCTGGCCGACAATCGCCGAATAGCTGAGCACAGCCAGTACGGCACCTTCCAGGCGATCGTCAAAGGCCAGGTCGCCGTTGAGCCAGCCGCGAATATTGGAGAAGGCATTGCGCAGCGATTGGGCGATGTCGAAGGCCATCGAAGTGGTGCCGTCGGCATTGACCACCGTGGTGGTCACCAAGGCAATGGTTTGCGGCACGCCGGCGAGGGTAACGGTCAGCGTGGGGGTGCCGCTGAGGGTTTGCCCGTCGCTGAGCTGGTCGCGAATGATCAGTTGGCCTTCGTTGAAGAAATCCTTGCCGAAGGCGAAGTAGTCGGAGATTGCCAGGTTCAGGGTGTATTGCAGCGTGTCGCCGGGGGTGATGCCGGTCTGGCCGATGTCCGTCTGCAAGGTCACCTGTTTGAGCAAGGTGATGGACTTGGCGACAAAATCGGTGGGCCGGCCGGTGCCGGAAAAATCGATGAAGGTGTTCGGTGCAACGACGTCACGCGGGTCCAGTGGCGTCCATTGACCGCTGGCCGTTGGCGCGCCGAGGGTGATGGTCACGTCATCGCCGGTGACCGGGCTGATGATCGCCTGGCCATTGGCGTCGACTTCCGGGACGTAGAACGCCACCTGCGTATTGGTCGCGGCGGTCAGGCTGTCGTATTCGACGGTAAATGAATTGATATACACGGCGTCGGACGCGATCAGCGTGGCAATGGCGCCAGGGTCGGTGACCACGGTGCCATCATGCAGGGTGATCGAGGTCAGGCGCCCACCGGCACCGGGGGTGATGGCGGTGACCTGGATGTTGTCCGGCAGCGGTTGGGTGACGATGACATGGTTCAGCGTCTGGCCTGGGGCGGGGGTCACGGTCACGGTCAGGGTGCGGCTGTAGTTCGGTCCGGTGGCGGTTTCGCCCTCGGGGGTGGTGAGGGTCTCGTCGAAGGTGATGACGGTTGGGTGGACGATGAAGGGTAACGTGCCGGCCTGAATCAGGGCCGGGTCGTCGAAGGGGTTGTCCAGTGCATCGTTGCCGAACTGGAAGCCGCCGCTGGCGCGGATGGTCAGGTCCGGGCTGCCGTTGGAGAAGTTGGTGTCGGCCAGATTACTCAGGCTGGCGTTGACCTGGACCGAGATCGTCGGTTGATCGGCAGAGACACTGGCGAACGGCAGCTCGATGATTACCAATTGGTCGCCCGGCTGCATGCCAAAGGTCGAGGCGTTGATGACCAGGAAATTGCCGCTGGCGTCCTTGGCGATCGGGTGCGTGGCATTGCCGGCGGCATCGAAGATCGCCACATGGGTGACCAGGTTCTGCCCCAGGTAGCTGGCGGAAATGAAACTCACGCCGTCGTTGCCGTCCTTGCCGCTGGCGGGCATGAACAGGGTCAGGAACGGCGCGTAACCTTCCTGTCCGGAGGTGTTGGTGAAATTGACGATGAAACTGAAGTTGTCCCCCAACAACACGTCGCTGCCGGCGCTCGGCAAGGTCACGGTAGGCGCGGCATCGGCCAGCAAGCCGTCAAAATTAGCCATGGCGGGGGCACTGAGGGCGATGCTCTTGTCGATATCCCCGACCCTGGTTTCCAAGGTCCAGTCACCGCCTGCTTTCGCGCTGCCGGTGTCATTGCTGGAGGCCGCCACGTCGGCGCCGGTCCAGCGTGCCAGTTCGGTGACCAGGGTCTTGCCTACCGCGCTGGCACCGATATCACAGCCATAGAGCTGGATATCGGCGCCCTGGGTCAGGTTGTTTCGCCATTGCTCGAGTGTCTGGCCGAGTTGGCCGACGTTATCGGAGGTGATGGTGCGATTGCCCAAGGTGAACTGTCCGGCAGCGCCGTGGGACAGCACTTGAATGGAGTCGACCTTGCCCAGTTGGGTCAGTGCCGCGGAAATCGCTGCGAGACCATCTTCACCGACGTTCACCACAATTGCCGAGACGTTCCCCGGTAATTGTGCAAGCAGTTGATCGCGATTTTCAATCCGGCTGTCGATCACCAACAGGCTGCGCGCGGCAGAAGGAGCCTGCTCGGTGGCAGGCTTTCCCTCGGTCGGAGTGGCAGGCGTCGCGACTGGATCGGTGGCCGGGTGGGCGGTGTCGGCAGGATCGTTGTGGTGCTGGTCGGCAGCCGCGGAGGCGGCAGCGCCGTCGAATAGAATCCTTGGCTCCAGGGCCAATGCCTGGCGTTGAGGGCGCAAATGAAGGCCGGAAAAATGACGCGGTGATACTAGCATAGTGGAGTCCTCAACCTGCCTTCGCGTTGAACCAATCCCTTGTACTCGTCCACTATTGGACAGAGTCAGCGTAGAACGAAATTTTCACATTTCCAGGCCAAAAGTCTCATTCCAGATAGGGGTTGGGCATGTGGGGGTAGCGGCCATTTGCCGCTAAGGGTGAGTTTTCGCGGCGGCCGCTGCGCTTTTTTTGACGTACGCAGGGTAATTTCCATTCTGGCCAGATCTCCAGTGTTGCCATGGGTTAACCGGGGCGATGACCAGGATTTCCGGAATCTTCACAGCGAAACGGGTCGGCGAAATCCACGTCCTCGCGACAGGTATCGGTCACGGTGAGCCCGCAATCCATGAAGGCCTCTTTTATTGCGCCATCGCTCTAATCCGGGCCTTGTGCCGCCACCGTCGCAAAACTGTAATGTTCCGGTCATACAATTGACACGGCTTCTTACATTTACCGTCAGTTGGCCTCTGGCCTTTTTCATGGATGAGCAAGTCACATGCGTCGTGTCGTATTCAATCAGAAAGGCGGGGTTGGGAAATCCAGCATTGCCTGCAACCTCGCCGCCGTGAGTG
>LNAP01007164.1_pt1 | contig 18268 bp, 16 predicted proteins | sample 602601 | NCBI WGS metagenome assembly LNAP01 (sample SAMN02440304, study PRJNA202911) | soil metagenome | biome: Subtropical and temperate rainforests or woodlands; isolation source: soil samples (1 kg each in a 20% v/v slurry with milli Q water) were... ...
CCGCAAGCACGGGGTCAGTGACGCCAGCATCTACAAGTGGAAGGCCCGTTTCGGCGGGATGGACGTGTCTGAGGCCAAACGGCTGCGGGCGCTCGAGGAAGAGAACGCCAAGCTGAAGCGCATGCTCGCCGACGCGATGCTGGACAACGTCGCGCTGAAGGATCTGCTGGGAAAGAAGTGGTGACGTCCGCTGCCGAGCGCGGAGCTGTCGCCCACCTCATGGAAGCCCATGGGATGAGCGAACGGCGGGCGTGTCAAGCCATCGGCTTCTGCCGTATGACCATGAGATACAGAGCCACGCGCGGGAATGACGCCTCGCTGCGTGAGCGCATGAAGGCCATTGCCCAGGAGCGACGGCGGTTCGGCTATCCCTTGGCCGGCAGGCAATTGCTCGCAATTGCCGTAAGGCGCCGTCTCCACATCCTGCTCAGGCGGGAGGGCTTCCGGGTCAACCACAAGCGGCTGTTCCGCCTTTACCGCGAAGAGCGGCTGATGGTCCGCCGGCGGGGCGGTCGCAAGCGGGCGATCGGGACACGGGCACCGATGATGATCCCGATGCGACCGGACGAGCGCTGGTCGCTCGACTTCGTCGCCGACCAGATGACCGATGGCCGCCGCTTCCGGATGCTGGCCATCGTGGACGATTGCACCCGCGAGTGCCTGGCGCTGGTGGCGGACACGTCGCTGTCCGGGGTGAGAGTCGCTCGCGAACTCGATCGGCTGCTGGCAGAGCGCGGCCGGCCGAAGATGATCGTCAGCGACAATGGCAGCGAGTTCACCTCCAATGCCATTCTGGGCTGGGCCGACGCGGCTCGGGTCGAGTGGCACTACATCGCGCCCGGCAAGCCGATGCAGAATGGCTTCATCGAGAGCTTCAACGGCCGCCTGCGGGACGAGCTGTTGAACGAAACGCTGTTCTCCAGCCTGACCCAGGCCAGAGCCGCTCTCGCCCGGTGGCAGCTCGACTACAACACCGCCCGGCCGCACTCCAAGCTGGGATGGCAGACGCCAACGGCCTTCGCCGCAACGTTCCACCCGCGGCGGGATCGGACGCTCCGCATCATCAACGGCTCCGCGTCTGCCCCCGCCGCTCAGCCCGCCCGAGAGGGCAAATCCAACCGCCAGAGCGAACTCACAGCTAGATAAAAGTTGGGGGCAACGTCAATACGCCAGCAAAGCATCAGCTCGCATAGACCCACGACTAAGCCGTGACCAGACCGGCCATCTAGGCGGCGGCCGTATCCGTCCCGCCGACCGAGAAGCGCTGGCGATAGTCGCCGGGTGACAGGCCGATGAGGCGCTGAAACAGCCGGCGGAACGCCGCCGGATCCTCATAGCCGACCGCCCAGGCGATCTGGTCGACCGAGCGCCGGGTGAATTCGAGCAGCTCGCGCGCCTTTCCGATCTTGAGATGCTGGGCATATTCCGTCGGCTTCATCCCCGTCGCCGCCTTGAAGCGGCGCAGGAAGGTGCGTTCCTCCATGCCGGCCTGCGCGGCCATGTCGGGCACGCTGATGTCGCGCGCGGCCTTCGCCTGCAGCCAGTGCTGCACCTTCAAAATCGCCTCGTCGCCATGGGTGAGGCGCGGGGAGAAGCTGCTGTAATGGCGCTGCTCGCGGCCGGGCGGGTCGATCAGCAGGAAGCGTCCGGTCTCCATCATGATGGTCGGCCCGAACAGCCGGTCGACCAGCCGCATGCCGAGATCCGTCCAGGCCATCAGCCCGCCGGCGGTGATGATGTCGCCGTCCTCGATGAGCATCTTGTCGGGATCGAGCCGCACATCCGGGAAACGGTCGCGAAACACGTCGGCGAACTGCCAGTGCGTGGTGGCCGGGCGGCCTGAGAGCAGGCCGGTCGCGGCCAGCATGAAGGTGCCGCCGCAGTTCGAGGCCAATATCGCGCCCTGTGCGTACCGGTCGAGCAGCCATCTCACATAGGGCACCGCCTCGTCCTTGCCCACCGGCGCGGAGAAACGCCCCGGCGCGATGATGATGTCGGGAGAGCCCGCCATGCCGGGGTGGCTGTCGTGACAGCGTGCCATCGCGCCACCAGCCTCGACCTGCCAATGGCTGACGCGCAGTGGCGCCCCGCCGCGCTCCATCGAGAACTTGCTGGCGATATCGAGCAGGTCGCTCATGCCATGCACCATGCCCATCTGGCATCCGGGATAGAGGAGTATGGCGATCTCGGCCTTGGGCGTGCGCACGCTCGATATGTCCATGTCCAGCCTTTGTCAGTTTTGGCTCGTATTTTGTCGAAACCGCCAATCCCGACCATGAACGAACCGGCTTAATCCTACAAGCACAGGGCGAGCACACGCCCACCAGCGAAACAGAGGGATTAGGCCAATGACCACGATCACCACCAAGGACGGCACCCACATCTTCTACAAGGATTGGGGTTCCAAGGCCGCACAGCCCATCGTCTTTTCCCATGGCTGGCCGCTGACGGCCGATGCCTGGGATGCGCAGATGGTGTTTTTCGCCGGCAAAGGTTTCCGCGTCATCGCCCATGACCGCCGCAGCCATGGCCGCTCGGATCAGGTGTGGGACAACAACAATATGGACCAGTATGCCGACGATCTCGCCGAGCTGATCGAGGCGCTGGACCTGCGCGACGCCATTCTGGTCGGCCATTCCACCGGCGGCGGCGAAGTCACCCGCTATGTCGGCCGGCACGGTACTGGCCGCGTCGCCAAGGTTGCCCTCATCGGCGCGGTTCCCCCACTGATGCTGAAGACCGAAGCCAATCCTGGCGGCCTGCCGCTCAGCGTGTTCGACGGCATCCGCAAGGGCACCTACGATAACCGCTCGCAGTTCTTCAAGGATTTGGTCGTACCGTTCTATGGCTATAATCGTGAAGGCCACACCCTTTCGGAAGGCATCCGCGACAGTTTTTGGGCGCAGGGCATGATGGGCGGGCTGAAGGGCCAGCTCGACAGCATCCGGGCGTTCTCGGAGAGCGATTTCAACGAAGATCTGAAGCGGTTCGACAAGCCGACGCTGGTTCTGCACGGCGACGACGACCAGATCGTGCCGATCGGCGCCTCGGCGCTGGCGACGGTGAAGATCGTCAAGCACGCTGTGCTGAGGGTTTATGAAGGCGCCGACCACGGCCTGACGCAGACCCATCAGGACCGTTTCAACGACGACCTGCTCGGCTTCATCCAGAGCTGATCGGCAGCTTGACCGGGCGGCGCGACATGCGCCGTCCGGTCAAGCAATTCTGCCGCGCCTCAAGCCCGTAACGCGCTGGCTGGGGATTGCCGGTAGGCCAGCAGCGCCGGCACGCTGGCGACCACACCGCTGACGGCCAGCAGGCTGGCCAGCAGCACGAAATCATGCGGCACGAAGCCGACCGGCAGCACCACGCCGCTCGCCTGCGTCAATATCCCGGAAAGGCTGCGCGCCGCGACATAGCCGATGCCGAAGCCCGCCAGCAGCCCGGCGCCGATAATCGCGAACGCCTCAAGCCAGACGATGGCGAAAATGGTGACGCGCGGGGCACCGAAGGCGCGCAACGCCCCGATCTGCCGTTGCCGCTGCATGATGTGGACGGTGACCACCAGCAAGATCGCCGCGCCCACCAGCGCCTGCGCGCCCATCGCCACGGCGGACAGGATGAACCGCGCATCGCCCAGCGTGCCGTAGAGCCTTGTGAGCACCTCAGCCGGAAACACCGCGAGGCTGTGATCGCCACGATAGGCCTGCCGCAGCTTGTAGGCGTCGGCGATGGTGCGCGGCTTCACCACAATGGCGGGGACGCCCGGCGCGTCCGGCGCCATGATCGCATTCGGGTCGACCCGCGCGTCGAGGTTCGGCCCGTGATGCTCGGCTTCGTGAGTGGGGACCATGGTGCGCGCGCTCGCTGGAGCGTCGTGGTCGGGCTCGGCACCGTGCTCATGCACCTGCCAGACCGTCTCGATCGGAACCAGCACAGCGCGATCCCACGGCGTGCCGGTCGGCGCCATGCGCCCGACGATGCGATAGGTGATCTCGGCGTGAACCCCGCCGGCCTCATGCGCCTGGCCGTGCTGGGGGTGGAAGGTGTCGCCGAGGCGCATCTCGACATTGGAGCCGATAACGGCCTCGCCGAGCTTGCCGAAACTGTTGCCCTCGCTCAGCCCGCTGAGACCGTCGATCAGTGCCTGCGTGGTGCCGACGATCGGGCTGCCCTCGATGAAATCGCCGAAGCCGACCGGCGCGGCCCATTTTACGCGCGGGTCCGCAATGAGGCCGGCCAGCACCGTGCCTGGCAGTAGTGGCAGCGGCGCAGCTTGCAGGAACACCGAGGACAGCACCAGTTGCGTCTCGCTGCCGGGCGCGCCGACGACGAGGTCGAAGGCGTCCGCCGCGCGGGCGCTGCCAAGGCGCAGCGCGCGCTCCTGCAAGGTGACGATGACGCCGAGCGCAGTTGCGAGCGCGACGATGAGGGTGATGGCGAGCACGCCCGCCCAGTGCCGCCTGAGGTCCGCCGCGATGAACCGGAACATGGTCTAGCCCTTCAGCCGGCCGGCTTCTAACCGGAGCACCCGGCCGAGCCGGTCGATGAGCCGCGCATCATGGCTGGCGACGATGAGGGTGGCGTTCGCCTCGATGGTGAGCTCCACCAGCAGTTCCGCCACCGCCGCGCCGGCTTCCTGGTCGAGGCTGGCGGTCGGCTCATCGGCGACGATGATGCCGGGGCGGGCGACCAAAGCGCGCGCCACTGCGACGCGCTGCATCTGGCCGCGCGACATGGTCTCGACGGACTGGCGGGTGTTTGAGATGCCGACCCGCGCCAGCAGCCGTGCGGCCTCGTCTTTCACGCCGGCGGGCAGGCGAAAATGTGCGAGGCGTTGCGGCAGCAGCACGTTTTCGAACGCGGAGAGGCCGGGGAACAGGTGAAATTCCTGCATCACCAGCCCGACATTGGCGGCGCGCCATTTGTCGCGCGGGCCCTCATTGAGTTGGGCGATATCTGTCTCCTGCCAGACGACGCTCCCGACACCCGCGCGTTCGAGGCCGGTGAGGATGTTGAGCAGCGTGGTCTTGCCGGAGCCGGACGGGCCGGTGAGCACCACACGCTCGCCCGCATTGAGGTCGAGCATGGGAATCGCCAGCGCGGGGCGCTCGAGGCCGGGAAAGCGCACTTCCAGATCGCGGACGGTAAGGGCAGGCATCTAGGCGGCCCGGAAGTCAGCGCCGACGATGCGCAGCAGGCTGACAAAGCCGGTGACGGGGTCGGTCCAGGATCCGACCTCCAACGTTCCGTGCACCTCGATCAGCGCATTGGCCTGCTCGAAGGTCTGCGCGGCATTGAGCCGGACCACCACGATATTGTCCGGCCAGTCGGAGTCGGATGAACAGAACGGGCAGATCGACATGGGGATTTCGGTCAGCACGAAGAAGTCGGCTTCCGCCTTCAGGGGAGGCGCCATAAAGCCGCGCATCGCGACCTCCTTCCCCGCCAGCGCCTTCACCTTGTCGGAGAAGGAGAGGCCGAGCACGCTGATCTTGCCGTAGAGCTCGTCGAAATCGAGCGTCGCCGCAGCGGCGGCAGGGAGGGGCACCCCGAGGCCGAGGGCGGCAAGCGGCGGCAGGCTCAAGGCGCCGCGAAGGGCGCTGCCAAGGACGCTACGTCGCGAGATCGTCGGCACAATCATCATTGTCTCCCGAAAGCACGTCCGACCCGGGCGTTTCCGCCCGGGTCGGCTGGTCGTGTTGGAGCAGGCTGGAGCCCGGCTCGGTTCTTACTCAACTCAGCCTTTGCCCAACTCAGTCCTTGGCGAGCGGGATCGCCAGCGCCTGGACCAGGGCGCGATAGACGTCGCTCTGTTCCATGTAACCCTTGAAGCCGTCGGCGCCGGGGCCGGTCGCCTGCAGCACCACGTCATCCACGGCGTGGACGGCGGTGTCCGAGGAACGCGGCAGGTTGCCGATCCGCAGCACGGCGCCGGGGACGTCCTTGTAGGCTTCGTTGGCGACGTATTCCTTCTTCTCGTTCTGCAGGGCCGGCTCGAACGGGCCTTCCATCTTCGGGCGGAAGGTCTCGTAATAGTCGGGGAAGTTGCTGGAGAAGACGGCGAGGCGGCGGGAGACGTCGACGCGGTCGGGGTAGCCGTCGGCGTTCTCGTCGGTGTAGTTGGGGAAACCGGCATCGGCGTAGACGCCGACCTTCTCGCGCATTTCGGTGCCCGGCTTGTCGTCATCAATGGTGCCGATGATCGAGACGCCGTGCGTGTGGTCGCCGGTGACGACGATCAGCGTGTCCGGGTTGGTCTTGGCGAACTCGACGGCGGCGCCGATGGCCTTGTCGAATTCGATGGTCTCGACCAGCGCGCGGTCCCAGTCCATCGGGTGGGACATCTTGTCGATCGAGGCGCCTTCCACCATCAGGAAGAAGCCGTCCGGGTTCTTGGCGAGCTGGCCGAGCGCGACATTGGTCATCTCGACGAGGCCGGGCTGGTTGGGGAATTTGCCGACCGTGCCCTTCTTCAGGAACTCGCGGTCGAGCGTCGTATCCATGTTGCCGGTGTGGAACAGGCCGAGGATCTTGCCGGTGTTGGTGCCGGTGGCGGCGGTGAGTTCGGTCTTGTCGGTGGCGAGCGCGTAGCCGGCATCGCGGAACATCGCGATGTAGTCCTTCTCGTCCTTGCGCTTCGAGCCCGGCGTGGTCTGGGGCAGGAAATAGGCCGAACCGCCGCCGAGGACCACGTCCGGCTTCACCTCGAAAATCATGCCGGCAATGGCGGCCTTGTCGGCGCGCAGGCGGGTATGGGCGACCACGGCCGCCGGGGTAGCGTCCTCGATCTCGGCGCCGGAGACGATGCCGATCGACTTGCCGGTGGTGCGGCGCAGCGCTTCGGCGATGGTCTCGACCCGGGGGTCGTCGAGGCTGTCCTTGGTGCGGTCGGCATAGACGCCGATCGCATTCACCGCGGTCTTGTGGCCGGTCATATAGGCCGACATGGTGTTGGCGCTGTCGGTGGCGATGGCGTTGGTCGCCGAGGTGCCGATGAAGGCGACGGGCGGGATGTCGTCGAGGTTCAGGCGGCCATTGGCCTTGCCTTCGGTCATGCCCTTGGACATCAGGCGGGCGCCGGTGCGGTGAGCGACCGAGAGGCCGTCGCCGAGGAAGAAGATCACATTCTTGGCCTTAGGCGTAGCCGGGGTGCCATAGACCTCCCAGGTGACGCTCTTGGTCTCGCTGCCGGCCTTGGCTTCAACCGTGTAGCTGCCCGGCTTGGTGATGGCGCCGGCGCGGATCAGGATGGCGGAAGCCTCGAAACCCTTTTCCTTCTCGACGAACTGCACATCCTTGCCGAGCACCTTGTCGGCGGGCTCGCCATTGATGGTGACGGTGACGTCACTGGGCTTCACGACGGCGTCGAACTCGACCTTCAGGTCGAACGGCGAGCCGGCGAGGATGGTGGCGCGGTCCAGCGGATAGACGGTTGCGGCATCGGCAACCGAGATCAGGCAGGTCGTGGCGGCAAGAGCCGCGAGGAGGCTTCGCATTCCAATTCTCCCAAGCGAATGGATTGCGTTCTGGCTAATCGCTGTCGATGTCAGGTGGATGACTGCCCCGGGGTGCGACAATGGATGAGGGGCGGCGGCAGCGCCGCCCCTCGAAGCACGAGCTACTTCAGGGCCCGCTACTTCAGGTCCATGCAGTTGGCGTAGTAGGTGACGGTCGCCGGCCAGTCGGAGAACACGCCCGCGACGCCGACATCCCTAGCCAGCACGTCGAGCAGCTTGTAGGTGTCGCCCGGCTTGTGGATGGCGTCCTTCACGCTGGCATAGTAGTAGCCGCCGCCATCGCTCAGCGTGCCGGAGCGTTCCAGCGACCAGGTGACGAGCTTGAGGCCGGCCTGCTTGGCGGCGATGGCAAAGGCGGACGGCACGATCTTCTTGTTGGCGTCGAGCGTCACCAGCATCGGCATGGACGGCGCGAGGATCTTCACGCCAGCATCCGCCAGTTCCTTCATCGAGGGCTTCCAGGTCTCGGGCTTCATGTTGTCGAAGCCGGGCACGGTGTCGTCGCGCTCGTCGAGCAGGCTCGCCTGCGCGCCGAACGCCGGGTCGGCCTTCAGCCAATACAGCACGTCGCGAAGCTGGAACGACTGCGGATACACGTCCTTGGGGTCGATGCCGGCTGCCTTGTACTCGTCGATCATCTGCTGGGCGAAGGCGTCCTGCGTGTAATTGCCCTCGAACGGCATCGCCACGCGCGGCGCCTTGAGTTCCGGCGTGAACTTGACGCCGAATTCCTTGAACAGCGCGATGGCTTCCTTATGGGTCATCAGCGTGCCGGTCAGCGCATAGAGGTCGGTGCGCCATGCCGGCGTGCCATTCATATATTCACGCGCGCTGGTGGCGTTCACATTGGCGCCGTCCATCTTGCCACGCAGGGTGCGGAACTCGGCGAGCGTAAGGTCGCTGGTGCAGCACTTGGCGTGCGCCTTCTTGCCCGTCACAGGATCGGCGGGGGTGAAGGGTTCCGAGCACTTGGCCGCAAGGTCGGGCCGCTCAAGAATATTGGTCGAGGTGTGCAGGTCGCACTGGTCGTGGCGGCAGACCAGCTCGCGGTCCTTGGTGAAGGTGACGTCGCATTCCATGATGCCCGCGCCCATCTTCGCGCCGGCCACATAGGCCTCGCGCGTGTGCTCGGGAAACTGCAGCGGCGCGCCGCGATGAGCGATGGAGAAGGTCGAGCGATAGAACGGACCTGCCTCGCACTGCTTCAGCTTGTCTTTGAGCGGGCCGTCGTCGAGATCGTCGACGAGATAGAACGGGCGAGGGCCGAGCTGGGCTTGTGGCGGGTTGTCCTGCGCGCGCGCCTGCGTGACGAGCCCCGGCGCGAGCGCCAGTAATGCGATCAGCGCAAGCGCCGTCCTCAATATCTTCCGATCCATTCGATTGCCTTTCCCTGGCGTATCAACCCGACGGGAGTCGTCGAAGGTCGGGACGCTAGCGCCGGCAGACGAAGGGAGAATGTCGCCACGACCGCGCCGCTAAACCAATCAACGCGACCGGCGCCGGCCGGAAAGAAACTCTCCTTCCAGCCTGAAAGGTGTCATTAGCCGGCTTATTCTTTATAAGCGGCCTCCATGTTTGCCATGACAACTACGCCTCGGTATCGAACAGGGTTGTGAACCCGCCATAGACCATGCGCTGGCCGTCGAATGGCATCGGTTCGCCGGTGTTCATGCGCGGGTCGGCCATGAATTTCGGGTGGGCCTCGTCGCGCACTTGCTTGGAAGGCCACACGATCCAGGAAAACACCACGACCTCGCCCGGCTCGGCCTTCACCGCCATGCGGAAGTCGGTGACCTTGCCGTCCGGCACGTCGTCGCCCCAGCATTCCACCAGCCGGGTGGCGCCGTATTCCATGAAGATCGCGGCCGCCTTGGCCGCCATGTCGCGATAGGCCTGCTTGTTCTGCTCGGGCACGGCAACGATGAAACCGTCAATGTAGCTCATGAAAGCCTCCTGAATGTCCGGTCGTTGGGGTTGGTCGAAGGGCGGGGCGCTCAGGCCGCATCGGGGCCGTCCTTGCCGGCGACGGCGGCGGGGTCCATCCACATCACTTCCCAGATGTGGCCATCGGGGTCCTCGAAGCTGCGGGCATACATGAAGCCCATATCTACAGTGGCGCTGATGTCGGGATGGCCGCCGGCGGCGCCGGCCTTCTCCAGAACGGCATCGACGGCCTCGCGACTATCCTCGGAGATGCAGATCAGCACCTCGCTGCTGGCTTTCGCGTCCGAGATCGGCTTCGGGGTGAACTGCTGGAACTTCTCATGCGTCAGCAGCATCGCGAAAATGGTCTCGGAAAAGACCAGGCAGGCTCCGGTATCATCGGAGAATTGCGGATTCTTCACCGCGCCGATGGCCTCGTAAAAGGCGACGGCGCGCGGCAGGTCACTGACGGGCAGGTTGACGAAAATCATCTTCGGCATTGGCCGTCTCCCCTTAAGGCTCTTGGCTCAACGGTTCCTTGATGCTCGCCTGCACGAACGCGATGAAGGCGCGGACCTTGGCCGGCGGCAAATGCCGCGAGGGATAATACACGTAAAGCGGATACGGCTCCTCGGCCCAGTCCGGCAAAATCTGCTTCAGCGCGCCGCTTGACAGCATGTCGTCCAGGCCAAGTGCGAAGGTCTGCGCGACGCCATGCCCGGCGGCGCAGACGGCCATCTTGGTGGCAATGTCGTTCAGCAGCAGTCGGCCGTTGGCCTTGATCTCGATGACCGCGCCATCTCGATGAAACTCCCAGGTATAAGGGCGCCCGGTGTTCGAATCGCGAGATTGCAGACACTCATGGGCCTCCAACTCGCTTGGATGCCGGGGCTCGCCGTGCCTGGCCAGATAGGATGGCGCCGCGCAGGTGATGATGTTGGTTTCCAGCATCTTGCGAACGATAAGGGTGGAAGGCTCCGGCTCGCCGAAACGCACCGCGACGTCAACGCCGTCGGCGACCATGTCGCCCAGTGCATCGCGCACCATGAGTTCGAGCGACAGGTCAGGATAGGCGTTGAGGAAGGCCGGCACGCGCGGCGCCAGCACCAGCCGGGCGAACCACGGATCGATGTTCACCCGCAGGCGGCCGCGCACCGCGGCTGCTGAGCTGCCCGCCTGCGTGGCGGCTTCTTCCAGACCCGACAACAGCGGCGCGACCTGCGCATGGAAGCGCCGCCCCTCATCGGTCAGCGTCACCGCGCGCGGGGTGCGGTCGAACAGCCGCACGCCGACGCGGGCTTCCAGCCGCGCCACCGCCCGGCTCACGCCGGACGGCGTGAGGCCCAGCGCGTCGCCGGCGCGGACGAAATTGCCGGTCTCCACCACCGCCGCCAGAACGCCGATGCCCCCTAACAGCCTGCCGTCGAATGTCATGATGATCTCCGCGCATCTTCACATAGACAAAGATGCTCTGGAAGCAATGCCAGGCAAGGAGGATTGTCCGCCCGTCATCGAGACAGGAGAGACGATCATGGATTTGAACGGACAACGCATCATCATTCTGGGCGGCAGCTCAGGTATTGGTCTCTCCACCGCGCAGGCCGCCGCAGCCGAGGGCGCCGAGATCGTCATCGCCTCCAGCCGGCAGGCCAGGGTCGACGAGGCGCTGGCGAGCCTACCGGCCAATGCCACCGGCCACGCGCTCGACCTCACCAATGAAACTTCGGTGCGCTCCCTGTTCGCCGACCTCGGCGCGTTCGACCATCTGGTCTTCACCGCCGGCGAAAGCCTGCAGCTTGCGACGCTGGCGGAAACGCAGATGCCGGCGGCTCACCAATTCTTCGAGCTACGCTACTGGGGCGCCTATATGGCGGCGAAATATGCCGCATCCTCTATCCGCAAGGGCGGTTCCATCGTGTTCAGCTCCGGCCTTGCCGGCGCGCGCCCGCACCCCGGCTGGTCACTCGGTGCCAGTATCTGCGCAGCGATGGAGGGGCTGACGCGGGCGCTGGCGGTGGAACTCGCACCGATCCGCGTCAACATCGTCTCCCCCGGCGTGGTGCGCAGCCCGCTCTGGTCGAACATGAGCGAGACTGAGCGCGAGGGGCTGTATCGCGCCATGGCGGAGACACTGCCGGTCGGCCATGTCGGCGTGGTCGAGGAAATCGCCCAGGCGTTTCTCTACCTCATGCGCCAGACCTATGGCACCGGCCACGTATTGAACGTGGACGGCGGCGGCATGCTGGCCTGAACCTCACTCGCCGCCGACAAAGGCGGCGAAGCGCTCGGCATAGTCCTTGTGCCAGCGCGATAGCGGCGGGCGGTTCTCGATGATGTCGCGGGCCGCCCACAGGATGCGCTTCTCGTCGAGTTCGCGCGGCACGTCGTTGTCCGGGCAGAGGATATAGAAGTCGCCCGCCGCGATGCTCTCCAGCATGAACGCGACCGTCTCGTCCGGCGTCCACGCTGCGTCCGGCTTCTCGGTACGCTCGCCGGCCGTCATGCCGGTGAAGACGAAGCCGGGAATAAGCAGGTGCGCCGACACATTGGCGCCCGGCGTGTTGCGCAGTTCATGCTGCAGCGCCTCGGTGAACGCCTTCACCCCGGCCTTCGAGACATTATAGGCCGGGTTGCCCGGCGGCGTGGTGATTCCCTGCTTCGATCCGGTGTTGATGATGAGGCCGGGCCGCCCGCTCGCCAGCATGGCGGGGCCGAACACCTGCGTGCCATGGATCACGCCCCACAGATTGACGCCGAGCAGCTCCGTCCAGCTCGCAGCCGGGCCGAACACGGTGGAGGCCGTGCCGATGCCGGCATTGTTCATCAGCACATCGACGCCGCCGAAGCTCTCGGTGACCGCCTCCCGCAGCCGCTCGACATCCTCGCGCCGGCTTACATCTGTGGGCACGCCGAGGATGTCGGCCGCGCCGTTCGGGGCGGCGTGCACGAGCGCTTCGAGCGCAGCGTCCAGGCGTTTGCCGGCGAGGTCGGCGATGCACACTCTCAGGCCCATGGCGGCAAAGCGCAGCGCGGCGGCCAGACCGATGCCGGAGGCGCCGCCGGTGATGACGGCGCTATTGGCGGGCGATAAAGCGGGGTGGGACATGGCGGCCTCCGTCGGCAGGTGTGGGCGTACGATAGGCCCTGAGGCCCGGCAACGGGAGACACCGAAGCCTGTCACCGGATCAATTCGGCGTTGGCCGGCGCGATGCCCGTCGTCGCCGGAATTGTGACATTGGCTCGGTGCGTGGGCAGTGTAGGTTTTCGTCATCGCGGAATTGAGGGATTCGAAGCGCATGGCGGCGGAAGTTGGGGGGCCTGATCTCGTTCAGGTGGTGACATTGCTGGCGGCGGGCGTGGTCGCGGTGCCGCTGTTCAAGCGGCTGGGCTTAGGCTCGGTGCTCGGCTATCTCGCCGCCGGCCTCGCCATCGGCCCGTTCGGGCTGCGGCTGTTCTCCGATCCGCAGGCCATCCTTCATGTCGCCGAGCTCGGCGTGGTGATGTTCCTCTTCATCATCGGGTTGGAGATGCAGCCCTCGCGGCTGTGGGGCATGCGCCGGGAAATCTTCGGGCTCGGCCTGTTCCAGGTCGCTGCGTGCATCGCACTGCTCTCCTGCGTCGGCCTCGTCTTGGGCTTTCCGCTTGCGGTGTCGTTCGTTGCCGGCACCGGATTCGTGCTGACCTCGACCGCCATCGTCATGCAGATGCTGGAGGAGCGCGGGTCGATGTCGCAACCTAAGGGCCAGCGCATGATCGCGATCCTGCTGCTGGAAGACCTTGCCATCGTGCCGCTGCTGGCGCTGGTCGCGTTCCTCGCGCCGGGCGGCGGCGATGTCACCGCCAGCGCACGGGCTCTCGCCGTCGGCGTCGGCCTCGGCTCCATCGTGGCGCTGGTGGTCGCGGGTCGCTGGCTGCTGAACCCGATGTTCCGGCTGCTGGCTTCCGCCCATGCGCGCGAGGTGATGACGGCTGCCGCGCTGCTGGTGGTGCTGGGCGCCGCGCTCGCCATGCAGCTTGGCGGGCTTTCCATGGCGATGGGCGCGTTCCTGGCCGGCGTGCTGCTGTCGGAATCCTCGTTCCGCCATCAGCTCGAGGCCGACATCGAGCCGTTTCGCGGCATCCTGCTCGGCCTGTTCTTCCTCGGCGTCGGCATGGCGCTGGACCTCGATGTCATCGCCCGTAACTGGCGGCTGATCGCGATCAGCGTCGCCGCCTACATGATGCTGAAGATGATCGGCATCTATGTCGTCGCGCGGCTCACCAAGGCCCGGCACCCCGAGGCGCTGGAGCGCGCGGTGCTGATGGCGCAGGGCGGCGAGTTCGCCTTCGTGCTCTACGCCGCCGCCACGGTGGCCGGCATCATCGACGGCGAGGCCAATGCGGTGCTGAGTGCGACCATCATCGTCTCGATGGCGCTGACGCCGCTTATGGTCATCCTGCATGACCGGCTGGTGCCCAAGGTTGGACCGTCCATGGAGGGCGTTGATGTTGCCGACAATCTCCACGGCAATGTGCTGATCATCGGCTTCGGCCGCGTCGGGCAGATCGTCAGCCAGCCTCTGCTGGCGCGCGGCTACACCATCTCGCTGATCGAGACCGACACGCAGCGCATCCGCGATGCCGCCGACTTTGGCTTCAAGGTGCATTATGGCGATGGCACGCGCCTCGACATTCTTCACGCCGCCGGCGCGCCGACCGCGCGGGCGATCGTCATCTGCGTGGACAACGCCGCGACCTCGGTGAAGATCGCCGAGCTGTTGCGCGAGGAATACCCGCTGGTAAAGGTGCTGGCCCGCGCACTGGACCGCTTCCACGCCATCGACCTGATCAATGCCGGCGTCGATTTCCAGATCCGCGACACATTCGAATCCGCGCTCATCCTTGGCGAGCGGGCGCTGGTGGCGATGGGCGACGACGAGGACGACGCCCGCGACGTGACCGCCGATGTGCGCCGACGCGATGCCGAGCGGCTGGCGCTGGAGATCGCCGGCGGCATGTATGCCGGCCGCTCGATGATCCGCCTGACTCCGGACGTAATCGCCCCGAGTGCACCGTTCGACGCCACCAAGGAGGCCGGCTAACGTGAAGCCTGCCGCTGGCATGGCGTGTGCTTCGCAAGGACGGGTGATCAGGGTGCTGTGAGGTTGCTATGGCCGTCTTTCTCGTGACGTTCGATCTGAAGGATGCCGGCAGCACGGCAGCCATGATCGAGGCACTGAAAGAGACGTCCTGGACCCAATTAGGGCCGGGGACCTATGCCATATCGACGGATGAGAGCGACGAGGCGCTGTTCTACCGGCTGCGCGAGCTGACCGTCGACAAGGACAGCCTCTATATCGTGGCACTCAAGAAGCCTTATCGCGGCATCGGGTTTCGCGAGGTGAACTACTGGCTGGAGGAAAACCTGCGCTGGTGAGCCGATAAACAAAAGCCCCGGCGCGGGGCCGGGGCTTCGTTCGTCTCCGAAAGCGGATGGTGCGTGTCAGTTGTTGCGGTTGCCGAACAGCTGCAGCAGCATCAGGAACAGGTTGATGAAGTCGAGATAGAGGGTCAGCGCGCCCATGATGGCCTTGCGCCCGGCCACGACATCGTCGTCGCCCGCGAAGTACATCTCCTTGATGCGCTGCGTGTCGTAGGCGGTGAGGCCGGCGAACACGAGGACGCCCGCCACCGAGACGATGAACTGCAGCATCGACGAGCCGAGGAAGATGTTCACGACGCTCGCGATGATGATGCCGAACAGGCCCATCATCAGGAACGAGCCCATCCCCGACAGGCTGCGCGAGGTGGTGTAGCCATAGAGGCTCAGCGCGCCGAAGGTCGCGGCGGCGATGAAGAACACCCGCACGATGCTGTCATGCGTATAGACCAGGAAGATGGTCGACAGCGACACGCCGACCAGCGCGGCATAGAGCCAGAACACCAACTGCGCGGCGGTGACGCTCATGCGGTCGACGCGGAAGCTCAGGAAGAACACCGCTGCAAGCGGGGCGAGCATCACCACCCACTTCAGCGGGCTGGCGAACAGCGCGTAGCCGAGCGCGGTCAGATACACGTTCGGGCCGATCGCGTAGGCGGTCGGTTCTGCCGAGACTGCCAGCATATAAATGCCGAGGGCCGCGGCGCCGGTGATGGCGAGGCCCAGCGTCATGTAATTGTAGACGCGCAGCATGTAGGAGCGCAGGCCCTGGTCGATCGCGGCCTGCGTCTGCGTCGCCGTCGAGCCGAAGCGCGGCACAGAGACGTTGCGATCATAATCGGACATGATGTCGGATCCTCTCCAAAAGGCCTCCCGGGCGCCGCCGGCGGGATGCCGGACATGCGGTGCTCGGGAATTCACAGGGAATATGAGCAACCCATGCCCCCGCCGCAAGTGAAGTTTGCGACAGGAATGCCGCAAGGTCAGCGCCGGCGTGCGTTTGCGTAAGTCAAAGATTTCGCAGGATGCGCGCCGGTTTCTGCCCCAGCGCACGCCAAGTGCCCATCAGGCCGAAGCCGACGGTGAGCACCAGCGCCACCGCGGCCGCCCCGATCGCCGCAGTGGTGGACCAGGTGAAGCCGATATGCATTACCTGCGTCACCACGACGTAGGCGGCGATGGTGCCGGCCCCGACCGCGACCACGGCGGTGACCAGCCCGAGCGCGGCATATTCCAGCGCATAGGCGCCGATCAGCCGCGCGCGGGTGGCGCCCAGCGTCTTCAGGATCACGGCGTCATAGACGCGGTGGTGCTGCCCGGCCGCGAGAGCGCCGGCGAGCACCAGCACGCTGGCGAGCAATGTGACGAGGCTGGCGCCGCGGATCGCCATGACGAGGTTGGCGACGATGGCGCCGATCTCGGTCAGCGCTTCCTTCACCCGCACGGCAGTGACCGCCGGAAAGTCGGTCGCGACCTGCCGCGAGATCGCCCGCTCCGAGGCCTCGCCCGAGCCGCCCGCGAAGGTGAGGGTGGCGAGCGAGGTGTGCGGAGCGCCGGTGAATGTGTTGGGCGAGAACACCATGACGAAATTGATCGCCAGCCGCTCCCATTCCACTTCACGCAGATTGGCGATCTTCGCGGTGATGGAGCGGCCGAGCACGTTCACCGTGATCGGATCGCCGACCTTGAGGCCGAACGCGTCCGCGATCTCCTTCTCGAACGAGACCAAAGGTGGGCCGGCATAATCGGCCGGCCACCAGTCGCCCTCGACCAGTCTGGAGCCCTCAGGCACCGCGTTCGCATAGGTGATGCCGCGATCGGAGGACAGCACCCAGGCGAATTCCGCCGGCGGGGTGATGTCCTCGGCCGCGCGGTCGCCGAGCGTGATCAGCCGGCCGCGCAGCATCGGCACGATTTCGACATCGCCCTCGGGTGCCTTCTGCTTGAGATAGGAGGCGAAGCGGTCGGCCTCATTGCTCTGGATGTCGAGGAAGAAGAAGCTCGGCGCCTGCGCCGGCAGATTGGCGGTGAGTTCGCGCGTCAGGCTGCGGTCGATCAGCGCCAGCGTCACCAAGAGCGTCAGCCCGAGCCCGAGCGAGAGCACGATGGTCGGGGTGAGCGCCGCCGGACGGTGGATGTTGGCGAGCGCCAGACGCGCGCTGGTGTTGCGCGGGCGCGGCAGGCGGCGGGCCAGCGCCATGATGCCGAGCCCGACGAGCCGCAGCGTTACCAGCACGCTGGCGGCGGCGATGAGATAGTAGATCGCGATGCGCGGGTCCTCGGACGCAGCGACAGCGAGAGCGGCCAGTGCGGCGACCGCCAGCGCGGTGAGCACGATATAGATGCGGCGCGGGCGGCGGCCGCTATTCTCGACATGGTCGCGGAACAGCGCGGACACCGGCACGTCATGGGCAAGGCCCAGCGGCCACATCGCGAAGGCCAGCGCGATCAGCCCGCCATAGGCGATGGCGAGCGCCAGCGCTCCCAGTTGCACGCTCGGCACGATGGGCACCGGGATGAGGTAGCCGAACGCCCAGTTCACCACGAAGGGAAGGGCGGAGCCGACCGCCAGCCCGATGGCGATGCCGATGGCGGCGATGATCCCGACCTCGACCAGATAGATCGCGAACACCGTGCCGCCGGGCGCGCCCAGCGTCTTGAAGGTGGCGATGACGCCGCGCTTGGCGTCGAGATGGCTCTTCACCGCATTGGCGACGCCGACACCGCCGACGAGCAAAGCGGTCAAGCCCACCAGGGTGAGATATTCGGTGAAGCGCTTCACGTTGGATTCCAGCCGGGGCGCGGCGGCGTCGCGCGTGCGCACCTCGAAGCCGGCCTCCGGCGCGCCCTTCTGCACGCCATCGACAAAGGCGGTCAGCGCGGTGGGATCGGTGAGGTTGACCCGGTAGTGCCAGCGCACCAGGCTGCCCGGCTGCAAAAGCTGCGAGGCGCGTAGCGCCTCAACCGACACCATCAGCCGCGAGCCGAAGCCGATGCCGGTGGAGAGCGAATCCGGTTCGCGGGTGATCAGCCCGTTGAGCTGGAGCGTGATCTCGCCGAGCTGGAAGCGGTCGCCCACTTTGAGGTTCAGCCGCTCCGACAGGATCGGGTCGGCGACGGCACCATAGACGCCGTCTTTCAGGGCGATGGCCTGCGCCAGCGGCACCGGCGGCTCGATCTCCATCCTGCCGACCATGGGGTAAGCGCTGTCGACAGCCTTCACCTCGGTGAGCGTGGCGTTCAGCCCGTCGCCTTCGCCGGCCCGGGCCATGGCGCGCAGCGTGGCGATGGTCGAGACCCGGCCGCCATCGGTGATGAGCTTGAGTTCCGCAGGCGTCGCCTCCCGCTGCACCAGCGAGAACGCCGCGTCGCCGCCGAGCAGCGAGGTGCCCTCGCGCGCCAGCCC
>LNAP01008315.1_pt1 | contig 18264 bp, 18 predicted proteins | sample 602601 | NCBI WGS metagenome assembly LNAP01 (sample SAMN02440304, study PRJNA202911) | soil metagenome | biome: Subtropical and temperate rainforests or woodlands; isolation source: soil samples (1 kg each in a 20% v/v slurry with milli Q water) were... ...
GCGCATGGACAAGGGCACCACCGACCTGATCCTGATCGATCTGGGCCGTGGCCAGAACCGCATGGGCGCCTCGATCCTGGCCCAGGTTCACGGCAAGCTCGGTTCGCAAGCGCCGGACGTCGACGACGCCGAAGACCTCAAAGCCTTCTTCGCCGTGATCCAGGGCCTCAACGCCGACGGTCATCTGCTGGCTTACCACGACCGTTCCGACGGTGGTCTGCTGACCAGCGTCGTGGAAATGGCCTTCGCCGGTCATTGCGGCCTGAGCCTGAACCTCGATGGTCTGGCCGAGACTTCCGCCGACATCGCCGCGATCCTGTTCAACGAAGAACTGGGCGCCGTGATCCAGGTTCGCCAGGACGCCACTCCGGACATCCTTGCGCAGTTCAGCGCTGCCGGTCTGGGCGAGTGCGTGTCGGTGATCGGTCAGCCGATGAACAACGGCGAGATCAGCATCACCTTCAACGGCGAAACCGTGTTCGAAGGTCAGCGTCGTCTGCTGCAACGTCAGTGGGCGGAGACTAGCTACCAGATCCAGCGCCTGCGTGATAACGCCGATTGCGCCGAACAAGAGTTCGACGTGCTGCTGGAAGAAGACAACCCGGGCCTGAGCGTCAAGCTGAGCTACGACGTCAACCAGGACGTCGCCGCGCCTTACATCAAGAAAAGGTTGCCGTGCTGCGTGAGCAGGGCGTCAACGGTCAGGTGGAAATGGCGGCCGCGTTCGACCGCGCCGGCTTCAACGCAATCGACGTGCACATGAGCGACATTCTGGCCGGCCGTGTCGACCTGAACGAGTTCAAAGGCCTGGTGGCTTGCGGCGGTTTCTCCTACGGCGACGTATTGGGCGCCGGCGAAGGCTGGGCCAAGTCCGCGCTGTTCAACAGCCGCGCTCGCGATGCGTTCCAGGGCTTCTTCGAACGTACCGACAGCTTCACCCTCGGCGTGTGCAACGGTTGCCAGATGATGTCCAACCTGCACGAGCTGATCCCGGGCAGCGAGTTCTGGCCGCACTTTGTGCGCAACCGTTCCGAGCAGTTCGAAGCCCGTGTGGCAATGGTTCAGGTCCAGGAATCGAACTCGATCTTCCTGCAGGGCATGGCCGGCTCGCGTATGCCGATCGCCATTGCTCACGGTGAAGGTCATGCCGAGTTCGCCAGCGAAGAAGCGTTGCTGGAAGCCGATCTGTCGGGTTGCGTGGCGATGCGTTTCGTCGACAACCACGGCAAGGTCACCGAAAACTACCCGGCCCGCCGCGCGGGATCACCGGTTTGACCAGCCGCGACGGTCGCGCGACGATCATGATGCCGCACCCGGAACGTGTGTTCCGCGCCGTGCAGAACTCGTGGCGTTCGGAAGACTGGAACGAAGACGCACCTTGGATGCGTATGTTCCGTAATGCGCGCGTCTGGGTGAACTAAGAGCGGGTGAACTAAGCGCTGTGTACAAGCTCAGTTTTTTTGTTCCAACCAGTCATGTCGAAGACGTGAAAAGTGCCATATTCGCCGCCGGCGGCGGACGGATCGGCGCGTACGACCATTGCGCCTGGCAAGTGCTCGGCCTCGGTCAGTTTCGCCCACTGGATGGCAGTCAGCCGTTCATTGGGAAAGCGGGGCAGGTCGAGCAGGTTGAGGAATGGAAGGTTGAACTTGTGGTCAGCGACGAGTTGATCCGGGCGGTGGTGGAGGCTCTGAAGCAGAGTCATCCCTACGAGACGCCAGCTTATGAGGTGTGGCGGTTGGAGGATTTCTGATCTGCTTGCCGCTGAAATGAAAAGCCCGCTGATGAAGATCAGCGGGTTTTTTTTTGCCTGAAAATGATCGTTCCCACGCTCTGCGTGGGAATGCATCCCGTGACGCTCTGCGTCACATTCTGAAGCGGAACGCGGAGCGTCCCTGGCGGCATTCCCACGCAGAGCGTGGGAACGATCGGGCCAGGATCTAAACCTTGGCACTCACCTCACTGCGATTCATCAACGCCTCCAGTGCATCATTCAAACTCGATGCCTTGTCGCCAATCAGCAGATGCCAAATCCCTCCCTCCAACTGACTGACGCCCTGGCAACCCAACGCCTTCAGACCACATTCCGACAATGCTTTGCCGTCCGCCAGTTGCAATCGAATCCGGGTCATGGCGATGCAGTCCATCTGCAACACGTTCTCGCCGCCGCCCAACGCATTCAGCCATTGCTGCGCTTCCAGCGGCGCCACCGCAGCTAGTTTCGGCGCATCGATCACCGCAGCAGGGGAGGAAATGATCGCTCGTCCCAAAGCAGGCATCGCCAGGCGAATCTCATCGGCAATGCTGTCGGCCATCGGCCCGACCACGACCTGCAAACTCCCACCCTTGCCCGGACGCACCACCGCCATCGCCCCCAGCGCTTTCAATTCCGCATCGTTCGCCTTGTTGCGATCCACCATGTCCAGCCGCAACCGAGTAGTACATGCACCCACGGTGATCAAATTCTGCGCACCGCCCAGTGCCTTGATGTAAGCGCCGGCCCGTTCGTTGTCGGCGATGACGACTTTGTCGCCATTGAGAACATCTTCACGCCCCGGCGTCTTCAAGTTGAACCGACGAATGCAGAAATCAAACACCCCGTAGTAGATCACCGCATACGCCAGGCCGACCGGTACCATCCGCCAGCCGTTGGTGGATTTTCCCCAGCCGAGAATCATGTCGATCAAGCCACCGGAAAACGTAAACCCGAGGTGAATGTTCAGCAGGTTGGTGATCGCCATCGACAGTCCGGTCAACAACGCATGCACTAGAAAAAGCAGCGGCGCGAGGAACATGAAGGCGAATTCGATCGGCTCAGTCACACCGGTCAAAAACGACGTCAGCGCCATCGACAGAAAGATCCCGCCCATGACCTTGCGGCGCTCCGGCAAAGCATTGCGGTACATCGCAAGGCACGCGGCCGGCAGACCGAAGATCATCACCGGGAACATACCGGTCATGAACTGGCCGCCCTTCGGGTCGCCGGCGAAGTAGCGCGACAAGTCGCCAGTGACGATGGCGCCCGTGGTCGGATCAGTGAAGTTGCCGAAGACGAACCACGCCATGTTGTTGAGGATGTGGTGCAGCCCGGTGACGATCAGCAAGCGGTTGAATACGCCAAAGACGAACGCGCCGAAGCTGCCGCTCTCCATCATCAAGGTGCCGAAGCTGTTGATGCCGTGTTGGATGGGCGGCCAGATCAAGCCGAAAATGACGCCCAGGCCGACGGCGGCGAACCCGGTGACAATCGGCACGAAGCGCCGGCCGCCAAAGAACGCCAGGTACTCCGGCAGTTTGATGTCCTTGAAACGGTTGTACAGCGCGCCCGCCATCAAGCCGCTGACGATCCCGGCGAGCATGCCCATGTTGATGCTCGCGTCGAGCACCTTGAGGGTGGAGATCATCACCAGATAGCCAATGACGCCGGCCAGGCCTGCAGTGCCGTTGTTGTCCTTGGCGAAACCGACGGCGATGCCGATGGCGAAGATCATTGCCAGGTTGGCGAAGATGACCTGGCCGGCGTCGTGGATGATCGCGATGTTCAGCAGGTCGGTGTCGCCCAGGCGCAGCAACAGGCCGGCGATCGGCAGGATCGCGATCGGCAGCATCAGCGCGCGGCCGAGGCGTTGCAGGCCTTCGATGAAGTATTGATACATGGCGAATCTCCCTGGGTTCTTGTTGTTTTGTTGTTGAGAGCTCAGCTCAGAGGCCATTGCTGGTGACAGGCGTGACGCACCGCAGTGGCGCTGCTCAACTTGAGCAAACCCTGGCTGATGCGTCGGCATTCGCTCGCGTCCAGGTGGCGGACGCGGTCCTTGATTTCACCGATCTGCACCGGGCTGACCGACAACTCGCTGACGCCCAGGCCAATCAGTACCGGCGTGGCCAGCGGATCGGAGGCGAGCGCGCCGCAGACACCGACCCAACGGTTATGCAACGCAGCACCGGCACAGGTCTGGGCGATCAATCGCAGCAATGCCGGGTGCATGGCGTCGACCCGCGAAGCGAGGCCGGCGTGGTCGCGGTCCATGGCCAGGGTGTATTGCGACAAGTCGTTGGTGCCGATCGACAGGAAGTCCGCATGCTCTGCAAGCTGCTCGGCCAGCAGCGCGGCGGCGGGGACTTCGATCATCACGCCCAGCTCCGGGCGTTCAAGCACACCGAGTTCAGTGCACAACGCGTCGAGACGCTGGCGGATGTGCAGCAACTCATCGACTTCGGTCACCATCGGCAGCAGGATCCGGCAGCGCGACAGCGGGCTGACGTGCAGCAAGGCGCGCAATTGCTGATCGAGGATTTCCGGACGGACCTGTGCCAGGCGAATGCCGCGCAGGCCGAGCACAGGATTGGCTTCCGCCGGCAGTGGCAAATAGTCGAGTTGTTTGTCGCCGCCGACGTCGATGGTGCGGATGATCACCGACTTGTCGCCCATGGCGTCGAGCACGGCTTGATAGGCGGCGCGCTGTTCCTCTTCGTCCGGTGCGGTGTTGCGATCCACAAACAGAAACTCGGTACGCAGCAAGCCGACGCCGTCGGCGCCATTGGCCAAGGCATCACCCGCTTCAGCGCTGGAGGCCACATTGGCGGCGACTTCAATCTGCAAGCCGTCGAGCGTCAGCGCCGGGCTGTGAGCCTTGGACTGTTGTTCGGCGCGGCGCTGTTGATGATCGAGTTGCGCCTGATGCACCTCGGCCAAACGTTCGGCATTCGGCATCAGTTCGAGACGACCGTTATTGGCATCCAGCACAACCGCTTGGCCTTGCTGCTGATCCAGCAGCGTAGAACCCAGCGCGACCAGGCACGGTAAACCTTTGCCGCGAGCGAGAATCGCCACGTGGGAAGTCGCGCCGCCCTCGGCCATGCACAACCCGGCAACACCTTGCTGGCTCAGTTGCAGCAGATCGGACGGCGTCAGTTCATGCGCCGCGACGATGGCGCCGGCCGGCACGTCGTAGTGCCAGCTTTCGCCGAGCAGGGCGCGCAGCACGCGTTGTTTGAGGTCGCGCAGATCATTGGCGCGTTCGGCCAACAACGGGCTGCCAAGTTGCTGGAGCACTTCGCACTGGACGTCGATCGATCGGCTCCAGGCGTGGGTTGCGGCCATGCCTTGGTCGATGGAGGTGTTGGCTGCGTTCAGCAGCGCCGGGTCTTCGAGCAGGGCCAGGTGTGCGGCGAAGATCGCTTCTTCGTCGGTGTTTTTATGTTTCCTGGCTTGGGTCAGCGTGTGCTCGATTTCACTGCGCACAACCGTCAGCGCGGAGTCGAGAACGAGCCGCTGTTGCTCGGGATCATGGTTGCCGGCATCCACCGGCAGGCTGATGGCGTTCAAGCGGAACAACGGCCCGCCCACCAGGCCGGGAGCGGCACAAACACCGTGCAGCACGCCCGCTTCGGCCGCTCGAGTACGTCGGGCCATCGGTGTCGGCGCGGCGGCGTGGCTGTCTTCGGCCAGCGCTGTGGATAAGGCGATCAGCAATGCTTGCAACGCGGCTTCGGCGTCCGGGCCCTGGCAGCTGACCTGAACCTCGTCCTGCTCGCCGACGGCCAAACCCATCATCCCGATCAAGCTGTCGCAGGCCAGCGAAGTGCAGCTGCGATTGGCTCTTGAAACCTTGCGCCGTCTGGCGAATCAGCGCTGCCGGACGGGCATGCAAACCGCCGCGATGGGCGATGCGAATGTGGCCATGAATCGCTTCCCCGCAGAGCTCCGCTTCGGTCTGCGCGCCCGACGCGTGCCGACGAATGATGTGCAGCAATGGCTCGCCCACTTTCACTGACTTCAGCGTGATCGGTCGCGCCTGAAAGTCCTGGCTGTTGGTCAGGATCATCAGGCTGACCAGGCTTTTGCACTGCTGCGCGACCTTGTCCAGGTCGTAGCGCAACAGCGGCTGGCCGTTGCTGACCCGCGCACCTTCCTTGACCAGCATCGAGAAGCCTTCGCCCTGCAACGCGACCGTGTCGAGGCCCAGGTGTAGCAGCAATTCGGCGCCGTTGTCGGCACGCAAGGTAACGGCGTGGCCGGTGCGCGCGACGTGTACCACGACACCGGCGCACGGGGCGTGGAGGGTGTCGTTCAGCGGATCGATGGCGATCCCATCGCCCATGGCGCCGCTGGCGAACACCGGGTCCGGGACTTTGGCGAGCGTGAGCACCGGGCCGCTGAGCGGGGCGCTGAGGGTCAGCTCTTTATTATTGTTGTGCATGGCTCGGTCTCATCAGTAAAAACTACGGTTCGGATCAACTTGCCCTTTCGGATCAACTCGCCCTGTAGCAGCTGTCGAGTGAAACGAGGCTGCGTTTTTTTTGATCCTGCGTTGAAAAGATCGCAGCCTCGTTTCACTCGACAGCTGCTACAGGGTTTTCCACTCAATGGGTGCGGGTCACTTTGCTCAAGTGCCGCGGCTGGTCCGGGTCCATGCCTCGGGCGACGGCCAGACCGGCGGCCATGACGTAGAAACTCTGGATGGCCAGAATCGGGTCGAGGGCCGGGTGTTCGGCGCGGGTCAGGGTGAGGTCGCGTTCGGCAATGTCATCGGGTGCGGCCAGCAATACGCGGGCACCGCGCTGACGCATGTCGGTGGCGAGGCTCAGCAAACCGGCTTGCTCGGCGCCGCGCGGGGCGAAGATCAGCAGTGGATAATGTTCGTCGATCAACGCCATCGGGCCGTGGCGGACCTCGGCGCTGCTGAAGGCTTCGGCCTGGATCGCCGAGGTTTCCTTGAATTTCAACGCGGCTTCCTGGGCGATGGCGAAACCGGCGCCACGGCCAATCACCATCAGGCGCTGGCAATCACGCAAGGCATCGATGGCCAGGCTCCAGTCCTGTTTCGCCGCTTCGCGCAAACCTTCCGGCAGGGCGAGGCCGGCCTCCAGCAATTCCACGTCCTCTTTCCAGTGGCCGATCAGACGGGCGCTGGCGCTGAGAGTGGCGATAAAACTCTTGGTTGCCGCAACGCTACTTTCGGTGCCGGCACACAGCGGCAGGCTGAACTCACACGCGGCCTCCAGCGGCGAACTCTCGGCATTGACCATCGAGATGCTCAGGGCGCCGCGCTTGCGCAGCAGGCGCATGCTGTTCACCAGATCGGGACTTTGCCCGGACTGCGAAAAGGCGAACGCCACTTGGCCGCTGACCTTCAATGGCGCTTGCAGCATGGTCACCACCGACATCGGCAACGACGCCACCGGGAAACCCAATTGCTGCATGGTCAGGTAGGCGAAGTAACTGGCGGCATGATCGGAGCTGCCACGAGCGACGGTCATCACCACTTGCGGCGGCTGACGGCGCAGGCGCCCGGCGATCTCGATCATCTGCGGGTCGAGCTCTTGCAATTGGGCTTGCACGGCCTCGAACGAGGACAGCGCCTCTTCAAGCATTTTTGAAGTCAATGTCTTCTCCTTCGACCATGACGGCGGTCAGTGTGAGTGAGCGATCGAGCCGCACGCAGTCGGCCCAGGCGCCGGGTTGCAGGCGCCCGCGTTCGTTGAGGCCGAGGTAGTCGGCGGGGAATTGCGAAAGACGTTGCGAGGCCTCGGCGATGGGCAAACCGATCTTCACCAGATTGCGCAGGGCCTGATCCATGGTCAGCGTGCTGCCGGCCAAAGTGCCGTCGGGCAAGCGCACACCTCCCAGGCATTTGGTCACGGTGTGGCTGCCGAGCTTGTACTCACCGTCGGGCATGCCGGCGGCGGCGGTGGAATCGGTGACGCAATACAGGCACGGGATCGAACGCAAGGCCACACGGATGGCGCCGGGGTGTACGTGCAGCAAATCCGGAATCAGTTCGGCGTACTTGGCGTGAGCCAGTGCCGCGCCGACGATGCCCGGCTCGCGGTGATGCAGCGGGCTCATGGCGTTGTAGAGGTGAGTGAAACTGCTGGCGCCGGCTTCAAGCGCGGCAACGCCTTCCTCGTAACTGCCCAGGGTATGGCCGATTTGCATGCGCACGCCGCGAGCGCTGAGGTCACGGATCAAGGCGTCGTGGCCGGCGATTTCCGGGGCGATGGTGATCACTCGGATTGGCGCCAGTGCCAGGTATTCTTCGACTTCGGCCATCAACGCGGTGTGGGCGAAATTCGGTTGCGCGCCAAGTTTGCCGGGGTTGATGTACGGGCCTTCGAGGTGCACGCCGAGGACTCGGGCGCTGCCTTTCGGGCGCTGTTCGCAATATTCGCCGACGGCTTTGAGCACGCTGGAGATTTCTGCGGGCGGCGCGGTCATGGTGGTCGCCAGCAGCGAGGTCGTGCCGAAACGCACGTGGGTTTTGGTGATGGTCTCGAAGGCTGGCGCACCTTCCATGATGTCTTTGCCGCCGCCGCCATGAACGTGCAGGTCGATGAAACCCGGAAGCAGGTAAGGCAGGTCGTTGTCGGCCGGATCGCACGGTTGGCCTTCGATCGAGACGACCTTGCCGTGTTCGTGAATCAGCCGGCCGCGAACCCAGCCGTGGGCGGTGAGGATATTGTCTTCGGACATGATCGGTTCTCGTTGCTCGATTGGCGGCAATCTTTTAGCGGCGAAGCTCTGCGACAAAGTCGTAGTAGTCGTTGCGGCAATAGGTGTCGGTGACTTCGATCGGCGTGTTGTCTTCCAGGTAGCCGACCCGGGTCATCAGCAACATGGCGGTGCCGGGGGCGATGCCCACGAGGGTGGCGAATTCGTCCGAGGCGTTGATCGCCTGAATGTGCTGCAGGGCACGGACGATCGGCTTGCCGATGCCGTCGAGGTATTCGTACAGGGAGTCGCCCACCGCTTGCGGCTTGGGAATGATCGAGGCGGGCAGGGTGCTCATCTCGATCGCCATCACCGTGTCGTCGGCTTTGCGCAGACGCTTTAGCCGCGCAACCTTGTCGTTCGGCGAGAGGCCCAGGCGGATCAGTTCTTCGTGGGTCGGCGGAGTGATTTCCCGTTCCAGCCATTGCGAGCCGGGGACGAAGCCTTTCAGCCGCAGCATCTCGCTGAAACCCGAGAGGCGCGACAGCGGTTGTTCCAGGCGTGGGGTGATGAAGGTGCCGGAACCCTGGTTGCGGCGAATCAGGCCTTGTTCGAACAGAACTTCCAGTGCCTTGCGGGCGGTGACGCGGGAGATGCCCAGCATTTCGCTGAGGTTGCGCTCCGACGGCATGGCCTGTTCGGCTTTCCACTGGCCGGCATGGATCGCCGCTTCCAGATTACGCGCCAGTTGCAGGTACAACGGCGTGGGCTGGGTGTCGTCAGGGCGTAGGGCCTGGAGGTCATTCATGTAGGTTTGGTCCGATGCGGATATAGGATTGTTGTCGCCCGGTGGTGAGACGAAACCTAATACCACTTAAATACCATGTCAATGAGACCACTTTGCGGTTGGCGCTGGAAAGCCTGCCCGGATTGATGGGCAATAGGGTTGATGGTTTGAAGTGGTATTAGCGGTGGGAGTTTTGAGCGCAAAGATCGCAGCTTGCGGCAGCTCTTACACGGTGAATTGGTATCTACCCGGTAGGCGCTGCCGCAGGCTGCGATCTTTTGAATTTATTTTTTGATGAGCGACCAAAGGTAGCCCAATTGATCGTTCCCACGCTCTGCGTGGGAATGCCTCAACGGACGCTCTGCGTTCGGCTTTGGAGGGGACGCGGAGCGTCCGGGGCTGCATTCCCACGCAGAGCGTGGGAACGATCATAGAAGGGGGATTACGGGCGGATTTCGATCATCGTGCCGTCCGGCACCAAACCCCAAACCTCGCGCATGTCCATGTTGCGCATGGCAATGCAGCCGTCGGTCCAGTCCAGCGTGTGGAACAGGTCCTCGGGGTTTTCTTCCGTGTCCGGGGTGCCATGGATCATGATCATGCCGCCGGGGTCCACGCCTTCACGCCGGGAACGCGCGGAATCGCTGATGTTCGGGTAGGAGATGTGCATCGCCAGGTTGAATTTATCGCTGACCTTGCGCCAGTCCAGCCAATAGAAACCTTCAGGCGTGCGTTTGTCGCCTTCCATCAGCTTCGGCCCCTTGGGGCGTTTGCCCAGGGAAATGCGATAGGTCTTGATTGGCTTGCCGTCATTGATCAATTGCAATTGATGGGCGGACTTGAGCACCAGGACTTTTTCGATGACTTTGCCGTCCAGCGTTTCCGCAACGGAAGCCTGGGAAACAGCGACGAACGCCAAGCAAAACAGGGCAAGCAACCAGCGCATTGAAACGATATCCCTAAAAGGTGTCGCGACTATATAAGTTATAGGTGATTTTAGAGCCAGGAGCTTATGTGTTGGCAGGCTGAGCGAGCGGCGGGATTGACTCGGACCGCACGGGGTAGACCTCGGTCCGCCGGTCAGCGAAGAAGCATTCTAAGGTACGGCCCACTGTGCGGAAAGCCAACTCGGACCACGGGATGTCGGCTTCGTCGAAAAGCTGCACTTCCAGGCTTTCGGGGCCGGCGGCAAAGTCCAGGTCCACCAGTTCGGCACGGAAGAACACATGCACCTGGCTGATGTGCGGCACGTCGATCAACGTATAGAGGGTCAGGTTGCGCACCCGCGCGCAGGCTTCTTCGGCCGTCTCGCGAATGGCCGCCTGCTCGATGGTTTCACCGTTTTCCATGAAGCCGGCGGGCAGGGTCCAATAACCGAGCCGAGGCTCGATGGCGCGTCGGCACAGCAAGACCTTGGAACCCCAGGTCGCGACGCAACCGGCGACGATATTGGGGTTCTGGTAGTGAATCGCCTGACAGCTGTCACAGACAAAACGCAGGCGCGAATCGCCCTCTGGAATACGCTGGGTCACCGGGTTGCCGCACTGACTGCAAAATTTCATGCTTGGGTTCCTGAATGCTGCGCCTATCTTGGCGTGCGGCGGTGTCTGTCGGCAAGTTGTCGTTTAGCGACATGCAGTGTTTATGGGGTTGGGCGGCCGGTTCGATTGGTGCATGATGCGAGATAGAGAACAAATCGAGAAGACTCATGCTGGACGAGCTACTTCACCGAGTTAGCAATCACACCCCAAGCACACTGGAAACCGATAAACGTTTCCCTGAAGCCGCCGTGCTGGTGCCCATCACCCGCAGCGACGAGCCGGAACTGGTTCTGACCCTGCGCGCCAGCGGGCTCTCGACCCATGGCGGCGAAGTTGCCTTTCCCGGCGGGCGACGCGACCCTGAAGACCCGGACCTTGTTTTCACCGCCCTGCGCGAAGCTGAAGAAGAAATCGGCCTGCCGCCGGGGCTGGTCGAAGTGATCGGCCCGCTGAGCCCGCTGATCTCCCTGCACGGCATCAAGGTCACACCCTATGTCGGTGTGATTCCGGACTTTGTCGAGTACCGGGCCAACGATGCCGAGATTGCCGCCGTTTTCAGCGTACCGCTGGAGTTCTTCCGCAAGGACCCACGCGAGCACACCCATCGAATCGATTACCAGGGCCGCAGTTGGTACGTGCCGAGCTATCGTTATGGCGAGTACAAAATCTGGGGCCTCACGGCGATTATGATCGTCGAGTTGATCAACCTGCTCTATGACGCCAAAATCAGCCTGCACCAGCCACCCAAGACATTTATCAATACCTGACGCCATCGCCCGTATGGCGTGAAGCCGATTTTTGCAAGTGAGCCAGCCTGGCCTTGAGGACAACAAGATGAAATATCGCCTGGGCGACGCCCGTGTCGAAACCCATCCGCAGAGCTGGGTCGCACCCAATGCCGTGCTGGTGGGCAAGGTCAAGCTGGAAGAGGGCGCCAACGTCTGGTTCAACGCGGTGCTGCGTGGCGACAACGAACTGATCCTGATCGGCAAGAACAGCAACGTCCAGGATGGCACGGTGATGCACACCGACATGGGTTATCCCCTGACCATCGGCACCGGCGTGACCATCGGCCATAACGCCATGCTTCATGGCTGCACGGTGGGCGATTACAGCTTGATCGGGATTAACGCGGTGATCCTCAACGGCGCGAAAATCGGCAAGAACTGCATCATCGGCGCCAACTCATTGATCGGTGAGGGCAAGGAGATTCCTGACGGTTCGCTGGTCATGGGTTCCCCCGGCAAAGTGGTGCGCGAGCTGACCGAACCGCAGAAAAAAATGCTGGAAGCCAGCGCTGCTCACTATGTGCATAACTCACAACGTTATGCCCGCGATCTGGTTGAGCAGGAACAATGAGCACGCCCGAACGCCCGGTTCGATCGCCTTGCGTGAATATCTGCGCGCTGGACGAGGACGATATTTGCACCGGGTGTCAGCGCACAGTGGAAGAAATCACCCGCTGGAGCCGGATGGACAACGAAGAGCGGCGCACGGTGTTGGGGTTGTGTCATGAGCGGGCCAAATCCAGCGGGATTCTCTGGATGATCGGCAAAACTCCTAACTTGTAGCAGCTGGCGGAGCCTGCGTTCGGCTCGGTCCGCGTTCGGGCGAAGCGGTCGCAAAATCAGGCACCTCGGTCTTCCAGGCAGCGTGCACAGGATTTACGACTGCTTCGCAGCCGAACGCAGCCTCGCAGGCTCGACAGCTGCTACAGGATTCGCGTTTGGGTTTGGTGCAAAGTACCCTGTCCGCCAAATTGACAGGTATCCCGCCGTCCCATGCTCTTCCTGATCGCCTACATCAGCAGCGTCGTGCTGACCAACTACGCCTTTTCCACCGCCCCGCACCTGGACATCATCTGGTCGGCCTGGGGTGGTTTGATCTTCGTTTTGCGCGACATGGTGCAAACCCGTTTCGGCCATGGCGCAATCGTGGCGATGCTGGCAGCGCTGGTGTTGTCCTACGTGACATCCGATCCCTCCATCGCGCTGGCCAGCGCCACGGCGTTCGCCGTCTCGGAGTGCATCGACTGGCTGGTGTTCAGCATCACCAAGCGTCCCTTGCACGACCGCCTGTGGATAAGTTCGGCGCTGAGCATTCCCCTCGATACCTTCATTTTCTTCGGCATGATCGATGCTTTTACTCCAGGCGTGATCCTCACGGCCATGGGCTCGAAGTTCGCGGGTGTGACCGTGGTGTGGATCGTGATGGCCTGGCGCTTGCGCAAGCAGGCAGTCGTCAGCTGAAGCCAAACCCGCCGGTTCATGTAAAATGCCGCGCTTTCTCCCCATGGGAAGCGCGCCAGGCGTCGCGTCCCTCGATGATCCGCTCCTTTGAGGACCTGAGATGACCCGTATCGGAACTCCATTGTCGCCAACCGCGACCCGCGTACTGCTGTGTGGCTGTGGTGAGTTGGGCAAGGAAGTGGTGATCGAGCTGCAACGCCTGGGCGTTGAAGTGATTGCCGTGGATCGCTACGCCAACGCGCCGGCCATGCAGGTCGCGCATCGCAGCCATGTGATCAACATGCTCGACGGCGCCGCCCTGCGTGCGGTGATCGAAGCCGAAAAGCCGCATTTCATCGTGCCGGAAATCGAAGCCATTGCCACCGCGACCCTCGTGGAGCTGGAAGCCGAAGGCTTCACCGTGATCCCGACTGCTCGCGCCGCGCAGCTGACCATGAACCGCGAAGGCATCCGTCGCCTGGCCGCTGAAGAACTGGACTTGCCGACCTCGCCGTACCACTTTGCCGACACCTTCGAGGATTACAGCAAGGCTGTCGAAGACCTCGGTTTCCCCTGTGTGGTCAAACCGGTGATGAGCTCGTCAGGTAAAGGCCAGAGCCTGCTGCGCAGTGCCGATGACGTGAAAACCGCTTGGGATTACGCGCAAGAAGGCGGTCGTGCCGGTAAAGGCCGCGTGATCGTCGAAGGCTTTATCGACTTTGACTACGAAATCACCCTGTTGACCGTGCGCCACGTTGGCGGCACGACGTTTTGCGCGCCAGTCGGCCACCGTCAGGAGAAGGGCGACTATCAGGAATCCTGGCAGCCACAAGCCATGAGCCCGATTGCCCTGGCCGAATCCGAGCGCGTTGCCAAAGCCGTCACTGAAGCCTTGGGTGGCCGTGGTCTGTTTGGTGTCGAGCTGTTCATCAAAGGCGATCAAGTCTGGTTCAGCGACCACATGACACCGGTCTGGTGACGTTGATTTCCCAGGACCTGTCGCAATTCGCACTGCACGCACGGGCGATTCTGGGCCTGCCGATTCCATTGATCCGTCAGTTCGGGCCATCGGCTTCGGCGGTGATTCTGGTGGAAGGGCAGTCGACTCAGACGGCTTTCGCCAATCTCGGTGCTGCGTTGAGCGAGCCGGATACGGCGTTGCGTCTGTTTGGCAAGCCTGAGGTCAATGGTCAGCGCCGGATGGGTGTGGCGTTGGCGCGGGATGAGTCGATCGAGGCTGCACGGGCTAAAGCGACCCGCGCGTCCCAAGCTGTTGTTGTAGAGCTGTAACCGAGTCGCGCCCATCGCGAGCAGGCTCACTCCCACAGGGGGGGCGCGTTCTTTTGACAGAACGCGGTCCCCCTGTGGGAGTGAGCCTGCTCGCGATGCTCTGGCTTTTTAAGCCACCCGATTCAGATCGTTATCGCGCGTTTCCTTCAGGCACAGCACAGCAATCAAGCTGAGCACCGCCGCCCCCGACACATACCCGCCGACATAACTCAAACCACCCATCGCCACCAGCTTCTGGGCGAAGAACGGTGCCGCCGAGGCCCCGACAATGCCGCCCAGGTTGTAGGCCGCCGACGCACCGGTATAACGCACGTGGGTTGGAAACAGTTCCGGCAGCAGCGCGCCCATCGGCGCAAACGTCACGCCCATCAGAAACAGCTCGATGCACAGAAACAGCGCCACGCCCCAGGTCGAACCTTGGGTCAACAGGGGCTCCATCAGGAAACCGGACAGAATCGCCAGCACACCGCCGATGATCAGCACCGGTTTGCGCCCGTATCGATCACTGGCCAAGGCCGACAGCGGCGTGGCGGCGGCCATGAACAGCACGGCGAAGCACAGCAGCGCGAGGAAGGTCTCGCGGGTGTAGCCGAGCGTCGACACGCCATAGCTCAGCGAAAACACCGTAGAGATATAGAACAGCGCGTAGCACACCACCATCGATCCGGCACCCAGCAGCATCGGTGCCCAATATTGGCTGAACAGCTCGACCAGCGGGATTTTCACCCGTTCCTGGCGCGCCATTGCGTTGGCAAATACCGGGGTTTCGTGAAGCTTGAGGCGCACGTACAGGCCAACCATCACCAGCGCGGCACTGAGCAGGAACGGAATCCGCCAGCCCCATGAGCGGAACTGCTCGTCGTCCAGGGTCATGGCCAGTGTAAGAAACAGGCCGTTGGCCGCGAGGAAACCAATCGAGGGGCCGAGTTGCGGGAACATGCCAAACCAGGCGCGTTTGCCCTTCGGTGCATTCTCCGTCGCCAGCAACGCCGCGCCGCCCCATTCGCCGCCGAGCCCCAGGCCTTGGCCGAAGCGCAGCACGCAAAGCAGGATCGGCGCCCAGGCGCCAATGCTGTCGTAACCCGGGAGCACGCCGATCAGCGTGGTGCATACGCCCATCAGCAGCAGCGAGGCAACCAGTGTCGATTTGCGCCCGATACGGTCGCCGAAGTGACCGAAAAGCGCTGAGCCCAGCGGTCGAGCCAGGAAGGCGATGCCGAAGGTGAGGAATGCCGACAGCATCTGGGCTGTGCCGGAGGTCTGCGGAAAAAACACCGGACCGATCACCAGCGCAGCGGCAGTGGCATAGACGTAGAAGTCGTAGAACTCGATGGCGGTGCCGATGAAACTCGCGGTCGCCACGCGGGTGGCGGAGTTCGTCGGTTGTGCAGGCGCGGTGTCGTTATAAGTCGTGCTGGTCGTCATGCGGTTATCCCTGACAGTCATGTGCCCCAGTGGAGCGAATTATTATGGTCGAACACCCAGGGATGTGGGTTTGATGCGGGGTGCGGGTAGCACGGGGGTATGGCGGGGCTTTGGTAAGCTGGGGGGATTATAGGAAGGAGGCTAACGATCGAACAAGGGGCCAGGGTTGCCGATGGCTTCTGTGGCGAGGGAGCTTGCTCCCGCTCGGGCGCGCAGCGGCCGCAAAAAGGCTGGATGGGTGCTGTCAGGATAAATGCAGCGTCTGTGATTGGCCTGCTTCGCAGGCCGGCGGGAGCAAGCTCCCTCGCCACAGGTTGGGGCCAGGGTTCAAATAACTGCTGGAACTGAGCTGGTATGCCAGATCAAAACCCGCGTGACCCGATTATCTTCAGTCTCCAGAATCTCCAGCCGATAACGCCCGATCTTCAGGCATACCGCACTGTCCGGAATCGTCTCCAGGGCCTCGGTCACCAACCCGTTGAGGGTTTTCGGGCCGTCGCTCGGCAAGTGCCAGCCCAGGCTCTTGTTCAGTTCGCGAATCGACGCTGCACCTTCGATCACCAGGCGGCCATCGGCCTGTGGGTGGATATGCGGGTTATCCAGGCTGTGCTGGCTTTCGAACTCGCCGACGATTTCTTCGAGAATGTCTTCCAGGGTCACGATGCCAAGCACTTCACCGTACTCGTCGACCACCATGCCCAGGCGTCGCTGTTGTTTGTGGAAATTCAGCAGCTGCAATTGCAACGGTGTGCTTTCCGGCACGAAGTAGGGGTCGTGACACGCTGCCAGCAGTGCTTCACGGGTCAGGCTGGCGTCGGGCAGCAGATGACGGATCTGCCGGGTATTGAGTACCGCCTCGACCTGATTGATGTCGCTGTGGAAAACCGGCAGGCGCGTGCGTTTATTGGCGCGAAGCTGCTCGATGATCTCCTCGAGGGAGTCATCCAGATTGACCCCGTCGACGTCACTGCGTGGCACCAGAATGTCGTTGACCGTGATGTTGTCCAGCGCATGGATGCCTGACAGCGGATGCGGGCGGCAGGCGGCGTGTTCGTGATCGTCGTGCCGATCATTCGGGGTCTCGTCTTCGCTCTGCTGCACCACTTTGACTTTGCGGGCGAACGGTCGCATCAGCAGCTGGCTGATGCCATTGAGCAGCCAGGCGGCGGGATAGATGATTTTCAGTGGCGCGCCAAGCAAGGTGTTGCCCAGGGCCAGGACGGCGTCCGGATAACGGGCGGCGAGGGTGCGCGGCAGGTAGTCGGCGAACACCAGAAGCACAGTGCCAGCCCCCAGGCAGGCGACCCATGGACCGTTTTCCGCCCAAGTGAAAATCGCCAGCAAGGTGCTGATGACTACCACCAGTGCGCGGCACAAGGTGTTGCAGAGGATCAGGCTATTGAGCGAAAAGCTCAGCTTTGCCACCGGTTTGTCGCTCGAACGCGAAGCGGTTCGCTGGGCGAGCAAGTGCTGTTGCGCCGCTTCGATGGCGGTAAACAGCCCCGACCATAAAATCAGCAGGGCCATTACCGCGAGCATCGGCCCTATGGGCAAGTCGTCCATTAATGCCGCCCGTCAGATATGCAGGATGTATTCACGGACCAGTTTACTGCCGAAATAGGCCAGCATCAGCAGGCAGAAACCGGCGAGGGTCCAGCGAATGGCCTTGTGTCCGCGCCAGCCGAGGCGATTGCGCCCCCATAGCAGCACGCTGAAAACGATCCAGGCCAGGCAGGCCAGCAAGGTTTTGTGCACCAGGTGCTGGGCGAAAAGATTGTCCACGAACAGCCAGCCGGAAATCAGCGACAGCGACAGCAGGGTCCAGCCGGCCCAGAGGAAACCGAACAGCAGGCTTTCCATGGTTTGCAGCGGCGGGAAGTTCTTGATCAGGCCGGACGGGTGTTTGTGCTTGAGCTGATGGTCTTGAACCAGTAGCAGCAACGCCTGGAACACCGCAATGGTGAACATGCCGTAGGCGAGGATCGACAGCAGGATATGGGCGAGGATGCCCGGCTCTTCGTCGATGATCTGCACGGTGCCGGCGGGGGCGAGCTGTGCGAGCAGTACGGTGGCGGCGCCGAGCGGGAACAGCAATATAAGCAGGTTTTCCACCGGGATCCGTGAGCAGGCCAACAGCGTCAGGGCAATCACCGCGGCGGCAATCAGGCTGGCGGCGCTGAAAAAATCCAGGCCCAGGCCAATCGGTGTCAGCAGGTGGGTGAACAGGCTGGCGCTATGAGCCAGCACGGCGAGCACGCCGAGCGTGACCAGCAGGCGTTTGTTCGCCTTGGCACCGGTGGCCAGGCGAGTGCCCTGATAGAGGGTCGCAGCGGCGTATAAGCAGGCGGCGGCGAGGGTAACTAGCAAACTGGGTGACAAGGGGAGCATAAATCCTGTTAGGCAAGCCCGAAAGGCGCTGAGTTTGGCATAGAACCCCTACAGCACGAAAGACCATGCAAGCTGACGACGAGGTGTCCGCCAGACGCAGTCTTCGCTATAATCCGCGACCTGCCCACGCCGCAGGCTCGCCGAGCACATGTTTATTCCGGTCTGGGCCGC
>LNAP01010865.1_pt1 | contig 18256 bp, 21 predicted proteins | sample 602601 | NCBI WGS metagenome assembly LNAP01 (sample SAMN02440304, study PRJNA202911) | soil metagenome | biome: Subtropical and temperate rainforests or woodlands; isolation source: soil samples (1 kg each in a 20% v/v slurry with milli Q water) were... ...
GGTATGTGATGGGCACTCCTGGTGGGATATCCATCACTAAAAACGCTGTAGCACTCGACTACGATGCGATCGACGTCCTGGGCGTCCGCTTCAATGATCTAGTCGAGCTAGAGTTGAAGAGAGCATCCTCCGCGGAAATCTATAAGTGGTTTTGGTTTCACCCTGACCTGAATGTTCGTATCTCCATTCGTTTAGGGATAGCGGGCGGGTTGCTGGGGATTCTGGGATTCTGTGTTGGCCTGTTGCCCTTCATACATTTTAGTTTGTAACGTGGACAAAAAACCCGGTCTTAGGACCGGGTTTCTTATTTGGGCTAGCTGGAGATTTTCACTGGCTGGTACCTGTCTCCGTCAGCGATAAGGAAATCCGGTATTTCTAGGTTGAGAGGAGCGTCGTACCGTAGTGGTTTGATAAAACTCACGCGCTCGGCTCTTAGAGCTGACTCCTTTGCCATATCGGAACGTGATGTGATCGGTATCCATGCTTCGCTTACAGCCATCAATGCCAGATCTCGAACCTGCGCGATGTTGAAAGTCCCGTTGTTTTTTGTTGCAAGGCGCGCGAGCGCAATTACAGTGTGTCCTTCTTTCCAAAGCTTGACTTCGTTTGGATACTCTTTAACGAAGTGCTCCCAGTGGTGTGAACCAATAAAAATCGCTGAGAAACCGAAGTTTCCAACTACTGGAAGTTTTGAGACATTATGTTCGTACTTGTCGGGGTTGTATTGCCTTAGTGGCGCAAGAAGTAAAGTATTGCTGTTGATTGCAAGTGACGAGTTGATTACTTCGTTGTTGAGTTGTTCCTGCTGGCTTCCTATTGGAGCATGTAAAAGTAAGTTCCTGTCAAGTGGCGTGTCTTGGCTGATAATTCGGCCGGCAACCTGCCTAATCGCTAGATTTACCATGCCAAGGCGTCGTTGGCATTTAACATGGTCGAACCATAAGTTGAGCCGTGCCTCTGACCAAATTAGGTGGAGTATTCCCTTTAAGCCTAAAGCTCGAATTTTAGATTGATCGGCATCATCAATCATCTTATAAGCCGCATTAGAAGATTTTTTAAGTTTCTTTCTGAGATTGATGCAAATAGTTCCATCAAGCGTTTCTTTGATTGCGCTTGAACTGTAACAATTAAGTCCGCTGAGGTTTTGGTGCGGAGAATGAAACACGCAGCTTGGCGCATGAAGATTACCGGTGCCTGGGGCACGAATGTACGCATAGCCTGATCGCTCTGACCGCCGTTTGATCATTATGCTTGGCGCCTGGTGGCTGTCTTCAAGGCATAGGCAACGCGCGTCCAGAACCCCTACGGCTGCGAACAGCTCTTCCACGTGAGGTGCGAACGCTTCTTGCCATTGATCTTCTGGAGAATATTTTTGCCCAGCAATCAACAGCGGGTAGCGTTTATTTTGCATTGGTTACTCCTTTCAACCTATCGCGCAGCCCAATGGAAATTGATCAAAACACTGACGACGGATGTGCAAGAATCCTAATTCTGTAATATGAAAAAAGCAGCCGAAGCTGCTTTCTTCTTTTGAAGTATTTTAAGGTTTCTCTACATCAATGCTAGCCGATTGTTGATCGACGGGCTTAGCCGTGTCTTCTGAGCGCTCTGGGTTTGGTACGAGCTTGCCTTCTTTCCAAATGTAACGGGCGATGGGCTCCTTGGTAGGATGGCCTGCGTCGTTCTTTGGGTTGCCGCTGCCGTTACCTCCGGCACCCGCGGAAGCACCGCATGCTGCAACACTGATGAGAAGTGCCAGGGCGATCGTAACTTTGTTTTTCATCCATCTATCTCCTTTAAGGTGATTCTTAGCTTCGCAGCTTGTTAGGCGCTGCTTACGAAACTAATTTAAATCCAGTTTTGCTATATGCAACCCCGCTCAAGTCGGGATTTTATTTGAATACATACCTTTTTTTGATGCTTGGCAGAAGGCATTTTCTTGTATCGGCCGCCATCGAGAAATCTTTAAGTTGCCCGCTGATGTCCGGTCCGGAAATTAATGGCAGGTATATCAGCGGAAGCCGGTTCGGACCATAAAAAATCCCAGCGGTGTGCTGGGATTTTGAGGTATTTGAAGCTTTGGGTGGAGTTCTATTGATCAGCCACAGTCGCATGGGATTTGAAATCTCGAATGGCATCGCCGAGTTGCTGGCTGGTCCCCTCCGTGTAGTCCGGCCATGGCACAAATGGTTGCGAGGAAAGACTATTAAAAATCATGATCGTTGGGCGCCGATACTCCATAGCTCCACTATCACTAATTCGTATCAAGACGATCGAAGCATTACAGTTTGTCATGTCTGAAATCTGAGAAATCATCCTTGATGAGCTCAAGGTTTGCCCAACCGTCTGAGCTACTGCGATAGAACGATATATGTTCAACTGCCGACATCATGCAAATGCCGCCAGCAGATATCAGCAAAATGATGTGCCTGGCATTCCAGAAGCCAGCATTCTGAAACTTGAACGCGAAATATAGTTTCCAAACAGCCCAGCCGGCTGCCGCGGCGCCGCCCATTGCCAAAAGCTCCACAGATAGTCGTCCGTAACGTGCATCCAAATTCATAGCTTTGTCGGAGAGAATTGTCAGAGCTTTCGGTGCGCTCGTTGCGAAAAGCATCAAGCCCAGGATAAGAGTCGTCATTGGGGTGGGCCGTGAGGTCCCATCAATTTGGGAGTGCTCAATCAGCCGGTTCATATGGCGGAACAGTCCGAAAAGGCAGGACAAGGAAATTACCAAGCTGGAAAGCAAGTAGAGCATGGGAGCGGGCGCTCTGTGACGGAAATAAGAGGAACTGATTCTCTCAAAATGCGCGGCATGCAAATAGTTGGTCCGTACCTGCAAATGGGGCGATCCTCCCACTGAATTCACAGAGTTAAAACTGTCTTTCGTTGCGCTGATTACGTGCCCACCAATGCGAGGCTACCAAATCGCAAAACTGTCGCAACACGTCAAAGAGCCGCTGGAGCGGCAAGCTCTAGAGAATTAAAACCGTCGCAACGAACGTAGATTGCGTGAGGGGGGCTTTCCTATCCGAGAGACGGCGTGGCCACCAAATCAGTCATCATCGTCGAAGCTGTCGATCACAGACACCCATTCATCTACAACGGGTTTAATGCGCGCCCATTCGGCCTCCCTCTTTGATTCCCTCTCTGATAACGCCTCGAACACTGCCGTGGGCCATGTCATGAAGGTTACATCCCGCATTGCATTGTTGAATGCGTATATACCGGCGCAGGTATCACGGTTGCCGCCTCCAGGGTAAAGGGAACGGCGGAAACGGTCCCGAAGCTCGATCACTTCCTTGACCCGCACTTGGGCAATGATCGCCAAAACAATCATCACTCCTTGCGTAAGGGCGCTTACATTTTTGCAGGCACGACGCAGGTAAGCAGGCCGCCGGCTCTCGGGCGTGGCTATCAGCTCCTGGATGACATCTGCATGATATTTTTCAAAATCGTTGTTGCCCTGGATCGAGTTGGACTCGTAGCTCTCGCGTACGGCTTCCAGGTCGAATGACTTCTTAAGCCAAGCGGCCAAGGACAATGCGTCTTGCCAGGCAAATTGCTCATACTTATGCATATGCGCCTCGCGCAGATCCGTTTTTTGCCGACCTATAGCCCTAGCCACCTCAGATCCCACCCGATGATTTTGTGGCGACCATTTCACCACAATTGCGCAGTGCATTCTCAACAAGTGCGCGGTATGACGCCGGAACATAAAACTGACGCAGATGGGCCGGACAGCTTTTATTCTTTTGCGACAGTTTTAATTCTCAAAAAGCACCACTCGAAAGAATCTTTTATTCAGGCCTAGGCGGGCTTACCCCATAGTCAGCTCTTGTAACGAAGCACCTTTGGCGACCTGTCGGTAATTGTCCAGGTGCGTCTTATGTAGCCAGCTCACAATGGGCTGTCAGCTCTGAACTGGTTGGATTGAGCCCAAACTGCGGCTCAATGCAGGGGTTGCATTATCACGAGCTTCCTTACTATGGGTCACATGAGAGGCGATGACGCCCACATCCATAATCTTAGGAATGAGAGACCAGCTATGACTCAGACTCCAATGCCGCAGCAATCTTTCGAGCTCACCCAGGCCGATATCCCTCCAAGCGAACTGCGTGTCGACTTTCTCTTCGGTTCTATCAAGGGCGCGATGGAGAGAGGCATGGGCGCCAAGGCGCGTGATTTGTGGATGCCGGCGGTGTCCGAGCTCAGCAAGCTCCGTGTAATGGAGGGGCTCAACGTTCGAGTCAGAGATGCTGGTCTCGACCAGCACATTCGGGAGCTCGCCGACAACATGAAGCAAATCGGCTTCAAGTCGAGTAAGCCTATTGAGGTATTCATCGTTGAGGAAGAGGGAGGGTCTGTTGCCTACGTCAGCGATGGTCACTGCCGTATTGAGGCTCTAAAGCTCGCATTGAGCGAAGGGGCGCCGATTACTAACTTTCCGGTTGTAACCCTTCCGACTAAGGGGATCGGCCTTGAGGACATTGTTGCTGGTCTGGTGGCCAACAACGAAGGTCGTCGCCTTAGTACTTTCGAAACAGCCTTGGTTGCAAAGCGTCTGCTCAGTTATGGGTGGTCGCCAGAGCGTATCGGCGAGCGGCTTCATTTTGGCCCGGTCTATGTCGAACAACTACTCGAAGTGGTTGCCGCGCCTATCTCCATTATTGAAATGCTTCAGAAGGGCGAAGTCTCTGTCGGGTTGGCGCTGGAAGTGATGCGCAAACATCGCGGTGATGCTGTGAAGATTTTGCAGGAAGGCATGGCGACCTCAGTCAAGAAGGGAAAGAAAAAGGTCACCAAGGCCGACATTCCAGGTGGTCGACTGGATAAGGTCGTCAAAAGCCAATCAAAGCCCTTGTACGAAGCTGCCAAGAACATTTCGAAGGATCCGGCGTTCGAGCAATTAAGTGAGGAAAATCGGTCGCTACTGCAGGGCCTGCTCGACGAAATCGAGAAAAAAGAAAAGGCAGCTGAGGACAAGGCCAGGAAAGCGGAAGAAAAAGCGGCTCAAAATGCTCGTGAAAATGCTGCAGGGAACGAAGAGGCTCAGGTCGCATGATCATCAATGGAAAGATTGCCGACTCCTTGATTCGATCCACTGCCGCAGCTGGCAATCTTGTAGGTCAGATTCTCAGTGAAAGGCTGGCTGGAAAGCGTGGCGGCAAATCTAAAACGAAGGGCGCTCGTAAAGCTGCACGTCGCGCCCGAAGGACAACCCAAAGCAGTTAAATGTCCAAACCGAATCACGGGTCCGACTCGGCATTGCTTAGAGGCTCAAGAGCGGAAAATGAAAGCTCCTTCACACCACTAGGTGCTTGTCATGAGCACCTCGCGACTACTTTCAATTTAGTGCCGGCTCATACCGCCCAGAATTGTTTGCCTCACCCGACGGGCAACCCGGATCGGTAATCAATCCATACCAAGACACGGGCCAAACTCGGCATTTCTTCGAGTCTCATGGGCGGAAAATGAATGCTCCTGTCCACCACTAGGAGCTGCGAATGAGCGCAACTGTCCAGTCGTCCACAAATGAGACGTCTAAAACGCCACAGGCTGAATCAAAGGCCGGTATGGCAATTGCCAGTCTACTGATGCTGGTCCTTCTCTATCTAATCATTTGCGTCTTTTCCGCGATCAGTCTCGCAGTGCAAGTACCTATATCCGATGCAGAGATGTTGGATGTTTCTTTTCTGTCGCAGCGCCTCGGCTTGCAATATCACGGGATGTTGTTCGGAGGTCTCTTTCTCGCGTTCGCGCTCCTGCAGTTGGTCAATCGAAATATCGTGTTGGGGGGCTTATGCGGTTTTATCGCTTGCTGCGTTGTAAGTTGCAGCCTTCCGTCAAGGCCTTCTGACTGGCGATGCACGACTTGGGTGCTACGTATATCAGTCTCTGGAGTGCCGCAAGATGCTGGACGTTCCGGTGGGGAGTGCGAAGTCGATCTATAGCGAAACCGCCAAGGATTGGGACAAAGGCAATATCTATGCCTCCTGGTATGCGCCGGAACGAGCTCGCTTCAAGGCCGCTGTTGCTTCACCAGTTCCTAGCACCCTGCCTGGTGTGGCTTTGCTGATGAGCCCAGTTACGTTGTTTCAGATTGATGAAGTGAAGGTACGATTGGAGGCACAGCGCAAAGAGCTTTCGAATTTCCGGGCCTCGGTTCAGTTGAACGGCTCTGCGCACTTTAAATAGGAGAGGCGGACTTATGGCACACAACGTTTTCACGGTTCAATTTGCTGATGGCAAGCAGCTATTCGGGATCAAGGAGGGCATTGGTGGCCAAGTTTACCGGCAGCTGTTCGAAACCTTTGATGCTGCCTGGGAATGTCCACGGGGGAGTCTTCCTGAATTCGTGGAACCTTCAAATGCCCTAGCAACGCAAGAAGCTGTCGTTTACGGTCCCGGTGAGTCGTGGGATTTTGATACCAGGGCATCGCGGTGTGCTTTGTGGCTCACCGGACCTCGCGATTCTGACGAGTGCGAGTCGGAACGGCCGTTAGACTTCGGTATATACGGGGCTGAAGAGTTGCAGGAGGTGCGCCAGGTAACTCCGGACGGCTCGGCAGCCGTTGAGCTGGAATGCCCCTTGTGCAGAGCTGTAGAAGTTCACAGCGCTTCAACATGGCCGTTTATCAATACCGATGGTGTGTTCGTTCATTCGGCCGACGTCACCTATGGTGTTACGTGCCGTGCATGCCGTCGCGATTTTGTGTTCACACCGCTCGCTGAATAGTCGGATATGCGAGGGAGATCATTCAATACTGTGTCGGCGGTTGCCCGGAACTTCACGGACACCGCGTGAAGCTCCTCTCGACTTAGCGTCACAACATTGGTCATTCGTTCTCCTGTTATGCGGCGAGCATTCCCAGCGGTCTTGCTTTCCATGGATCGTTAAATCGCGCAATTCTTGACAGCTGCAATGGCGACACGCTGTTGCCGACCATTTTACACATCTGTGTTTTATTCAGCTTCCGACCATCATGGCCGCGGTCGATGATGTAGTTTTCAGGGAAGCCCTGCGCACGGTATAGCTCGCGAGGATCAAGCATTCGTAGGCATACATCTACGATCAGGTAGCGGACTCCGTCAACGAAAACCGTAACCAGATCAAGCCTCTCATCAACGGTAAGAACTGTTGATTCAGGTCTGCGTGTACCATGCTCAAGCATGAAGTCAGCGACGCGCAGCGCAGCGTTGATCTGGTCATTGTTGAACTGCTGGTTTTGGAAGTCATGGCTGTCTAGCTTTGCCGTTAACAACTGCTGTTGGCTGCCGGAGCCGGTAATGGTGCTGAATGGCGCGACAACGGGGTGAGCAGGCGTGGTGTTTTTGCCGCCATTTGCCTGTACCAGGATAGGGGCCACGACAGAGAAGTGCCCCCCTTTGACCTGGGCACAGATTGTCCGAAGGGGTTCCTCTGCGGACATGTTTCTTTGCTGAGATGCGTTGGCATGCTCTGTGATGAATGGGGCAATAATCGGAGTACCAACCATTAATTCCTCGCGGTTTGCGCCAGTGACAGTCCGCATAGGTTCGTCAATATCGTGAAGGCGCACGCTCCCCTGATGGGTAGCAGGGAGAATGAAAGGCCGTCCATTTACTACGAAGCGTTCGATGCCGGTGGCGATCCGGACATTGGTTGACTTCACCAGAGGACGCTTACGCCCCCAGATGCTTTGGCCTAGATTGCTCCAATCGATGCATTCTGCGGCGGTGCGATAGGGCAATTGTCCTTTTTTCGGATGCTTTGCGTGAGATGCCTCGGGCCATTCAATAGGATGACCATCACATCGTGCGATTAGGAACAAGCGTTCGCGAATGGTAGGAGCTCCATCATCACAGGCACGGGAAACCCGCCAATCAACGTTGTAACCCAGCGCTTTCAGGCTTCGCACAAAGTTATTCCAGGTGCGGTTAACTGGGGACCCGTGACGGCGATATTTGCGGCGTTGCTTACGCCTATGTAGGGCGTTACCAGTGGGTTTACCACTATCAGGAATCAGGTACTGCTCTTTCCGAGGAACCACTTCTCCCGGTGCTGCAATCGAACCATCAAGTTTAACAACACGACCTGTCTCAGCGCAGCGCTTGGCTACAAGATTGGTCCAACCCAAAATTTGTTTCACGTTCTCTGCGCTGATGACCAACGGTCTCACTTTGCCTGCCCACTTCACTACCACCCATGGCAAATCGCGTATCTCCTTGGATCTAGGCTGGCCACCTGCAGCTTGAGAGAAATGAGTACAGTCAGGCGAAGCGTGGAGCCAGCCAACAGTCATTCCTCCGCTGGCAATTACTGGGTCAACACCCCAGACATCGGTTTGGTAATGAGTGGCGTATGGATGGTTGGCTGTGTGGAGCGAGATGGCCGCCTCGTCATGGTTAACGCAGATATCGACCCGGCGCCCCAATCCCATTTCCAACCCGGTGGAACCTCCGCCTCCGCCGCAGAAGAGGTCGACGATCAGCCAGTAATCCGACTCATTAAGGCCAAGCTGGTACTGGGTCTTGTAATCAATGGTGGGAAAGGTTTTGTTGAAAGCGCTCATGTTCTCTACCGGTGATCTGATGAGGGAAGTCGAATGGACATACCGCCGATCATCCGGAGATTCACAAAAGCGCAACACATCGCTTGTTCATCGTCGAGAGCTTTGGAGAGAAATGCAGAACTTTTTCAGTAAGCTGACTATGGGGTAGGGGCGAAAACAAAAAGCCGGCGTAAGCGCCGGCTCTTGTTCGACCAGGAGTATTTACCGAAGGTTGGGTCCGCTGAATCCCATGGTTATCGAAACGTGCTCAGCAACTGAAGCGCCGATTTTTTTTGCGAAACGATCGAACGGATTTTCTTTGGCAGTGAAATCGACAACATGGCTTGCTCCAACCACTTCACGAGCAACGTAGTCCACGTCTGCTAAGCGATCGACAAGACCAAGCTGCAGAGCTTGTTCTCCCGACCAGATGAGGCCAGAGAAGAGCTCAGGGTGCTCGCTGACTTTGAGCTTCGGTCCGCGGCCGTCCACTACCGCCTTGATGAATTGTGCATGCGTGGTCTTCAGCACGCTCGACCAGAATGCGGCCTCTTCTTGATTTTGAGGTTGGAACGGATCGAGGAAGGCCTTATGTTCGCCAGACGTGTAAGCACGGCGCTCCACCCCCAGTGTACGCATTAGATCAACGTAGCCGAACGAAGCCGCAGTCACACCAATCGAGCCGACCAAACTGGATTTGTTGGCGTAGATCTCATCTGCAGCGCTTGCGATGTAGTAAGCGCCAGAGGCCCCCAGATCACTGATGACAGCGTAGATCTTCGTGTCCTTGTGTAGCTCGCGTTGACGCTTGATTTCGTCGTAAACCTCCCCGGCCTGCACTGGGCTGCCACCTGGCGAGTTGATTCGCAGGACAACCGCCTTCGTGCGTTTATCCTCTAGCGCTTGGCGTAGGCCTTTCTTGATCACCTCGGCGCTTGCTTGCCCTCCTTCAGATATTTCACCGTAAACGTTAACTGCGGCGGTGATTTCTTTGTCTTTTGAATCATCGCCGCCGAATTGTCCGGTGGCTGAGGAGAACATTGCGATATCCAGGCCAACAGCGATGACGGCAAATAGCCCGTATTTGATGTAGCGCATACGGCGGGTTGCTCTTCGCTCTTTGATCAGGTCGGCAACCAATTCGCCAAGCACCTGGTGTTCCCTTTCTTTGGTAGACATCGCAGACCTCAATGTTTAGTAGATGGTCAAATGATGCTTTCCGAAAAGAATCCTAGGCACCACATTGGGCCCACTCGAGGGCATAGATTTGCCTGTCGTACTGCTCGAAGTTGAGGCTCGCGCCCAACAGGAGGGGGGAGTGCTCAGCGTATAGGCAATGAGGTAGCAGATTATTCGAACATGCTGATAGTGGGCAGAGTGTGAGCGCGGAACGGTGAGATGTGCGCGGGATGCGTTGTGCTTTCAGATGCATTCCCCTCCCAGAAGACAACGGGCCAGACGATCGGAGCTTTCTTCTTATCCTCGAAGACTTCGAATCCAGTTATCACCCCGAGTTGGGTTTTTGCTTGCCCACAACGATCTTGAAGAAAATGTGCACTACGCCGAACCAAGGTCCCGGTTCGGGCAGTGCGGAAATCGAGTATTGTCAGTTCGTTCAGGTTTTCCATCGGAAGCTCTTGCGTTTGGTAATCACCGATCACGATACCGGTGATACCGAAAGCGCAAGGGGCTGTCGGCCCCAGTCGCTGTTACCATTCAAGCTCTGATGCAGGAGCGTGCTGTGGTGCATCCAGACGTCGGTATACCCTTTCAACGTGGCCCTCGAACGAAAAGGTCAGTTTTGCGGGCACGACCTGAAGTTCACGATACGCCCTGGCCATACCTTTCGCCTGCTGCAGCTTGGCATGCCTCTCGTCTTGAATTTCTGAATTGGCGAGCTCCTGGACAATTTTGCCTAGCAGTGTCACTGAGAGGTCCCTTAGCGTTTGTTCGTTCCTATCGGCGTTCGCAACATTCATACAGCGGTCTCCTATGTCACTGTGTTTTGACTTACCGGATGGTACTTCTAGAGTGTTTTGACGACACCCCAAAAGTAGGTCTAGTTTTTCGCTTCGACTATGAACCACCTTTCGACCCCATCTGGTGAAGGTAGAACGTCCTTGACCTCTGCCTCTGGAATGGCCTCCCGGCCAAGAGTGCGAGCTCTAGCGCGAATGTGTTCTCGAGCTTCTGCTTGTGAGGCGAACTGCTTTCGCATGTACGAAAACTGTGATGCCTTAATCGGGCTGGCATCGCGCATTTGCAGTGAAGTTTTGACTGGGGCAACGTCGAACCAATGGCCGTTCTTCACTGATTTGTCGTTACCCTCTGCCGTGACCTCGACAAGGTTCACCGGATCAAAATTTTCTGGAAGCGACAATCCAAGGCAATCATCAAGAGACTCACGAGCACCTGGAAATACAGCGTTGCCCGCAATCCAGTATTTTGAGTCTTTGCCATCGCCTTCGGCCCAGGAACTGAAGTGATAGGTGAGCAAATTGTTAACTGAAATAGATGGTGAAAAGTCTCCTTTGTACAGACGGCCAGTCAAGATTGATTCGTGACGCTTTGGCGGTACATCCCGGTAGCCGAGGTACCACGATGGATCCTCGCTTATGGCAGCGCAATAGCATGACAGCGCCTGATGTGCATGTTTGTACATGGTGAGGAATTTGGCCTTCATTCTGTCTTTCACCTGCTCGTTGGGGGCAAGACGGTGAAGTAGGGCGTAAGCAGCCGACGTGGTCACACAGAAGAAGCTCACATTTTGGTCACTCTGAAACTTCAGGCCAAAGGGGACCGAAATGCTTGGATCTACCACTTGGCTCGTTGAGAGTTTCTCCCTGACATCAATCCATTGCTCGAAAAGTTCCCAGTGCTGATCTGCACTGATCTCTTGTTTACCTTGCAGCATCGCCAGAACGCTTGCGTAGCCCTCGCAGACTGTCATCAGTCGTTGCTTCGTCTCAAATGATTCGAATACAGATTTTGTCAGCCAATTTTTAACGCTGTCGGACTTGTAGAGTTCGGTCTCCGAGGCGTCCTGGAAGCGTAAGGCTTCCCAGCTGCGATCCCCCTCAATGAGTTTTACGTGATCCTGCTCCAACACGATACGATGGACCCACGCGTGTCGCTCCAAGCGATTGTCCTGCTCCTCCGGTTTCGGACTAAGGTAAACATGGCATTTGCTGGCGCCAGTGACAGTAATTCGTAGAACCTCATATTCGAGTGCCTCATAGTGACTCCGAACAGTACTGGCCATTTCTTGGCCGGCGCCGGCGAGGAGGTACATCTGATCGAGAAGGGCTTTCCAAGCTGGGCCCAGCTTGGCTCCCTCGAAAGTTGGCAGTTCCTTACCTCGATTCACGGATCTCCATGCCACCACAGCTTGGTCAACGATGATTGAAGCTTCAGATGCGGTCGCCAATCCTCCTTCCAGCAACGCCATGCACATTTTGTCGCGGGTAGTTGCCTCCCGTGCTCTTTCGACTTCTAGGTGCTTCAGTGCATGCTTGAAGAATCGGACATATTCGACATGATCTTCGCGGCTATCTCGATCATGGATGTACCAATGAAGCTCCTCGGGCGTAACGGCAAGGGCAACTCTGAATGACTCCAGTAGCCAGTCCGGAATGCGCTGAGCGTTACCTTGGTGCTGAATTCACGTTCCTTTCTTCGGCCATATCCCTGCACGGTTACAAACACGTGCAGAGAGTCTCCGCCTCGAGCGGCAATTCGTAGGCCTATACGCTCGGTAGGCTGGAACCTGAATGAGAAACCACTATGGCGGTGATCCTCTTTCCTGCATGCGCCCGGTGCTGTATGGGGATTCATCACTGTTTTCCAGTTGCATAACACGCGTGAGCCTGACTTGAGATAATCGTTTTTCTCGCTGATCCATGTATGCAAGGGCTTGCGTTTCTGAGTCGGGAGCATGCCCGCGCCATCGTCGTCGTGGATGAACTTGAGCCACCTGTCTTGAAAGGGCTGTGTCATGAACTCGAGAGACTGCTCTCCGTCATAGAACTTACCAAACAGTCCTAAACGATGATCCAGACCACAGATCATCAGCAGAAAACGTTTGTAGTGCAGGGCGAAGTTTTCATGAGCCTTGACGTGCGATGTGTATGCCACGTCTTGGAATTTGATATCAGACCCGTCAACACCTCTGAAAATGTTGTTCTGGTCATCCTTGGATGGGAAGAGCCTACTAGCCCCCAGATGAGACTCAATAGGTGACCATATCCGATGGAGGTTTCCGCCATCACGCACCAGGAGGAACACCTTCCGGTTTTCCAGGTTGCGAGTGAGGTTCGTCGCCGCGTTTCCATAATCGATGGCTCGCCGACTGGTGGCCATGACCAGAATGCAGCGTTCGGTGGGAAAGACCTGCTTCACCAGATCTTCGTGTTCGGTCAGCGCCTTAAAAAAGAGATCTTCGTTGCTGAAGTCAAACCATTCGTCCAGATCGACATAGATGGCCAGCTCTTCGTCCATCATCAACTTGCGCTGCACGATGCTGAGGGGGATATGACTGTCAGCGGATCTACCAGTACTAATGGTCTGCACAGAAACATCTTTCCCTGTGTAGAGATCCAATGACTCGATCCCTTCTATTAGGCTGGCCACGTAGCTGCGCACATCTTCTGTTTGGGCAAGAGCCGCGGCCGCCGTTTCTTGAAAGTAGGGCGTCATCGCCTTAACGGTGGCTGCAATCTCGGTGGTCTTGGCCTGAATCCAATCTGATTTTATGGTCGCTACCTTGTGCTCTCGAGCGGCCACCGATTTCAACGCTTGGATTTTTTCAGGGGTAATTCCACTGCCGATCGCGGCAGCGACGCTACCAGTAGCTACACTGGCCAGCGATCGCTCCTCGCTGGCGGAGATCAGAATGGTCTGTTCGCTGGCGGACTCGCTCGAGGTTTCTTTGGCACGATCTGCTGCCATGCGCTCTTCGACAATACCATTGAGGAACTGTGGATCACCTTGAGCTTCCATTAGGTCGTTTTGGAGCTCTGTCACTCGGCCCTGAATGCGCTTGATCTCATCTGCTCTGACTTGATGGTGGTCGGGCTCGAATTCGAATTTTGCGAGGAAGTCTGCGAGCAGAAATGGATGCTCTTTGCAGGTGATGTAGCGACTGGTGATGTTTCCTTCCGCGTTGGGTATTTCGACTCGAACCTGTATGTTGTATTTGGATGGGTGAGCCCGAATGACGATCGTGTGGGGAGAATTATCGACCCAGCGAATCGATTGAAGTAGGTGAACATCTCGTTCCTCGATAGCCATTTCATGGATGGCCTCTTTCGCTCGCCAGTACTGGCCGGCTTGTAGCGACTGAAATCGTTCGATGCGTTCAATGGTGGGGTCAACCACGGCCACTGCAGTGACCGGGGAGGCGGTTTGTTCAGACATGTCTCATTCCCAATTCAAGTTTGGGAAGATCGTTTCATGAATTGTCGATATGCAAGGGCTGGAACGGAACCTCCACTCAGAGTGCAATGTTCTGTGGGCAGCTAGTCTTTAAAAGATACTTCTAACCGAGCACTTATTAATGCTCATCCTCAATGCGAAACAGCCGTACGATGAGCGCCAAATTCAGAGACAGAATTCACTGTGATTCTTGGATTTACGGGGGGGGGGCTTGCGGTCAGGATTGGCAGGAACGCTTGGGAGGAGGAGGCAAGCTATACGGCGCATGATGAAAATGCGGCTGATTAAAGCCGCATGAAATAAGGGGGCTCACATTAAATGGCGTTTGATTTGGTCCTTAAGCTGAGTAGGAAGGGCAGTAATCGTCAGTTGGCCATGGCGACAATTGATATTCCCTAGCCATGGAGGATGGTCTCGACATTGTCCGTCAGGTCATCGCCGGCGCGATATCGCTTGGATACCCTGCTGGGACTTGAATCATCACACTTAATCGAACGTGATGCCGCAAGTCGTTGCGAAATAGGAGCGGTCAACGGATCAATTGATTGAGCCCGCCCATTACTGATGATGAGCAGGGCCGTCCATTTGATACCGCGTATTGTTGAGTCAGCTTCGGGGTTGCGGCGCATCTCAATACGCGCACTTTGGTATGCCTGATGCCACTGCTCTTTGATAACGTCTGCCTCTGCTTTGGCCGGAAGAGGGGAGGAGGTATGTAAGCTCATGTTCTCGAACCTTTTGAAATGGATGCAAACGAATCCTGCACCAAAAGGTGAATATGCAAGTCTCGCCAACTCGCCCGAAAAGTGGGTCGGACTGCGAACCTGCAATTGGTGCTTGGCTACATGATTCTCTTACCAACCTAGGAGGAGAGCCAAAATGGCTACCGTTCGATTCATGGGGCGAAGAGACGTAGAAACGCACTGTCCAATATCGCCGACGCATCTGGTTTCGATTTCAGACGGCGAAGATGATCAGGCTCAAATCGTCCAATCGCGGTGGGCTAGCATATCTTTCGAGTATTTCGTCGATGGAGAGTACGACGAGACACAGATGCTCATGTTTGGTGAAAAGTTTCCTGTTTCATTTCAGGATTACCTTTTGCCGCCTCAGGCTGAATCATTAAGGTCATTGGTGGATCGATTAGCCTCGACCGGGCTCGATATCGTCGTAAACTGCCAGGCAGGTCGCTCACGTAGCGCTGCAGTCGCCAGGTACATTTCCGATCTGCATGGATACGACCTAAAGCAAGAAACACCTGACGCAAATCAGACAGTGCTCAGGTTGCTTCGACGGGATTCGTTGCTTTGTTCCACTTACCGAGATGTTACCTCTGCCGGTTCCAGTGATAATAAGGCGGACGGCGCCGTGCGCGCTCTTCTCAAGCTATTGGGTCTTTGGACACCTTCAAGGCAGTAGCAATCGGGTTTAGTGATGACAAGTTTTTCCTCTGGCTTGAAAAGATTCTTTCAGGGCTTGCACTTTCATGAACGTGAGGAAGATGGGGTCATTAATTGTCGAGGACGATTCAATGGCAAAGACTCATCACCATTCCCCCGCTCAGCGGATCTGCGGGCATGTAGGTATACACATTTTTCACTATTCTGGTCGTAAAGGGCTGGCCGATGAAAATCGATACGCTGCGAACTCGCTCTGCCCAGAATGCGATGGTGTGATTCGAGAGTGGTTTCAACAGCCTGAGCCCGGTTTCTATAAGGTCAATCTCCCCAAACTGGTTTCCCGTACTCCAAGTCTCATATCGTGGGGCAATAGGGTTCGTATCGCGCAACTGCGTAAGCTGGGCCCAGTGATGAAGCAAATCGCCTCAGAATCTGAAAGCGACCCGCTGGCGGCGCTCACCCTTCAAGTGCTGGAGATGATGTTCAAAATCGACTCAGCAAGCTTTTGGGTCGACGTCGATAAACACACCTATGGCACCTACTCACTTGGTTGGGATGTCGAGGCACTCATTCGCGGCCGCGAAACAACGACCAATCCGCTGGGCAAGACATCAGTGTTTGGGTATTGGATGTCTCGAAATGAGCGTGTTGCAAAAGACGCGATTGAAGCTGCGGCGTTGCTCAAACCAATGTTGAGGGAATACAAGCGAGGTTCAGTTGTAGCAGAGGGAGCCTCAACCACCTAGTCAACTTGCAGGTTACTTTAGCCGTCCTTGGGGCGGCTTATTGTGGCTGGTAATCAGAGATTGGCCCCGTTTAGGGGGGCGGATCCGGAGCTGAAGAGTTCCTGGTCTGGGGAGAATTGCAGTGTCCCCACCAGGAGAAGATCAATGAATCAAATGCGCAATCTATACTTTCAAACGTTGCTGACGCTTAGCGGCCTTAGCTTGCTCATCCTGCCTCAGTGCTCTTATGCGGCCGGCGGCTTGACCAGCCCGGCTGATAACCTTGATGACATCATGGATATGATGTTCAAGATAATGCCATACACCTTCGGGCTAATGATCCTCATGGTGATTCTTCAAATCGTGAGAGCTATGAATCCTGGAACTTCGTCCAGACCGGTCAACGATGTGCCTCCGAGAGCCCCACTAGTTACGCCGCCTGTGCTGCAGGCTCCAAAACCAGGTAAAGAAGATCACTGTTCTGTCCTTGCCCCCACGACTGTGGAAAAGACGACATCGGTGTCTGGTTCCGAAAGCGGGAAAACTGGCAGCCGAAAACTACATCTTGATTGACTGATCATCTTTCTGATCCAAACCTTGCATCTCCGCAAATCTCTGGAAGATAGCTGGTGGGAGCTCCTTCTGGCCGGCACCAGTTACCGGCCTTGTCTCCACTTGAATGCGGCGCTTGCCGAGCCTATTTGCCCCATTTAGTGGCGCCAATAGGGCAGGGGCAGCGCGCTCCTTCGTGAAACACTAATTCCATGAATTTGCCGAATCGTAAGGGATTGCTATGTCCAAGAATGAAGCCTTAAACGACCGTATAAACACGCCGCTGAAGCTGGCATTTCCGGTCGTTGCAATCGAAACCTTTGAGTTGGCCAGGGCCGCTCAAGTCATCTCTGCAGCAGCAACTGACCTAAAAAAGCATTTTTTAGCAATGCCTTTTAAACAGGTCCCGGATCCAGGTTTTATCGCCAAGGTCGCAGGCGAAGCACCCAAAGAGAGTCGCGGTGCCGTTATTTTTGACCAGTATTTTTTTGACCGTCAGCGTCTAAATGCAGAAAACCTTCCCAGTTTGAAAGCGTCGCTTACCGCTCTTGAGCAACACGGCATTACCTACGTAATTGCCGGCCGCGACTCCTTGGCCGAAGAGTTCGTTTATCACATCGATCTACCAGCCATGGATCAGGCCGAAATTGTTGAAGTTCTGAAGAGCGCCGAGCGAGACGTTGAGCGATCGATTGGTAAATCTGCCCAAGTACCGACTATTTTTGATGAGCGTGAGCGGGTTGTTATTGCGAACCACGCCATGGGCTTGAGCCACACTCAAATGCGTAATGTGTTCATCCTTTCGGCTTATCGCAAACACAAAGCGCTTGACTACCTTTCAGAGGTTCGGCGCGAGAAGGGCCATATTCTGCGCGATGTGGGTCTGGATGTTTTGGAACCGATCGACATTGAAACTGTTGGTGGGCTCGAGCCACTGAAGTCATTCCTCAACATCCGTAAGGCTGGTTGGGATAAGGACTTACCATTAAAGGGGGTGCTACTGGCGGGTGTTCCTGGTGGTGGTAAAACGCTGATGGCCAAGGCAGCTGCGGGTGTATTCGGAACAACTCTTGTTCGTCTCGACATGAACCGCTTCTACTCGAAGTACCAGGGCGAGACTGAGGCAAAATTCATGCGTGCGCTTCAGACAATCGACCAGATTGCGCCCGTTACCGTTCTCATGGATGAAATCGACAAAGCATTTGCGCAAGGCGAAGGAGACAACGAGGTATCGCGTCGTTTGCTAGGTGGTTTCCTTTATTGGCTTCAAGAACGAAAGAGCAAAGTCTTCATTGTCGCTTCCGCCAACAGGATCAGCGCCTTACCTCCCGAGCTAATGCGTGCTGGACGTTGGGATCGCAGCTTTTTTATCGATCTACCCAGCAAGGATGAGCGCGTAGCTATTTTCCAGATTCACTTGAAGAAAGCAGGTGTCACTGTTTCCAACTTCAAGATGGACGAACTGTTGACTGCAAGCACTGGCTACACCGGTGCTGAAATCGAGCAGGCGGTTGTCGATGCTCAATATCTCGCGTTGTCGATGGATGCTCAGCTAAACCAAGGAAACCTCCTTGATGCTTTGGGAGACATCAGTCCTGCCAGCGAGACGAGA
>LNAP01002508.1_pt1 | contig 18254 bp, 14 predicted proteins | sample 602601 | NCBI WGS metagenome assembly LNAP01 (sample SAMN02440304, study PRJNA202911) | soil metagenome | biome: Subtropical and temperate rainforests or woodlands; isolation source: soil samples (1 kg each in a 20% v/v slurry with milli Q water) were... ...
GTGTGTGTTGCTGTGGCTGATCGCGGCGGCATCGAACCATTGGCCCCAGGTACCACGCTCTTCGTCGTGCAGCAGGGGCAGTTCGCTGAGGGCCTGGGGGCTGTCGATAGGGCCGTGGCGCTGGAGGAATTCGCGGCTGCAGAACGGCGTGACCGCGCCGCTGATCAGGGGCTCGCTGTGATAACCCGGCCAGTGCCCGGTGCCGAAGCGGATCGACAGGTCGGCGGCATCGCTGGGGTAGCTGCGGTGGTTGGCGTAGGTGATGTTGATATCCAGCGCCGGGTTGGCGCTCAAAAACTGCGCCAGGCTCGGGATGAACAGGTTGGTCGCGAACATCGGGATCAGGCTGATGGTGACCTGGCGTGTCGCGCTTTTCTCGCGCACGTGTTCGGTGGCGCTGCGCAGTACCGCGAATGCCGAGCGAATCGCCCGGTAGTACTCGCGGCCTTCTTCGGTCAGGCCCAGGTTGCGGCCTTGGCGCATCGTCAGCGGCTGTTGCAGGAAGCTCTCGAGCAAGTGCAACTGATGGCTGACAGCCGAGGGCGACACCCCCAGCTCGCGGGCGGCGGCATTGACACCACCGTGGCGGGCAAAGGCCTCGAAAGTACGCACGGCCCGTAGAGGCGGATCGTTGGCTAACTGTTCTAAATTATTCATGTATTGAATTAAATACTAAGTAAAAAGATAAATAAAGCGCAAAAAGGTCCCGTGTATAGGGGCTTTTGTAGTTGGTATAACCATATTCCCTTCAGATATTTGATAAAAACAGAATAAATAACTAGTGTTCCGCGCTCGGGCTTTTTAGTCGGCGCGCCTTGGCCACGACGTTTTTTGTAAAGGGAGTTGATGGTTCTCATGGATGCGTTTATCCAGCAACTGCTTAACGGCTTGCTGTCGGGCAGTCTCTACGCGTTGGTCGCCTTGGGTTACACCATGGTCTACGGCATTTTGCGCATCATCAACTTTGCCCATGGCGATGTGTTGATGATCGGCGCACTGGTGGGCCTGTCGGTGATCCGCGTGCTGCAGGCAGCCTGGCCGGATATGCCGCCGGTGCTGTTGCTGCTGACGGCGGCGATGATCGCCATGGCCTTTTGTGCGGTGCTGGCGGTGGTGATCGAGCGTGTTGCCTATCGGCGCTTGCGCAACGCGCCGCGCCTGGCACCGTTGATCAGTGGTATCGGCGTGTCGCTGTTGTTGCAGACCGTGGCGATGCTGGTCTGGACCCGTAACCCGCAGATGTTCCCGCAATTGCTGCCCCTGGAACCTATCGAAGTACTTGCTGGCGATGCCACCCACGCTGCCGTGACCAATGCCACCGCACTGACCACCATTGGCGTGGCGTTAAGCCTGATGCTCGGTTTGCTGCTGTTGGTAGAGCGCACGCGCTTTGGCCGAGCCATGCGCGCCGTGGCCGAGAACCCGCAAGTGGCGAGCCTGATGGGCATCAACCCGAACCGCATCATCGTCATGACCTTCGCCATCGGCGGCGCCCTGGCCGCGCTGGCGGGCATCATGATGGCCAGCAACTATGGCAGCGCGCATTTCTACATGGGCTTTTTGCCCGGGATCAAAGCGTTTACCGCGGCGGTGCTGGGCGGCATCGGCAACCTCAAGGGCGCGATGCTCGGCGGCCTGCTGCTGGGGCTGATCGAAGCCCTCGGCACCGGCTACCTGGGGGCTGCCACCAACGGTGTGTTCGGCAGCAACTACCAGGACGTGTTCGCGTTTATCGTGTTGATCGCGGTGCTGGTGTTGCGGCCCCAGGGGTTGTTGGGCGAACGATTGGCGACCCGCGCATGAGCCTGGCAACCGCTGTGAGCCCTTCGAGCAAACGCGCCAGCCTGGGGCTGCTGCTGTTCGCCCTGGCCCTGGTCTTGGCCCCCTGGATTGTCGGGAATGCCGGCGGCAATACCTGGGTGCGCACCCTGGACTTTGCCCTGCTGTACATCATGTTGGCCCTGGGCCTGAATATCGTGGTGGGTTATGCCGGTTTGCTGGACATGGGCTTTATCGCCTTCTACGCGGTGGGCGCCTACCTGGCGGCCTTGCTGTCATCGCCCCATCTGGTGCAACAGTTCCCGGCCTTGCTGGCGCTGCTGCCGGAGGGCATGCACACCTCGATCTGGCTGATCTTGCCGCTGGCCGCGCTGCTGGCGGCCGGGTTCGGCGTGATTCTGGGGGCGCCGACCCTGCGCCTGCGCGGCGACTACCTGGCCATCGTCACCCTGGGGTTTGGCGAAATCATCCGCATCCTGCTGCGCAACCTCGACCGCCCGGTGAACCTCACCAATGGCCCCAAGGGCATCGCCCAGGTCGACCCGGTGACGCTACTGGGGGTCAACCTGGGGCGTACCCAGGAACTGTTCGGCCTGCGCTTGCCCTCGGTCTACCTCTATTACTACCTGTTCGCCGCGCTGGTGGTGCTGATCCTGTTTGCCTGCATTCGCCTTGAGCGCTCGCGCATCGGCCGCGCCTGGATGGCGATCCGCGAGGATGAAGAGGCGGCCCAGGCCATGGGCCTCAATACCTTGCGCCTGAAGCTGCTGGCATTTGCCATCGGCGCGGCGTTCGGCGGTATCAGCGGGGCGCTGTTTGCCTCGTTCCAAGGCTTTGTTTCACCGGAATCCTTCACCCTCAACGAGTCCATCGCCGTGCTGGCCATGGTGGTGCTCGGCGGCATGGGGCATATCCCCGGGGTGATTCTGGGCTGCGTGTTGCTCGCAGCCCTGCCCGAAGCGTTACGCGCCAGCATGGGCCCCTTGCAGCAGGCGCTGTTTGGCCAGGTGCTGGTGGACCCGGAGATTATCCGCCAGCTGTTTTACGGCCTGGCGCTGATTCTGGCGATGCTGTATCGACCCGCCGGCCTCTGGCCGAGCCGCACAGGAGGTGCACCTTGAATCATCCGTTATTGCAGATCGAGAAGGTCAATAAACAGTTTGGCGGCGTGGCTGCGCTCGATGACGTGAGCCTGAGTATCGAGGCCGGGGAAATCTACGGCCTGATCGGGCCCAATGGCGCCGGCAAGACCACCTTCTTTAATGTGATGACGGGGCTGTACACCCCGGATTCCGGGCGCTTTCAACTCGACGGCCAGGAGTACCAGCCCACGGCGGTGCACCAGGTGGCCCGCGCCGGCATTGCGCGTACGTTCCAGAATATCCGCCTGTTCAACGCCATGAGCGCCTTGGAAAACGTCATGGTCGGGCGCCATGTGCGCACCCATAACGGCGTGTGGGCGGCCTTGAGCGGGCACTCGCGTGGGCGCGAGGAAGAGGCGCAGACCCGCGCCCACGCCCACCGCTTGCTGGCTTATGTCGGCCTCGCCGGGTTTGCCCACTACCGCGCCGACAGCCTGTCCTACGGCCATCAGCGGCGCCTGGAAATTGCCCGCGCCCTGGCCACCGAGCCGCGCCTGCTGGCCCTCGACGAGCCGGCTGCCGGGATGAATGCCAGCGAGAAAGTGCAGCTGCGCAGCCTTCTGGAAAAGATCCGCGACGACGGCCACACCCTGCTGCTGATTGAGCATGACGTGAAGCTGGTAATGGGCGTGTGCGACCGCATCAGCGTGCTGGACTACGGCCGGGTGATCGCCGTGGGCGCGCCTGCCGAAGTGCGCCGCCACCCGCAAGTGATCCAGGCTTACCTGGGAGCCGGCGCCCATGTCTGAAGCGTTGTTGCAGATTGACGGCCTGAAGGTGCGCTACGGCGCCATCGACGCGGTCAAGTCCCTGGACCTGCATATCAATGAAGGCGAACGGGTGACGCTGATCGGTGCCAATGGCGCCGGCAAAAGCTCCAGCCTCAAGGCCCTGACCGGGTTGCTGCCGGCCGCTGCGGGGCAGATCCGCTTTGCCGGGCGCTCGATCCTCAGCCTGGCGCCCCATGAGCGCCTGACCCTGGGCATCGCCATGGTGCCCGAAGGGCGCGGCATTTTTGCGCGCATGAGCGTGCTGGAAAACCTCCAGGCCGGGGCGTTCCTGCGCCGCGACCCGCACCAGGTGAACCTGGAAATCCGCCAGTTGTTCGAGCACTTCCCGCGCCTGGAAGAACGCTTGCAGCAATCGGCCGGCTTGCTCTCCGGGGGCGAGCAGCAGATGCTCGCCCTGGCCCGTGCGCTGCTGTCCAAGCCGCGGTTGCTGGTGCTCGACGAGCCATCCATGGGCCTGGCGCCGATCATGGTCGAAAAGCTGTTCCAGGTGATTGATGATGTCTGCCGCCAGGGCATGACCCTGCTGCTGGTAGAGCAGAATGCGCGCCTTGCGCTGCAAGTGACTGACCGCGCCTACGTGATGGACACCGGGCGCATCAGCCTCAGTGGCGCCAGCGCGCAATTGCTCGACCACCCCGAGGTGCGCAGTGCCTACCTCGGTGAATAACCCCATAACAAACGCCACCGGACGCCCGGCGTGTTTCGCCCACCCCACAGGCCATGAGGGCCTGATGAGAAACAGGAAAAACTGATGAACAAGACTGCCCCCTTCAAACGCGTACTGTTGTTGAGCCTGGCCCTGAGCGGTGTGGCCCAGGCCGACCAGACGGTCCTGATCGGTCTGGCCGGGCCCTTGACCGGCCCGTCGGCGCGGATCGGCAAAGACCTGGAAAACGGTGCGCAACTGGCCATTGACCAGGCCAACGCCAAGCATCCGAAAATCAACGGCGAAGCGGTCACGTACAAACTGGTTTCCGAAGACGACCAGTCCGACCCACGCACCGCCGTCACCGTGGCCCAGCGCCTGGTGGACGAAGGCGTAGTCGGCGTGGTCGGTCACTGGAACACCGGCACCAGCATCCCGGCCGCGCGGGTCTACCATGACGCCGGGATTGCCCAGGTCGCGCCAGTGGCCACCGGTCACGCCTATACCCAGCAAGGTTTCGACACCAGTTTCCGGATCATGGGCCATGACGATGACGGCGGCCAGGTCGCCGGCGACTACGCGCTCAAGACCCTCAAGGCGCAGCGTATCGCCGTGATCGACGACCGCACCGCATTCGGCCAGGGCCTGGCGGACCAGTTCGTCAAATCCATCGAGGCTGGTGGCGCCAAGGTGGTTGCCCGTGAATACGTGGACGACAAGACCATCGACTTCAGTGCGGTGCTGACCAATATCCGTGGGCAAAACCCCGACCTGATCTTCTTTGGCGGCGTCGACTCCCAGGCTGCACCGCTGGCCCGACGCATCAAGCAGTTGGGGATCAAGGCACCGTTGATGGGCGCGGGCGGCTTTGTCAGCCAGACCTTCCTGCAACTGGCGCAGAACGAAGGCGAGGGCGTAATCGCCCTGGAGCCGGGCCTGGCCGTGGCACAGATGCCGGGTGGCAAGGCCTTTGAAGACGCCTACAAGGCGCGTTTCAAGAGCAATATCGAGCTGCATGCGCCGTTTGCCTATGACGGTGTCGGCGTGCTGATCGCCGCCATCGAACAGGCCAACTCCACCGACTCGCAGAAGTACCTGCCGGTCCTACGCGCCATCAGCTATCCGGGCGTGACCGGGACCATCGCATTCGATGCCCAGGGCAATCTGCAGAACCCGTCGTTCACCGTTTACCAGGTCAAGGCCAATCAATGGCAGCCGGTAAGCGTGGCTGGCGGCAAAAAGTAACGCGCTGGATCTAAGCGTAGGAGCGTCCCAAGTGGGAGCTGTCTCACCCGGCGAGACAGCTCCCCCATGTGGAGCACCAACATTGGATCTTCGTAGCCATTTGAATGAGGCACGCAATGAGCAAACTCGAAGGTGAACTGGGCATCCTGGCCCGCCGGCGCATCGAAGCCGAGATCATCAAGCCGATCTACGAAATCCTCGTGCGCGAGCAGGGCAAGGCCTTTGCCGCAGCGGTGATTGGCGAAGCGGTGGGCAACGCCGCGATCCAGGCCGGCAAGCATTTTGCCGCCCAGGAAGAGCAGGGCGCCGACCTCAAGAGCTTCGTTGAGCTGCAAGTGCTGTGGGAAAAGGACGACGCGCTGAAAGTCGAGATCATCGCCAGCGACGCCGAGCATTACGACTATGACGTCAAGCGCTGCCGCTATGCCGAGATGTACCATGAGATGGGCCTGGGCGAGATCGGCCACCTGTTGTCGTGCAACCGCGACGAGCTGTTTATCGTCGGCTACAACCCGAATATCGAATTGACGCGCACCCAGACCATCATGGGCGGCGCGCCAAGCTGTGACTTCCGCTACCACGCCAAGCCCCAGGGGCCACGCTCGTGAGCGCCCTGGCGCGGGTCAACGGCGAGCGCTTGTGGGACTCGCTGATGGAAATGGCGCAGATCGGCGGCACGCCCAAGGGCGGCGTCTCGCGCCTGGCCCTGACCGACGAAGACCGGCGCGGCCGCGACCTGTTCGTGGCCTGGTGCACGGCGGCCGGGTGCAGCATCCGTGTGGACGCCATGGGCAATATCTTCGCCCGCCGCGCCGGCCGGCATGAGCACCTGGCCCCGGTGCTGACCGGCTCCCACGGTGACTCACAACCGGCGGGCGGCAAGTTCGATGGCATCTACGGCGTACTCGCCGGCCTGGAAGTGCTGCGCACCTTGAACGACCTGGGCATCGAGACCGACCGGCCGATCGAGGTGGTCAACTGGACCAACGAAGAAGGCTCGCGTTTTGCCCCGGCGATGATTGCTTCGGGGGTGTATGCCGGGGTGTTCGACCTGGAGTACGGCTTGTCTCGCGAAGACAAGGCTGGTGTAAGCATCGGCCAGGCGCTGCAACAGATCGGCTACGCCGGCCCGCACCCCGTGGGCGGCCAGGCGGTGCATGCGGCGTATGAACTGCATATCGAGCAAGGCCCGATCCTTGAGGCCCAGGACCTGACCATCGGTGTGGTCACCGGCGCCCAGGGCCAGCGCTGGTATGAAGTCGAGCTGAGCGGGCGCAGTGCCCATGCCGGCACCACGCCCATGGATCACCGCCTGGATGCTCTGCTGGGTTTTGCCCGGGTGGTGGAGGCGGTCAACCAGATCGGCCTGGCCCAAGGCGCCGAGGGGCGGGCGACGGTGGGCATGGCCAATATCTTCCCCAACTCGCGCAACGTGGTGCCGGGGCGGGTGTTTTTCAGCGTCGAGTTCCGCCATCCCGATGAAGCGGTGCTGGCCGTGCAGGATCAGCAACTGCACGCAGCAGTGGCGCGCATCGCCGAGGGGATTGGCTTGCAGGCCAGCGTCAAGCAGATCTTCCAGTACGCACCGATTGCCTTCGACAAAGACTGCGTGGACGTGGTGCAGGCTGCGGCCGAGGCCTTGGGCTATAGCCATCGGCGCATGATTTCCGGAGCCGGGCATGATGCCTGCTACCTGAACCAGGTCGCGCCGACGGCGATGATTTTTGTGCCGTGTGTGGATGGCTTGAGCCATAACGAGGCGGAAGAGATCCACCCGCACTGGTCCACAGCGGGGGCGGATGTGTTGTTGCAGGCGATTCTGGCTTCGTCAGGCGAATAGGCTGAAGACCTGATCCCACATTCAACCTGTGGGGTCTTGCCCTTACTCCCGCACAAACAGCCTGCTCATCACCTGCAACAGCCGATCATCCGCGCCAGCGGCGCCAATCACCTGCAACCCCACCGGCATGCCCCTGACGTGCCCCGCCGGCAGGCTGAGCGCGGGGAGGCCGGTGAGGTTCCAGGCACTGGTATAGCTGAGCACGGCGGCGCGTACATCAATGTCCTGTTCGCCCACCCGCACCTCGCGTGCATTCACCTCGGTCGCGGTAATCGGCACGCTGGGCGAAACCAGCAAGTCATACTGTTCGAACAGGCGCGCCATCGCCGCTTTGTACTGCGCCTGGCTGGCCCGCGCGCGAATGTATTGCCAGCCTCTGACTTCCTCCGATACCTCAAGACGCTCGCGTACCTCCTGTTCAAACTTATGCGGCGCATCCCGCATGCGTTCGGCATGCACCTCGAAGGCCTCGGCACGTTGCAGTGTCAGCAGGGTGTCTTTCATGCCCGCCGCCAGGTGGTGCAGTTCGTCGGTCTCCTGCAGTGCGTCGCCAAACAGCTGCTGCGCCGCCCCATAGACCTGCTGATGCACATCGGCGTCGACCGGGCCGAAGCTGGGGCAAGTCATCCAGCCAACCCGCAGCGGCTGCGGGTGGGTTGCAGGCGTACCGGCGCGTCCGGCCAACACCTCGAACAACAGGCGCGCATCTTCGACATGGTTGGCGATGGGGCCTACGTGGTCGAGACTCGATGACAGCGGGAACACCCCGTCCACCGGCACGCAGGCAAACGAGGGCTTGAAGCCGACCGTGCCGCACAAGGCCGAAGGGATCCGGATCGAGCCGCCGGTGTCGGTACCCAGGGCCAGCGGCACCATGCCGCTGGCCACCGCCGCCGCACTGCCGGCGCTGGAGCCGCCAGTGATGCAACGGGCATCCCATGGGTTGCGTGCAGCACCTTGCAACGAGCGGTCGCCGGTCGGGCCGTAGGCAAATTCGTGGGTCAGGGTCTTGCCGATAATCACCGCCCCGGCTTCGCGCACCCGCTGTACGCACAGGGCATCGCGGTCCGGCTGGAAACCCTCGAAATGCGCGGAGCCGTAGGTGGTGATGTAGTCAAACGTGTCGATGTTGTCTTTGACCGCGACCGGCATGCCGTGCAGCGGGCCCAGGTCCAGGCCTTGGGCCAACAGCGCGTCGGCCTTGCGCGCCTGGGCCAGGGCGACGCAGGCATCGACTTGAACGAACGCATTTAATCGCGGATTCAAGCGCTCGATGCTGTCCAGGGCGGCTTGCGTCAGCTCGACACTGGTCACGCTGCCAGTCCGCAGGCGCGCGGCCAGCGTGATGATCGACTGACCGCAAAAATATCCAGCGTGGGTAGGCTTCACCGGGCTCATATAAACAACTCCATCAAACAGCTGCAGGTACAGAGGGTGGGGCGACCTGGCGACCGCCTGGGCGCACCATCAGCATCGCGCTCATGCCCAGCGCCGTGGCCACTGCGGCGGCCACGAACATCGACGAATAGCCGTAATGCACGGTCAGGTAGCCCGTGAGCATCGGGGCGATAAACGAAGCGGTGTTGGCGATAAAGTGCGTCATGCCGCTGTAGGCACCAACCCGATTGGACGGCGCAGTGTCGATCACCACGGCCCAGTAGACCGAGTTGGGCAGGGCGTTCAAGGCGTTGGCCAGCGTCATCAAGGCAATCACGCCCCAGACGGTCTGGGCCTGGGACACCATGATGAAACACAGGGTTGTCAGCAGCAGGCAGGTCGCGGCCAGCCAACTGCGGGCGACTTTCAGGTTGCCGGTGCGGCGCAGCAGCCAGTCCGATATTTTGCCGCCCAGCAGCACGGTGAAGCAGGCGCCGGTCCAGGGGATCATGCCCATGTACCACAGCGACGACAGGTTGTAGTGGAACTCATCCTGCAGGTACTTGGGGGTCCAGGTCAGCAGCAGGAACGTCACGTACACAAACGAGAAGTAACCGATGGCATTGAGCAGCAGGTCCTTGTTCTTGAAGAAGTGCCAGACCGGCGCGACGCTGGTGGTGGGGGTCGAGGCATTGGCGGCTTCGGCGCGCTCTTTACGCAGGAAGTCGAGTTCGGCCTTGGATACCCGCGGGTTTTCATCCGGGGTGTTGGTGAAACGGGTCATGAAATAGATCAGCAGCGCCAGACTGGCCAAGCCCAGCACCACGAACATGCTGCGCCAGCTGCCGGTCAGGGTTTGCAGGCCCACGGCCACTGGTGCGGTGAGCAGTGCCCCCAAGGGGGTGCTGAGCAGGCCGACCGAAACCACAAAACCGCGCTCCTTGGGCGTGGCCCAATTGGCCACGCTCTTGTTGATCACCGAGTACGCCGGACCTTCGGCAAACCCGAACATCACGCGGATCGTGGCGAAACCGGCCATGGCCGAGCCGCCGAGGAACGCCAGCCCGAAGTCACCGGCAAAGGCCGTGGCAATTTCAAAGATCGACCACGTGGCGCCGGCGATCAGCCAGATGCGCTTGGCACCAAAACGGTCGGCCAGAATGCCACCGACCAATGCCCCCAGGATGTAGCCGTAGCCGAAGTATCCCAGCACGTTGCCCCAGTCGGCCTTGTCGAAACCGTACTCGGGCAGAATGCTCGCCGACGCATAGGCAATCGCGCCGCGGTCGATGTAGTTGAGCAGTGCCATCAGCATGATCAGGAAGAAAATCTGGTAGCGGAAAGACGGGATAGCGGGGCTGTTCATAAGGATCTGACTCTTCAAAATGATGGCAGAAGTCAAAAAGTCGGCCGCGTCCGGCGTATTTTTTATTGTTTGCCCAAACGTTTGGGTTGGCGAAATGTAAGGCTCGTAAAAATTTTAGTCAAACGTTTGGGTAAAAATTTACCTGCGGCTGCGACACGCCCGTTCGGGTAGAATCTGCGCGCTAAATATCAGACAGTTGGAAGCCTCTCCACCATGCCGAGCCCATCTCGCCCAGCCACCCTGAAATCCATGGCGACCGCACTGGGTGTGCATGTGTCCACGGTGTCCCGGGTACTCAATGGCGACCCGGCCGGGGTCGAGCGAGCGGCCTCGGCTGAAGTGGTGGCGCGCATTCGTGCATTGGCCAAAGAGCTGGATTACCGGCCGAACACCCAGGCATCGAGCCTGAAGTTGCGCAAAAGCCAGGAAATCTGTGTGCTCATGCCCAGGCTCACCGACCTGGTGATGGCGACCATTTATGACAGCATCGACAGTGCCGCCGAACAGGCCGGCTACCTCACCTTCGTTTCCAATACCGACGACCAGCAGCCACGCCAGATGGCGCGTGCCGAGCACGCCTTGCGCCGCTCGGTGGCCGGGCTGATCGTCGGCGACTCCCATGTGGGCGAAAGCCAACCGCTGTTCGACCTGTTGACGCGCAAGCACATCCCCTACGTGTTGGTCAGCCGGCAGATTGCCGGGCATCTGGCGGCGTGCAGTGACGATGAGTTGGGCGGCTGGTTGGCGGCCGAGCACTTGTACCAATTGGGCTGTCGCGATGTGGCCATTCTGGCGGGTGAGCGGCACGCCTCGACCGGGGCGGATCGCACCCGTGGGTTTACCCGCTACTTTCGTGAGCAAGGCATCACGCTACGCCCGGAGTGGACGCTCAATGGTCCTTTTGACAGCCTGACCGGGCATCGCCAGGGCGAGTATCTGCTGAGCCTGAACCCACGGCCCCAGGCGTTTTTTGCAGTCAATGACTTCCTGGCCATCGGCCTGATGGGCGCTGCGCGTGACAAGGGCTTGATGCCGGGCAAGGACATTGCCGTGGTGGGCTTCAATGACATACCGCTGGCCAATGAACTGATGGTTCCCCTGACCAGCGTGCGCCTGCCCTTGGCAGAGATGGGCCGCCATGCGGTTGAACTGCTGCTCAAGCGCATCGAGGGCGAGGCTGTCGAGTCGATCAAGGTGGCGCCGCAGCTGCAGGTGCGGGCGAGTTCGTCTTTGTTGCGCTGACGTCAAAAATGTGGGAACGGGCTTGCCCGCGATTCAGCGGTGGTCCAGTCACTCTCTTTGATGACAGGTACACCGCCATCGCAGGCAAGCCAGCTCCCACATTTGATGGGTGGTGTGGCCAAAATGCTGTGCCCGGCCAAGATCCCCTGTGGGAGCGGGCTTGCCCGCGATTCAGCGGTGGTCCAGTCACTCTCATTGATGACAGGTACACCGCCATCGCAGGCAAGTCAGCTCCCACAGGGGGATTGTGGACGGTCAAAAGCCGCGGTATTCAATCAGCGAAAAAACTCCCCTGGCGTCGCATCAAACTGCTGGCGAAACGCTGCGATAAACGCCGAAACCGACTCATACCCACAGCCCAGCGCTACATCCGTCACCCGTTCCCCGCGTTCCAGGTCGGGCAGGGCGCTGAGCAGTCGCAGCCGTTGGCGCCAGGCGCGATAGGTCAGGCCGGTATCGCGCAAGAACAACCGGCTCAAGGTTTTCTCACTGACCCCCAACTTCTGGCTCCACTGCCCCAGGGTGGTTGCCTGTTCCGGGTGCAGGCTCAAGCTGCGATAGATCTGTCGCAGCCGGCTGTCCACAGGCAGGGGCAGCATCAGGTCAACCTGCGGCGCGGCGGCCAACTGGTCCAGCAGCACCAGGGCCAGGCGCCCGTCCGGGCCGTCTTCGGCATATTCCACCGGCAGTTCGCTGAAACGGCGGATCAACTCGCGCAGCAAGTCGCTTACCGCCAGGACCTGGCAACGTTCCACGGCCCAGGTCGTCACATTGCAGTCCAAGTACAGGCTGCGCATTTCGGTGTGGGGCGAGCTGAACACGCGGTGGGGCACCCCCGCCGGGATCCACACCGCGCGCTGTGGCGGGGCGACAAAGCGCCCGGCACTGGTGTGGATTTCCAGTACCCCGCAGATCGCGTACGACAACTGCACCCACGGGTGGCTATGGCGGCGGGTCAGGGCGCGGTTGGGCAGGGATTCGGTGCGGCCATACACCGGGCGCGGCAGGCTGGCGAGCCCGGGGATGCTGCGGCGAACGGCCTTTTCATGTCCTTTTGGCGGCATTTACTGGCTCATTGGCGTTAGTCGGTAGGCAGCCGTTACGTTAGAGTCGCCACGACGCCCTGGCAACCCCTGGAAGAACAGCTAATGAAACGCCCCCGGTTTTTACCCGATAACTTCACCCTGATCCTGATTGCCACGGTGGTCCTCGCCTCCTTGTTGCCGGTCAGCGGCCAGGCCGCCGTGGCGTTTGGCTGGGTGACTAACCTGGCCATCGCGCTGCTGTTTTTCCTGCATGGCGCCAAGCTGTCGCGCCAGGCCATCGTCGCCGGTGCCGGGCACTGGCGTTTGCATCTGCTGGTGTTCAGCCTGACCTTCGTGCTGTTCCCGCTGCTGGGCCTGGCGCTCAAGCCGCTGTTGTCGCCGATGATCGGCAAAGACCTGTACATGGGCATGCTCTACTTATGCGCGCTACCGGCCACGGTGCAGTCCGCGATTGCCTTCACTTCCCTGGCGCGGGGCAATATCCCGGCGGCGATTTGCAGCGCGGCGGCGTCCAGCCTGTTCGGTATCTTCCTTACGCCGTTGCTGGTGGCCTTGTTGCTCAATGTGCATGGCGACGGCGGCTCCACGGTGGATGCGATTCTCAAGATCAGCGTGCAATTGCTGCTGCCGTTTATTGCCGGGCAGATCGCCCGGCGCTGGATCGGTGCGTGGGTCGGGCGCAATAAAAACTGGCTGAAATTCGTCGATCAGGGTTCGATCCTGCTGGTGGTCTACGGCGCCTTCAGCGAGGCGGTCAACGAAGGCATCTGGCACCAGATCCCCCTGTGGGAGCTGGGCGGCCTGGTGGTGGCCTGCTGCATCCTGCTGGCGCTGGTGCTGATGGCTTCCGCGCTCTTGGGCAAGGCGTTCGGTTTTAACCAGGAAGACCGCATCACCATCCTGTTCTGCGGCTCGAAAAAAAGCCTGGCCACCGGGGTGCCAATGGCCCAGGTGTTGTTTGCCGGCAGCACCATGGGCGTGTTGATCCTGCCGCTGATGCTGTTCCACCAGATCCAGTTGATGGTCTGCGCGGTACTGGCCCAGCGCTATGCCAAGCGCCCGGAGTCGATTCCCGAGATCATGGCGCAAGTCGATCCCTGAGCCATCGTGTTACTATTTTTCGGCGCCGCTCAAGGGCAGGCATCGGGCCGTCAGGATCGGCGCGCAACTGAGTAAAACGACCTGTCGATGAGTACTTCCACCACCACACCTCAAGCCAACTGGCAGCCGGTCATCGCCCTTGCGCTGGCGGCCTTTGTGTTTAACACCACTGAATTCGTCCCGGTCGGCCTGCTCAGTGCCATCGGCGCCAGCTTCGACATGCCGATCGCCCGGGTCGGCCTGATGCTCACCATCTATGCCTGGGTGGTGTCATTGACGTCGCTGCCGGTGATGTTGCTGACCCGCAACGTCGAGCGGCGCAAGTTGCTGATTGTGCTGTTCGGCATGTTTATCGCCAGCCATATCCTCTCCAGCGTGGCCAACAGTTTTGGCTTGTTGATGGTCAGTCGCATCGGCATTGCCTTGTCCCATGCGCTGTTCTGGTCGATCACCGCCTCCCTGGCGGTACGCCTGGCGCCGCCGGGCAAGCAGGTGCAGGCGCTGGGCTTGCTGGCCACGGGCACCTCACTGGCGATGGTCCTGGGCATTCCTTTGGGCCGCCTGCTGGGCGAGGCCATGGGCTGGCGCACCACCTTTATTGTGATCGCCGGGTTTGCCGCTGTGCTGGTGTTCTGGCTGGCGCGCACCTTGCCGCTGTTGCCGAGCCAGAACTCCGGCTCGCTGCGCAGCCTGCCGATGCTGTTCAAGCGCCCGGCGCTGGTGGCGCTGTACGTGTTGACGGCCATGGTGGTCACGGCCCAGTTCACCGCCTATAGCTATATCGAACCCTTCGTCGAACGCGTCGCGGGCCTGGGGGGCAATGCGGTGACCCTGGTGCTGCTGGTGTTTGGCGGGGCGGGGATCATGGGGTCGTTACTGTTCAGCTTGCTGCACCGTTTCAACCCTTACCGCTTTTTGCTGGTGGCCGTGTCGGTGCTGGCGCTGTGCCTGGGGCTGTTGTTGCCGTTGAGTGGTGACGTTTCGTACCTGGTGGTGCTGAGCGTGTTCTGGGGCATGGCGATCATGGCTTTTGGCTTGGCGCTGCAGTCCAAGGTCCTGGTGCTGGCACCGGACGCGACCGATGTGGCGATGGCGATGTTTTCCGGGATCTACAACATCGGCATCGGCGGCGGCGCGCTGCTGGGCAGTTGGGTCGGCGGGCATTTCGGCTTTGCCTGGATTGGCGCGGCGGGGGGCTTGCTGGCGGTGGCGGCGCTGGGGTTGTACTGCCTGTCGATTTATCGGTTTGGGCAGGGCGGACCACGGGAATAAGGTGAGCGGCGTTCGCAGCAGCCAGCTCGCCAGCGATGGCGTCCACAGGAGCGCCATCGTTGTGTCAGCCCATCAGAACTGCGGCGTGTACTTCACACTGAACATCACATTGCGCGGATCGCCGTAGAAGTTGTTGCCATTCAACTGGTTGTACCCTGAGGCGTAGTAGGTCTTGTCGAACAGGTTGTTGGCATTGACCGCCAAGCCCACCTCCGGCGTCATCTGATACGCCAGCCGCGCGTTCCAGACCGTGTAGCCCGCCACGTCATAGTTGTACTCATACCCCAGGGTATGGCTCTGGGTGGTAAAGCCCAACCCGGCGCTGACCTTGCTCCAGTCGCCACTGAACTGGTAGTCGCCCCACACCCGCAACATATGCTTGGGCGTCCACTGGCTGAATACCTTGCCCTTGTTATCCCGGTCCTCAAGGTACTTGGTGGTGTTGTAGGTATAGCCGGCAAACAGTTGCAGGCCGCTCAACACTTCACCGCTGATTTCAGCTTCCAGGCCCTGGCTGCGGACTTTGCCTGAGCCTGTGGCGCAGTACGTGCCGCCGCAGATTTCACCCAGGGAGTAGTCGGTGATCGCACGGTTTTCCTGGTCGTAGCGGAACAGCGCCAGGGAGGTATTGACCCGCCCGTCCAGCAGTTCGCCCTTGAGCCCGACTTCGTAGTTGCTGCCAATCACCGGCTTGACCACCGCACCGCTGAGGTTGCGCTGGGTCTGTGGCTCGAACACGTCGGTGTAGCTGGCGTACACCGCCCACTCGCGGCTCAGGTCGTAGACGATCCCGGCGTAGGGCGTGACTTCGCCGGTTTCGTTGGTGGTGCTGGGGTCGTTGACGGTGGTGGCGTGGGTTACCGCCGCGATGCCCGAGGAGGTATAGCTGTAGTCATACCAACTGACACGGGCGCCGAGTACCAGGGTCAACGGGTCGATGGGCTTGACGCGCCAACTGCCATACAGGCCTTTTTGGCGGATGTCGTATTTGCTCGGTGTTGCACTGCCGCCGGGGGTGTTCATCAGACCCTCGTAGCTGATTTCGGGGCGGTTGTTGTCGATGTCGAAGATGTTGTCGGTGCTTTTATTGAAGGTCCGGGCAATGATGTCGTTGGACGTGTATTTGGAATAGTTGCCGCCCAGCGTAATTTCCTGGGCCATGGACAGTGCTTCGAAACGCCCGGTGAGGTGGGTGTCCAGGCCGATCTTGGTGCCGTCGAAATCGGTGTACCAATCGGCATAGGTCAACCCGGTGCCGTCGGCGTTGATGCCGTTGCCGGTACTCTGCACGCGCTGGTGGGTGGAGGTGTTTTCTTCGCTCATGCGCACCGCGCCGACCTTGAACTTCCAGTCGTCGTTGAAGCGATGCTCCAGGTCGGCATACAGGGTGGTGACGTCGATCTGCGAGTGGTTCCAGCGCGAGCCGCTGAAGGTGGAGCGTGACAGGTCAATCGACTTGCCCGTGCTGTAGCGCGGCAGGCCCCGCAGCATCGGCCGGGATTCGGCATTGGTGCGGCTGACGGCCAGGCCCAGGGTGGTGTCTTCCTGCAGGTCGAAGTCCAGGGCGCCGTACAGCGAGTGGGTCTTGCTCCATTCGTAGTCGATGAACGAATCGCTCTGGTCTTCGTCGGCCACCATCCGCCCACGGATCGTGCCGCTCTGGTTCAGCGGGCCGCCGGCGTCCAGTTGCAGGCCGTAGTGGTCCCAACTGCCGGCCTTGGCGGTAAGGGCCACGGTGGGCGCCGTCTGCCCGCGCTTGCGCACCAGGTTGATTGCGCCACCGGGGCTGCCGGTGCCCTGCAGCAGGCCGGAGGCGCCGCGCAGTACTTCCAGGCGGTCGAAGAAAATCATGTCCTGGGTCGCCCAGTTGCCCAGGGCGTAGGTATTGCGCGGGATCGGCACGCCGTCGTACTGCCAGTCGTCGATCTGGAAGCCGCGGGAGGTGATGATCATGCCTTTGCCCACACCTTGCACGCCCACCAGGCCGGTGGTGTGGTTGACGGCGTCCTTGAGGTCGACCAGGTCCTGGTCATCCATTTGCTTGCGGGTCATCACCGTGATCGACTGGGGGATTTCCTTGAGGGTGTGGGTGCCCTTGCCGATTGTCACCGCGCGTGCGGCGTAGGAACCGCTGCCTTCGGTGGTGGTGGGGTCGATGCTGTGCTCGACAATCGAGGTCACGCCCAATTGCAGCGCGCTGCCCGTGTCGGTGGCAGGCTCGACGCTGAAATTACCTTGCTCGGTGATGCGCAACTGCAAGCCGCTGCCCGACAACGCACGGTCCATGGCCTGTTCGGCCGGCATCTGGCCAATCACGGCATTGGCCTGCTTGCCCTGCACCAGCACCGGGTCCAGGGACACAATGCGCCCGCTCTGGCTGGCAATGGCGTTCAGCGTTTGCGCCAGCGGGCCGGCCGGCAGGTTGAAAGACAGGCTTTGCGCCTGCACCAGGGCAGGGCTCGCCAGGGTTGCCAGGGCAACGGCGACAGAAAGGGCGTGGGGCCAAGGGTTGAGCACAGCATTCTCCTGAAGGTGTGGACGTGTCAGGAGATAGGTGGGACGAAAAATGAAAACCGGACACAAATAAGAGTTATTTGCATAAAAAATATTGCCCGGGTTATTTGGCGCGAATCAGGGTCAGCCACGGGCTGTAGTGATCGACCCGGATCGGCAGGGTTTCGGCCAGGGCGCCGAAGGCGCGGTGCGGGTCGTTGAGGGGGAACACCCCCTGCACGCGCAAGTCGCGCACCTGAGGATCGACGCGCACAAAACCACGGCTGTACGGGCGCAGGGCGTTGACCACCTGTTCCAGGGAGTCGTCCAGCACACTCAGGTGCCCGGCGAGCCAGTCGGCCCGGAAGCCCTGGTTGCCGGCCAGCGGCTCGATGCCATCGGCCAGTACTTCCGTGCTGACCACTTCGCCGCCCAGTGCACGCAGCCCCTCGGCCAGCACTGGCCCGGATTCATCCACATAGTCGCCCCGGCTGGCACGATCGCTGAGCGTGATCACCACACAGCTCGCACCTTGCAGCTGTCTTGGCGGACGCGGGCGGAAGCGCTCACGCTCCTCCGCATCCATACCCTGTGGGTGCAACCACACGCCGCTCTTGCCGCCTTCCTTGAACAGCAGCCGGACACCGCCGATCTCCAATGCGGGCTCGACCGGCTTGCTGAGGTCATACAAGGTCAGCAGGGCCGCGTTGACCCCTGCCAGCGCTTCCATCTCCACCCCGGTACGCGCTTCACTGGCGCATTCGCACCACACCCGGATGGCAAGCCGCTCCGGCGCCGGCGCGCAGTAAACCCTCACCAGTTCCAGTGGCAGCGGATGGCACAGCGGGATCAGCTCGGCGGTGCGCTTGGCGGCCATGATGCCGGCGACGCGGGCAATACCCAGCACGTCGCCT
>LNAP01010858.1_pt1 | contig 18254 bp, 17 predicted proteins | sample 602601 | NCBI WGS metagenome assembly LNAP01 (sample SAMN02440304, study PRJNA202911) | soil metagenome | biome: Subtropical and temperate rainforests or woodlands; isolation source: soil samples (1 kg each in a 20% v/v slurry with milli Q water) were... ...
GCCGCTTTGTCGACCTGCGCCAGCACCAACCGCGCCTCTTGCAGAAACAGCCGACCGGCCTCGCTCAGCTCGACCCGACGATTGGTACGCTCGAACAGCCGTGCGCCGACTTCCTGTTCCAGCGCTTGAATCTGCTGGCTCAGCGGTGGCTGGGAGATGCCCAGCACCTGTGCGGCGCGGCCGAAGTGCAGCTCTTCGGCGACGGCGATGAAGTAGCGCAGATGACGCAATTCCATGAAAACCCCATTAGGTCGTAAAAGCTATCAAACAGGTCGAACAATATATTGGATTGAATCATTAGCCAGCTATATGCTTTTTTCACTGCCTGACCGGCTGCGCCCTCCGAGGTCCAACGTGAAAACTGCTGTCGCCCCACTCGCCCATGAAGTTTCACCTTCAGCGCCGGACGCTATCGCCGCTGAGCTGGCGGAGATCTACATCGAAAAAGGCACCCCGGCGTTCATGCGCACGGTGCTGGCGTTGTTCTGCGGCGGCTTCGCGACTTTCGCCCTGCTCTACTGTGTGCAGCCGATGATGCCGCTGCTGTCCGACGAGTATTCCATCAACGCGGCGCAAAGCAGCCTGATCCTGTCTATCGCCACCGGCATGCTTGCCATCGGCCTGCTGATCACTGGCCCGATTTCCGACCGTATCGGACGTAAACCGGTGATGGTGGCAGCACTGTTCGCCGCTGCGCTGTGCACCATGGCCAGTGCGATGATGCCGAGCTGGCACGGTGTGCTGCTGATGCGTGCGCTGATCGGATTGTCGTTGAGCGGTCTGGCGGCGGTCGCCATGACCTACCTGAGCGAAGAGATCCACCCACAGCACATCGGCCTCGCCATGGGTTTGTACATCGGAGGCAATGCGATTGGCGGGATGAGCGGACGCTTGATCACCGGGGTATTGATCGACTTCGTCAGCTGGCACACGGCGATGCTGGTGATCGGTGGCCTGGCGCTGATTGCCGCGGCGGTTTTCTGGAAAGTCCTCCCGGAATCGCGCAACTTTCGCGCCCGCTCGCTGCATCCGCGCAGCCTGCTTGACGGTTTCACCATGCACTTTCGCGACGCCGGCCTGCCGTTGCTGTTTCTGGAAGCCTTTGTGCTGATGGGCGCGTTCGTCACGCTGTTCAACTACATCGGCTATCGCCTGCTGGCCGCGCCGTACCACATGGAACAGGCCTTCGTCGGGTTGCTGTCGGTGGTGTACCTGTCGGGCATCTACAGCTCGGCGAAAATCGGCTCGCTGGCCGACAGACTCGGCCGCCGCAAAGTGCTCTGGAGCACTATCGCGCTGATGATCGGTGGTCTCGCCCTGACGATGTTTACGCCATTGCCGCTGGTGATCATCGGCATGCTGATCTTTACCTTCGGCTTCTTCGGCGCCCACTCGGTGGCCAGCAGCTGGATCGGCCGCCGCGCCACCAGGGCCAAGGGGCAGGCATCGTCCTTGTACCTGTTCAGCTACTACGCCGGGGGAAGTATCGCCGGTACGGTGGGTGGCGTGTTCTGGCACCTGGGCGGCTGGAACGGGATCGGGTTGTTCATCGGCACGCTGCTGGTGATTGCGCTGCTGATCGCGTTGAAGCTGGCGAAGTTGCCGTTGTTGTCGCAGAACACCTCGACTACTTGAGCACCACCCGCGCCTCAAGGGCGTCGTCACGCTTCTCCAGCGTCAGGGTTTGTAGCGCGACGCCATCGCGCTCGATCCCATCGAGCCACTGCATCAAGGGTTGCGCGTTGCCATTGAGGGTCACGCGCAGCAGATCGCTTTCACTCTCCATCTGACGGATTTCCAGCCCCGCCGCCGTGGCGCTTTCGCTGATACGCAGTGACAGCGGTTGATCGGTGTCGACGGGGACATGGCTGCGCGGTAACGCCCGCTGCAGTTGCACGGCCAGCACCGTCTGCTGTTGATGCTGTCGCTCGACTGTTTCCAGCCGCTGCCGGGTCGGTTGCCAGATCAGGCTGAAAGCCACAACCGCCAACAAAAAAGCCCCCGATACCTGCAACAGACGCTGTTCGCGCACGGAAATGCGCCGCCATGCCTGCTTCATGCCTCGTCCTCCACGGTGAGGGTGGCTTGCACCCGGTCAGCGGCTTTATTCGCGCTGTCGAGCCGGACGGGCGTGCCTTGTTGTCGCCCGCGTTCCCGCAACTGCTCCAGCTCGGTAAAGCCGCTGGCGGTCAGCTGGATTTTCCAGCCTTCGCCTGCTCGAAACTCGATGCGCTGGACCTCGACCGGGCTGGCGCCAATCACCTGCTCAATCAACCGGACCAGCCCGGCAATGCGGGTGTTTTGCGATTCTACAGGCTGGCTTTGCAGGGCCTTGAGTTGCGCGGCCATGTCGACGATACGGCTCTGTTCAGGGTAGAGCGCCTTGAATCGCCGTTCATTCTGGATTGCGAGGCGGTTGGCTTCGCTGTCGAGGAAGCGGATCCTCGTTTCGCTGGCACCCCAGGTCAACAGCGCCAGCATCAACAGCGCCCACCCGCCGGCACGCCAGGGCAGACGCTTGCCCTGTGGGGCGAATGCGCCTTGCAGCAGGTTGATAGCCCGGGTCGGGCGCTGAGTCAGGCATTGGTCGATGACGGCGGGGGACTCACGTTCATCCAGCCATTGCATGTCGTTGGGCAATGACGGAGTGAGCAGCGTCAGGTCGTCTTGCGACATCGCCAGGCGCGCCGACAGGCCTGCACCCAACAACCAGCGCCCGAACCACCATGCGCCGCACGGCTGATCGCCGGACAACACATCGGCATCGACGAACACCCCGCGCACCTCAATACCTGCTTCGCGCAGCAAGTCGAGCACAGCGGCCAACCGTTCGCGGCCAATGACCATGACCGGGTAGCAGCCGTCACGATCACGAGCGCCAACGCTCAGATGCACAACTTCCAGCGCTTCACTCAGTTGATCTTCCACGGCGTAGGCCATGGCTTGGGCTTCGGGTCTGCGTCGCGAAGGCCATGGCTCGCTGCGAACCCAACTGCACAGTTCCATGGGCAGCAGCACATCAACCACCTGCCCCTGCAATGCCGAGGCCGCCTGATTCAGTGGCATCGGCTGCCGTTGACAGGTTGGCGACCACAGGACGCAGGGCCAGAGGCCGGATGGCGCGTCCTGCCCCTCGGCGGTCAGGTAAAGCCAAGTGTTCATCGCGGTCTCTCGTGGCTACTCATGGGAAGAAAACGTCGTTGCAGCACCGTCAGCTGTCGAGCCTTGGGGTCGTGCCCGACATCCGTGGCCAGGCGCAGTTCGCGCCCATCCCGGGTCACCTGCACCCTTATCCGATACCAGCGGCTTTGGGTACCAAGTCCGTGATTGCTCAGGCCCTGCCCGGAGAGCAACGGGTCCTGGGTAAACGCCTGGACGCTCGCCCAGGGCGTGGTTGCCGCCTGATGCGCCAGCGCATCGGCGGTTTCGGTGTCCACCTCGCCAAGTGTTCTCAACAGCAGCGCCGGTGCGGTGTTGATGTTCAAGGCGGTGTCGGTTGGCAGCAGTGCCACCCAGGGCTCCAGTCGCTGCAGCAGGCGAGCGTCAATGCCAGGCAGCAAGCGCAGTTGGCTCAGTTCCCCCAGCGGTCCCACCTGGCTCAGTTGCAGAGGAGGCAGTTCGAGCAGTTCGAGCAGGCGCGCCCAACGGTTGAGGGTGACCTGATCCACCTGTCCCTGCCGTAACAACGCATTGAGATTGAAGCGCCCGGCGAGGTCATCGATATCGATTCGGATCTGCGCATCTTCAACGTCGAAACCCGGCGCCATGGCCGTCCAGCCTTGAAACCGCTCGACGGGTTTTTCCGCGTCCTGTAACGCGTCGCGCAACAGCAACAACGCCCAGGTTTCCCCGCCCGATGCGAGCTGCCGCAGCTGTATCTGCAGCAACTGTTGCCCACTGCTTTGCAGCGAAAGGTGATGGCTGCGCAACAAGCCGCCGGTGATCAGCAGCGCCAGGCTCATGACCAGCAATACACTGATCAACGCGATGCCGCATTGGCGCCCGTTCATGGCAATGCACCCGGCATCGGCAACACCCGACGAATTGATTTGAAGCGCCCGACCGAGACTTGCACCTCCAGCGCCATGAGCGCGTTCGTATCCTGCCCGGCCGACCAATGAGCGACCCAGCCGGACTGGCTTTCGAACAGACGCCAGCGCAACTCACGAACACCTTCGAGCAGTCTTTGCCGTTGCACGAACTCCGTACCTTCGCCCTGGCTTTCGCGCCACAGCACGTTGCCTTCGAGTCGATAGGTCAGTATCTGGCGCTCACTGCGCGGTTGGTCCAGAGGATTGCGCCAGTGACTGCGCTGGAACTGAAAAAGCGGCGGTGCGAGCACCATCGGCTGAGCAGTGACGTGCAGCAGATCCCGCTCTATCACCGCCATCGCTCGTTGCAGGTTCCTCAGCTCTCGCTCGTGGGCCGCCGTGCCCTGTTGCACTCGCAGCACGCTATCGAACAAGCCCCAACTGGCCAGCCCCAGCACGGCGAAGATGGCCATGGCGATGACCAGCTCCAGCAAGGTGAACCCACGCTGCCTACTCATGGCTCGCGGGTATCCAGCCGCTGGCACGATACAACGCGTGCACACTGTTCGCCGGGCTGACCTGAATGTCGACCTGGAGTAAACGCAGATCGCGGGTGGCGCTGATGTGCTGTTGCAGCACCCAGTCGCGCTGATCCATGGACACGACCTGTTGTTGCTGGCCGGCCGTCAGGCCGGATTGCAGGCGTAGCTCGTTCAACCGGTTATCCGCCAGCCACGCGGCGAACAGCCGTGTCTCGACGGCGTTGCGCTGCTTCACCGCATATTGACTGGCCGACAGCACGGCTGCCGCCAGTGTCGCGAAGACCGCCAGGGCCACCATGATTTCCAGCAGCGTGAAGCCGCCCATGGACGACAAGGATGACCGGCTAGCCATCGATCGCCACCTCGCCGATGCCATCGCCGGACAGGCTCAACCAGGTCCTGTTGCCGGACTCGAATGTCAGCGTGAAGGCACTGGTTTCATCGTTGCTGAGCAACAGCAACTGCGGCGGTCCTTCTTCAGCGTCCAGCCCTACCGCATAGCCGTCCTGCTGCAAACGTACTCGCACGCTCAGGGGCCAGTCAGTCAGTTCCTTCACCGGCTCCCACCCACGAACACCCAGATGCATCAGCCGGTAGCCACGGGCACTCAGCCGCAGGCCATATTCCTGGCCCTCGAACACCGCACGCTCACGCAACTGATGAATCACCTGAACCATCGCCTCGGCTTCCTGCCTGACTTCGCGCGCGGGACTGCCCCCACCGACAAAGCTCACCATGCCCAGCAAGACGCCAACCACGACAATCACGATCATCAGCTCCAATAACGTAAACCCCCGACAGCGGTAACCCACGGATCAATGGCCCCAATTGCCGATTTCGGCTGCAAACCCTTCGCCGCCCGCTACGCCATCGGCGCCCAGGGAATACAGGTCGTAAGTGCCGTCTACCGACCGCACACCCGGGTTGAGGTACTGATAAGGCGTGTTCCACGGGTCGACCGGCATGCTCTTGAGGTAGCCCTGAGGGTTCCAGCCACGCGCCACGGGCAGTCCGGAGGGGCGCTTGACCAGCGCTTCCAGGCCTTGCTGGGTCGATGGGTAATGGGCGTTGTCGAGGCGATACATTTCCAGGGCTGTGGCGATGGCCTGAATATCGATTCTGGCGGCAGTGACCTTGGCTTGATCGGGGCGGCTCATGAACTGTGGCACCACGATAGCCCCCAGCACGCCGATGATGACTACCACCACCATGATTTCGATCAGGGTAAAACCGCGTTGCGCGCGGGAAAGGTTTTTGCGGACAGGTTGCATGGATCAATTCACCAATTGGTTGAGGCTGAGAATCGGGAGCAGGATGGCCATGACGATCAGCAGCACGACGCCGCCCATCAACACCAGCATGGCCGGCTCGAAGAGGCCCACCACCAGCGCAATGCGCGCGGCGAGGCTGTTTTCCTGTTGTTCGGCGGCCCTGGCCAGCATGCGGTCGAGTTCGCCGGCACGTTCGCCGCTGGCGATCATGTGCAGCATCATCGGCGGGATGTCACCGCTCAGCTCCAGGCCACGGGTCAGCGTTGCGCCTTCGCGGACCGAGCGGGCGACATCGACCATCCGCGCGCGGATGGTCAGGTTGCCGATGACCGCTGCGGCAATTTCCAGGGCATCCACCAAGGGCACGGCACTTTTGCCGAGGATTGCCAGGGTGCTGGCAAATCGTGCGGCTTCCATGGCACGCAGCACTTCACCGAGGACTGGCGCATTGAGCACCCAACGATGCCAGCGCAGGCGCCACTGCGGCTGCTGCCAGCTCCAGCGCCACAGGCCGAACAGCGTCGCCAGCACGCTCATCAACAACAGGAAATGGTTGCGCAGGCCGTTGCTCACGCCGTCAGCCAGGGCAACGGCTGGCCGCTGTCGACGAAGATCTTCACCACATCCGGCACCACATAACCGAGCAGAAAACCGACGATTGCCAGGCTGGCCAACATCAGGATCAACGGGTACACCAGGGCCATCTGGATCTTTTGCCGAGAGGCCTGGCGGGCCTGGGTGTAGGCCGCCAGTTGCTCCAGCACATGGCCCAAATGCCCCGAGCGCTCCCCGGCGGCTACGGTGGCGCGGAACAACTCGGGGAAGGCATTGGGAAATTGCCCCAGCGCCGAGGCCAGCGCCTGGCCTTCCATCACACGACTCCTGACCGCCGAGAGCAGGCCGGCAACCTTGCGCTTCGAGCTCTGTTTCGTCACTGCATCGAGCGCTTCTTCCAGGGGCAGTCCGGCCTGAACCAGCGTTGACAGTTGCAACGTCAATAACGCCAGATCCGCTGCACTCAGGCGTCCGCCGCGAGGCTGTTTGCCGGCGCCGCTGCCAACCCGGACCTCGGTCAACTCACGTGGCCACACGCCGCGCTCACGCAACAACTGTCGCGCATGACGGGGTCCATCGGCCTCCAGTCGTCCCTTGCAGGATCGTCCATGGGCATCGTGGGCACGGTAGTCGAAGGTTGGCACCGGTCAGTTCTCCTGCGTCACACGCAGCAACTCATCAAGGCTGGTCAATCCTTCCAGCACTCGCTGACACCCGTCCTGGAACAGGCTGCGCGAGACCTTGCGCGTTTCGTCGACGAGGATTTGCTCGCTGGCGCCCTGATGGATCAGCGCCGAGACAGCGGGTGTCACGCTGATCAGCTCGTAAATTCCGATGCGTCCGCGATAGCCGTGCTGGCACTGTTCACAGCCCGTGGCCTTGAACAGGGTGTGCGGCGTGCTCGTGTCGAGCCCAAGACGCTGGCAGGCCGCCGCATCGGCGAGGTACGAAACCTTGCAATGGGGGCACAAGGTGCGCAACAGACGCTGGGCCAGAACGCCCACCAGCGAGGACGCCAGCAGATAGGCATCGACGCCCATGTCCACCAGCCGAGTGACGGCGCCCACCGCACTGTTGGTGTGCAAGGTCGAAAGCACCAGATGCCCGGTCAAGGACGCCTGGACAGCGATTTCGGCGGTTTCGCGGTCCATCACCACGTCCGGGTCCTGGCGCAAGATCGCCCGCAGGCCCCGGGCGAAGGTCATGTCGACCTTCGGATTGACCGGCATCTGGCCGACACCCGGCAGGTGGTATTCGATCGGGTCTTCGACCGTCAGGATGTTGCGGGTCTGGTCGTTCAGGCTGCTCAGGGCGGCGTACAGGCTGGTGGTCTTGCCGGAACCTGTCGGCCCGGTCACCAGCACAATACCGTGGGGCTTGCCCAACAGATGGCGCAGGGCCGCGAGGATATCGTCCGGCATGCCCAGCCGGTGCAGGTCCAGGCGCCCGGCCTGCTTGTCGAGCAAACGCAGCACCACCCGTTCGCCGTGGGCCGAAGGCAGCGTCGAGACCCGCACATCGACTTCATGCCCGGCCAGGCGCAAGGCCATTCGCCCATCCTGGGGTACGCGTTTTTCCGCGATGTCCAGGCGCGCCATCACCTTGATCCGCGACACCAGCAGTGTCGCCAGCTCGCGCTTGGGCCTGAGCATTTCACGCAGTTGGCCATCCACCCGCATCCGCACCGACAGGTACTGCTCGAAGGTTTCCAGGTGCACATCCGAGGCGTGCTCTCGCACCGCTTCACCGAGCAACGCGTTGATCAGGCGAATGATCGGCGCGTCGCCTTGTTGCTCCAACAGGTCGGCGGTTTGCGGGACCTGATCGACCAGGCTGAGCAAGTCCAGTTCTTCGTCCAGCCCTTGGGCAACTTGCTCCACCGCACTGCGCCCCTCGCGATAGGCCGCCGCCAGGCGCGAGGCGTACTCATCGGCCCCGACGATTTGAAACGGCAACGCCCGTCCGCACACCCGGCGCGCTTCCGCCAATGCGGTGAGCGGCGCATCACTACGCAGGGCAAGGCGCAGGTCGTCGCCGTCATGCTCCAGCAACACACCAAAACGCCGGGCGAAGCCGAAGGGCAATTGCTCGCAGAGTTCGCTCATGGATTCACTGCGCCTTGCCGCGCAAATCGAACATTGGGGCGTCGGTGGCCGGTTCGAACAACCCGCGCGCCTCGGATGGCAGCAACAACGAGTTGTTGTCCCCCGCCCCTGATTTGCTCAAGTCACGCAGCGCGTTGTAACGCTGCTGGCTGACCTGGGACAGGTCTTCCTTGCTGCGCACGATGGTCGGGCGCAAGAACACCATCAGGTTGCTTTTGGTCTGGGTGTCGCGGCTCCAGCGGAAGATCGCGCCGAGGTAGGGAATGTCCCGCAACAGCGGCACGCCGCTTTTCTGGGTACGCACGCTGTCCCTGATCAGACCGCCGATCACGATGATTTCGCCATCGTCGGCGAGGATGGTGCTCTTGAGCGCTCGCTTGTTGGTGATCAGGTCCGAGGAATCAATGCCCGACACCGAAGGCGCGATGTCCGACACCTCCTGCTCGACCTCCAGGCGTAACGTCGAGCCTTCGTTGATGTAAGGCTTGATCTTCAGACTGATGCCGACGTCCTTGCGCTCGACGGTGGTGAACGGATTCTCCGCGCCGTTGCTGTTGGTGGCATAGGAGCCGGTCTTGAACGGCACGTTCTGGCCGACGATGATTTCGGCTTCCTGATTGTCCAGGGTCAACAGGCTTGGCGTGGACAGCAGGTTGCTGTGAGTGTTGCTGGCCAGGGCCGAAACCAGCGCACCGAAGCGGTCGCCGCCCAGTTGCAGGATCGCCCCTTCCGGCGCCGATCTTTTCTCGTCGAACTTCAGCCCGCCGATGATCGGAATGTCGGTGCCGGGAAAGTTGATGAAGCCCTTGGCGTCACCCGTGTTGAGGTTCCACTGCACGCCGACGGCCTCGGCGATGTCGCCGGAGATTTCGACGATGGCGGCATGGATCAACACCTGGGCCCGTGGCTGGTCCAGCTGACGCACGATGTTTTCGATGGTCCGCACCTGCGCGGGTTCGGCGATCAGCACCAGCGCGTTCTGGCTTTCGTCGGCCTTGATCATGAAGCTTGCACCGCCAGACGTGTCCTTGGCGCTGCCGACGACGGAAGTCTGCTTTCTGCCCTGCCCCATCGACTCCAGAATCTCGGCCAACTGCTTGGCATCGCTGTGACGCAGGCGAATCACCCGGGCATTGTCGAGGGTCGTGGTGGCCGGCGTATCGAGACCTCGGGCCAGTTCGATCAAGCGCTGGCGGACGACCGGCGGACCGATGAAAATCAGGCGATTGGTCCTGGTGTCGGCCAGCACCTGTATGGCTGACTCGGCATTGCGCTTGCCCATGGTGGCCTCGATTACCGGCGCGACATCGCCCGCCTGGGCATGCTTGAGCTGAACCACCGCATGCAGGTTGTTCTGACCGGAATCCAGTTCGCGGATCACCCGGGCGATGCGCTTAACATTGGCAGCCGTATCGGTCAGCACCAACGCGTTGGCCGACACCGAGGGGCCAACATAACCATTGGCAGAGACCAATGGCCGCACCAACCCGGCAATATCGGTGGCGCTACCGGTGTTCAAGCCGATGACTTCGGTCACGAACTGCGACGCCGTGGTGGTTTTTACCGTGCCCTGACCGGCCCGGGTCCTGGCCTCGGCAACCGGGGTGATGAGAATCCGGTCGCCCTCATCGATCACTGTGAAGTTATGGGCATCGAGCACCGAATAGAACAGCCGGCGCACCCCTTCACGATCAAGGGCCTGCCGGGACATGACGGTGATTCGACCGGAGACTTTGGGGTCCAGCACCACGGTGGTCCCGAGAATGTTGGAGATCTCTTCGACGATGTCGCGCAACTCTGCGTTGTTCATCGCCAGTTGCCATTTTTCTTCCTCGGCCTGAAGTGTGCCGTGGGAAAGCGTTAGCGCCATGGCGACGAAAAAAAGCACCGGCCGCAGTGCTTGTGCACCGAGAAAGCTATTCATGAAGTTGATCACTCTGTCGGCCCGGCAAGCGGGCTAAAAAAACGCGGAGAAACGTTCGGCACTTGCGGCTTGCCGTGGGGGGCGAGCCGTTGCAGGAAACCCGTGACGGGAGGCTGGAGCGTCAACAATTCCTCTCGGCCCTTGCTCCACAACACCGCGTGATCGGGCTCAACGCGGCGCAAGATACTGCCACCGGGCAAGCGCTCGCCGACTTGGTAGATGCGCGCGCCTTGCGAGTCTGCCAACAACACCCGGGACAAGCCGTGAGTGACGACGAAGCTTGCCTCCAAGGTCAGTGGTTCCGCGCTCGGCAGCAATTCGGCACCCGTCGTCAGACCGAGCACCGTTGCAACCGCCGTTGCGTCGAGCGCTTGACGGGGTGCGGGAGCGGTTCGCGAGGTTTCGACCGGTGCTGGCAGCACCAACTGTTCGCGATAGCGCCACTCCTGCCAGCCCAGGAACGCCCCATAGGCCAGCGGCACAACCAGCAGGCTCACCTTGCTCAAAGGCAATGCAAGTCCGGCCAAGCGTTCGCGCGAAAACATCACCATGGCCTCACTCAAGTCGCCCGGACCCAGGCTTGCCACACAGGCGCAAAGACATCCGTTGCAGCACCCGGTGGTTGCAGGCCTCATGCACGATGACGGCGCCGATGTGCGCGACCAGCAGCAGCGACAGCACCACACATACCCAGGTGTGAACCGTGACGAACAGAGCGATCAGTTGTGGATCGCTTAACGGCTGACCGATCTCGATCACCCCGAATACATCGATCGGGCGATCCATCATCAACACGCCGGTCACCAGAACGGCACCGACGAAGAGGTAAATCAATGCGTGGGCAAACAATGCGAGCACTTCGACAAGCGACAACGACTTCATGCCCGAAAAACGGGTATGAGTGAAAAACAGAATCAGGCGCCACAGGTAAAACGGTATGAACACTGTCGTCAGCGAAACATTGAAGAACGCAACCGACTCCTTGATGTGCGCTGACACCTCGAAACCGGCCACAAGAAAACCAGACAGCAAGGTCCACAGGATCACCGCGGCAGACAACCAATGCAGCAGCACGCGCTGTCTGGAATAACCCGAAACAGTCATTTTCAACTCGATCAAAGTCAGAAGAATAAAGCTTCAGGCGATCGGCTACCGACCGCCTGAAGTGCTACAAGAGGGACTTACAACTTGTTCCACGCCATGTGCCAGTGAGCACCTACACCTGGTTCAAAACCGTTGGCACTGGGGCTGTACTGCTTGCAGTAACCCGACTCGGGGAATGGCTTGCACTCAAAGACTTCGTTGGTCTTCGGTTGCAGAACTTTGGTACCGGCGGTGTAGTCGCTGAGGCCTTCAGGGAACACGAAATCGTATTCGACGCCGGCGCCTTCACCAGTCAGTTGGGTGGTCTGGGTGTCCTGACGGGTGGTGCGGCCATCCAGGGTGGTGCCGACCAGGGTCAGGGTGTGCGCACCCGGGTTGCTGCGTACATCCATGGACAGCCAGGTGGAGCCGCTGGCCACTTGTGCCGACGTGGTGCCTACCGGCTTGTTGTTCTGGTCGAGCAAGGTCGCTTCGACGTTCATCGGACGGTTCGAGGTCATGCTGAACTCGACCTTGGCCCGGCCTTTATCCAGGACGTATTCGGCTTGCTGCGAGGCCACCGACATGCGCGCAGCGGCGTCGTCCTTCATGTCCAGTTGCACTTCGTAGCGGACTACCCCGCTTTCTTTTTGTGCGTAAAGACTGTTGGCGCCTTTGACAGGCTCGACATTGCCGCTCTCATCACGGATACCGGCGCGAACGAGGGTGTGGGTCTGGTTGATTTTTTCTGCCAGCTTGAACGACCAGTTTTGCGGCGCCCCTTCTTCAGCGTTGTCGATGCTGATTTCGACGCTGTAGTCCGGGCTCTCGCCATTGGCGGAGAATGCGCGGGCCTTGACCTTGTCACCCACCAGCAACGCGGCTGATGGTGCAATGCTGCCCACCGAGGACCAGCCGCCCGGCAGATCCGGTTCAGCCAGGATGTTCACGTCTGCCGCGTTGTAAAACGCTGCATCGGTGTCACCGACGGTCCAGATGGCCAGGACGACGTGATGGCCGGACTTGTCTGCCGGTAGGGTGCAGTTGTGCTTGTCGCTGGACTCGGGACGCTGATTGCCGCCGTCGATGGTGCAGAACGGCGTGCTTTCAAAGGTGGCGCGCTTGAGCGACTCATTCGGGTTCCAGCCGTTACGGGTAATGAAATACTCGTGCTTGGAGGCTGGGTGAACCGCGGTGTAACGCCATTGGAAATCGATGTTGCGGTCCTTGATTTCCGTCAGGTGCCAACGGGTGGCGGACTGCGCATCCATGGCAGAGAACAGCGAGTGACCACCGCTGGCGATCTTGCCATCGACCGGTCCCTGCAAGGGAGCACCGCCGACGCCGGCCGGAAAGCCTTTGAAGGTTTCACCAACACTCTGCGGCTCGTACTGGGCGCCACCGCAGTTGGTGTTCAAGCCTTTCTGGCAAGCCAGCGCGCGCGAAGGCGGCACTTCCAGATAGCCATGGGCGGAAACGGTTTGAGAGGCCAGCATTGCCGATAACAGGATCATCGATGAAGTGCAGGCGGTTAATGCACTTCTCTTTTCAAACTTGATTTTCATGATGTCTTCCAGACTGCTTATCGAAAACAGGGCGCCTTGTGGGCGCCCCTGTTCGCTTCGTGATTGTTCGGCGATACGCCGGACAAGGGCCTGGAACCTTACGGGGGTGGAAGAAAATTCTATGTAGGAGTAATCGCCGCACAAGGCAGGAACAGTCTCTCCATTCCTCGATCCGACAAAGAAAGAAAAACATTCTTACAACAAGTGATGCTTTATCGATTGAGCTTTTGAACGGCACAAAAAAACCTGTCCGGCACGAGGCGGGACAGGCTTTGTCGAAACGGGCAATCGCTATTCGTGATACTGCGCCGACAGTTCATGTACCGCGCGCAGGAACGCGCCAGCATGTTCCGGATCGACTTCCGGCGTGATGCCATGGCCGAGGTTGAACACGTGGCCGCTGCCTTTGCCGTAGCTGGCCAGGATGCGCCCGACTTCCGCGCGAATCGCTTCCGGTTTGGCGTAGAGCACGGTCGGGTCCATGTTGCCTTGCAGTGCGACCTTGTCGCCGACACGGGCGCGGGCGCTGCCGATGTCGCAGGTCCAGTCCAGGCCCAGTGCATCAGCACCAGCGTCGGCGATGCTTTCCAGCCACAGACCGCCGCTCTTGGTGAACAGGATCACCGGCACCTTGCGGCCTTCGTGCTCGCGGATCAAGCCGCTGACGATTTTCTTCATGTAGGCCAGGGAGAACTCCTGGTACGCCGCCGCCGAGAGGGCGCCGCCCCAGCTGTCGAAGATCTGCACCGCTTGCGCACCGGCCATGATCTGGCCGTTGAGGTAGCTGGTGACCGTCTGCGCGAGCTTGTCCAGCAGCAGGTGCAGGGCTTGCGGATTGTCGTAGAGCATGGTTTTAGTCTTGCGGTAGTCTTTCGACGAACCGCCTTCGACCATGTAGGTGGCCAGTGTCCATGGGCTGCCGGAGAAGCCGATCAGCGGCACACGGCCGTTCAGTTCGCGGCGGATGGTGCTGACCGCGTCCATCACGTAGCCCAGGTCTTTGTGCGGATCAGGAATCGGCAAGGCTTCGATGTCGGCCAGGGTGCTGACGACTTTCTTGAAGCGCGGACCTTCGCCGGTTTCGAAGTACAGGCCCTGGCCCATGGCATCGGGGATGGTCAGGATATCGGAGAAGAGGATCGCCGCGTCCAGTTGTGGATAGCGGTCGAGCGGCTGCATCGTGACTTCACAAGCGAACGCCGGGTTCATGCACAAGCTCATGAAATCACCGGCCTTGGCACGGCTGGCGCGGTATTCAGGCAGGTAGCGACCGGCCTGACGCATCATCCACACGGGGGTGACGTCTACGGGTTGCTTGAGCAGGGCGCGCAGGAAACGGTCGTTCTTCAGGGCAGTCATGTCGGCATCCGGAAAAAAAGTGAGGGCATTTTCTCAGAGCCGGTTGCAGGTCAGCCTTTTGTCTATCGGGTCAATTTGTCGCAATGTAAACGCGGTATTCGTTACACCACAAAACAACTGTGGGAACGAGCTTGCTCGCGATGAGGACTTCACATTCAACATCTCTGCTGACTGATCCACCGCTATCGCGAGCAAGCTCGCTCCCACATTTGATCCCATTTCAAATTGAAATCGGGTTTTAGACGCCCAGGTAATCCAGGATCCCTTCAGCCGCATTGCGGCCTTCGAAGATCGCCGTCACTACCAGGTCAGAACCGCGAACCATGTCGCCACCGGCGAAGATTTTCGGGTTGCTGGTCTGGTGCTTGTACTGACCTTGCTCCGGCGCCACAACGCGGCCCTGGCTGTCGGTCTGGATTTCGAACTGTTCGAACCATGGCGCCGGGCTCGGACGGAAACCGAAGGCGATAACCACGGCGTCGGCCGGGATGATCTCTTCGGAGCCCGGGATCGGCTCGGGGCTGCGACGGCCACGGGCATCCGGTTCGCCGAGACGGGTCTCGACCACCTTCACGCCTTCGACCTTGTCTTCACCGACAATGGCGATCGGCTGGCGGTTGTAGAGGAACTTCACGCCTTCTTCCTTGGCGTTCTTCACCTCTTTGCGCGAGCCCGGCATGTTCGCTTCGTCACGACGATAGGCGCAGGTCACCGATTTGGCACCCTGGCGGATCGAAGTCCGGTTGCAGTCCATAGCCGTGTCGCCACCACCGAGCACCACAACCTTCTTGCCTTTCATGTCGACGAAATCTTCCGGCGACTTTTCAAAGCCAAGGTTGCGGTTGACGTTGGCGATCAGGAAGTCCAGTGCGTCGTACACGCCCGGCAGGTCTTCACCGGCAAAACCGCCCTTCATATAGGTGTAGGTGCCCATGCCCATGAATACGGCATCGTATTCTTCGAGCAGCTGCTCCATGGTCACGTCCTTGCCCACCTCGGTGTTGAGGCGGAACTCGATGCCCATGCCGCTGAAAACTTCGCGACGATTGCTCAGCACGGTCTTTTCCAGCTTGAACTCGGGGATGCCGAAGGTCAGCAGACCGCCGATTTCCGGGTTCTTGTCGAACACCACCGGGGTCACGCCACCGCGCACCAGCACGTCGGCACAGCCCAGGCCCGCCGGGCCCGCACCGATGATCGCGACGCGCTTGCCGGTCGGCTTGACCTTGGACATGTCCGGACGCCAGCCCATGGCGAACGCGGTGTCGGTGATGTACTTCTCCACCGAGCCAATGGTCACCGCGCCGAAACCGTCGTTGAGGGTGCAGGCACCTTCGCACAGACGGTCCTGCGGGCACACCCGGCCGCAGACTTCCGGCAGGGTGTTGGTCTGGTGCGACAGCTCGGCGGCCTGGAGGATGTTGCCCTCGGCCACCAGTTTCAGCCAGTTGGGAATGAAGTTGTGCACCGGGCACTTCCATTCGCAATACGGGTTACCGCAACCCAGGCAGCGGTGGGCCTGGTCGGCCGACTGCTGGGGTTTGAAGGGTTCGTAGATCTCCACGAACTCTTTCTTGCGTTGACGCAACAGTTTCTTCTTCGGATCCTTGCGCCCGACCTCGATAAACTGGAAGTCATTATTCAGACGTTCAGCCATTATCAAAACCTCTTAACAGCAGCTCGAAGCTACAAGCTTCAAGCTGCAAGACAATCACGTGTGCAGGCATATCGCGCACTGCCGTTAACTTGCGGCTTGAAGCTTGCCGCTTGCAGCTGCGTCGTTATTGCGGATTCGCACGAGTACTGGAAAGCAGAGATTTCAAGCTCGCCGCCTTAGGTTTGACTAGCCAGAAACGACGCAGGTAGTCATCGAGGTTCTCGGCCAGGTTACGGCCCCACTCGCTACCGGTTTCCTCGACGTATTCGTCCAGCACGCGCTGCAGGTGGCTGCGATAGGCTTCCATCGCTTCGCCGCTGATCCGCTGGATTTCCACCAGCTCGTGGTTGACCCGGTCAACGAAGGTGTTGTCCTGGTCGAGCACGTAGGCGAAACCGCCGGTCATGCCTGAGCCGAAGTTGTAACCGGTCTTGCCCAGCACGCAGACGAAACCACCGGTCATGTATTCGCAGCAGTGATCGCCAGTGCCTTCCACCACGGTGTGGGCACCGGAGTTGCGCACGGCGAAACGCTCGCCCGCGGTGCCGGCGGCGAACAGCTTGCCGCCGGTGGCGCCGTACAGGCAGGTGTTGCCGATAATCGCGCTGTCCTGAGTCTTGTAGGCGCTGCCTTTCGGCGGAACGATCACCAGTTTGCCGCCGGTCATGCCCTTGCCCACGTAGTCGTTGGCGTCGCCTTCGAGGTAGAGGTTCAGGCCGCCGGCGTTCCACACGCCGAAGCTCTGACCGGCAGTGCCCTTGAAGCGGAAGGTGATCGGCGCCTTGGCCATGCCCTGGTTGCCGTGGACCTTGGCGATTTCACCGGAGATCCGCGCACCGATGGAACGGTCGCAGTTGCAGATGTCGAGCGCGAACTCGGCACCGCTGAGGTCGTTGATCGCAGGCTTGGCCATGGCGACCATTTTCTCGGCCAGCAGGCCCTGGTCGAACGGCGGGTTGCGATCGACCTGGCAGAACTGCGGCTTGTCCGCCGGGATATGGTCGCTGCCCAGCAGCGGGGTCAGGTCCAGGTGGTGCTGCTTGGCGGTCTGGCCTTCGAGGATTTCCAGCAGATCGGTGCGGCCGATCAGCTCTTCCAGCGAGCGCACGCCCAGCTTGGCCAGCCACTCACGGGTTTCCTCGGCGACGTAGGTGAAGAAGTTCACCACCATCTCGACGGTACCGATGTAGTGGTCCTTGCGCAGCTTTTCATTCTGAGTCGCCACGCCGGTGGCGCAGTTGTTCAGGTGGCAGATACGCAGGTACTTGCAACCCAGGGCGATCATCGGCGCGGTGCCGAAGCCGAAGCTTTCGGCGCCGAGGATTGCCGCCTTGATCACGTCAAGGCCGGTTTTCAGGCCGCCGTCGGTCTGTACCCGGACCTTGCCGCGCAAGTCGTTGCCGCGCAGGGTCTGGTGGGTTTCCGCCAGGCCCAGTTCCCACGGCGCACCGGCGTACTTGATCGAAGTCAGCGGCGAGGCGCCGGTGCCACCGTCGTAGCCAGAGATGGTGATCAGGTCGGCATAGGCCTTGGCCACGCCAGCGGCGATAGTGCCGACGCCGGCCTCCGCCACCAGTTTCACCGAGACCAGCGCCTGCGGATTGACCTGTTTCAGGTCGAAGATCAGCTGCGACAAGTCTTCGATGGAGTAGATGTCGTGGTGCGGCGGTGGCGAAATCAGGGTCACGCCGGGTACCGCGTAACGCAGCTTGGCGATCAGGCCGTTGACCTTGCCGCCAGGCAGCTGGCCGCCTTCACCGGGCTTGGCACCCTGGGCCACCTTGATCTGCAGCACTTCGGCGTTGACCAGGTATTCCGGGGTCACACCGAAACGGCCGGTGGCCACCTGCTTGATCTTCGAGCTCTTGATGGTGCCGTAGCGCGCCGGGTCTTCGCCGCCTTCGCCGGAGTTGGAACGCGCGCCCAGGCGGTTCATGGCTTCGGCCAGGGCTTCGTGGGCTTCCGGCGACAACGCGCCCAGGGAAATACCGGCGGAGTCGAAACGCTTGAGGATCGATTCCAGCGGCTCGACTTCGCTGATGTCCATCGGCGTGTCCAGGGTCTTCACCTTGAACAGGTCGCGGATCATCGACACCGGGCGGTTATCCACCAGCGCGGTGTATTCCTTGAACTTGGCGTAGTCGCCCTGCTGCACGGCGGCT
>LNAP01002509.1_pt1 | contig 18253 bp, 17 predicted proteins | sample 602601 | NCBI WGS metagenome assembly LNAP01 (sample SAMN02440304, study PRJNA202911) | soil metagenome | biome: Subtropical and temperate rainforests or woodlands; isolation source: soil samples (1 kg each in a 20% v/v slurry with milli Q water) were... ...
GCCCGCCAGGGCCACCAGGCTCTGATCCAGGTCGCCGCGCCGCAGCTTCTTGGACTGCTCGCCGAGGTGTTTCTTGAAAATGGCGTCCATCTTGGCCTCTGCTTCCTCCTCAGCGGCACTGGCTCGACTGTCTACAGATGCTCCGGCTCTGGTCTCCCAGTCTCCGCGGACTTGGTGTGGGGTCACAGGCCCCTCTGCTTGAGCCTTGTTTTGATCCTTGTCGGATACTTGCGAAGCTGGTTCAGCCACTTCCTCCAGCTCCATCGCAGAGCCGTTGTAGTCATAATCGTAATCTTCGTCTTGTTCAGACTCCACTGCAGCTTCAGCGTCACCTTCGTTCTCACCCTCGCCGCTGCTTTCTTGATTGAATCGCTCTTCCCCTTGCTCTTCCTCTTCTTGCTGATTATCCTCTTCTTCCTCATCCTCTTCCTCACTTTCTTCTTGATCGGATGGGGCCGAGTCGGATTCTGTCTCGCTGTCCTCCGCATGCACCAGCGACGAGTCCAAACGACGCGCCAGAGTCTTGCTGGGAACTCGAGGGCTGGTGCTGAAGTAAGATCCCGGGGAGTTGGCGTAGGGGGAGTTAGAAGCAGAAGAAGCGGCGCTGCGAGTCAGGATGCCATAGCGACGGGCGGTGCTCATGGTGTACCCTCTGGTCGGTGATTTGCGCGCCATGGTGCGCAAAGGGTGGCCTCTATCGGGGAAATTGCGCTCCATAGACATATACGCATCTTGCTCACTGGCGGTGGTGCTGAAGCTGTGGTTGCTGGGGCTGTAACTTGACTGAGAGCTCGGCGTGGACGAGGTACTGACGGAAGCAGGCGAGGCTCCAGAACGCGGATAGCTTCGTTTGGCCAGGCCGACCCGACGCACGGGCTTGTAAATGCTCTTGTTGGTTTCACTTTTCACGTTGAGTTTAGCAGAAGAAGCGTTGGTTTCACCCTCGGCGAGGCTGGCCTCGCGCTGCTTCTCTTTGTAATATTTGTGGCTGCGGATTGAAATCCAAATATCCTGGAAAACAGCTGGAAAACGAATCAAAGAATGCGTTAATTTAAAAACTTGTAAAGACTAGACAGGAATAAAGCTCACCTTGCGAAGAAATGAGTCGAATGTCTCCGTCCCGGTGATAGCTTTTAATGACCGGTACGCCACAGTTCCAGTACTCCACCAACCGAGTGCTAATATATTGCACAACGCGCTTCAGGTCCACTCTGTCCATCTCATCCCTGTAATCCATCGTAGTCAGACTATTTAGAACACGGTGCAGAACCTTGTAATAGCCTCTGCGGATGATTTCATCTTCTTCCTCCGTTCTATCAGCTCGTCTTGTGATTTTGTTGAGATGTCGAAGTAAACGCCTCTCCTCGCCTTCACTGGCAAGAATTGGATTGTTTTCACCTTCATACTCGTACATAAGAGCTCTGGAATGTCAAAAAAGTAAGTTAGAAGTGTGTTTGGCACCATCAAAGCAAGGGATATCATACCTTATAGATCTGCACGATTTACAGTATTCCGCTGTCCATGCAGCAAGATTGCCTTTGACATGAAGATCATAATCAATTTCAACACTTCTTTTCAAGTTCAAAATTAATCTCTTTTCGCGATCGTCGGCACTCATGCGCTTCATCACATACAAGATATCTCGTTGGCTGGTCTCCAACGCTTGCAGCTTTGTTTGCTGCTCAGCGTGAAGCTCCAAAATGGATTCCTTCAGCTGTTGTACTTCTCTCAATAATACTTCAGATTGTGACATTTCAGTTGGTCAAAGCTCGTAGGAAAGAAGCTGATAATCGTCTTTTATGCAAGTAATTGGTGGATTGTTGTGACACAAGCTCGCCCAAAATGACAGCAGCAGGTTTAAATTTGAAAGTAAAAAGTCACCGACTTACGCATTTGCAACCTCCTCGCGTCGTTTTGGGTGGTTTGCCGGTCCCCCGCCCGCCCCCAACTCAGTCTTACAGCGAAAAAGGATTGTGAATATGGCAGCGAAGGCATTTTACTCTGTCCTTGCGAAGAACGAAACATTATCTGAAGTTCTCATTGATTGTGAGCAGGCATTTAACTGCCGTAACATACCCTCCAAAGGGAATCAAGATTATAGTGTGGGCGCAACGTATTTTCTAAAAGCGAACGACACACCAAAATGCAATCTTGAGCTGCTCGCGAAGCAAGTTTTTGACTTTCATACAAACGAAATGGAGCTGGATGCCAACAACTCTGGTGCGGAGTGGTGGACTCAAGTGATTGATAGCCGAGACGATATCGGGTTCCACTGGGACAGGGACTACGGAGCAGAAGAAGTGGACGGAACGCACATCTATCCTAACCTCGGCACCGTCACATATTTGAGCGATTTAGGAGGCCCGACTCTTGTTTTTAACAAGTCTGGCACTTGTGATAGTTCCGTTCCAATCATCGGTCTGGCCGACAGCTTTACCGCAAGCAAGCCAATTATGTGCAAGCATATTACTTTCAATGGAGCACTTCTGCATGCCGCGCCTTCTGACTTGACTGAACCGGACGAAGACGATAGTGATGGACAATCAGAAGGTTCCGAAGAGTCGGAAGGATCCGACGACGTTGATGCGGTAAACCGAGTAACCTTCCTGGTGAACATCTGGATCAACCACATTCCTTCGCAGAGCAAGCGCTTCCCCGCAAAGCAATTGTCTAAGTTTCAGACATTCAATTCAGCAATCAAAATGTGTTTCACCAACCCACCACCTACTGCCGCCTCTACAGACGTTCCATTGACTGCTGCAACATGCACCCGCACGAAGAAATGGAAATTTTCCAATTCCGATGTTAATTACGAAGTGCACGTTCCGTTGCCAGAGGCTGATGCCACTAAAGCCATACTGGGAACACATGATATGATCGATTTTACATATATCGCACCGAAGGCTGCAGAGAAGAGTGTCGCGGTCGAAATTATTTATTCGGAAGACCAGTCGGCCGAAGGTGAGAGCGATGAGGACAGTGATGAAAGTGAAGGAAGTGAGGAGAATGATTCTGAAGAGGAAAGTTCTGATGCGGACGAAGATTCTGGTTCTGAAGTCGAGGATAAGGACATTGCTATTGGAAGCAAGCAGAAGAAGTCTGACGAACCAGATATTGCATCGAAAAAACGCAAACTGTAGAGGGATTTGTCTAAAAATAAAATGAAAAAGAGTTGCACTTGCCCAGGCATTACTTCAAAATTGATATACACCAGTACGCAATCACGTACAAAAACATATAATAATTTTAGCTGCGCTTGCGCGGAGAGCGCGCACGCCTCTTCTGTTCCCTCGACAACGTCACAATGCCTTGCCACACCATTCGCGCGGCGCTTTGAATATTGCCCGTCCGCAACAGCCCCACCAGCGCCACATTTGCGGCGGCCCAGATCACCCGCAGCACCACAAAGACGGCCAGCACAACGAGTACGCTAATAACATTAACTAAACTATTCAAGAAGGTAACGACAGTCACCGGAGCAACACAATGCCGGCTTTGATGCATTTTTTTATTTGGCAACATTCAGCGAATGAAGCCATTTTGGGGGGTCCGAAACAGCCGTGTATGCTGATAAATTGCAAACATTATTTTTTTACGTTGATTACACAGACCTCTCAACTACCCAATCACAGTCATACAAACTATTTCCACCCACGTTAATGCCATCGATCCATCAATTCAAAACTAAATGAAAAAATAAAATTAACATTTATCTTTTTCAAAACGAAGCGTGTGATTTTTTTATCTCATCGCTGCTGTACACAGACTTAAGTGGCGTGGGGAAGCGCTTCACTTCTGCCTGGATGCAGCCGCTTCAGATCGAGTGCAATAAGAACCTTGCCGCTGGCCTTGCAGTCCGCGACCTGCGGCGACACACGCACGATGGATCCTCTCTTATTCATTCTGTACACTGACACGCCTGGGGCAAACTTCTGAACTGTCTTTTTCTTCCAATCGCACAGGTCCCTGCCGATGAGCAGGCTGATGCTGTTCTCGGCAACCTTTGTGGTGACGGCGGCCATGTTCTCTCCCTCGAAGCCATTCACGTCTTTGAACTCCGCGCAGAGTGTGGTGTAGCCGTGGGCCTCCTGGGCGAACTGTAACATTCCGACGTCGTTCTCCAGATCATCTCCTGTCTCCTCTCCCTCTCCCTCCCCCTGCGTGCTGCCCGCCGCCTTGGTGTTACTCAGAGGCGCCGACGCGTCGCGCCGCTCTTGATTCTTACACCAAGCAAAGTTGCCGAAGTTGATGCCGGAGTTCACACTCTCACCCCATTCTGAGTTCGGCGGCGACAGCAGCGGCACCATCACATCCTTCAGCGCGGCGGCCAGCCCCTCGGGGATGTCAGTAATCTTCGTCACCTTAAAGTCTCGCTCATGGCTCAGCTCTGCGACCACCAGCGCCAGCCAGGCGAAGAACGGCGTGCCGGCGAAAGATTCATAGCGGTGCGCGGCCAGAACAAACGCGGCCATGCACTCTGCCTCCAAAGCAGTGCCATCGTTAGACTTCGCGAGGCTGTTGCCAATACCGCGTTGCTCGCGGAAGGTAGAGAAGGCGTAGCTGCTGGGCACTGGCACGATTTGACGTGCATCGGCGCGGCGCACCACCCCGTCGCGTAGGCAAGCCAGGTACAGCAGAGGGTCCTCCGTGCAGGTCTTGAACGCGGCCTTGGCAGTGAACAAATTGCCGTTACTGTCGCACACCCCAGTGGTGAAGTCCACATGAAGTTTTATCATGCCGTTTTCGCTCGGCAGGTCGTGGGGGATGTGCAGAAGCGCAAAATGATTGCGAATGAGCAGGGTGTAATGGTACACATCGTCCACGATCTTCTGCTTCTTGCGCGACGCTGACGGCCCCGGTGGGGATAAAGAACGCTTCATACCGACCTGCGCGGTGCTCTCTGTGGACACAGAGCTGGTGACCGCGCCGCTCCCCTGCAGGGAATCTGCAAACACCATGAGCGTCGATGCGTGCAGCCAGGGATATTCGTAGTCCTCTTTCAGGTCGGCGTTGCTCTCAGGCAGTGACAGTTTTGCCTTGCACATCTCGCGTTTCATACCGGTCAGAGTCGTCGGCGTCATGCAGATGCGCTCTGCTCCGTCCGTCTCCGTCAGCCCAGCATTGTGGCAGCGGGCGAACCACTGAACAAACAACGATCGAGTGCTGCGCAGCAAGTGGCTTTCGTAGGGTTTGCAGTGCTCTGTCAGCTTCGTGAGTGGCTCGTCCAGCTGCGTGACTGGCAATCTGGTCAGAAGCCAGGCCCATGGCTCGCTCCCCTCCCTACGAGACCCCGTGACGGAGTTAACAGCATACAGAAGCGTGGACTCCGTGCCACTGAGCAGACAGGGCATCCCCATGTGGCAAATGATGTTTCGCAGCAGCAGGCACCGTAAGAACGGGTCCTGCGCACCGCTGGGCACATCATCGATGTGAATCAACGTGTCGCGGTACTTCTCTGCAGCTTTCCGCCCGGCGCTCAGAGTCATGCTTTCAAGTTTCTCTGTCATGTCGGCACCGAGGAACACGTTGGTGTTGTAGGAAGCATTCGCGGGTGGAGAGTGGAACAGCTCCAACATTCTGAGCAGCAGCGGCACAGTAAAGAATCGGAAATCACCGCCATCGTCGACGGCTGTCTTGATGAATTTTGCGGTGAAGTCGCCGATGCCGGACCCAAAATTATATTTATCATTGGCACTACGGAGCGCGTGCTGGTCAAGCGCTAAAGCCATACCCACCGCCACACGCAAACCGTTGAAGCACCGGTAGACCTCCTGCAAAGTGCCTGCAAAAACAAGATTAAATAAGTTGCACAAAATCAACATCAACAAATTATTGACGCACTAATTATTCACCCTGAGGAATGTAAAGCACTTTGCGTTGCAGAGCGAAAGCTAATTGGGTCTTGCCCTGACCGGAACTGCCACCCAGGTAGGCGAACGGCACTGCTCTGAAGCACTTCTTCACCGCTTCGACAAACTTCGTGATGCCAGCTTCGATCATTGTAATTCCACTGCTGGTTGAACTTTTCAGCCTGTTGCCGGTGTTAATATATTCTTGGAGGACGTCAGATCCTGGCCGAACCGGCCTAATGGCGATGGTCTTAATATTCTTGGAAGACGGCAGATCCTGGTTGAACCGGCCAAATGGCGAAGGTCGTGAAGTTTCTGTTAATAACGTTGACAGCCACACAACACATCAACAAGATGATAATAGACAGGAAAAGACAAAAACAAGGCGAAGAGCGATGAATGAAAACAGATTATGCTTTTCTTACCATGGGTAGACGATTGATGGGCCTAGCTGGTTGAGCGGCGGAGGCTGAAAGAAAATGATTTCGTACATAGTAAGCCATCATATGTGGCAGAAATGTTGGGTGAAAGGTATTTAATAGAGAAATACCGTTAGTGCGCTTGTAAGATTCCATCATCTCGATGAGCTTGTCCAAAGAATAATTCCGGTACTGTTTCCAGCTCTTCCTTTCATCGTCAGGCCACGAACCCTTACCATGGCGAAAAGCATCCCAGTCTTCACCGGACTGGCCAGACTGCACAATGTCCTTGGCAACGGCGTAGTCATTATCTGAGTCCATGTTTGTGAATGTGACCAGCATTCCAGACTCTGGTGGACTTTCTGGACATTTCAATTGTGGGATAAATGATTTTTCTTGCTTACAAATTTGGTTTTTTAACTTTATTGCAACCCTTTCCATGAGCTCGTAGCGAATCTTGTCCGCTGAAGTACTTTTGCACACTTTGCTGCTGTAATCTCTGGATCTCCACTCTGTTCTCTACTTCTCAGCGTCGTGTTGTATTCGTTGATTCTAGTTGTGCTGTTAGTCAATGTGGGGCATGCGTTCAGTTGACTCGTCTCTGCCTGCGGATCAACACTTTACATTCAACTAACATTACCTGTTCGCAACGGGCCTTTCATGATGGATCAAGGAGAATCGTCCATCAAAGTCGATATGAACTTTTATGTGCTGTAAGTTCAGTTGGTATCTTGTTCGCTTCGTATGTCCCAAACTGACATACGCTTCTACAGAAGCCGCACGAATCATTCAGCGCACATCGCAATGGCCATATTTGCTGCCGCCGAGGGATACCACGATTCTCTCGACCCCACCGGCAATAAATGGGCTATGAATGTGAGTTTTTCCTGAAAGGTTTTGTTAATACGTCAACTGGGATTAGTAACCATTTCTTTTGATCTGGTCGCGTACAAAACCAAATATGACGGCACTTCGGTGCATTCAAGTCCATTCGCATTCGCCAACGGCACATACTACAAGCGCACGGCGAGTATTCATCACAAAATTACAAAGTGACGAAGCAAGGCTGGTACAATTTAGTGTTTGTGCTGTGTCCAAAGTCCTTCTACGCCGATCCCAGTGCCAAACCAGTCTTGTTAAACATCATACTATAGAGCCAGACATAAGTCTACAACGTATATATAAATTATTATGCATATCATAACCGTCACATTAGTCACAAAATTAACAACACATATCAGCATGCGACTGCATTATCCGAGTATTATTATTCGAGTACAACATCATATTATACAAAAGCTGCCATTACAATAGCTGGGACAAACGCTCAACAACATAAAGCAATCAAGTATTTAGTAGTTTTTAGCTGCGCTTGCGCGGAGAGCGCGCACGCCTCTTTTGTTCCCTCGACAACGTCACAATGCCTTGCCACACCATTCGCGCGGCGCTTTGAATGTTGCCCGTACGCAGCAGCCCCACCAGCGCCACATTTGCGGCGGCCCAGATGATCCGCAGCACCACAAAGACTGCCGGCGGGTAGCGTAGAAACACCACTGTAGGGACGACGACACCCATGATCAGGAACTTGTGATCTTTCGCCACGGCCCACAGGCCTTGCCAGTCTTCGTTTTTCGCACAATCTACCGCGTAGTTAAACTCGTCTTTGATTTCTTCGGTATACATTCGAAACGCATCTTTGATTACATCCAAGTCTTCTTTTACCGAGTTGAAGACGTCTTCTGCGTGCTGCTGACCCGTGTTGCTGCCATAGCTACCCCCACTGCTACCATATGTGGTTTCGTTCGTACGACCTGTCGTATCGTAGGCTCTTCGCCGGCTTTCGTCGCTGAGCAATTCATATGCTGCAGATATACGCTGGAACTTTTCTTTTGCACTTGGATCATTGGGGTTTAAGTCCGGGTGATACTTCTTTGCTTCTCGGAAATACGCCAGTTTGATTTCCTTCGCAGTGGCAGTTCTAGAGACATTTAAAAGCTCATATGGATCGGTCGGACCTCTACTACTAAATTGAGACCTTTGAGTGCAAATAAAAGGGTTTGCTCTGGTGTTGGGGACTTGAAATTTGTATTGTGAAAGGATAGCTCCAATCGGTCTCAGTCGGTGGTGACCATAATGCCTGACCTCGTTCCCTCCAGTGTGGAACGATGGCACTGGACTCAGCAGGTCCACGAAGCGTGTACCACGATACAAACAAGTCCTGATACTTCTCGATCCCAACATCGTTGCTATACAAAAGAACTGGCTTCCTCTGAAAGTCTGAGGAGTGGAAGTGAGAAAGGTGTGTAAAACTCGCACATAACGATCCTTGTAATCGTATCGAAAAAGTGCACGAAAACTCCCGATGGGTGAATGAAGTTCATGACATGAAAACCAAATCAAACCATGGCGACGGAATCCCCATTTAAAAGGAAGAAGGTGCTCTTCAAAAAGGAAGAACCGTTCTTAAAGGCGGCGCTTCAACAAGGATTGGACCAACTTGATAGTCTATTCGTAGATACGATTCCATCCGAGGATGTGAAATTGCTGCCACCAAAGTATTTGTATCCTGTGGGTTTGCTTCTCATACTGATCCTAATAGCCATATTTATTGCTGTCTTTGTACCGGGGTATACTGCATTGATTAAGACCAAGTTTTTGTCACCAGTTGATTCGGGTCAAAGCACCGGCTACTGTGACGATGTTACCATATCAAACACAGGAAATTATCTGGCCACGCAAGCTGGCAGCTGGCAAGGCTCCAGCACATTTGCCTATTCCAATGCAACATACACGATGAGTTTAGCAAATGTTGAGATGGATCAACCATCATATTCTTCGTTCATGATGGGAGTTTACAACGAATTGGCCAAAATAGGGAAAGCCGCAAAGAACCAAGATCTAGGAGTAAACCTTCTGTATTGGATGTCGTGGACATACGTCGGTTCGGCTTTGCAGCGTTTTACCTTGACAGGTACGGCTATCAATACCGTATCTGGTTTGTGTTCCTTCATCAACGCTTGAGCATTGTTTTCTACCTTTTTTTTAGGCACCCCTTTGGTGGTGTTCAACAAAGAAAACACTGTAGGCACTGTCAGTAACTACAAAGCCGATTGCAACGCCACGTCGATCAGTTCGTTCAACCCCAGCACGGGGATCATGCAAGTAACTTACGATATTGAGGAATATACTAGCAATCCTACGTGTAACGAAAATGGTTCTCCTGCTCAGTTTGGGTATACTTCCATCAGCCGTGCCAGTACGTTTACCATTGATTTCGACATTCGCACGCTCATTACGGTAGCCGCGGTAAACGATATGGTCTCCAGCCCGCACGATTTGCAACTTGTGGACCAGGTGTCTTACGAAGTGGGTGGGGCCAGCTACTACTCTGCTTCCTATGTAGACCCCCGGTACCCCGGCATGGAGCCTATTTTGTGCCTATACAAAGATGCCAACACACCAAACTGTTTACTCACCATTGGTTCGATGTATGGACTACCCGTGTTCAATCAAATTGGCGCCAATTTCTCTCATCCAGAACCGTGCAACTGCGATGTGCAACTGCCCAAGAAAGTCAACCAAGACTACGACAACCCCTGCAACCAATTTGACTTCCTCACCGGCTTTCTATACTGGCCGAAGCTGACGGTGAACAACCAAAACGCTGCGATAGAAATGCTGTTGAAGTATTCCTCCAGCAACATCAGTCACCTCGCCTTTGCTCCTATGTTTACTGCGGGGGTGTACGGCGTCGCGTCCTCGGAACGGGATTCTTTCAACAGCCCCGCACAGCGTGAAGAAATGTACAGCTTTTGCAACTCGACCGAGTATGGACCGTGCTCGATGGTGACGATTAGTTCTTTTGACACCACATTGCAGTCCCGGGCAGTGTCCACAAACTATTTTACCATTCTGTATGGTGCCTGCCGGGATAGTATTTCGTCCACTCAGTATGCATGGTATGTTTTTGCTACCTGTTGTTTATTACTTTACTTTGTACGCATTCAGTTTCAATGTGTCAATATGTTCAATTTTTCTCCATTTTTGATGTTGTATTTACTATTTTCTACACACAGGGATGAGCTGGTATCAGTACCATTTGCGCCCCTCACACAAGAATACAAAACCTGTTCCAACGACCCTGTCACTGCGTTCTTCACCCAAGTCGGTGTGTCTGCAGGCAACGTCACACTATTGAGCCCGGCGGGGGTGCTGCTAGTTTTGTGCCTCTTGGCGGCGTACCAGCGCCTCACCGGGCGGTATATCCCGCGCACCTACAGCTCGGCGGAGAAAACTGGTGCCCTAGAGGCCCTCGCAGTGGCATTGCTGTTGGTACGGGACAAGCGCGTCAAGGCCCTCCAGGAGTCGAAAAGTAGGCATGGTAGTAGTAAGATTGGTAAGAATGACCACGAAGAAGGTGTATTGCAACAAACCGACAAGGATGCATACGATATTGCGTTGCTGTCGGACCTGGTGGAAGAACTCGGAAACATCGCGCCTGCCTCAGAGAGCCAGGAGTACCTCTACCGTGAAGAAGTCGGCGAGGTAGTGCGAGTGGACTGGAAACAACTCTCCGAGAAAATTATTGGTTCCAAGCCCATCAAAAGTAGTTCTAGTCGTGACACCATGGCGGGGACGGAGATGGTGGATGTTGAAAGACTGTAGTATGCACATCAAAATTGCCGATGTAATAGTGTAGGATAATAGAGTAGTTTCTTTATTGATGTAGTTATTACCATGTGTACGTTTATCCGCAGGTGAATATTTACTGTAATACTTACCAACGCAGTAATTATCTTAGTAAGTGCGAAAAATCACACATTTTAGCCTCGGCTGCTGCACTGCTGCTCCAAGTTCAAGATTTCAGCAGAAAGAATGGTGGTGGCTTTGCTGTTGCTATTTGCAGGGTTTGTTTCGTTTATAGCGGCACAGCCATGTATTCCTGCGGCTGGTAAGACTGCCCTGGTTATTGGCCAGGACTACGGCAGCATTCTAAACTATACCAAGGGAGGGTTTGGACATGCGAAGCCTTTCGGATCTATGACATACATCTCATTGCGAACCTTTGCTGGGCTAGAAGAACCCACGGATTATGGTTCAGGTATTCAGTGGGCTGGCGGTTTGTCTGAACATTACCCCGGTTCATCTATTCAGGTGGGTTTATGGCTTGTTGGAGATACAAAGAAGGTCATCACGGGAGTCTATGACCAATCTATTGCGAAACTTGTGAACTACATGGGCAGTACAAATGAACAATACTATCTTCGAATCGGATATGAATTTGACAGCGTTTCAAACAACTATCCGGTCGACCGGTACAAGAAGGCATTCCGATACATTGTGAATAGCTTCCGTGCCGCCAATGTTAGTAACGTTGCCTTCGTGTGGCACGCCTCAGGGTTTCAACCACGCGACGGGTATAACCACATGAGCTGGTTTCCAGGGGTCGAATACGTGGACTGGTGTGGGGTGTCCCTCTTTCAACAGCCATACGATGTGGAGTTAATGCAATACGCCGACGATTTTGCAGATCTGTGCAAGTCCCACAATTTACCTTTGATGCTTGCAGAGTCCACTCCGTTCGGAGGGATCCTCGATGAAGCCGCTGCACGGAAAGATCCAGAGACAACCAACCGAGCAGGTTATGCGGACTCCACCTGGAGCAGATGGTTTGTGCCAGTCTTGAAGTACATTCAGCGACACGATGTACGCATGTGGAGCTACATCAACTGTGACTGGGATGCACAGCCTATGTGGGCGAAGCTGCATGCACCAGGTGTGTACTGGGGTGACAGCCGAGTGCAGGGTAAGTATACTATTTTTCATTTGTACACTCAATCATCTTATCTTTAAACACTTTGTCGTATACTATGTAAACATACAGTCCACAACGATGTACTGCAACGCTGGAAGGTCGACGTGCTTTCGAGCAGCCGTTTCATTCGATCGTACGAGTCGGCGCTCAAGCTGGGCCTGTGTGAGAATATTCCGCACAAAAGAGCGGCTTACTACAGTGAAAACTTTGTGTTGCAAATGGTAGCATCGGCGGTAGTGATAGCTGTTATAGTGTACTTAGGCTATCGTTGCCGAGCATGTGGTAATGTGGATCACAGCGATGACATTGTTTACCACCACTAGGCACAAAGCAGTGTAGCGTATCTATTTGTTGTATCTGCAACCACTTTGAAAACTTATTAAAATACCGTTTTTTACAATCATATTAACATCATCCACATTACTTTATGCATACAAAACCAATCTAATGGACAAATGTCCAGCACAACATATTCAAACGCGTTCAATAGTATCTGCGGCGCTGGCCGAACATCCCTCCTCCAGGCATACCATACCCACCTCCCATGCCTCGTCCAAACCCACCCATGCCAGCCGTGTTGCGGGTGAACATCTGCAGCAGCCACATAAACGTGGTCCAGCTCATGCCAAAGAAAGGCCGGGCGTACTGCTCGCCCAGTAGGTCCGGTAGCATCGGAGGAACCTTGTAAGCTGCGAGCATAATCAGCCCCCAGGGGGTCCAAGACATCCCCCCCCCGTACCCGCCGTATCCGCCGTACCCACCACCATAGCCGCCGTAATTGTAAGCACTGCTGTACCCGTATCCACTGTCGTAGCCGGAACTGAACGGGCGGAAAAAGATAACGTACAAAAACAACGCCACACAGCCGACTTGGATGTACAACTGGGTATTGGGAGAAAGATCCTGCCACCAGGAGAGACAACGGTAATAAAAGGATGTGATGGAGTTGAGAATTGTGCTGCTCATCGCTCTCCAGTCGAATGAGCTGCTGGGTTCGGCAGTTGAGGTGCCGGTATTGCCGCTGTGGTTATTTGCACTTCTCGGGGAGGCGTTTTGACTCGATTGGTTTCGACTTAACCTTGATATGGCGTTAGTTGCTTCGGTGTTAGATCTGTCAAGTTGCAACACCCTTTCATAACATTCAATAGCTTCTTGATTTCGATTCAACGCTGCTAAACAAGCACCTTTTCTACTGTGGCCCTTCGCCCAGGTTGGTTTCAAAGCAACGCATATACTCGCGTCATCAAGGGCTTTATCGAGCATATTTAGATGCATGTAGCATGCGCTGCGGTTGGAGTACGTGAGATGAATGTCATACGCTGCAGGATTGGTACATTTTTCAATGGCCGACGTGTATTTTATAATCGCGTCGGCGTACTTCCCCTGTTTATACAAATCGTCTCCCTCCTGTTTCACACCTACTATTGTCATAGTCCTTGTTATACAATGATCACAATATTTCGTATCACTTCTGTTTGACGATTAACGCGCGTCTCCAGGAGACGCAGCAGGGCAGGATTTGACTCACTTCTTTCTGGAAGTTTCAGGATTTTCACCTAAAATCCAAATATTTGTCCGAGGAATTATGTTTTAGTCCAGGTTGTATATCCTTGCCGTTTCTGGGCTTTTATCTCATCTGGACGCGGGATACAGGGAAACGTGCAGTGCAGCAAGGGCTTGGTGGTTGCGAAGTCACTTTCGAAGTCTGCTGCAAAATTATTGCGCGACTCGTGACCAAGTTGAGTCATAGACTTCAAGACCATCAATTCGTGTTCTCTGTGCCACGTCTTCTTGTCTGTAGCCGCAAATTGAGCATCCTCACACAATCAAAACTTGGAATAACCATGGACGCAGAAGGGACCAGTTCAGCAGAATTGTTTGTGGCAGAGACACCACCAGGCGCGGTACCTGTATCGCGCAATCAACAAAAGCGATTAATCAAGGAAGAGCATCGACGTTTGAGCAAGTTGAGAAAGAAAGAGGAAAGTAAGAAGAGAAAGAGAGAAGAGAAGTCTGTTGCCGAGCCACAAGATGATGATGATGATGTAGTTGACAACCACACACCAGCATTATCCGAAGAAGGAAAAGTGGTGTACCCTCCTCACGACGCAGCGGCGAAGAAGGAACGCAAGCAGAAAGAAGCAGAAGAATTCGCCGCTAAGTGCGCTTCCAACTTCAGTGTCATCCTCGATTGTGCCTGGGAAGACAAACACAACGAGAGCACAATGAAGAGCCTTACTCAGCAGATCATGTTTTGCTATGGCATCAACCGCAAGCACGAATGCCCAGCAGCTATGTACATGACCGGCGTAGGGCCTCAAGTCACAACGAATCTGAACAAAAGCAACTTTTCCAATTGGCAAGGCGTGACCATCACCAGCGAGGAATACATAGCTCACCCGCATTTCTCTCTCGAACCCCAACCTGCTCAAAACAGTGACGGCTCCACCAATAACATTAAGCAACTCGTCTATCTTACTTCGGATGCAGAAGAGACTCTTGAAACGTTAGACCCCCGCTGTGCCTACATCATTGGCGGAATAGTGGACAGAAATAGACACAAATTCGCCACATTTAACAAAGCAAATGCCCAAAATGTGCGTGTGGCAAAGCTACCTATCAAGGAAAACTTTGCGCTCGCCGCGACGCATATCCTTACGGTGAACCATGTTTACAACATTCTGTTGAACTATGCCAAATATCAGGATTGGGTGCAAGCGATCAAGGAGGTCATGCCTTCACGGAAAGGTCCTGTAGAGAAGGGAGGCGCGGAGAAGGAAGGAGAGGAAGATGCTGGCGCAGATAATGTAGATGTTGCTGCTGACGCTGACTATAAGGAGTAACGCGTTTCATAAATAAAAAATTCTTCGTTGTACGATGCATATAACTTGAATTAGAAATAATCAACAGTTTTACAATATAAATACAGACGCCTATTACACACATAGCTCTAATTGGGCACTCTCACACGTATGGTGCGATTCTATCAACCATGTTACCATATTATGCCGGCACGATGCTTCTCAAGTAGTCCACACACTCTCTTTGGTGATTCAAAACTGCCGCGCGCATTACTATTTCATCCACTTTACAGCCATTCTCCACCGCATACATCAGACATGCCAGGTGTCCGCCCGCGGCAGCCGCTGTGCACGCCGCACTGGTCCAGGCACAGCCCTGCGCATGGGCAAACTGCAAGCATTCCAGGCGGCCCATTTCACACGCCGCAATGGTCGTTTCTACGTTCCACTCGACCTTCCTCGAGTGCAAATATCGCAAACACTCGAGGTGCCCACCGCGCGCGGCGTACGCGCTGACTAGTAACGACACCGGCGCACCTTTTTCGCATGCGTATAGCAAACAAGCTAAGTGTCCCTCCGAGGCGGCCCCGAGACACACTTGCTCGCTCCAGGGACAGTTCTGTTCATGTGCGTACTGCAAGCAGCGCAGGTGGCCGTTTTGAGCAGCATGTGTGCATGTACTTTCGTCCCAGGGGCATCCATTTTCGTGTAAATATTGCAAACATTCCACACGACCACTACGCGCAGCGTTGGTACAAGTATTGGCAGACCAATCGCAACCAAATTCACGCGCAAACCGAAGACAATCCACATTCCCACTAAGCGCAGCCGCCGAACAGACACATACATCTGTCAAACTTCTTTCGGTATTCATGAGTGTGAAGCGTAAGCATTGAAGGCTACCTGCCCTTGCAGCAACCACGTTTGCATCTTTGGGTAAAATAAATTTGCGCCTGAACAAATAGTCCACTAAATCTATCGATTTAGCTTCCAATGCACACCGCATTCTGCACTGGGGCTCTTGGCTTAAGAGATAATGAACAACTGTGATGACAGGGAACTGAACTTCAAACTCCAACAAGAGACCATGCCATTCGACTTCGTCTCCAACAAACGAGAAAGATAGATCAAATACTTCGTCTGGAATGGCATCTACACCCCAGAATCTTAAACTTGATAACAGATGTGTCAGTTCTGGCAAGGTGCTGGCAGAACATATTGGTTTTGTTGTCTGACTTGGGATGGTGATAAGATCGTCGTCTTCGTCCCCCAGCGACCTATAAAACTCCCCAGCGCGTAAATACTCCGGTACTTCCGACTTTCTAATAGTTTGAAGCATAAGTCTCTTGCTTCTGCAGTAGAAGGTAAATAGAGTTTGGTAAACCTGATAATGGGCGGCTAATAAATACATAGATCGATTGTCAGTGTGCAGGACACTTGTTAACCCTTCGCAGCAGCACACCGTTTCATGTGGATGTGTTCCAAATGTTCAACTCTTGCTGACTTCATACAATCTGTCTTGTAAAATCGCAGTTTTGGCCACCAGATTTGTTGTATACAATGTACATTGGTCCGTGGCAGGAGTACAATTTGTCCAGGTCTCGAGCTTCCCATGTTGACGAGAGGCTCCGTCCTGGAATCGAACAAGCGCTCCTCAGCACACTGGACCCGGAGACTGCGCAAAAAGCGATGGAAGCCATGATACCGTATTTTAATAAGCCTAGCGCGCCAGCACTAGCTCGTTCTGGTGGTTATCAGCATCAGTCAGCCCGGGCGACCAAAAAGCGGACAATTCACACGCTTCCTCACATTCCTTCAGCACTAAGTCCAAGCCCGACGATAATTTCAGCGAGGGAAAGAAATTTACACGCGTCTTCCCCTTTATCTGTACGATCATCCCAAAGTGAACCCATTCGGTATTCTAATGGACTTAATCGAACTGTGGAGGGCACCCAAAAAAGACCAAAAACGCCAGAATTTACTGATTCCATATACTCACACTATGAAACAACGTTGCCTTCGATCAAACAAATTCCACCGCATACTCAGCCAGCATACAATTCACCCGCAATGCTGACTCTGCTGCGATTAGAGAGAAACAGCAACAACCAAGCCCGCAACCAAATCGCAAAACTTACCGGCTGGAAGGGCAAAGAATCCGAAGGAATTAACTCTGACAAAAACAGCTCGAGTGAGCCTACCAAACCCAGTAAAGAAAGCATAAACGAAGCCAAAGTGGAGCAAGTGCACAAAATGAAGCAATTGTATATGTCTGGAGGGGTAGATAATGGTGGAGAAGCTAAAAGGCTTCACTTTCCTCCGATCCACGGAGCATCCAGTAACACCACAGCTATCTCGAAACTTACCACCACAAATTTGGCACAGCACAACACGCACAGCAGCACGAACACCGCAACTCTCCATGGTACACAGAAAAACACCGCGACAACATCCGCTGCCCCAATCTATTCCGAATCTGTGCCCGACGACGCGGTGCTGCAGACACCAAGAGTGGGTGATGTGGATCTTGATGATGCAGCGTTCAATTTAGTGTCGAAGTACTTTCAATCTGGAGCCAATGATAGCATCGGTATCGCTGCTAACGCAGGGGCCCACGCATATGCAACGAACGTACCAATAAGTGGACCTGTGGACACAGGGGTAGTCCAAAAAGTGAACTTTGACGGAGACCCAGAAGATTTATCCATAATAGAGGGCGAGGCTCAAGAACCACCACTTACACCTGCGATTCACAAGGACAGTAAGAATAATATCAATTTGACGCCGCATCCGCGCACCCCAGCACAAGGATATGAAGATTTTGGTGGAATAGATGGTTTGCTTGCGTGGAGCAGTCAATTGGAGCTTGATATTATGTAGTTTACGATGTGAAATCTATATGTAATGATATTTTAAATGGGAAACCCCTCTGAACCTATATGACCGGTACGGTAGTTCCTATTGTAAATTTCTCTCGAATAGCCGGTACAAAAAGAGGGTTTTTACATGCATGCCCGTTTCATAAGTAACGTTGTGTTTGTCCTGAACGTCCTGAAAGTACGTACAATTTCGTATTTTCTCAGGCAGCAAGACTGTTTTCGTCCGTGTTAGAAAGCTTCATATTGCAATCGTTAATCCATTTAAATCAATTATCATGGGCGGCTCCACTCCAAGTAGGAAAGGCCGTGGTATCGCGAAAAGCGTAACCATAGCTTCTCCCAGCCACCCATCTACGCCTGCGTCGTTCAGATCATCCAGATCCCTTCGTAGTTAAACTTTGTAGACAGCCGTTTTCGCATGTCCCCTTTACTGACTATTCCATCGTTCGCAATAGAGCGCAAAGTCACATCCATCTTGATAAAAAGTGAC
>LNAP01002510.1_pt1 | contig 18252 bp, 17 predicted proteins | sample 602601 | NCBI WGS metagenome assembly LNAP01 (sample SAMN02440304, study PRJNA202911) | soil metagenome | biome: Subtropical and temperate rainforests or woodlands; isolation source: soil samples (1 kg each in a 20% v/v slurry with milli Q water) were... ...
GCCTTCGTTCTTCGCCAGGACATGCCCGGTTACGCCGAGATCGCCAAAGAACTTGAGCGTGTATTCCCCGGCACCGTGATTGAAACAATCCCGCAAGTAACTGAAGGCCAGGCCTGCACAGCGTTGCTCGGACTGGAGGCTCTGGAACGGGCCATCACGGATGTTCAAGGCCCGATCACCTTTGGCGCCTGCGACAATGGCGCCCTTTATGATGAACAGGCATTCCGGGCCCTGGTCGACAATCCAGAGGTAGATGTCATTGTGTGGGGAGTGAGGGGGCATGCAAATGCCATCCGTCATCCGCAAATGTTTGGCTGGATCGATGCCGAGAACGGTCAGATCCGTAGAATCTCCGTAAAGACCCCACTGGAATCACCAGCGACAGATCCGATCGTACTGGGAACCTTTACATTCCGCCGCGCGGAAGACTTCCGCCAAGTGGTTTCGCGGCTGATTCAGCGGGATGGTCGTATTAATGGCGAGTTCTACATTGACTCGACGATTAATGATGCCATCGAATCGGGACTGCGCTGTGAACTGTTCGAAGTTGACAGCTTCCTGTCATGGGGCACCCCAAACGACCTGCGCACTTTCGAATACTGGCAGTCCTGTTTCCACAAGTGGGCAGGTCACCCTTATCGGTTGCAGAACGATGGTCGAATCCCACCCGACGCCATTGCCGGACTGGAGTCTCGCTATCAAGCAACAGTGCCCGCTTTACCAGGCACAACAGCATGATCAAGCGTGAGCTTGCAGTCTTTCTGGTCGTAGGCTCGCTGACTGTCCTGATCGATTTCCTGACCTATCGCGGCCTGGTCTGGACTGAGTGGATGACTGTCGATCAGGCCAAAGCAGTCGGCTTTCTGACCGGCACCCTGTTTGCGTACTTTGCCAACAAGGTGTGGACTTTCGGCCACCAGGATCACGCGCCTGGCAGCGTATGGCGCTTTGTCCTGCTGTATGCGATCACATTGGGCGCCAACGTTCTGGTTAATGCCGGGTGCCTGGCGTTACTCAGCACACTGTCCATTGCAGTCCCGGTTGCATTTTTGATTGCCACGGGTGTATCGGCCGTTCTCAACTTCCTTGGAATGAAGTTGTTCGTGTTCAAGACTAGCAACCTTACGGAGAAGTCATGAAGTTTTCGCTAATCATCCCCTGCTACAACGAGTCGGCCAATTTGCCACTGCTGCTGGAACGCTGCAAAGGCCTGGTCGAACAACCTGGCGTAGAGGTGATTCTGGTCGACAATGGCTCCACCGACGACAGCCCGCAGGTTTTGGAGCGCCTGTTGCCGTCCTACCCCGGATGTAGAAGCGTTCGGGTCGACGTCAATCAAGGATATGGTTACGGCATTCTTTCTGGCCTGCGTGCAGCTGAAGGCGAGATTCTCGGCTGGACCCATGCAGACCTGCAAACCGACCCGATGGATGCGTTGCGTGGCCTTGCGTACTTTGACCAGCACGGGCCGGACATTTTCGTAAAAGGGCGCCGCTTCGGCCGACCATTGGCAGATGTCGTGTTCACCTTCGGTATGAGCGTTTTCGAAACGATTCTGCTCGGCAAACCGATGTGGGATATAAACGCTCAGCCCACCATGTTTTCCAAAGCTTTTTTCCAGCGCTGGCAGGCAGCCCCGTCGGATTTTGCACTCGACCTGTATGCGTATTACCAAGCCCACATCCAGGGTTTGAAGGTTTATCGATTTGCTGTGCGTTTTGGTGAGCGCGCCCACGGCGTTTCACACTGGAACGTGAACTGGGCAGCCAAAAGAAAATTCATCCGCAGAACTGTAGATTTCAGTTTGCAACTTAAGAAGAGTCTAAGGACATGAAACTCATCTCGCATCGGCGCAACACCCGTCAGGAACTCAATGCCACCGAAGGAAAATATGGCATCGAAGTCGATATCCGCAGCTACGGTAACGATCTGATTATCCACCACGATCCCTGCGTACCGGGTGAGTCGTTTGACGAGTGGATTGCCGACTATCGGCACAGCACATTGATTCTGAACGTCAAGGAAGAAGGGCTGGAAGCACGCCTGATCGCGTTGATGAAAGAAAAGGGAATCGAAGATTATTTCTTCCTCGATCAGTCATTTCCATTCCTGATCAAGTGGTCCAAAGCCGGCGAACACCGTTGTGCCGTCCGTGTGTCCGAGTTCGAATCGATTGAAACGGCACTGACGCTGGCAGGCAAGGTTGATTGGGTGTGGGTCGACTGCTTCACTCAATTCCCACTCAGCCATGATGATGCCAAGCAACTACAAGATGCGGGTTTCAAACTGTGCCTGGTTTCCCCCGAACTCCAGGGCCGTAACGCCGAAACCGAGATTCCAATGCTGGCAAAACTGTTGGCTGACCGGAACATCGTTGCCGACGCGGTTTGCACCAAACGGCCGGACCTCTGGGAAAAGTTGGCAGCGGACGCATGAATATTAAGTTTTTCTGCCATCCGACATTTCTGATTGGATTGGTGCTTCGTCTTGTACTTGTACTATGGGTAGCCCCCTCACCAGTGACTGAGTGGTACCTGCCATTCCTGGACGCCAGCACTAATACGCTGACATTAAACCCGTGGGGGACGTGGCTGGATCAAGGTGGCGCAATTACTGCCTTCCCTTATGGCTATGTCACTTGGACGGCTTTCCTGCCTGCGATACTGCTATGCAAGGCGCTCTCGCTCCCTCTGATACTCGGCTACGGCTTGACACTCATGGGCGCAGATTTCCTGCTGCTGGCGGTGCTCAGAAAAATAGTCCCCAATCGTGATCGATTGTTAATTGCGGTGTATTGGCTCTCGCCTATCATTATCGTCGGGAGTTACGTTCTCGGGTTCAACGACCTGATTCCGGTGCTTTTGCTTACGGGGTCGCTTTACTTCCTCAAGCGTGCGCGGTTGATCCTCGCGGGCTTTGTTTTTGTTACTGCGATCTCAGCGAAGTTGAGCATGGTACTGGCACTCCCCTTCTTCCTCATTTACCTGCAACACAACCGCCCTTTGCGTCAGCACTTGCCACGCTTGCTGATCGGCCTGGGCGTAGGCGCCGTCGTGACTGTTCTGCCATTTCTGTTGTCCAGTGCAGGCGTCAGCATGCTCTTCAACAACCCGGAAATAGGGAAAGTCTACAAGCTGGCATTTAGCATCGGAGATACCACCCTCCTGTATCTAGTGCCCCTCGCCTACTTGCTGATGCTCTATGCAGCCTGGCGGATCAAACGTCCGAACTTCGAGCTCTTCCATTCCATGCTCGGTTTGGTGTTCCTGCTCGTTGTCCTGATGACGCCGGCGTCCCCTGGATGGTTTATATGGGCCATTCCATCGTTGGTAGCCTATCAGGCAGCCAGCAACCGAGTTGCGGTCGCCATCACCGGGATCTTCTCGCTGCTCTATGTAGTGAGCGCTCTGCTGATTACCCCGGACGCCAAAATGATCGTCGAGCAGACTTCATGGCTGCCACAAGCGGCCGGTCAATGGTTTTTCGCCGGCAAGTTGTCGTCGTTGGTTCACACAGCCATGGTCGCGACAGGTGTCGTCCTGGCCATCCGAATCTGGCGAGAGTCCGTCAGTCGCAACGATTACTTCCGTCTCAGTCGCAAACCATTTGTCATCGGCGTGGCCGGCGACTCTGGCGCGGGCAAGGATACCTATTCGGATGCGATAAAAGGGCTGTTTGGCGGCCACTCGGTCACCAGCCTTTCCGGAGATGACTACCACTTGTGGGACCGTCAGAAACCCATGTGGCAGGTAATGACTCACCTGAACCCCATGGCCAACGATCTCGAAGGTTTCGCCAACGACCTGGTGGCATTGACCGATTCGAAGAACATCCACTCCAGGCATTACGATCATCAAACCGGCCGCATGAGCCGCCCCTTCATGATTAAGAGTAATGACTTTGTCATTGCCAGCGGTTTGCACGCGCTCTATATGCCGATTCTTCGCGAGTGCTACAACCTGAGTGTTTACCTCGATATCGACGAAAGCCTTAGACGCCATTTCAAGCTCCAGCGCGATGTACATCAGCGCGGCCACACCGAAGAGAAGGTGCTGGCCTCCTTTGAACGCAGAGAACCGGACTCGGCACGCTTTATTCGCCCACAAGCGGCTTATGCGGACCTGGTGCTGTCCTTGCAGCCCATTCATCCGCGTATTCTGGAGGGAGCCGGCAAAAACCACCCTCTGCACTTCAAGATCGTGGCGCGCTCGCGCAACGGGCTAAACGAACTCTCGCTCACCCGAGTACTGGTCGGTGTTTGCGGCCTGCATGTCGACATGTCAACACGTAACGATGCGACGGAAGTCGAGTTGACAATAGAGGGCGAAACGTCGGCCCAGGACATCGAAATGGCGGCGCGAATGATCTGCCCGCGCGTATTCGAATTCCTCGACCTCAAGCCTGAATGGCAAGACGGCGTCATGGGGCTAATGCAACTGATTACCCTCTCCCATATCAACCAAGCACTGACAAAACGGTTCATATAGTGAAGATTTTTGCACCAGAGCGATTCAATCGCCTCCCCGACGCCATACTGTTCGACACCGATAATACGTTGTACCCCTACGACCCGGCACATGCCGCAGCACAGCAAGCCGTCAGGGATAAGGTCGTCAATACCTTTTCCATCAAACCGGAAGTGTTTGACGCGGCCTTCAAGGAAGCGCGTCAGCAGGTAAAGACTCGCCTGAAACACACCGCGTCATCCCATAGCCGCCTCCTGTACTTGCAGCGTATGCTCGAAATCATGGGCCTTGGTTCTCAGGTGCTACTGGCCCTCGATTTCGAACAGACCTACTGGCGCACCTTCCTCAGCAATGCCGTGCTGTTCGATGAAGTAAAAGACCTGTTGGACGACTTGAGGCTGCTAGGCATTCCTACTGCCATCGTTACCGATCTGACAGCCCAGATCCAATTTCGCAAGGTGGTCTACTTCGGGCTCGACCATTACTTCGATTACATTGTGACCAGTGAAGAAGCCGGCTTCGACAAGCCCCACGCGGCCCCCTTCGAAATCGCTTTGGAAAAAATGCGCCCTAAAGGCGATTGCATCTGGATGATTGGCGACAATCCAATCAATGACATTCGCGGTGGCCGCGAACAGATAAACGCGGTGACGTTGCAAAAGATCCATACCGGCACACCGCTGGGTACGGACGAAAACGCCCCAGACGCCGCGTTTACAGAGTTCCGCGATTTGCGCCACCTGATTTCCAGACTTGGAGTAAAAAATGAGGTTGCATGACTCAGTTCGTCAGTTCTGCACTGAAATTGGTAAAGACCCGCTGATCGTGCAAGGTGCTGGCGGGAATGTGTCCTGGAAAGAGAACGATGTTCTGTGGATCAAGGCTTCGGGAACCTGGCTGGCTGACGCAGGCGACAAAGATATCTTTGTACCCGTTAAACTCGGCCACCTTACCATTGCGCTCAAAAACGGGGACTATGCCGTCGTACCGCAAACGGTCACGAGCACGCCACTAAAACCCTCGATCGAGACACTGCTGCATGCCCTGATGCCCCATCGCATCGTGGTCCACGTGCACGCGATCGAAGTACTCGCACATCTGGTTCGCAAAGACTTCGATCACAGCAACTACCCCGCTTTGGACAAGGCACTTAACGCGCGCACCGTTAAATACTGCAAACCCGGAGCCGAACTCGCAGAAGCCGTTGCGAACCAACTGGATGGCACCTCGACCACGCGCGTGGTCTTCCTGAAAAACCACGGTGTCATCATTGGCGGTGACAGCATTGAAGAAATCAGTAAAACCCTTCAATACCTGACTCACTTCTTTGCAACGCCTTCGGTACCTGCCCAAATCAGCACGCCTGATGCTTCGTTACGTTTGGCCAATGGTGTTGAGTTCAACCCCGTTGGTATAACCAAGCTCCATGAAGTTGCAGTGACGCCATCGCTGGTAGACCGCCTGAATGACAACTGGGCGCTTTATCCCGATCACGTTGTTTTTCTTGGCCCACAGCCACGGCTGTTCAGATCGCTTGAAGAAGCGAAATTTTCCTTGGAACAAGAATCAGAATTGCCCGACCTCATCTTTGTTCGTGGCCTAGGGACTTTCGTCAGAGAAACTATGAACAAAGCAAAAATAGCGCAGCTGATGTGCTATTACGACGTCATGACGAAATTGAACGGCGGCGCACAATTATCGACATTGACCGATACGCAAATCTCTGAGCTGGTCGACTGGGATGCCGAGAAGTACAGAAGAGGTTTAAATGACGCAAAGTAAACGCCTGACGGGCCAACTTTATCTATCCATTATTGCATGCGTATTACTGACAGCCATGGTGAGCATCTACACCATGGCAACTTACGTAAAAGGCCCCCTCAATGGTAACTTCGATCACTTCCTGATGCAGGCAGATCGTTGGGGCGTGCCCGAGGCTATCAAAGATCGCGGCGTTACACCTCTCTATCTGGACGAGTGGAACTCGGGCTGGGACGGTCAGTTCTACTACTACATAGCCAATGATATATTCGCGCAAAAAGATACTGCGAGCCATATTGATGCCGATGCCTATCGTTATCAGCGAGTCGGCATCCCGATATTATCAAAACTGCTGTCCTTGGTACTTTTTCAGGACTGGGTTAGTCCTTTTATCTACTATCTGACTCACTTTCTGCTTATCCTGCTTGGGACCGCAGTAGCCGTGCGTTTTTTCATAAAGGAAGGCGTACCGGCATATTGGATCTTGCCTTGGTCGGTAGGCATGGGAACCCAAATCACCCTGTTGAACGGGCTTCCGGATGGTGCTGCCGATGCCTTGCTCATCATCGCAATGGTGTCGGCTTACCAGAAAAAATACTTGGTTTATGCGATCGCCGTTTCCTTTGCTTGCTTGTCGAGAGAGGCCTATATAGCCTTTCCCGCTATCTTTCTCGGTGCGCAAATTCTAGAACGCCAAATCAAGAAAAAATCGATCAGACCTTATACAGATCTATTTTTCCTGCTCTGCCCACTCATCATCTTCGTTGCCTGGCATTCTTTCATCAGGCTGCATTTCACGCAGACACCTGCGGAGCAAAGCGCCTCTGTTCTCGGGTTACCACTGAAAAGCCTCCTGGTTCATTTAGTTCCCGGTCTCCAGGGGAACTACCCGAACACACCAACGGGATGGGACTCCTACATAGCAGGGATCGGTGTCGCACTATTCGCCATACTGCTGGGCTGGACGATGCTAGTCATTGCTAAAACGAAACCCGTGAAATCCGTCCTTGAGGGTCATATCGTAAGAAATACTGCGGGGGCATTTACCCTTACGCTTTGCTTACTGTATCTCTGCTTTGGCGATACCGTAATATGGAACTTCACAGGGTATATGAAAGCTGGTGGACTGTTCCTGTTCTGCATTCCGTTCATTGCAGCAATTACCAAACTACCCCTTCGAAAGTCTGCTTTTGCACTCTCGATGGTTATTACTGTGTTTTTTTGCTGGCAAGGCTGGCTGCTGCGGGTCGAACAACCACCCATCAAGTACAAGTTCGATATCAACTGCAAACATCTAAAAATCGATACCAGCGGTTCCTGCCTTGAAAAATTCGAATGGAAAGGCGACGAGTTGGCGGGACTGGTAGGTCTACCGCAAGATGGCAAGCGTGTAGCCGAACAGGGTAAAACAGCTTCGGGCTTCATTTCTTATGGCCCCTATATGGAACTGCCTCAAGGGAAGTATCGAGTCGAGTTATTAATCTCTGGAGAAGGCAACGACCTCGGCTATACGGACATTCAAGGCACTGGTCCAGGCAACGCTGTAGTAACGCTCGCCAAGAAAGCGCTTACACCCGGCAAAGAAGTTAAAATAGAGACCCTCCTCGATATACAGGAGCGATTCATCAGAAATCTTGAGGTTCGCACCTGGTATCAATCAGGAAATCTTTCAATCCAGAATTTGACGATAGAACGACTGGCTAATTAATAGTTGCGCCTTCGGTGAAAAAACGACGAAAAAACATCAGTACTCAGCCTAAAACCCAAGGGTGCCTAACATAGGCACCCTTCTTTATTTGGTTCCAAAGCTATAACACCTGACAAAAGCCGTGGTCTACCAAGACACAAACAAACCAGTCGTTATTTTTGATTGAATATCACCCCAATAGACCTAGACTCAATATATTCACCTATTCTGTAGCCAAGATTTCTGCTTGGCAACTCAAGATACCTGTAAGAAACAAATGAAGCCAACGCAATGGTTGAAAAAAGGAAACCATTAGCTAATAGCATAGCCCCGAACCCACTATGTCCTTTATACAGATGAGACACCAACCAAATCAAAGGGACATGCACAAGATAAATTGAAAAGGACACTTTACCCACGACTGAAAGCATCGCACTTACTTGGCGCCCCATAAGGTATTGTTTATCGGGGAGCGAAAAAACAAATAGCAGCGCACAGCTTGCAACAATTGCGACGTAAGCCTTACCAAAAAAATGAGCGGTCATGTACATAGAGGACAATAGCAATACAGGCAGCACCCACCTCACCCATTTCCTTCGTCCCAACCTTTCCGCCAGCATCAGCAACTGCGCACGCTTTAAATAGATAAGAACACCCACCAGCATTGGCTCTATGCGAAAGATACCCCACATAGACCAGTCCATAAATGCGAGAGTAAACAGGACAACCAGAAGACCGACAATAACAACAAACATCGCCTTCAATCGAAAACATAAAAAGAAAATCGGAAGCATCACATAAAACCATTCTTCCAACGAAAGCGACCAGTAATAGCCAAACAGACCGCAGCCATCACCCTTAGCACATTCAAAGTAAAGAAATAGATGAGCCCACTGAAAAATAGCCGCAACAGCATGATTTATATTTTTTACCGGATCTCCAAAACTATCTGTCAGAAAAGACAATGCTGTCCATATAACAACCCATGTCGCTGCCGGAACAATTGTACGAAACCATCGACGAGCAAAGTAAACGCCAATTACTTTCCTAAAACTCCCAAAATTCGACTCCAAAACTCTCATCAATGAAGCGCTGACAAGATAACCACTTACCAAAAAGAAAAGATCGACTCCAAAAGAACCATTAAAATCGGCCAGAATGGCGGAAATTACTGATGGAATATACCCCACGGCTGCCATGTGGTAAGAGACCACTAGAATAATTGCTATTCCGCGCAATGCATCTATGTCTACATTGTGACGTTCAACACGCATTTTTCAACCTTGTTAATGTATGAAACACACAAAAAGCCCAAGATCCTCTTTAAGAGAAATCCACCCAATAGAACAGCATATTACCCAATTCAAACATAAATCTTCGACACTTCTATAACAATGGTAAATCCGTATCCTGCTCACCTAAATATTACGACCTACTGGTCGCGGAATACTATCATTAGCCCGCCCAGCCTTGGACATTTTGTTGCCGTCCAGTCTCGATCTGGCTGTAACATTGAGCGTTGGCCGTAGTTCCTTTGAGCCTGTCGCTGAACAGCCAGCCTTTGCGACCAATGACGAAGGGCTGATAACCCGCTCGGCTTCGCAACGTTCCAGCAACCGATTGCTCATTAGGTGTCACCGCACTGGCTCACCTAGCGCCCCTAGGTTTGACGCGGAACGTTGGTACCGCGTGGTGACCGAGTGCTTTTTCCACTCAACGGCGCGGGCTTGTCAGCGATGACCGGTACAGTTTCGCAGCCACGGCAGGCCAACCTTGCGGATGGTCTGGTTGCGACAGCCGCAAGCACAGGTCAGTTCGTGGTAGGGCAGATCCTGGATGTCTTCGATTAGAGGCCTGGGGTTCGGGACATGCGATGGAAATTCTTGTATTATCCATGCTGCCTTATGGAAGACCACTTATAGGGATTTCGCGTGCTCCCAGCCTATTGTTTTTCTCTTGCTTTAGCTCTAACTTATAAAATTTGGCTTCCTGCAAAGTTAGAAGTTACGGGGGCGAGCCGGGCCAATTTTTTTCTGTATACCTGCGCTCTCGCTGTTATTGCAATGTGGAGCGTGCGTTTACTCCCCTTATTGACAAGCACATCTTATACCCCTGATGAAGCGTGGTTTGTTTATGATCTTGTTGTGAGAAATGACGAACAGGGGTCTGATGGTTATTTCTGGTGGTTTGGTAGGTACTTCGCGCAAGCCAATTTGTTCGGATACGGGGGGCTTTGGTGGGGTCTATATTCACTTATCGTAGACTTCACTTCTATGCTGTTACCGCCAACCGCCAAACTCGCTACAGATTTTCCCGCGGTTGGAAATTTCACGACAAATTTTTTGAATGTAGCAAATAATGGGAATGAGTATCTACAACTGGCAATGAAGATTATGAGAGTTCTATCATTTTCAGTCGCTAATATATTTTTCCTCAGAGTGTCCCGCAGGATCCTGAAAGAGCCGATGGCCGCGCTCGGCGTAGTGCTGATGTTGACTATGCCAATGATGTATTGGTCTGGAAAGCTTGCCTCTCCTGAATATTTCGGTGCGTTTCTTTTGCTGATATCAGCATTTGAGTATTTCGAAAGTAAAAATCAAAACTGGTTTTTCCTTTCAGGCATCGCATGCAGCGTTAAGCTTACGTGCGCCCCTGTCGCTGTTGCGCTATTTCTGTGCGCGCTGCCCACTGAATGGCGCCGAGGCGGAGTGAAAAGCTGTTTCACACTGGGGCTTAAATTTGCTGCGGGTCTACTGTTGGCGAATTTTTACTTACTGACGAATCCTAGGGAATTCGTAGATTATTTACTGATGTACTCAAGCCTATTCCCCGCTGCGCCATGGAAACTTAGCTTTATGTATGGTCCACTTCCTTTCTGGGATGGCGGGACCTATGGTAATCTTTCATATTGGTTCGGGTCGTTATTGGCCTTTTCGTTGACAGCAATTGTATCGCTATTTGCCAACCCTAGATTGGGTCTTTGGTTGATTGTGTCAACAGCCGCTATGTTTCTGTTTATGCTTACTCAGCCACTTCATAATTGGTACTGGTTTCCAGTGATACTGGGCTCAGTGATCCCTGTGGCTTTCACAATATCTAAAAGGAGATCTTACCGAGTAATGCTGGCCACTTTATTTTTGGCGGTTGCAAGCATTAATCTTTTCTATTCATTAGACAATATTGCCTCTGAAATAAACTTCAGGAAATCACACATAGCCGAATATAAGTCATTTGATAAGGACGAACAGTGTGTCGAATTGGCGATAACATCCGCCAGGCCGAATGTTGTATATGATTTAGCGATGATCGGCAGGGTTGTTTCCTTGCCAGGAAAAGAGCGATATGAGAACTACCCCACCTCTTTTTCCGTACTGCCGAGCATCGAAGGCCTACACGAAAATACTGGGCGCATGGCGATAATTGGACCTCGGGCCGCCACCGTAACACCAATAGCTACTTTTATTGAAAAGGCAGTAGCTGCAGGTGCAGAGCATGGTCAGTGTGGAAAAACACTTTGGCTGAAATTTTAGTGAAGCCATACTGAATTAATCTCTAGAAGAGGCAAACCCATTATGCACGCCTCGTCATATGGCAAGTTCCAACTAAGCTTGTATCTAGTTAATCTGCCTGCTACAAAACATAGAAAAACGCTGTACGAACCAAAAAAACCATCTAATCGTTTTGGCTTACGTCAACGTAGCCCTATCAGGAGCAATAGGATGTACGGTTATGATCAAATGAAACTTTGAAAACACTTTTATTCAAATGATAATATGTTGAAAATCTCATCAAGAAACACCGGAAACCCAACATGCTCGCCTCACAACAACGATACTTACTACCAACGCTGATCGCGTGCCTTCTTACGAGCACATTACTCTTAGTCTTCACTACAAAGATACATAGCGACATCCTTTTCATGAGATTCTTGCTAGACGATATTTTTTTGATTGGCGGGTCTTGGAGTGACTGGAAAATGTCACCCGCCCCGAGCTATTTTCCAGACATGATCATTTATCTTGCATCATATCTTCTAAGCAAAAATATAGTCTTCGAGATCCTTTTTGTTACATTCATCCAGATTAGCGTTATCGGAGCACTCTGCGTCTGGCTAACCAAACGACTAGCGCCCAACTCATCAAAAGCCGTACAATACATCCCTCTATTAGCCTTACTTTTAACCGTTGTCACATCCGATCACTTTACCGGTTCTGATCTTACTGGCAAAACCAACATTGCCATATACTTCATATCCAACAACATCCAAGTACCAACCTTAATTTCAGGCTTAATCCTATTAGGACTAGCCAATACATACCTAACAAAACAAAAAACCACCACAGCCTTTTTGTTTTTAATAATAGCAGCCATCGCCCAAGCATCATCTGCAGTATTCCTAATCTGCTTTACGCTACCATTTTTTCTAACTCTGACCACTTTAATCATTCACGCAATCATAAATAAAAACAAAGCACTTACCAAAACTTTGACCAAGCTAACAATACTGCTTGGTGCCTCTCAAATACTAGGCTACTACATTACCAATACAACAACCTTTAACTCCCCCCTCCAAGGACGTATTTCCCCCTCGCTTCAAAGAGCAGAAGCCTCTATAGACTATTTAATATCCGGACTTCAGAACCTACTGGACCCAGCAGCTCCATGGGTGGTTATTTCATTCATTTTTTTTGCGATCACCCTCACTTACGCACTGTTTAAAAGCCTTAACCTGGTTTTTACAAACGTTATAACTACAAAACAAAACACCTCCAGCTCGCCTTCAACTACTGAAACAATCCAATTTCTCACTTGTGTCTTTCTTCTAACAACAACTGGCACATCCATTCTGGGCTCAATTATATCTGGAGGATTTGCAGACGTATCCGGATTTAGATATTTCATGACATTCATAGCTCTATCGATACCAGTATCTCTACTATTCATCGATAAAGAAGAACGACTCTCGAAATATAAATATACACCAATCATACTTACCACACTGGCTCTGTTACTGACGACCCCATCAGCCATGCTCGTTATTTTTAAAAACAAAGACACTGCAATCAGCGACACTATTAGATATGGAGCATTCTATGATGACTCCAGGGACATAGCATCCTGCATCAAAAATGCCGAATTATCCGGAGTACGTTTAACTTCAGGAGTTGCAAATTACATCGACTCCAGAGCAACTATGCACTACTTGGATCGCTCTCACTACATACTTTCTTCGGACAACAACTTAGACCCATCATTCTGGATCACAACCCAAGGCCCAGTTGCCACCCCCTCAAAATACGGAGCGACCCATTACAACTTTATCGTCACTCAGGATAATGAGATTGGTTTAATCAGCGGCTTCGACATAAAAAGTCTGACGGACAAAATACCAACAAATTACAAGAAACTTGCCTGCAACAACTCCGGAACTTCACTCTTAATATTTGATGGCGACACTTTAGACAAAACACTACGCATCCGACAGCAAAACGCACTATTCAAAAATTATGGTCGAGGATCCGCACTCTATAACGGATCAGATCTCCCAGGACTCGTTGGAACAGTATCCAGTAATTCCAGAATTGCGGCACCTTCCGAAAAAGCAGGTATTTTATCTTATGGGCCCTACCTAAACTTACCTCACGGGAACTACAAGCTAACGCTTAAAACTACCTCATCGACCACCCCCGCCTCTGTAGTTGGAAAAGTTGAAGTAGGCGACTTTGCCTCAGAGAAGCCAACTATTTTGTATAGCGGCGAGATCCACTCTAGTGATACAGATAAATCAGTACGCTTTACCACCCCTAAAAACGGCATAGAACACCTAGAAGTCCATATCACTTATAGTGGCTTCGGCTCTCTCGAGCTTAGAAGCATAAGCTTTGAGAGACTATAAAACAGTCAATAGATATATCATCATAAAACTGCCGCCCCTAACGGCAGTTTTATAATTAAAGCCCTATAGCGATCTATATACTGACAGGATCGAGAGAAACATTGTATGCGCTCCATAAACCCCACCTACCGTATGGCCGTGGTATGAAGTCAGGTATCCAAGTCGGATTCATGCTCCGCTTGAGTTCTTACCCCAAATAACCGGTCGGCTATCTGCCGACCTCGCTCCAGCCCTTCAGCCGTCAACCAAATCGAATTGTTCTTGTTCACCGGATTGCTGATGAAACCTTGTTCATGCAATGGGCTCATGGGCTCGAAGTCGAACCCTTTCCAAGCATTGCCGTTATCAAAACTTAAGGTTGCCAACAGGGCAAGCACGGCTTCTTCAATCAGTTTATCGTCGTATTCCATGATCGTTGCTCCGCTCGTATTCTTTAAACTCACCGTAAACCCCACCAGCCATCAAGATGGATAGCGCGTTTAACTATGCGATACCGGCGAGCAGTTCCAGGGCAGTAAAGCTTCGTAATCCTCAACCGAAGAAGCCGTCGGCAGGCGCTCAAGTGCGTGACGCAGCCACGCATAGGGCTCTTGGCCGTTGGCTTTAGCCGTCTCGACCAGGCTGTACAGTTGAGCGCTGGCCATCGCACCTTTGGGCGTTTCGCTGAACAGCCAATTCTTGCGCCCGATCATGAATGGCCGGATCGCACGCTCGGCCGCATTGTTGTCGATCGACAAGTAACCGGCTTCGGTGTAGCGCACCAACTTGATCAAGTTGCTGGCCAGGTAGCTGATGGCTTTGCCCAGTGCATTTTGCGCAGTCACTTGTGGCTGGGTTTTCTCCAGCCATGTATGCAACTGGGCCAACACCGGCAGGCTGTTTTGCTGTCGGCTTTCATGGCGATGTTCATCGCCGACTTCTTTTAAATCTCGCTCGATACTGTACTGCTTGTTGATCAGATTCAGGGCGATATCCGCCCGCCCGATCTTGCCTTTGGGCTGCACTTTTTGCGCCTCGAAGAACTTGCGTCGTGCATGCGCCCAACAGCCCATACGCTCGATACCAGGCTGTACACCTAGCGCGTTGTAACCAGCGTAATCATCGGCCATCAGGTAGCCGCGATAGCTTTCGAGCAGGCGCGACGGAACCTCCTGCGCCCGACTGGTCGAGTAGTCAAACAAGATAACGGGCTGATTCGGCGGCCCGCCGGTTTGCACCCACATCCAGGATTGGCTGGTCGGCTCTCGACCCGCGTTTCGTCACAGTGGATGACGCGACTTTCCAGCAGCCGATCGCGCATCAAGTTGAGCAAGGGTTGCAGGTGTTCGCCGCACTGGATCACCGAACGCGCCAAGGTCTGGCGTGGAATATCGACGCCGTGGCGACCGAGGACTTTTTCGAAGCGGTGCAGTGGCAGGCCATCGACGTATTTGGCCGTCAGCAACATCGCCAACACACTGGGGCTGGCCATGCTCTTTTCGATCTGTTGCGCAGGCTTGTCTGCGGTAACCGTAAATTTTACGCACATGTTTGAGCACGCGGAACTGCATCGGCACGATGCTGACCTGCGCCTGCGCCTGCGGTTGCCGTAAACACGGCATTGGCGAGGGAAATCAGCGAGCAGCTCGAGATCGTGCCGATGCTTCATCCGCACCGGGTAGCATTGAATCCGTTCTATCGTTCGTTCGAGGAAAGCAACGTCTGGGGGGTACAACGCCGAGAGATCGTCGCGGCCGTCGACAGTGTGCACATCGCAACAGCGCAATCACACAAGCGGCTACCTGCGAGACACTTGAATCTGGTCAACCAGCAACACGCAAGATTGATCTCGCGCCTGCCGGACGTTGAAGATGGGCATATGGATGGTGGGGCGTAACATGCTTTGCTGTTTAACGAACCTTACGTTGCGTTGATGGTGGTTGGAGCAACTCGCGATAGATGTCAGCGTAGGCAGATGCCATCGAGTCAGATCTGAACACTTCCTCATATCGCTCTGCCGCACGAACTCCCATTGAGGCGGCCAACTCTGGCTGCCCCCACAACGTTGTCATTGCGTCTGCCAGCGAAGTCGGATCTGCCGCGGGCACGACCAATCCGGTTTCATTGGCAATGTTGATGTACGTAGTGCCAGAACCGATCTCACACGAAATCATCGGCTTCCCATACATCGCCCCTTCCAGCAAGGAAATCCCAAACGATTCCGAACGTAAATGAGAAGGAAACACCAACGCATAGCAAAGCGTCAGCAAGGCTGCCTTGTCGATATCAGGTAACTTACCAACGAAATGCACGTTATCGATCCCTGAGGATTGGGCCTTCGCTTTCAGCTCCTCTTCAAGCATCCCTCCCCCCACGATTACAACAGGGAGCCCGGTCTTCTCTGCTGCCTCAAGCAGAAAATGGATACCCTTGTAGTATCGCAGCGCACCTACGAACAAGAAAAACTTCTCACCAACGCGCTCTTTCCACTCTTCCAGTTTTTCGGCTGAAGGTACGGGGTAAGTTTCTCGGTCCAGGCCGTAGGGAACGATGCTGACCTTATCTTTGAAGTCTGTCAGCACCGTACTGCTCTGCGCATAGTTTGGGGAAGACGCGACAATGCGATCGACACTGGACAGGAAGCGGTACATCAACGGCCTGTAGAGCTTGAGTAATGTTTTCTGCTTGACGATATCCGAGTGGTAACTGACTACCGTAGGCTTACGCAGGCGCGTAGCGAAATGGACCAGGTCCATATACGGCCAAGGGAAATGGAAATGGATAATGTCGGCCTCTTTGGCCAGCTCCACGAAATCCTTTATCACCGAGAGCGAGAACCCGGTAGAGGCCAACTGCAAGTCCAACTTCGAGCGGTGGCTGACATGGTGCCCCACTGTTTCGTTTCGAGCAGACCCACGAGGGCTCAGGTATAGCACTTCAGCCTGGATACCATGCTTGGCCGAGCCTTCGGCCAGCTGGAAGATTACCTGCTCGATACCGCCCATTGTTTCCGGGTAATACGTCTTGAAAAAATGCAGAACCTTGATCATCAGCTTTCCATAACCTTCTGGTAAACCTGCAGGGTTTCATCGGCGCAGCGTTGCCAGGAAAAAGCCGAGCAGTGCACCATGCCTTTGGCGATCGCCTGTAGGCGCCATGCCTCATCCTCAAGTCCTTGCTGCAGAAGCTCAGTCAGTTTCACTACATCCATTGCTTCGCACATCAAAGCGGCGTTGCCAGCGACTTCGGGCAACGATGAACTGTTGGAGCACACCACAGGCACACCGGAGCTCATGGCTTCCAATACGGGCAAGCCAAACCCCTCGTACAGGGAAGGGAACGCGAACAAGCGAGCACCGGAGAACAACAAGGGCAGGTCTTCACTGGGCACGAATCCCAGGTAGCGCGCCCAGCCTTCTCGTCGCGCAGTCTCCAGGCGCTGATGAATTTCATCGTTTCGCCAACCGTAGTAACCCGTCAGGATTAATGGCCAACGGGTTCTCAATGTGAGTGGAAGCCGGGAATAGGCATCCAACAAGGTTTCGATGTTTTTACGAGGTTCAATCGTACCGACAAAGAGGCTGTACTCACCGGGCACAAGACCATGCTTGGCCAGAGACTCCTTGAGCGTCTCGTAATCGCGCGGATAAAACTCTTCGGAACTGGCCAAGGGCACCGTGTGGATACGCTCTATCGGCCATGAAAAGTATTCGGCTAATTCCTGACGGGTGTATTCAGAGTCAGTGATCAGTGCATCCGCACGATCAAGCGTCTTCCTCAGTTCCTTTTGCAGGTAGCGAACCAACTGCGGAGCGTGACAATGCGCCCAGGTAAAGGGTGAGAGATCATGAAATGTAGCAACACTCTTCCCTGCGAAGGGAGGAAGATAATAGTTGGGGCTGTGGTAAAGAAAATCCGAGTGATTTTTCAACGCCCTCGCTCGGAGAATCGGCATCAGCAGCCGATACGCTTCGACCGCTAAAAAGTTCTTTTGAACGGCGCGCTTCAGCCCATATCCGCTGCCTGAAGCATCGGATGCGGTAGGTAGACTTGGTAAAAAGCGCCGACCTGCGAAAAACTGGAGATCAGTAATCTCTTGGTTTTTCTGCAGCCTCAAGGCTAATTCGTAGGTATAACGACCTATGCCGGTCAGTGGAAAACGGACCGGCTCTACGGATAACACTAGCTTCATTTATTCGGCCGCCAGCATCCAGCTTAAAGTTTCTTCAAGTGGAGGCGTTTGCCACCCTGCGACCAACGACTTGAGACGGCTATTGTCACCGCACAGCGTCTTGACCTCATTTGCCCGCACAAACGCGGGGTTGACCTCGACTTCGATTTTATGCGCCGTCAACGCCTCACACATGGCGATTACCTCACGCAACGAATGGGTCTTTCCGGAGCTTACATTGACAGTCTGGCCAACGGGCCTGGCTTCCAGCAATCCTCGATATGCCTTGACC
>LNAP01002511.1_pt1 | contig 18249 bp, 16 predicted proteins | sample 602601 | NCBI WGS metagenome assembly LNAP01 (sample SAMN02440304, study PRJNA202911) | soil metagenome | biome: Subtropical and temperate rainforests or woodlands; isolation source: soil samples (1 kg each in a 20% v/v slurry with milli Q water) were... ...
TCATTGAGTCGCGGGTTTCCCGTGATCAGGGCGTCGATCTTGGACTGCAGGCTCTTGATGCGCAGCGCGTCCTGCCTGGCCCGCTCGGCGCGGGGCGCGGCCATGCTGCTCTGGACCGCGCAGATGCTGCTGAATTTCATCTGGTCGCCGGTCTTCTTCACGTGGCATCGAACTGGCGTCGCGCTGGCCGTGATTGTCGCGATGCTGCTGGCGATCATCGGATTCATCGTCGAGCGCTGGCAGGCCGATCGGGTGGCCGCGGCGCTGTTCGTGCCCTACCTTGCCTGGGTGGCATTTGCCACCCTGCTCAACGCCAGCATTTTCTTGCTCAACTGAGCCGCGGCTCGGGTCATCCGGCCGTCGGCGGCGAGGCGATCGGATGAGGCGCGGCCGCGCCTGACGCACAAGCCAGGCAATCGGCGCGGACCGAGGCAAGCGTCCGATGCAGCCAGGTCTTGATCGTGCCGACGGGCACGCCAAAGCGCCGCGACAGGCTCAGCCGGCTTTCACCCTCGAGATAGGCGAGCGAGAGCAGATGCCGGCGATCCCGTGGAAGTCTGTCGAGAACACCAGCCGCGATCGGCTGAACCAGATCGTAGTCGAACGGGTCGGAATCCCGACCCCGGCGTCGGGCACGAACAAGGCCTCGTCCAGATCCGCCGTGGCCACCTGCTTGAGCCGAAGCGCGTCGATCGTGGTGTTGCGCATGATCGTGCACATCCACGTGATGGGCGAGGCGCGCTCAGGATCGAAACTCGCGGCGTGTTTCCAGATCTTCAGATAGGCTTCCTGAAGCAGGTCGTCGAGATCGACGATCGACGGCGACACCGACAGCGCGGTCTTGCGCAACCTGTTTCGCGTCGACGCATGCAACTCCGCAAAGGCCCGCTGGTCGCCGTTTCCGGCGCGCCGGAGCAGGGCGCTCAAACGCTCGATGCTTGCATCCTTTTGAACGGCGCGACCGCAGCTCATGCTTCGTCTCCGGCATCAGTCAGCTAGGAAACGATCGTTGTGCGGCGCTGGATCACCTCCGCGACCGGAGGCCGCGCTTAAAGTCGGACGAAAGGCGAAATCAGCCTGCCAAGCAGTCCATGCAGTTCGAGGTCTCCGGTCATGGCGACCAGGCACAGGCAAGGCTCTTCCGGCCCCACGACCGGCTGATGATCGACCTCGCCGTCGCCGAAGTCGAAATCGCCGGGACCGTAGCGGCCGGCTTCGTGACTGAAGCTGCCCTTCAACACGCAGGTCAGCTCCGTTCCCGAGTGCGAGTGTTGCAGCATGCGTGCGCCCGGCGCGGACCACAGCAGGAACGCGCGCGATTGTTTCGCGCTCGGCAGAATGATCGGCTGAAGCTTGAGGCCCGGTGCCACGCGGCGCTGCTTGCCGAACCGGCAGCGGCGCAGGAGCTCCGGCAAATCCTCGTCCGGAAGCGCGGAGGGGGGCGGGACATCGGCGCGCGGCGCCGGCTGCGGCTCGTCGAGCTTCGCCATGATCGCCGCGAACGCATCGGCCTTCATCGCAACCGGTGCGGTCTCCTCGAGCGCGGCGCCGGCCAGATGTTCCATCGCCCCGGCAAAGCGGCGGCACGCCGGGCACTGCGCGACATGCACGGCGACAACGAGATGATCGGCCTCGTCGAGTCGGCCCGTTGCGAAGTCGGCAAGCAGTTCATCCGGTGGGTGGTGGCTGATGGTCATGTCGGTTCGTCCAGCAGGTCTCGCAGGCGGCTCATGGCCAGTCGGATGCGCGATTTCACGGTTCCCAGGGGAATGCCGAGACTCTCGGCGATCTCGGCATGTGGGCGCTCCTCAATGAACGACATCCGGACCACCCTGGATTGCTCCTCCGACAGGCGAAGCAGCGCTGCCGCGACGCGCGACACATCCTCGCCCCTGGCCATGAGGATCTCCGGCGAGTCCACGATGTCGTCAGCGTTATCGATGAGGCCGGGCTGGTCGGCACGCGCCTGGCGCACCGCGCGCCTCGCCGCGTCGATGCGCAGATTCCGCGCGATGGTGAAGATCCACGCGGCTGCGCCGCCGGACGACGGATCGAATTGAGCCGCCTTGCGCCAGACGGCAAGCAGCGTGCTCTGCGCAATTTCCTCCGCGGTGTCGGCGTCCGTCCCGATCTTCATCAGGAGGCCCTTCACGCGAGGAGCAAAATGCTCGAACAGAAGCCTGAAGGCATCGCGATCGCCATGGGCCGCGACACGTCCGATCAATTCAGCCCATTCCACCGTCGCCTTGGGCCTTTCCAATGGTGTCCGTTGCAACCGGATCCAGCGACGAGCGGGCACGGAGGGCCTGCTCCGTACGGACCTGCTCAGGGCTGGAAGACCGGCGTTCATGAAGCCTCGGTTGGTGTATCCGCTCGGAAACGATGGACGCCGCCGTTTGGATCACCTGCCGGGTGGTCATGTCTTAGGCGTTCGCCCGCCCTGCGACAAGCGGGGTTCCAGTTGCCGTCAGTGATGCAACGGCCGCTCACCCCATCTTCATCCTGCTTCCGGTTTGTTCCCTTTGAAGCCGGGACCGGAGCGCCGTCCTAACCGGCACTTAAGGGCCCCCGTGGCTCGATGACCCGCCTGCGCCTCATGCTCCGGGCCGCCATTCGCACTTTTCTAACCAACAATTGACCCGCCCTGATCCGTTTTCACGCCCATCCCGTATCTCGCGTTCGGGAGAAATCATTCGATGTGGCAAGCCCTGACCTGTCTGCCTGAGCAGCATGACCTCAGCTACGTCACAGCTGCGGCCCTCGTCTGCGTGCTGGGCTCCCTGCTGTCGATGCGGCTGTTGGCGCGAGTTCGTCGCAATACCGGCATGCGGCGGCTGCATCTGCTGTTCCTGTCAGGACTGGTTGCGGGCGGCACCGTCTGGACCACCCATTTTGCGGCCATGCTCGGCTACAATGCGCCGGTCGCGCGCGCCTTTGAGCCGGCGCTGTCGTTTGCTTCGCTGATGATCGCCGTGATCCTGGCCTGGGTGGGGTTCTTCATGACGACCCGCACCCGGCTCGGGCCCGAGATCGAGGGCGGCGGCGCGATCTTCGGTCTCGGCATCGCCGCGATGCACTACACCGGGATGGCGGGGTTCGAGATTCCAGGCGTGCTCGGCTGGAACTACCCGCTCGTTGCACTGTCTGTCGTGTTCGCGGCGGGCTTTGGCGCTGTGGCCGCGAACCGCATTGCGCGGCCGATCACGCGCTTCTGCAAATATGGCGGCACGCTCGCGATGATCCTGGCGATCGTCTCGTTGCATTTCACCGGCATGGCCGCCGTGACGATATATCCGGTCTTCGACATGGCCGTGCCGCCGCAGACCCTGTCCGACACGTTCATGATCACCAGTGTCATCGTCGGCGTCAGCCTGATGATGGCGATGGGAGCCTCGGCCTACGCGATCGACTTGCAGGCCGCCAACGAAGCGACCGAAAGTTACAAGCAACTGGCGATGCACGATCCGCTGACCGGTTTGCCGAACCGCAACGGCTTGGCGCAGCGGCTGCACGATCTGCTGGCTGGACGCGGCGACGACACCGCGCGCGTCGTCGTACTGGCGATCGATCTCGATCGCTTCAAGGACATCAACGACGTCCACGGCCATATCGGCGGTGACTATCTGCTGCAGCAGGTGGCACGGCGCATCTCCGGCGAATTGCAGGAGGGCGAATTCCTGGCCCGGATCGGCGGTGACGAATTCGTCGCCGTCAAGAGCGAGATCTTCGCGCGGGGCGAGGCGGTGAAGTTCGCCGAGCGGCTGCGCAAGGTCGTGCTCGAGCCGGTCGAGTGGCAGCATCAGACGCTGGCAGTCGGTTGCAGCATCGGCGTTGCCCTGTTTCCCGAGCACGGGCAGACCGGCGAGTGTCTCACCCAGCGCGCCGACCTTGCGATGTATCGTGCAAAGAGCCTCGGCCGCGGCAAGATCTGCACCTATGAGCCGTCGATGGACGAGGCCAGCCGCGCCCGCGCCGAGCTTGCGATCGATCTCAAGCGCGCACTGATCGGCAACGAGCTGGAGCTCTACTATCAGGTTCAGAACGATACGCAGACCGGAGGGATCGTCGGTTTCGAAGCCTTGATCCGCTGGAACCACCCGCAGAAGGGACGCATCCCGCCGGATGCCTTCATTCCGATCGCGGAAGAGACCGGCCTGATCATCGAGATCGGCGACTGGGTAATGCGGACGGCCTGCCAGACCGCCGCCCGGTGGCGCCTGCCGTTCAAGGTCGCGGTGAACGTTGCGCCGATGCAGCTCAACCACGACCTGCCGCGGCGGGTGACGGAAATTCTGAAGGAGACCGGGCTGCAGCCGGCGCGTCTGGAGATCGAACTGACCGAGAGCGGCATCATCGCCGACCGTCAGCATGCGCTCCAGGTCGTGCTCGCCCTGAAGAACATCGGCGTGACCGTCGCGATGGACGATTTCGGCACCGGCTATTCCTCGCTGTCGACGCTCCAGGCCTTTCCGTTCGACAAGATCAAGGTCGACAAGAGCTTCGTCCAGGCGGTCGAGACCAGCGTGCATGCGGCGGCGATCGTCAAGGCGACGCTGCTGCTCGGGCGCAGTCTCAACATCCCCGTGCTGGCCGAGGGCGTCGAGACCACGCGTCATCTCGATTTCCTGCGCGCGGAGGGCTGCGACAGCGTGCAGGGCTATCTGTTCGGCAAGCCGATGCCGGTCGATGTCATCAACCGGATGATCGACGAGCAGAAGGTCGCGGAGCCTGCTGAAGCGCAGCATGCGCACGCCATGCGCAGGCCGGTCGCTGCGGCCTGAACGCACACCGGACGCTTGAGTGCCATACTCTTGAAGGCTTAAGCTGCGACCTCGCATCCCTGCCGGAAAAGGTCGCATGCAACACAAATCCGTCACCACCGAAATCCTTGACATAGCCTATCTCGACTACGGCCCGCCCGATGGCTGGCCCTGCATCATGGGCCACGGCTTTCCCTATGACGTGAACGCCTATGCCGAGGCCGCGCCGATCCTGGCGCAAGCGGGCGCGCGGGGGCTGGTGCCCTGGTTGCGCGGCTACGGGCCGACGCGGTTTCGTTCAACTTCCACTTTGCGCTCCGGTGAGCAGGCGGCGCTGGGCGCCGATCTGCTCGCTTTCATGGACGCGCTTGGCATCGAACGCGCAGTCGTCAGCGGTTATGACTGGGGTGGGCGCGCGGCCTGCGTCGTCTCGGTGCTGTATCCCGAGCGCGTGATCGGACTCGTCACCGGCAATTCCTACAACATCCAGAACATCGCCCGTGCAATGGAGCCGGCTTCGCCGCCGGAGGAAGCGGCGCTCTGGTATCAATATCTCTTTCACAACGAGCGCGGCCGCCGCGCGCTCGAGCGCAACCGCCGCGGCTTCGCGCGCCAGCTCTGGGCGATGTGGTCGCCGACCTGGGCATTTGACGACGCGACCTTCGAAAGGAGCGCGGCGTCGTTCGACAATCCCGATTTCGTCGACGTCGTGATCCATTCCTACCGCCACCGCTACGCGCTGGTCGCGGGGGATCCCGCCTATGCTGCGATCGAGGCAGAACTCGCCGTCCAGCCGCCGGTGCGCGTGCCGGCCATTGCGATCGACGGCGACAGCGACGGCGTCAATCCCGGCACCGCCCATCATGCGAAGAAGTTCGAGGGATTTTTCGAGCGGCGCGTGTTCACTGGCGCCGGCCACAACCTGCCGCAGGAACGGCCCGCCGAATGGGCGCAGGCCGTGCTGGATGTGCGCGAGGCGGCTGCCGGGTCCTGATTTTCGCAATCGCAGGAACTTTTCGCTGGTCCAGCCGTCCAAATCCAGAGCTGCCCGTTAAGCTGCGAAGGAGATGGCCATGAACGAGAAGAAGCCCAGCGGGCCCGATCTGACCAAGGGTGTTTCACACACTGATTTCAGGGACAGCAAGCTGCTCGGCCATGTCGGCGACGAGGATGTTCTGCTGGTGCAGGCGGGCAGCGAGATCTTCGCGATCGAGCCCGAGTGCAGCCATTGGCACGGTCCCCTCGCCGACGGGCTGGTGGTTGGCGACACGATCCGCTGCCCCTGGCATCACGCCTGCTTTTCCCTGCGGACCGGCGCGGCCACGCGTGCGCCGGCACTGAGCACACTGGCCGTGTGGGAGGTGACGCGAGATGGGGACAGGGTCGTCGTTCAGCGCAAGCGCGAGATGCCGGAGCCGCTAGCGCCCCACCGCGCAGCACCGACACAGGAGAAATTCGTCATCATCGGCGGCGGCGGGGCCGGTTTTGCGGCGGCCGAGATGCTTCGGCGCGAGGGTTTTGCCGGCAGCATCACGATGCTCAGCAATGACCGTGCGACGCCGGCCGACCGGCCCAACCTCTCCAAGGACTATCTCGCGGGCAATGCGCCGGAGGATTACCTGCCGTTGCGCCCTAAGGATTATTACAAGGACACAGCCATCGACCTTCGACTTGAAACCAATGTCGCCGCGATTGATCCGAAGGCGCGCATCGTCATGCTCGACAACGGCGACAAGCTGCCGTTCGATCGTCTGCTGCTGGCCACTGGTGCGGAGCCGGTGAAACTCCAGATCCCCGGCGCGGACCAGCCGCATGTCCACACCTTGCGCTCCGTTGCCGACAGCAAAGCCATCATCAACGCGGCGGGCAATGCAAAACGCGTGCTGGTGATAGGTGCCAGCTTCATCGGCCTTGAGGTCGCGGCGTCTTTGAGGGCTCGCAAGCTCGAGGTGCACGTTGTCGCGCCCGATGAACGGCCGATGCAGAAGGTGCTTGGCCCCGATATGGGCGACTTCATTCGCGCACTGCACGAAAAGAACGGCGTCAAATTCCACCTGAAGGACACGGTCGAGAAGCTCGACGGCACGCGCGCGACGCTGAAGAGCGGTACGGTGATCGAGGCTGATCTCGTCGTGGTCGGCATCGGCGTCAAGCCGCGTGTTGCGCTTGCCGAGCAGGCGGGTCTTGTCGCCGATCACGGTGTCAGTGTGAACGAATATCTCGAAACCAGCTCATCGGGCATCTTTGCCGCGGGCGACATCGCGCGCTGGCCCGATCCGCGCTCGGGCCGGAACATTCGCGTCGAGCATTGGGTGGTGGCGGAGCGGCAAGGCCAGACCGCCGCGCGCAACATGCTGGGCCGGCGCGAGCGTTTCGACGCTGTGCCGTTCTTCTGGACACAGCATTATGACACGGTGGTCAGCTATCTCGGTCACGCCGAGAGCTATGACGACATCGAGATCGACGGCAGTATTGCCCAACAAGACTGCCTGCTGCGTTACCGCAAGGAGGGCCGCGTGCTGGCCGTTGCGTCGATCAACCGCGACCTCGACAATCTCAAAGCGGAGCTCGAGATGGAGCTGGGGCCCGGCTGAAACGCCGCATTCGATCTTGATTTGCGTCAATGTTGCGGCCGGCCTGGGCTGCTCTGCTGGCTGTCGTTCCGGTCCGGTTCATGCTATCCTGAATTGTGCCTCCGGGCTTCGCATGCAGGAGTGGCGTCATGACAAGTGCTTCGGATACATCTCATCATTCAAGCCTCGGCTCCGGCATCGCGACGTTGCATGCCAAATGGGGCTGGATCGTCGCGCTCGGTGTCGTTTATCTCATCGCCGGCTTCGTCGCGCTCGGCAGCGTGGTGATGGCGACGGTGGCGAGCGTGATCGTGGTCGGCGCCATGATGATCGTCGCCGGCGCGGCCGAGATCATCGGCGCGTTCCAGATGAGGAGCTGGGGCAAGTTCCTGATCTGGGCCTTGCTCGGCGTGCTCTATGTGGTCGCGGGCTTCCTGACCTTCGAGAACCCGCTGTTCGCGGCAGTGCTGCTGACGCTCTTCCTCGGCGCTTCGCTGATCGCCTCGGGCGCGGTGCGGCTGTTCCTCGCCTTCAGCATGAAGCGCGAAAGCCCGTGGGTCTGGGTGGCGCTCTCGGGCGCCATCACGCTGCTGCTCGGATTGCTGATCGTGGCGCGCTGGCCTGTCAACAGCGTCTACATCCTTGGCCTGTTCCTCGGCATCGACCTGATCATGGCCGGCGCGGGCTGGATCAGCCTCGGCTTCAGCCTGAAGCAGCGCCACTAGCTTACCAGCAACTCGACGCAAGACCGCCCTGGCGAACTCCGCTGATCTGACGCGCTGACAAAAAGCAGCACGCCGCGCCTTCGCCTTGCCGCGCGGATGATAATCACTGGGGAGAAACCATGAAAGCCGCTTTGGCCCTGGCCGCAGCGCTGGCTGCCGTCTGCCTGTCCACATCAGTCTCCGCGCAAAAATCCTACGGTCCCGGCGTCAGCGACACCGAGATCAAGATCGGCAACACCATGCCCTATAGCGGCCCGGCGTCGCCGCTCGGCATCACCGGCCGGGTGATCGCGGCCTATTTCGACGAGGTCAACGAGAAGGGCGGGGTCAACGGCCGCAAGCTCAATCTCATGTCGCTGGACGACGCGTTCTCGCCGCCCAAGACCATGGAAGCCGCGCGGCGCCTCGTCGAGGGCGACGGTGTCGCCTTCATCTTCGCCACCATGGGCACCGCGCCGAGCTCGGCGATCGCAAAATATCTCAACAGCAACAAGGTGCCGCAACTGTTCCTGATCAGCTCGGCCTCGAAATGGAACGACCCGGCCAACATGCCGTGGTCGATGGCGCTGCCCTGGGCGCCGAACTACACCAGCGAGGCCGCGATCGACGTCGCCTATGCGCGCGCCAAGAACCCGAACGCGCGCTTCGCGGTGCTCTACCAGAACGACGACGCCGGCAAGGAATATCTTCGCGGCGTCAAGGAAGCGCTTGGTGCGGATGCAGACAAGGCGATCGCGATGGCCTCGAGCTTCGAGGTCAGCGATCCCACCGTCGATTCCCAGGTGCTGACGCTGGCGAACACCAAGGCGGACGTCTTCATGATCTATTCGGTGACGCCACGCGCCTGCGCGCAGGCGATCCGCAAAGCCCATGAGGTCGGCTGGCAGCCGACGCGCTTCCTCGCCTCCGGCTGCGCCAACAAGGCGACCGTGATGGTGCCCGCGGGTCTCGATGCCGGCAAGGGCGTGTTGTCGCTCGGCTCGCTCAAGCCGTTCACGGCTGAGCCGAAGGACGATCCGGCGATGTCGGCCTATATCGACTTCGTGAAGAGGCGGCTGCCCAATGCCGACATCAACAACGTCGCCGCGCTCTACGGCTACACGGTTGCCGAGGCGCTGGTGGTGGTGCTGAAGCAGTGCAAGGACAATCTGACGCGCGAAAACATCATGGCGCAGGCGGCGAACCTGAAGAGCGTGCCGCTGTCGCTGCTGCTGCCGGGCATCACGCTGAATACGACGCCGCAGGATTTCCGCCCGATCAAGGACGGCTACATGCTCCAGTTCGACGGCAACGACTGGGTCGTGGCCAGCGAGCTGCTGCGGGGGACGTGAGGCGCGGTTCAGCGAACTGGAGACGACAATGGACTTTCAACACTCCGCACGTTCGCTGGAGCTTCAGGAGCGCGTCCGCCAGTTCATGCGGACGCATGTCGAGCCGGTCGAGGAGCTCTATTACGAGCAGGTGAAGCCGGAAGCGACGCGCTACAGGACGCCGCAGGTTCTTCAGGACCTGAAGCGGCTGGCGCGGGAGCAGGGGCTCTGGAACCTGTTCCTGTCAGGCGAGCACGGACCGGGCCTGACCAACCTCGACTACGCGCCCGTGAAGGAAATCATGGGCCGTATCCTCTGGGCGCCGGAGGTCTTCAACTGCTCGGCGCCCGATGTCGGCAACATGGAGGTGCTGGCGAACTACGGCACGCCCGCGCAGCAGGAGCGCTGGCTGAAGCCGCTCTTGGACGGGCGCATCCGCTCCGGCTTCTCGATGACCGAGCCACAGGTCGCCTCCAGCGATGCCACCAACATCCAGTGCGAGATCAAGCGCGACGGTGACAGCTACGTCATCAACGGACGAAAGTGGTTCACCTCGGGCGCGATGAACGAGGATTGTGAGATCCTGATCGTGATGGGCAAGACCGCGCCTGACGATCCCGACCGCCATCGCCAGCAATCCATGATCCTGGTGCCCAGAAACACGCCGGGCGTGCGCATCGTTCGCGACATGCTCACCTACGGCTATGACGACGCGCCGGTCGGCCACCCCGAGATCGTCTACGAGAATGTGCGTGTGCCCGCAGAAAACATCCTGCTCGGCGAAGGCCGCGGCTTCGAGATCGCGCAGGGCAGGCTCGGGCCCGGGCGCATCCATCACTGCATGCGCCTGATCGGCTGCGCCCAGCGCGCGCTGGAATTGACGTGCCAGCGTGCGGTTTCCCGCGTCGCCTTCGGCAAGCCGCTCGCCGAGCAGGGATCGGTCAAGGAGGACATCGCAAATTCGTTCTGCGAAATCGCGCAGGCGCGCCTTCTCACGCTGCAAGCCGCCGACAGGATGGACCGCGAAGGCAACAAGGCCGCCCGCGACTTGATCGCGGCCGCCAAGATCGTGGTGCCGAGCATGGCCGCCCGCGTCATCGACCGGGCCATCCAGATCCATGGCGCCGCCGGTGTCTCGCAGGATACTTTCCTGGCCCGCGCCTATGTCTACGCCCGTTTCATCCGCATCGGCGACGGGCCGGATCAGGTGCATCTGGCCGCGGTGGGCAAGGCGCTGATCAAGCGCGGCGGGGTGATGGCGTAGGCAGACAGCTTTCCGGGCGTTCGCGCAAAAATCGGGGCTCGCATCTGGTCGCAAGGTAGCATGGTGTGCTTTGATGCACCGGATTCTTTGGTACGTCACTGCCGACGTTGTTGCGCTCGGCACATCAGCGAGCAGGTCAACAATGTACAGTTTCGTCCCGGGCAGCCGGGCCTCCGGCGCGCGGTCCATCGCGGCCATTTTCGCCTCCATCCTGACGATCCTGATCGTCTGGAGCGGCCGATCCGCCCTTGCGGCCGTCGAGCCGTTTCCCGGGGATTTCAGAATCGAGCGTATTTCGGTCAACGGCGTCACCCTGCATGTCCGCGTCGGCGGAAAGGGACCGGCGGTCGTCCTCCTGCACGGCTTTGCCGACACCGGCGACATGTGGGCGCCGCTCGCCAAGGCGCTCTACAAGGACCACACCGTGATCGTTCCAGACCTGCGCGGGATGGGGCTGTCGTCGCAACCCGCGGGCGGCTACGACAAGAAAAACCAGGGCGTCGACATCGCCATGGTCATGGACAAGCTCAATGTCCAGAAAGCCGATCTCGTGACTCACGACATCGGCAACATGGTGGGCTATGCGCTGGCGGCGCAATATTCCGGTCGCATCACCAAATGGGTCGTCATCGATGCGCCGCTGCCCGGCATCGGGCCCTGGGAGGAAATCCTGAAAAGCCCCATGCTGTGGCATTTCAATTTCCGCGGCCCTGACGTCGATCGCCTGGTCAAGGGCCGCGAGCGCATCTATCTCGACCGGTTCTACAACGAGCTGTCGGCCGATCCCAAGGCCATCGACGAAGCGACGCGCAACCATTATGCGAAGCTCTACGCCCGGCCCGGCAACATGCACTACGCCTTCGAGCAGTTCGCGGCATTCGGGAAGGACGCCGCCGACAACAAGGTCTTTGCCGCGACCAAGCTGAACATGCCGATCCTTGCCCTCGGCGCCGAAAAGTCCTTTGGCGACCAGCAGGCTGCGGTCCTGCGCGAGGTCGGCACCAAGGTCGACGGCGGCATCATCACCGGCTCCGGGCATTGGATCATGGAAGAGCAGCCGGCGCAGACCGTGAGCAAGGTGCGCGCTTTCCTCGACGGGAAATGACGGGCAGGCGCTTCATCCGCATCGGCGACGCGCCGGATCAGGTGCATCTTCGGCGCGCCGTCGAGCGGAAGCCCAGGCGGGCAGGTCAACCCGCCGGGGTCTCGTCGAGCGGCCAGACGGGACGGCGGACCTTTCGGTAGGACAGCTTGGTGTGGTCAAAGGTGGCAAGGCCGCCGCTGTCGGCCAGGATCACCTCCTTGGCCATCGGTCCGAAGGCAGCCCGGAAGTGGTGCGCGGACTTGACTGCGACGATCCGGAATTGAGCCGGTTCTGCGCCGAGAATGCGGAACATTTCCTGATCGTAGGTCTGCAGCGTGTTGGTCGAAATCGCGATGGAGATGCCGTTGACCTCGAGCAGGGCCGCGGGCCCGAGCGTCATGGGCTGGCCGGCATTCATCGGCCCCTCGCATACGAAGGCGCCGTCCGACAGGCCGGTCACCCGCCCGGTCAGCGTGAGCGGAGGTCCGTAGCTGGCGGGATGGCGCTTGGCGCCGACAACGACATCCAGGCTGGCGCCAAGGCCCGCGGCATGGCAGCGGGCCGCCGCTTCGGGGTCGCCGAGGACGCCGAACAGCACGCTTTCCACCTCGGCTTGCAGCAGCGTCTCCAACAGGCGGACACCGTCGCCATAAGCGCCCGAACCCGGGTTGTCGCTGAAGTCGGCGATCACGAGAGGGCGGGTATCCGTGCCATCCGCTGCAGCTGCGACGGCGAGCTTGGTCGCGGCCGGCAAGTCGAGCGCCGTGACGGTGACCTCGGCGCGTCGCTCGTACATCTCGTCGTTGAGCGCGACCGCGGCCTGCCGCGCGGCCGCCTCGGCGGCGTTGTGGGAGGCATCATAGGTGACCTGAACGCTGGGGCCGACCTCGGCAATGTCTGAGCGGCTGAAACCCGCGCAGACGTCGACGGACAGAAGGCCGGGCGTTTGCGTCTGCATCTCCGCGGCGCGCGCCAGCAGGTCGCTCATCACGCCGCCCTGGGTCCGGCCATGATTGCATCCTTCGAGCAGAGGTCCCTGCAGGCGGAAGACTTTCGGGCGAATCGTGCCGTCCATCGCCGACTGCAGCAGTTCAGCGGCGCGGAACGCCGTCTCATACTGGTCGATATGCGGGTAGGTTCGGTAGGGCAGCATGATGTTGGCCAGCCGGCCCATCCGTTCGGTGACATTGGCATGCAGGTCGAGCGTCACCGCGATCGGGATCTTATCGCCCAGGCGCTTGCGCAAGCCTTCGAGCAGCGCACCCTCGGCGTCGTCGTCGGTCTCGGTCACCATCGCGCCGTGCAATGCGAGGATGACGCCGTCGAGCGGCCCCGTTTCGCAGGCCGCGTAGACCAGGCGCTGCAGTTCGGTCCAGCACTCGGCCGTCACCTTCCCGGATGGGGTGGCTGAGGCGGCGACCGGCTGCACCAGGCTCCAGCCGTAACGTTTGGCTGCGGCCAGATGCGCTGCGATTTCCATCCTGGTGTCGGCCAGCGCCGCGGCGACCTCGGCATCCAGCAGAAATAGCCGCTTGCGATAGTCCTCGAGCGTGGTCGGAACGATCGAGAAAGTGTTGGTCTCGTGGGCAATCTGCGCCGAGAGAACGCGCCGCGTCTGGCTCATGGGATTCCTTCTTGGTCTTTCTTATACAATCTGACGAAAGTTCAGTCGCGCCGGCGCATGTTGATCTCTTGCCGCGATGGATCAGTATCGCGGGATGAGGCAGAATGCCAATCGAAGTGTGGGCATCTCACTGTATAGCATATCCTCATCCTGAGGGCCCGCCGCAGGCGGGCGTCTCGAAGGATGGCCGCGGGCGAGCTCCCCGCCACGCCGTGCACCATATGCAAAAGGCCTGCCGTTATCGCGCACGAATCTGCAGGCGTCCGATCAGCAGGCCAACCTGTTCGTCGATCTTCGCCAGCGCTGTCGGGGGATCGAGATATTCGATATCATCCACGTCCCAGTATTGAACGCGATGGGCGACGCCGGCAAAGCGGCGCTCGACCATCGGGCGATGCTCGGCATCCTTCAGCGCGATGACAAGCTCGGCCCCCGCGAAGTCGTCAACGGTACAGAGCACAGGGGCTCGCGCAGCGCCGCCCGGTGCGATGCCCTTGGCTTGCAGGGCCTCCAGCGCATAGCGCGAGATCGGTCCAACATTTTCCGGCGAGAGGCTTTCGGCCACGGCTCGCGAGAAGGAGACCCAGTTCAGCCCTTCGAGGCCGACGCGATGGTTGAAGACCTCTTCGGCATAGCGGCTTCGATAATAATTGCCGGTGCAGAGAAACAGCACACGATTGTTCTTGTTCATTGAGCTGTGCTTCTACCCGCGACCTGCTGCTCGCCGGGGGCAGCCAGACGATCCGACAACCTGGAGAGGTTAGCACGGCTCTGCCTGATGGGCATCCGGCTCCTCGATTATCCTCTAGCCGCCGTGCGCGCTGCAGTCCGGCTCACGATTATGTGCGGCGGAGTTCGCAACCTCCGGCGTCGCCATGACGCAAGTAAAGTTGGAATGGCAATGATCGCCACGGGCAAGCGTCGGTCAAGCCGAACCGGGTACCGGTGGCTGGGATAGGATGGGCAGATCGAGCAGGAAACGAGTCCCGGGTCGATCCTTCAACAGCGTAAGATGGCCCTGAAGCTGCCTCACCATGCCCGTGACAACCTTGAAGCCGAGGCTTGCCCGCGGCTGATCGATGTCGAACCATTCCGGAAGGCCGATCCCCTGGTCGGAGACTTCGACGTGCAGGTGTCCGTCGACTTCCCGGGCCGAAACTTGGATGTCGCCGGGTCCTTCCGGATAGGCGTATTTGACCGCGTTGGTGACCAGTTCGTTGATCAGGAGTCCGAGGGGAATTGCGTGGTCGGCTGCAAGCAGCATTGAATCGGCGTGGCAATGCAGAGTGTGCCCCTCGGTGCTGCCCTGCAGCTTCTTGCAGAGCTCGGTCATGAAGTCCGCAAGTTCGACATAGCCGATGTGCGAACTGCGCCAGAGGTGATCGTGCACCTCGGCAATGGTCGACACCCGCAAACTCGCGTCCTGCAGCGCATTTGTGACATCCTGGGACTGGGCGCTGCGCGCCTGGACGCGGAGCAGGCCCACAACCGATGCGAGGCTGTTCTTGACGCGGTGGCTCATCTCCCGCGTCAGCAACGCCTGGTGCTTGAGCGCTTCTTGAAGCCTGGCATCGGCCTGTTGACGCTCGATCGCGACCCCGAGCAGGCCGGCAAAGCCGGTAAGGAAATGAACGTCGTCCTGGTCGAACTGGCCGGGATCGGCGCTGTCGACTTCGAGCACGCCGAAGAAGGCTTTACCCTCTCCGCCTTTTTCGATCAGCACGTTGATGGCGCGCCTGATGCCGTGATCCGCCAATAGCTTTGGCGTGCGGAAGCGGGTATCCGCTTCCAGGTGGTTCGAAATGACGGGCGTTCCTGTCTGATAGGCATAGCCGGCAGGCGATCCGATGTCGGCGGCGAGTGAGACGGCATCGATGGTCCCAGGCGCCCAGCCGACCCCCGCGCGCACCATCAGACGCTTTTCATCCGGTTCATATTCAAGCACCTTGACGAACGGCGCCTGCAATCCGATGGCGCACAGTTCGGTGGCGCGTTGTAGAATTTCCCGCAAGTTGCGGGTCTGCATGGCTGTGCGACCGAACTCGCCGAGTAGGGGCTGTTGCCGCAGCCGATAGTGAAGTTCGTTCCGGCTGAGGGGGGCGGACGAAGTATCGCGGGATTCCTGGGTCGCTTGACGCCCCTCATGCATACGATTCTCCGAACACAGGTTGCGCCCGGCAAACTTCGAGTGTGTTTCAGCTGAAGTGTGGCTGCCTTCCTTCGGAGAGTCTGAGCAAAATAGCTCACTCTCCGAGTTCCATTCGCTCCTGTGGCGGCTTCGGCTCTGTGGTCTGGACCACCGACACCGGCAACGTCGGTGTGCGACTACTCACCTCCGGTTTCGGAGGACCATGGCTCATTCAGAAAACGATCGTAAATCCGAGCTCGAGCGGCTGCGCTTGGCTTCGGATCTCAGGCAACTCGCCAAGGAAACGAGCGACCCCGATTTGAGGGAACATTGGCAGCGAATGGCAAGGCAATGGTCTGGCGAGGTGGAAGAACCGGCCCAGGACCATGCCGGGGTGGATGATGCCGAGGTTGACGATACCGGGGTCGATAAGGATTTGGACGAATGATGAGCGCCCCAGCCGGCAAATTACTGCCAATCGTCCTTGTCGTGGATGATGAACCGCTGCTGCGGATGCTTGCCGTCGAAGTCGTCGAGGAGGCGGGCTTCACGGCGATCGAGGCCCGCGATGCGGACGAAGCGGTGGCCTTGCTGGAATCGCGCACAGACATTGCTCTGGTTTTCACGGATATCAACATGCCCGGCAGTATGGACGGACTGAAACTGGCCCATGCGGTGCGTAACCGCTGGCCGCCGATCAAGATTTTGGTTGTGTCGGGCAGGCAGCGGCATCAATCCTCCGATCTCCCCACCAACAGCTGCTTCCTCGGAAAGCCGTACCAGGCGTCGGTATTGGTCGAGAAACTTCGATCATTGGTTCCTATTGACTGAGCTCAAGCTATCAAACGCGGGTGACTGAGCACTTTTGCTCAGACTCATCTGTCAGATGAGTGCGACGTGATGGTCCCTATCCCGCGCGCTCCTATCGACCTGCCCGTTGTCCGGATGACGCAGAAGGCGGAGCCGGAACGAGATGGAGCCTTGGTGCAAACGGACCATGATCTGCGGAGCAATCGGCTGCTGGGCGCGATGGAGCCCGCCAGTCGCAAGCGACTGGATCCCCATCTGGAGGCGATCTCGTTCAAGCTTGGCGAGATGGACTGCGACGCGGGAGGCCTGCTCCAGCACGCCTATTTCCCCCAGGGTTCCGTGCTGTCCCTGCTGACCGTGCTGGAAAATGGCGCGGCGATCGAGACCGCGAATATCGGGCGCGAAGGTGCGTTCGGCCTGTTCGCCGCCATGTACAGCCGGGTCTCCTTCAACCGGTGCATCGTCCAGCTCACAGGCCATACGGTCCGTTGTCCCATCCAGCTGTTGCAGTACGAATTCAGGAACAGCGAGCACGTGCGCGATCTGTTCGTAAGCTACTCGGAGACGCTGCTGTCGCAGGTCCAGCAGACGGTCGCATGCAATACGATGCATTCGACGGAGGAGCGGATGTGCCGCTGGCTTCTGATGATGCACGACAGGGCCGAGGGCGAAGCTCTTCCCTACACCCACGAATTTCTCTCTCATATCCTGGGCGCCAATCGGAAATCCGTGACGCTGGCCGCGCAGTCGATGCAGACCGCGGGTCTCATCAGCTATCGCCGGGGAGCGATTCAGGTGCTGGATCGCCTGGCCCTGGAAGAGGCATCGTGCGAGTGCTACGCGATCGTGAAAGAGCGCTTCGACGCATTTCTCACGCCGCCGTCGACCGCAGCTCCGGGCCACAACAAAAGCCGAAGCGGCCCAAGCGACGAGGATTGAGCGATCCATCCCGGCGCGGATGACACCATGCCAGTGTTTTGTCCGACGGGTCAACTAGAATTCGAAAAATCAGTATTTATCTAGCCGGCGGCCAAGCCATTGATTTGGCTGGCCCCGGCTACAGGGGGTTGTCTTCGGCAGCTTTGTTGGGAGCTGGCCAATCGCCGCCTTGTATCGGCGGACGTGGCGTCACCCCGCCTTGGCAATACGTCCGTCCACCGACCCCGACCGCAGGTTCTGGAAGAACTTTTCCACTTCCCGCGACAGCGTGTCCGCCGTCGTCGTCAGGCTGCTTGCCGCGGTCAGCACGGACGCTGCCGCCGTGTCGGTCTCGCCGATGGCGTCGCGGAGCGAGGTGATGTTGGCCACAAGCGTCTCGTTGCCCTGGGCCGCCGATTGCGCATTGGAAGAGATCTCGCGGGTTGCCTGGTCCTGCTGGCCGACGGCGCCGGCGATGGCCGTCGTGACCTCGTTGATCTCGCGCACCGCGCCGCCGATCTCGCGGACGGCATCGACCGCGTTTCGGGTGGAGGCCTGGATCAGCGCGACGTTCCCGCTGATGTCGGCGGTCGCCTTCGCGGTCTGTCCCGCCAGCGCCTTGACCTCGTGCGCGACGACGGCAAAGCCATGGCCGGCGTCACCGGCGCGCGCGGCCTCGATGGTGGCGTTGAGCGCGAGCAGGTTGGTCTGCTCGGCGATCGCCTGGATCAGGCTGAGCACCCCGTCGATGCGCTGCGTAGCGGCGGCAAGGCTCTCGATCTCGGCGATCGATTTCTCGGTGCGCTGGCCGGTCTGCTCGACCGCGCCGGCGCTCTGCCGGACCTGACGGCCGATCTCCTCGACGGAGGCCGACAGCTCTTCGGCCGCGCCCGCCACCGCGGTGACGTTGTGGGAGGCCTGCTCGCTCGCGTCCGCCGCCGTGCCGGCGCGGCTGCTCGCATCCGCGGTGACGCGGGTGATGGTCTGCGCGGTCTCGCGCATGACCGAGGCGTTGTCGCTGAGGCCGCGCATGATCGCGCCGATCGCCCCGCG
>LNAP01005493.1_pt1 | contig 18240 bp, 22 predicted proteins | sample 602601 | NCBI WGS metagenome assembly LNAP01 (sample SAMN02440304, study PRJNA202911) | soil metagenome | biome: Subtropical and temperate rainforests or woodlands; isolation source: soil samples (1 kg each in a 20% v/v slurry with milli Q water) were... ...
GGCTTCGCCGCCAATGCGGCCTTCGACCCGATGGCCGCAGGGCCGGCTTCGACGGCGGCCCTGCCTGCCGACCCGACCGCCGTGCAGAACCGGCAAGACCAGAAAGAGGCTTTTCTGAAAGGTGGTTCTACGGAAACCCGCAATTCCGGCAACCTGACCCTGCCGGCTTCGCCGTACCAGGTCATGGCCGGAACGGTGATCGCAGGTGCCTTGGTAACCGGCATCAAGTCGGACTTGCCGGGCGACGTGATCGCCACGGTGACGGAGCCGGTCTATGACACGGCGACCGGGCGCTTCCTGCTGATCCCGCAGGGTTCGCGCATTTTGGGCCGCTACAACAGCCAGGTCAGCTACGGGCAGAGCCGGGTGCAGGTGGTGTGGAACCGGATCATCCTGCCGGACACGTCATCGCTCACGCTCGACAACCTGGCCGGCACCGACCCGGCCGGCTATGCCGGCCTGGAAGACGATGTGGATTGGCATTGGGATCGCATCTTTGCCGGCGCGGCGCTGACCACGCTGCTAGGCATCGGCGCCGAGCTGGCCGCGCCGGAGAACCGGCAGGACGGCGATCGCATCATCATCGCCGGGCGCGACAGCGCGCAGGACAGCATCAATCAGGTCGGCCAGGAGATGACCCGGCGCAACCTCAACATCCAGCCGACCTTGACCAGCCGGCCCGGCTTGCCGGTGCGGATCATCGTGGCGCGCGATCTGGTGTTGCGTGCCTATCAGCCGCTCTTTTTCAACAAGGGAACTTCACGATGAGCACGACCAGGAAATTGCGGCTTGGCCCTCTGCCTCGCCATGAAGTCATGAAGCTGACCTTCTCCTGCCCGGCCAGCCTGAAAGCCGACCTCGATGCCTACGCCGCGCTGCACGCGCAGGCGTATGGCGAAGCGGTTGATGCGGCCACGCTGATCCCGCACATGCTCGAAGCCTTTATGGCGGGGGATCGAGGATTCAGGAAGGGAAGTGTGGGCAAGGCCGCAGCCCCTAAGCCTGGTTGACGATGCAGACGCATCCGCCATACGCGCACGATGAAAGCGCAGCCCGAGGGCTGCGCTTTCGCTTTGAGAGGTGGTTTGTGACACGCTAGGGCTATGATGACGATGCGACCTTGCCCGCTGTGCCGCCCCTGGGTTTGCCGCCGCGAAGCGCCTATCCGGCACCTAGCTCGAAAAGAGACAAGCGTACGCGATGGCCGAAATCTGGCCTAACCTGTTGCCCCATAAGACCTTTCGCGCCGATGCATCCCTGCGCCAAAGACTTGACAGCGGACATTTTTTATGCGCGTGAGGAACCAGGCGGTTTCCGGCTTTGTGGAAGCTGTAGACTTTTAACCCCCCGGGGGTGTCTACCGCCAAAAGGAAAGGAGGCATTCCGCCCCCTCTAAGTTTCATTTTTCGCGCTCACGGAAATGTGACGAACCGGACGGTCTAGGCGGGCGAAGCTATAGAGTTTGGCGTGCCCCCTGGCCTGCCTTAAAAACTATCTCATAACGCGGTTGCATGTACGGCGTGTACCGGGCGGTTTCCACAGGCGAAGGCCACCAGCTTACAGCGGCCCCTATCCCCCCATCACTACCGTTTCATTGCCTACCTTCGGGGGCATGAATACGGCTAAGTGCCGATATTCGTAACCCCTTTAGGGGGCACTTACCGCACTTAACATACGCCATTGATTTAAAGAGCTTTTTTCTAAGTGCGGCCAGTTGGCACTTAACTTTTGCCCCTATGCTGCCAGTTCCTCCGGTGTCTCTACTGCTTCAAACGGTGCCAGATTAAAGCCCCTGCCCTGCCTCACTCGTTTAATCTGCTTGGCGGTAAACATAGTGCCCACCTGCTCATCAAACCACGGGCGCGGCTTGTCGTGAAAAGGCTCGGGCAACTCAAAGCGCCGGGTATGCAATCCGTTAGTGCCGTGACTGGCGGCGAACGGTGCGCCCTGTTGCCATGCGCTGCCAATAGCTGCCAGCAGTTCAGCTTGCAGGCTTTCCGCATCATCGCCTATTAGTGACTGATAACGCTGTGTCACATCACGCAGCAGCCCTGTACTATCGCGCAGGAAAAACGAACGGTCACGCCGGGCGGCTCCGTTTGCCTTTGCCACTAGCCCGATTGCTATAGCGCCCTCGATGTACGGTTCATTCAGAGTTTCGCATATCTTGCGCCCCCCATCACTAGGCGGCCACAGCACGTAGGCGGTGCGTGCGCTGCCGGTAATACCTCCGCTACCCCTGATTGCTTCGGCGGCATCCAATGCCGTTTTAATCTCCTTAGTGCTGCCCTTGGCTACATGATGCAATAACAGCACTGTTGCGCCGGTCGCTGCGGCAAGCTGTGAACATTGATTCATCAGCGGCTGAACGGCGGCGGCGTCGTTCGTGTCGCCTGTACTTAATGCCTGCAAGGTATCCAGCACGATTAAGCGAACTTCGGCAAGCCCGCGTATTTCCTCGGTCAGTGCCAGCCATGCTGCGGTAGGGCGCAGGTCGCGCGTATGCGGGTCAGTCTCGATTACGCCAAAGTGCCCCACGTCGGGCAAACTTAAAACGTGCAGGCGGTCTGGCATCGCATCACCTGCCATCAGCGAATATAGGCGGCGGTGTAGCTCCGGCTCGTCATCCTCGGCGCTAACGTAGATAGTGCGTCCGTACCCCCGCACAATGCCGCCAAAGGATACGGCGGGAAAATCGCTGCTATACCTGCCTGCTGCCTTGCGTGCCAAGTCCAAAGCAAGAAACGATTTCCCTACTCCCGGCGGGCTTGCCAATAGCGCCACCTTGCCAAGCGGGTATATGCCCTCAACTAGCCACTGTTGCGCCGGGGGCGTGCCTTTAAACAGGCGGGCGGCGGTGCGCTCGGCAAGGTTAAAGCGCGGCGTATCGGCTTGCAGTGCGGTGCCCTGCCCTTTGCCTGCCGTCAGCCCTGTGAAGTCCATAGCGGGCGGCTGGCGCGTTTCCCTCGGGCCATCCAGCAAAGCCCGCACATCCTGCCAGCCATGCCCGGCGCATGTAGTGTGCTGGCATTTGAAACCCAGTGCGCCGTTAGCGTTCTGGAATATGGCGGCCTCGCCTTTGCCATGTTCGGCATTGAACGGGCAATGCTCCAATTTATAGCGGTCGCGTCCGTCGTGCCGGTCTTGCTCGTAATCAATGCCTAGGCGGGTCAGGAAGTCCGGCAAGCTGAAACGGCCCGTGTACGGCTGGCTTGCGTGCGTCGCCTGCTGTCCTGGCTGCTTCACTACATGCAAGGCTTGCAACTGCTCAGGCGTTACCACAGCATCACGCGCGGGTACTTTCACCAGTTGGGACAAGCGCCACGGAGCAAGCTCGGTATGGTCGCCCTTAGTCGCCACAGTTCCGTACAGCTTAGTTATGCGCCCCGCGTTGAACACAGCCGTATCTATCTGCACATCGGCGGTATCAAACATTGCAGCCAGCCCGATAAGCGCCCCCTTTATCAACTCTCGGGCGGCGTCATCGTTTGCCATATCCAAAGGAAACAACAAATGAAACCCATTGCCACTCTCGGCCACGATAGGCGAAGGCCAGCCCGATTCACGCAGGAAGGCGTATATATCGCTTGCCAGCGCCTTTGCCTTGGCTACCTGCTCATTCGTCGCGGCGGTATTCTTCGGGCGCTTCGAGTCTAAATCCACCAGCAGCCAACGGCGGCGCGTTACGTTGGCGTCGGTCGCGGTCGCGTCGGCAAATTCCTGTACCCGGTTGCAGTACCGGCCCAATAGCTGCGGGTCGATACTGTTCAAGGTGATATACACAGCAGCGCCGGTATTATTCAGGCGGGCGGCGTGTGCTGCCAATTCCTCGCGGTGGTCGCCATCAAAGTATCCGGCATCGGTGCGCTTACGTCCTTTGGCGAAGGCGCGAAATTCGATTATGTCGGTAGGCTCAAACCGCACATTTAAGGCGCTTACCATTGCGCCGGTGTCGGGGGTCGGTCGGCTGTCCATTACTTGCGCCCCCTGTTAATGCACGTTTTAGCCCATTGCAGAGCGTGAAAGAAGGCGGCCAATAGTTCGGTCATAGTGCGCCCCCTATATCTTCCAGGCGGTCGCTAATGCAGCACAAGGCGCTCGTAATATCCTTGCCACGTTCGTTATTGACTTCCGCCAGCGCCAGTACAGCGGCGGCTCGCGGGTCGCCTGTGATTTCCAGATAACGGGTATAGGCGGCGGTAACTTCGGCAATGCTCTTTGCTTCGGCCATTACGCAGCCCTCCCGCGTTGCGCCATCCAGCGATAGATACGCTGGCGGTCGGTAGGCGTTGGCGAATACACGCCGGGTCTGCATGGCCTACCATCACGGTCGATAAAATTGATACGCTCACACGGAAGTTCAAGCCCACGGCGGCGAAGCTCGGCTATCAGTTCCGGCCCGTTGCTGCATCCCGCTACGGCATCCAGCGTTTCACGGGGCAATGGTCGCGTCAGCAGGGCTTGCAGGGCGCGAAGGTGCCGGGGGTTTTCAGTGCCTTGGAATTTACGGGGGGTGTTAAAATTACGCTGTCCGGCGCTCGTTCCTGAATCACTTTGGGAGCGGGCGTTTTCCATTGTTAAACCCCCATCAATGCTTTGATGTCGCAAACACGCCATGCAAGGCGGCCATTGATACGCAGCGGGCGAATGGGGCCATTCTCGAAACATGCCCATGTACGAAGCGTTTGGGGGCGGCGGTTCAAATAGAATGCAGCAGCAGCGGTAGATACCGCCGGGCTATTAACTGCCTGTAGTTTTGGGAACAGTTGCGGTGCCAGCGTATCGGCTTGCAGTAGGTGTACCGCGTGTAATGGCTGGGGCTGTTGGTGGGCTTGGTTAGTCATGAGTCTTTATCCTTTAGCCTTTCGGCTTGTTGATTCAGACTCAAGTGTGTTTTTTGGCGCTCTATACGTTAATGAAAGCGGCGCTACCGTCCCGTTAGTGGCGCTATCGTCCCTTTAGCGTCCGGTTATCGTCGGTTCGCGCCTCAGTCATACGCTTTATCCGCTTACTGATTGCCTCGACGGTTGCAGCGCCTATATCGCCGTTCGAGTCGAAGTATTTAAGCCCATCGCTTGATAGCTCCCTAAAATCCGGCGGTGCGGCTGCGGCTATTGCCTCCATAACATCGCGTGCAGTTGGCGCTCTGGGTTCATTTAAATCGTGTGCCGTTTTCAACACCTTAAAAATCATGCCTTGCAGCGTGTTCATGCGCTCTGGCTTATTAAGGTGCCATCGTTTCATGCTGGACGCTTCGGGCTTATCGCAACTTGTCGCGGTGTCGGGTATAGGCGCTACTGTATCGGCCTGCTCTGGCACATTGATAAAAGCATCAGCCAATGCGTGAGCGTCATAGCCAATCACGCGGCAATCATCAAGCACGGTGACAAAATCTGGCTCATCAGCGGTCAATTGCCAGCGGGTATATCGGTACATAATGCCGTCGCGCATTTCATGATGGTCAAACGTGCGCCAGCTTGTCGTACCGGTGCTGGCTAACGCTTGGCACGCGGATAATGGCAAGGTCGGAATGGCACCAGCCGGTGCCGGTTTTCCGTCGTTTAATAGCCCATCATTTGCGCGGCAAGGCTCCGCGGATAATGGCACGTAGCGGAATTTCGCCTCTACTACCGGCCCGCAGAATATCGTTCTGGGTAATCTCTGTGCCTGCGTGTTTGGTTGCCATGCTTGCTGCTTCGGCCAGCGTCAAAATATCTGTGTCAGTCGTTCGCCCCCCTCGCCATTCTGTCTTTGGCATCAAATGCTCGAACATCGGTACGTAAAACACAGTCGGCGCATCCTCAGCGGGCGTTACCTGCCCCTTAACTGGCATCTTTGATGCAAAGTCGAGTAACACGAGTTCGCCTGCCGATATTGCAGCACCCAAGGTTTTACGCCATGCCGAATGTGCGTTTGAAGCGAGTACCCATCCGGGGGCGCTAGTAAGGCGCTCGTCGGCCTTTACTCTGTCATCGTTGGCAACTAGCGCCAATGCCTGCTCATCCGTCAGAGAATGAAACGGCCTTTCAATGGCGGATAACAGGGCTTCTACCTGTGCAAACTCAAACCCTGCAAATGGTGGCTCTGTTCGCAGGTGCAACTGCTTTGATTTAAGCCACGCCACCAGGTCAGGCACATACAGTAGGTTGCTTCCATACTCGCGCTCTGCTAACTCGGGGTGAAACAGTATTTCTTGCATGTGTGCCCTTCAATCGCACACCTTCAATAAATAAGGTGCCAGCATCAGGCCGGTGAAGGTATCCGGCTTTTTCTGCCGTCGCAGTAGACGCTGGCGTAAAGTCTTGCCCGATACTGTCAGGCGGTCATTTCCTCCAACTTGATAACGGCGCGGCTACCTGTAGCCTTGGCATAGCGTGAAAGCGTTCGTAAAGAAGGCATCGTGCGGCCACTTTCCAGCCGAGCAATAGTGGATTGCGTTGTATGCATCCTTTCGGCAATCTCGCCTTGCGTCAGTCCAGCGCGCACACGTGCTCCTATCAATTCGCGGGCAATGGCAAATTCAGGCGCTTGCTCATCGTATGCTGCTTGAGTTTCTGGGTCAGCCAGTAAGCGAGCTTTCAGTTTAGTTAGGTCATTCATCGTTAAGCCTCCGTAGGCGTTCATGGGCTGTATCAATAGCCTTGCGCGGGGTCTTCTGTGTTTTTTTGCTAAACACATAGAGCACAGTTAGCACTTGTCCTTTGCGGGCAACATAGATTGCGCGTGCAATACCATCGCGGCCAGTCATGCGGATTTCCCATAACTTGCCTTCCAATGGGCGAACGTGCGGCATACCCACATTTTGCGGGCCAAAGTCAGTAAGTAGCTCGACAATATGTAGAAACCGGGAACGCATATCAGCGGGTAATGCCATCAGTTCATTTTCCGCTTCGTGCAATAGCTTTACCTGCCACGTCATTAGTTTATCTCTTTTTTGCTATGATTGATAGTTATCAGGCGGTGGCAACCGCTTTGGGTCTGGCGGCTTCTTCCTTCGGCTGCTCAATACCGGCCTGTTCCAGAATCCAGCCTTCATACTTGGTATGCCACATTTGCAGCAAGTCGATAGGTCGCACGCGGTAATGCTTTTCTGCCGTTGCGCTTGGCTTGTGCCCTTGAATTTGCGGTATGACGCCAGCGGGAATATCAAACCATTGCGCCAAACTGCCAAAGCTACGGCGCAGGCCATGTATAGAAACGTGCGGAATACCGGCCAGCTTCAATATCCTGTCATGCGCGGCCCTTGGCTCCTGTATGCGCCCACTGGCGGCGGTAGGGCTACTGAATACCCACGGCGAAGGCTCCCAAACTTCGCCCTTTTCCTGTAGTCGGGTTAACTGGCGAACGTTAGGGGGCGTGTCGTTTAGACGCTTCAAGTCCAGCAGTAGCGCGGCCACGTACGGCGGTAATGGAATTATGCGGCGGCCTTCTACCTTGTCGGCAATGTCCATACGCTGCCATTTGAAGTCTATGTCTGTCCATTTCAGGGCGGCGATTTCCTCGCGGCGTGCGCCAGTCATCAGCACAGTTTGCAAATAGGCAGCCTGTACCGGATTTTCTAGTTTGCGTACTTGCTCAAACCACAGCTTCAAATGCTGGCGCTCTAACGCGTCCTGCTTAGCATTCGCCTTGGGCACTTCGTCTTTAACGTCCTGCTTGGTACACGCTCCTGGTATTACATGGTCACGGTACGCTGCCCGGCCAGCACACCAGTTAAGGAAAGCACGCAGGCGAACGAACGCAGCACGCGCTACCCCCGGTCTGTGTCGCTGCTGGATCAGCCATTTTTCTACAGTATCGCTATCAATTTTGGATAGCGGTAATTGCAGCAGGTCATACAGCGGCCCCGGCTGCGTCTTGTCGCCCTCGCCTTTCTTACGCCCTCGGGTTTTCTCTTTACCGCCTTCATCGCATAGGCGCTCATGCTCTAGCAGGCTCCTAGCGCCCCACTTATGAGTACGGGCCTTTATGTATGCGTGCCATGCGCTTATGGCTGGCTCCTGCTTCTGCTGTGCCTTCTGGCGCTTGGCAACATCGGCGGCGGTAACTTCGGCCTTTACCTCTCGCGGGTCGCGGCCATCATCAATAATGATTTGCAGGTTACGCGCCTTTTCGCGTGCCTTATCAATTGTCCACGCGCTTACATCGCCAATGGTTACGCGAATGCTTTTACCGTCTAGCCTGCCCTGAAAGATATAAGCCTTTGCGCCAGCGGTAACACGCAAGGCAAAGCCGGGGGCGTCACTATCCCATAAAAAGGCTTGGGCCTTTCCTGCAGGGCAATCAAATTCCCTTACCCTGCCTGCCGTGAGTTTTACGCGCTTGCTCATTGTTTACACTGTTCCATGTAAGCACTATGTAAACAATATTATGGAATATCCTTCAATCCCAATCAACCTTCTTATTTATGTAAACATGAAAGAATCGCGTATTTACTGGCTATACGGCGTTCTACTGCATTTTAATCAACACGCATAAATGCCTAAAAAATGCCACTTCCTCCTATTCGTAATGAGAAGGTCGGGGGTTCGACTCCTCTCATCGGCACCAATAGAATCAAGCACTTACGCCAATCTAGCAAGATTGGGCATGCTCCCGGAAGCCAGCACTAGTATTGGCCCAACATGCGCTTCAGCGTTTGATCGCGCCTGACAAAGTGGTGAAACAGTGCCGCCGCAATATGGCCCAACACCAATGCGACGAACATCCACGCGATGGGCGAATGAAGATTTCCTATAGCGCCCAGCCAGGGGATTTCCACCTCTGTCTTGGTGATGACGTCGACACCGAACAGCGTAAGACCATAGCCGCCCCCAAGCAATGCTGCGATCCCCGTCACCGGCATCAGGAACATACAGGCATACAACAACAAATGCCCCATTTTGACCATTACCGGGAAAGCTTCCGGCTGAGGCCGATACGGGCGTTGCCGCATTGCCCACCATAAGCGTATGGCCGCCAGCACAAATATCGATGCGCCAATGGAAACGTGCCATGGAACAATGGTTTGTCCAACCCAATGTTCGCCGTCCTTGATCCGATCCCCGAGCTTCAGGAACTGAAGCACTACCAGAAGTCCCATAAACCAATGCAAAAAACGCGTTATTCCGCCGTAATGGCTCGGTGAGTCGCCACGCATGATTTGCTCCCTTTGACGCTTTGCGTTGAAGTGATCCGGTAAAGACAGAAACACGAAGTCCGAATTCAGCTTAACACAGGATAATGCAGGGTAAACGACGGTATGTCGTCCTTTGCGCCATGGTCAAGTCCTGGACAATCTATGCAATACTTGCACTTCGAACTCAGTAAATATATTAAACAGACGCTGGTTGAACAAGGATGACGTCACATGGACTACCTCATACAGCTTGCTGTCAATCCGACCGCATGGGTCGCATTGGCGACCCTTATCGCCATGGAGGTCGTTCTGGGTATCGACAACCTCGTTTTCATATCGATTCTTACCAATAAACTGCCCGATCAGCAACGAACGAAAGCCCGGCGCATAGGCATCGCTCTCGCGCTGATTTTACGTCTGGCCCTCCTGGGCACCATTGCCTGGATCGTACAGCTTACTGAACCGGTTATCAGTCTGGTTGGCCAGGACTTTTCGTGGAAGGATATGATCCTGATCGCCGGAGGGCTATTCTTGCTGTGGAAGGCGACCAAAGAAATCCATCATAATGTCGACCCGTCGCCAGAAGGCGACATGTTTGAAGGAAAGACCACCGGCAAAGCCGTATCGATGTCCTTCACGGCCGCCATCGTACAGATACTTTTGCTCGATTTGGTATTTTCCGTCGACAGCATCATTACCGCGGTGGGTATGACCGAACACCTCCCGATCATGATCATTGCCGTCGTGGTGGCGGTAGTGGTCATGCTGATCGCCGCTGACCCCCTGGCCGAATTCATCAGTCATAATCCAACTGTCGTCATGCTGGCGCTGGGCTTTCTTATCATGATAGGCATGACCTTGATCGCAGAGGGCTTCGGCGCGCATGTACCAAAAGGATATGTCTACGCCGCCATGGCGTTCTCGGCCGCCGTTGAAGGCCTGAATATGATGGCGCGAAGGAAGCGGAAACTTCAACGACCACACTAGCCCGCAAATGAGACGTTACTCATACAACGTGGTCGACATTCCCAACAGGCCACCTATCTCTTTGCATGACGTTAGCGTCTGACCGTGGATTCCGGCGCGTCGGCAACACAGAATTTATTGCGTCCGGAATGTTTGGCCTGATACAAAGCGCTATCGGCCATATCCATAAGATCGTCCAGGTCCAAACCGCTTTGCCACGCGGCCACCCCGATCGACGCCGTTACGCGCAGGGCGGTTGCGTTTTCGATGCAGAGCGTGTTTTCCGCGATAGCGTTGTTCAAACGCGACGCCGTCTCTATTGGCATCTCAAGCGTGGTGTCAGGCATCAGAGCGGCAAATTCCTCCCCACCCACCCTGGCGATGATATCCGTAGACCGTAGCGTCTCGAGCAGGACCTTGCTGAAGCTCTGCAGCATCAGGTCGCCCGCTCTATGCCCATAAACATCGTTGATATGCTTGAAATGATCTACATCGATCATAAGCAGGCAGGCGGATTGCGAATAAGTCGAAGCATGCGTCAATTCTTCCCTGGCCAAGCTCATGAAATGGCGACGGTTGGCCACCCCGGTAAGGTAATCTTGATAGGCCTGATGTTCCAAGACCCCCACCCTTCGCATATGCTCGGTCATGTCCCGGCCGATAGCGATAATCTCCATCGTTTTTCCATGCGGATCGAGCAGTGCCCTCGCCGTCCATTGGAAATGTCGAATGCCGTCCATCGTCAATTTACGTAGCGTAAAACTGAGTACGTAAGGCGGTTCGTTCAGCTTGCCAAACGACATTTCGGCAAGCGCCCGGTCGGCTTCCACCACTCTTGCTGCAAAATGTTCGCCGAGGCATTCCTTGACCGGTTCCCCGTAGATACTCGAAAACGCCTGATTCAAATAAATATAGTAACCGCGGGGGTCCAGCCTTGCTACCAGATCGGTCGTATTTTCAACGATGAGCTGATAGTTGTCCCAGGTCGTCTGCAGGATCGCCTCAGCGCTTGCTTTCTGATGTTCCGCCCTGCGTTGGGCAAACTGAAATGCCCGCACGGCCAGAAAGCTGACAAGGCAGATCAAGGTGAATACCGAGGCGCGAAAGATAAGATCCTGGTGCCATTGCAAAAATACTTGGGACCGAATTCTGCCGAACTCAATGAGCAGTGGCTTTTCAAGCTTCGGCGTAGCCGGATCGAACGCAATCTGCGCAATTAAGTGTCCGTCTTGGCTCAGGGGCCCGTAGCCCGACCTCGTTGGCGCAATTGTGAGTGCTGGACCGTCAGAATGATAGATCACACCCCACATGCCTGGGGAATACAGTAACGACGGCAACAACGTGCTCAAATAAGACGGTTCGAGCATAACGGAAACCATTCCGGCGAAGTTCCCTTCGCTATCAGGAATCATGCGACTGATGTGGATCGCATCGGGATGAAGCGGGCTTTTGCTCGGCGAAGAAAGGTACAAGGCGGTTGCGTCGGGATGCGCTTTGACCTCCATGAAGGGCGATTCGCTTTGCATGTTTTGGCGAGCCGCATGCCCACGATCCGAAGCAATCGTAGTGCCGTGCGCATCAACAATGAAAATGGATCGTGCCCCTGGCACGGGCGTCGTCAATGCGAGAAAATAATCCTTCACCGAATCGTGCGACCGCAAGACCTCACTATTCTCGCGAATATCCGTCAGGACGCGATCAAGGACCAAATTGATCGTCGACAACCGGTCTTCGAGATTGGCTGCGATTACCGCGGCCTGGGCAGCCAGGCGTTCGTTTTCGGCTTGGGCGATTCGGCCATGGGTTCTGTAAAGATTGACCGTAATTATCGCTAGCAGGATCGTCAATGCGCATCCCAACCAAAGCCATTGCGCCAGGAAAGGCCTTGCTGGGAACTTTTTGGCTGTGACCATTGTTTCGTGTAGTAAGACAATGTTTCATACTACAACGATTATGGTCGAGTCCGCCATTGGTGGGCGAACTCAGGGATGGAATTCAGTCTTCGTCCACACCGCCATTCCGCACAGGATCGGGCGGTGTACGCGCCAGGCCTGCGTCATCCTCCTGAACTATCCGGTCCGGTTCGATATCGTCGTCCAACGGCTCTTCGCCCGTGTTTTCGGCTTGCGGCCGCTCACCCGTGTTTTCGCGGTCACTGTCCGTGTCGGGCATGTTCGGCGCAATGTCGCTGCCCGAGTCTGACGAGTCGCTGGGCCCAAAGGCGGGCTCGCTACGGCCTGTTTCTGTCAAACTGGCCTCTTCGGAAAAATCGCGATCTTGCAGTGCCCGTTCCAGGTCTCTATCGGTAACCATAGTCATTCTCCAGTAATTGCCGGGATACGTACAGCAAGCCGTGGACCCGAAGTACTCATCGAAGAAAGGGCGGTAACGATGGACCAGTCAGGCAAAAAGCAGATCTTGCTCTGACCGGGCTTTTTCTTAGTTGCTACGATGCAATCGGGTCATCATTGCCCACGTCAGCTTCCTCGTCCTCCGCTACGCGGGAATTTTCCTGCACGGTGTCAACCTCGTCAGGAGCAGCTTCCCCGTCGCCAGGACTGCCTGCTTCATCCAGGGCCGTGTCGGACTCTTGAACGACGTCTGCACTTTCCTGGGTTGGGGTTACATCGGCAACGATGTCATCTTCGGGAAGAGCTACCTGATCGATATTCTCTGACATATCATCTCCTTGTGGGGTCGTTTACTCGGGATTTTGGATCGCTGCAATACCTCTGAACAGTATTCAAACTTGGACTGTGCTGTCCCTGTTTAAAACTGCTCACAGATAGTCGCCTTTCCGCCATCGCTCACCAATACGCCAGATGACAGGGGCACGGGATCGAAATGGCCGTGGACGCATGGCATATCCGATCCGACCGAGATGGCCTATCGTCTGTTCTGGCCGGGTTGACGGAGTGTGGGACGGCGGGCGCGATGCCCGAGCCGTCAAGGAGTTATCAAACGTCGGCGCCGAGTATGCCGCTTGAAATAACGTCCTGGAATAGACCCGTGTAAGTGCGGTCCAGTCGAACGATGTATTCCTTGTCGGTTTCGTCGAATTGGCGCTCAGGTGCGCTTACACCCATTCTGCTCAGGCGCAGCAACACGGTGTTGTAAGGATGGGCGACAGGCCGGCCCTGGAAGGGCCCAGATTGATAAACCCCGTTTTGAGGATAAAGTCCGGCTTCTCCCGGGAATGGAAAGAAGCCCGATGTTTTGCTGGTTTCCATACTTGTTTCTCGTATCTGAATGTATCGCCCGATAGTATATACAGAGTTTGAAGATTTCGCTGGCACGCCGGAAACTATTGTTCGCTTCCTGCGATCAGTTCACCGCGATTATCTCTACAATATGCGACGAATCCATGAACGAGGAAGCGACATGAAGGCAGATTTCTGGCTGGAACGATGGCGCGACGGCCAAACGAATTTCCACTTGAGCAAGGTCACGCCCTTGTTGCAAAAATACTGGCCCGCCCTCGGGCTGGAAACCGGGTCGCGCGTCCTGGTTCCGCTTTGTGGCAAGTCGCTCGACATGCTCTGGCTGGCGCATCAGGGTTATAAGATCCTGGGCGTGGAACTCTCGCCGTTGGCCATAGACCAGTTCTTTTCCGAGAACGACCTGCAACCCAGCAGCCACGTGTCGGCGATAGGCCAGCATTTTATCGCGGGCAATATCGAGATAATTTGTGGCGATATCTTTGCGCTGGACGCCGCGACACTATCCAGTTGTTCGGGCGCTTATGACCGCGCGGCGCTCATCGCGCTCCCCGCCGACATGCGCCAGCGCTACGTCAATCACGTTTATGCGCAGCTGCCGAAGCACTACCAGGGCATCCTGATAACGCTGGATTATCCGCAGCATCAAATGGCCGGGCCGCCGTTTTCGGTGAACGAGGCCGAGGTTCGGCAATTGTTCAGCCCGCATTCGAAGATCTCTGTGCTGGACCGCCGCTCCATTCTGGACAAGGAACCGAAGTTTGTCGAACGGGGCCTGACTGAACTGGACACCGTGGTATTCCAGCTGGGCGGACCTGCCGCGGGGTAGTCAGGCGCCAATCTAAAAGCGCTCGTAGCCCATCAGGTAGCGCCACTGGCCTGCAACCAGGCCCGACAGGGACACCCGCCCTATACGCAGGCGCTTCAAGCTTATTATCTTCAGGCCGACCTGATGGCACATGTCCAGAATGAGTCCGGCCGGTGGATTTTTCAACGCGAAGCGCAGGTGTGTTTCGTTCTGCCAACTGACCTTGACTGGCGGCAGGCGCGTGCCTCGCCACGACAGACCATGATTCAGGCGCTTCAAACCATCGACTGCAATCTCCCCGGCGACTTCCGCCACATACTCATGTTCAATGCTGGCCGCATCGGCATTCAATTTTCGGGCTACTGAATATTCCTGAGTGAAGACCACCAGCCCCGCCGCATCGGCTTCTAGTGGTGTCATCAATTCGAGTCCGTTCAGATCCCGCTTGACGAAGGTCCGATCGTTGCGATCGTCGGACGCGCGATTGGCAGATGCAATGAGATCGAAAATGGAGCGTTCACCGGCTTTACTGCCATAACCCACGGGTTTGTGCAGCAGGATTGTGGCAGGCTTATGATCCTGGGCACTCGCACCTTCGGCAAGCTCCACGCGGTTTTGCGGTTGGAGCCGGAACCCGGGCTCCTCTATTAGCTGTCCGTCCACGCGCACCCACCCCCCCTGGACATAGTTTTCGGCTTCGCGACGAGAACAGGAAAGATGATCAGCAAGATACTTGCTCAAGCGTATGGTTTCGATCATGGCAAGCCATTGAGAGTTGCGCTGCGGCACGCGGAAAAAGGCTGGAAGCCCGGCAAAACATTGTAGACGACCCGCCGAAAGACGGTAGCGGCTACGGTCGATTGGACCCCGCCCCTTCGGGCCATTGGCCAATGGGCATCTCCACACCCAGCATCTACGATGGCATTCAGAGTGGGACTCAACAGCCAATAGAGGGAAAGCCGACATGCCATATTTCACCCAATTGGGCGCAGGAACCGACCCGGAGGACGAGGTACTTCACAACTTCATGGACGGAGCAAGACGATTTCTGCATGATCTGCTGACTCAGCGATTACAGCTTGTGCACCCACAGCCCGAAGTCGCTCCGTTGTTGTACAAGGAACTGCGGCAGGAAGCCCTGGCCGTATTTCTTGACTATGTCTACGATCACTTCGAGCAACTGCAGCACGAAATTCGAATGCTCGACGAAGACAGATTGGCTGAATTCGGCTTGTCCGGCGAATCCCTGCACCAACAGCTGCGCAAGCTGGCGGAGCTTGAAACATCGCCTGGTGATGAATCGGCCTACTGGCCGCGCGTGGGCAAAATGCTACAGGAGCTGGACACCACGCTGGATACCATCCTCGATCCCTTGAAGAGCTCCGCACCCCGTATCGGTGAGTTCATTGGTCTGTTCAAGGATTTTCGCGCGCCGGTACTGGATCTCGTCAACGGATAAAGAAAAGAAGAAGCCCGCTCAGGGCAAGCAACTGGAATCGGTTTAACGGTTCACCCCAGCATTTGCGATTCCCGGCAGAAATGTCCGGAATCGCTTTTTTTGCGTCGAAACCGTGGGTATTCACTGAGTGGCGGCGGCACGTTATTTCTCTAAGCTTGAGGCTTCGCGCAATACGATGCCCCACCCACGGTCGCAAAGGATCAACGATGTCCACCTCCACAGCCACCCCTTATCGACATCCCAATCCGAAAGAGGCATTGCCTGAAATCGTTGTGCCCCACGCCGTCCCACTGGATGAGCGGGTCTGGGTTCCGCAAGCGGATAATGTATGGTTCCGTCCCCTTTGCCTGAATGTCTCGCAGGGTTATTGGACTAATTTGCTCCGGGTACGAAAATCAGGCGTGCTCAGTTGTCACCGGCATCCGCAAGCCGTTCATGGCTATGTCATCAAGGGCTCGTGGCACTATCTGGAACACGACTGGATTGCAACGCAAGGCAGCTATGTATTCGAACCGCCCGGCGAGACACACACGCTGTATGTTCCCGATGATGTGGAGGAGATGATCACTATGTTCCACGTCAACGGGGTGATGTACTACGTCGATAGCGAAGGCAATCACACCGGGTTTGAAGACGTATTCATCAAACTCGACATGTGCCGCAAGCATTATGAAAGGGTCGGCCTTGGCGCCGACTATGTCGATCAATTCATACGTTGAAACCATGAGCTTCAAACCTGACCTCCTGGCCGGTAAAACGGCAATCGTCACTGGCGGCACCCAGGGCATAGGCCGCGGTATTGCCGAGGCTCTTGCCGGCCTGGGTGCAAAGGTCTATGCCACCGGACTCCCATCGAATGATGCCAGCCCATATCGGTCAAACAGCATCACAGAAGTCATTCTTGACGTCACGCAAGAGGACGATATCAGCGCGTTCGCGCAGACCATCGGTAGCGCCGACATTCTGATCAATTGCGCCGGAATCATCTGTCGCGGCGAAGAATTCAAGCTATCCGTTTTCGAGCGGGTCCTGAACATCAATCTCACTGGAACGATGCGGCTCTGTGAAGAATTCCGACCTTTGCTGGCCAAGTCCGCGGGATGCATCGTTAACACGGCATCCATGCTCAGCTTTTTTGGTGGCGGACTGGTTCCAAAGGCGGCATTGCGCAACTGACCAAATCGCTGGCCATTGCCTACGCGGTTGATGGTATCCGTGTGAATGCCATTGCGCCCGGATGGATCGCCACTCCCCTGACCGAGGCACTTCAAAATGACGAGGCGCGGGCCAGGCCCATTCTCGAGCGGACACCGTTAAAGCGTTGGGGCACGCCCGACGACGTCGCCCAGGCGGCGATATTCCTTTGCTCCAGTGCGTCGGCGTTCATGACCGGCGTCATCATGCCAGTCGATGGTGGCTATATGGTCACTTGATTACGCCTGGCCAACCTACAGGACGGCCAGCATGCCACCGTCCACGTAGATGATCTGGCCATTCACATAGTCGGATGCTTTGGAACAAAGGTATATGGCAGTTCCTGCCAATTCGTCGGAGAGCCCCCAGCGACCGGCTGGCGTGCGGGACTTGACCCAGCCATCGAATTGCGGATTATTCATCAAAGCCGTGTTCATTTCGGTCGCCATATACCCGGGGCCGATGGCATTGGCCTGTATGTTGTGCATTGCCCATTCCGCCGTCATTGCACGGGTCAGCATCTTGATGCCTCCTTTTGCCACGGTGTAGGGAGCGATGGTCGCGCGCGCGCACTCACTGGTCAAGGAACCAATGTTCACGATCTTGCCACCCGCGCCGCGGCCGATCATGCGTTTGGCAGCCTCCCTGGCGACCAGGAAAGCGCTTGTCAGATTCGTATCGATGACATGTTGCCATTCCGCAAGTTCCAGATCGAGCAATGGCTTGCGCAGCTGGATACCGGCATTGTTGATCAGAATGTCCACCACCAGTTCTTTATCATCGAATTGCTTGAACGCCGTACGGACAGAATCCTCGTTGCTGACGTCGAACGACGCGCTGTCCACGTCATAGCCCTTCTTGCGCAAATTATCGGCCGCATTTGAGAGTGTTTGGCCATTGGTACCGTTCAAGACGACCTTGGCGCCGTGGGCTGCCAAGGCTTCGGCAAATGCGAACCCCAAGCCGCGAGAAGATCCCGTGACCAAGGCCGTGCGACCGCTTAAATCAAATAACGCCGACATGTTGGTGCCATTCCTCTATTGGATTAAAAAATGCGTTCAGCACGCGCGATAATAGTACGTATCATCCCTGAAATAGGTCTACCGATAGACTGTCGTCGGAACGCCGACACACTGGCTGTCCGGATCCTGAACGCAGCAGTGCGCTTTGGCACCGCAAGAAGCGTCGTGCCATCCGCAGTGATTTCGAAACTCGGTTTAAACTCTTGTCGTTCGGCATTCCACTTTTCGTTTTTAGCGGCCAACCGGCACATCGTCCGCCCGCCCGAAGGAAATCCTTGCTCACCCACAAACCCGCCGACATCAAGACCAACGTCTTGAGCGGCATTACTGTTTCGCTCGCACTGGTGCCAGAGGCAATCGCCTTTGCCCTGGTCGCCCAAGTCAGCCCGCTGACCGGTCTTTATGCCGCCTTTATCGTCTGCCTGATCACATCGGTATTCGGCGGCAGGCCTGGC
>LNAP01013340.1_pt2 | contig 18240 bp, 9 predicted proteins | sample 602601 | NCBI WGS metagenome assembly LNAP01 (sample SAMN02440304, study PRJNA202911) | soil metagenome | biome: Subtropical and temperate rainforests or woodlands; isolation source: soil samples (1 kg each in a 20% v/v slurry with milli Q water) were... ...
CGAGCTGAAGAAGGCTTCCTTCTTCGATCAGGTCAGCGTCAATGACGAAGACCTGCAGGCGGCCTATCAGAAAGAAATCGCGAACCTGTCCGAGCAACGCCAGGCTGCGCACATTCTGATTGAAGTGAATGACAAGACCACCGAGGCGCAAGCCAAGGCGAAGATCGAAGAGATCCAGGCTCGTCTGGCCAAGGGTGAGAAATTCGAGGCGCTGGCCAAGGAATTCTCTCAGGATCCGGGTTCGGCGAACAACGGCGGTGACTTGGGTTATGCCGGTCCGGGTGTCTACGACCCGGCGTTCGAGAAAGCTCTGTATTCGTTGGCCAAGGACCAGGTTTCTGCGCCGGTTCGCACCGATTTCGGGTTCCACCTGATCAAGCTGTTGGGCGTAGAAGCGCCTGAAGTTCCGACATTCGCCAGCCTGAAAGACAAGCTGACCCGCGAATTGAAGGCCCAGCAGGTCGAACAGCGTTTTGTCGAGGCGACCAAGCAACTGGAAGACGCTTCATTCGAAGCGTCGGACCTGGCACAACCGGCACAAGACCTGAAACTGAACGTCCACACGTCCAAGCCGTTCGGCCGTGAAGGCGGTGAGGGTATTGCAGCCAACCGTGCCGTGATCACTGCAGCGTTCAGCCCGGAGGTCCTGGATGAGGGTGCGAACAGCACCGCCATCGAGCTCGATCCGGAAACAGTGGTCGTGTTGCGTGCCAAGGAGCACCTGAAGCCTTCGCAATTGCCGCTGGAAAGCGTTTCTGCTGCGATCCGTGTGCAATTGGCCAAGGAACACGCCAGCGCCGATGCCAAGACCAAGGCTGACGCCCTGATTGCCAGCCTGCGCGACGGCAAGACCCCGCTGGATCAGGCGGTCGATGGCCAGGCCTGGAAAGTCACGGAAGCGGCGACTCGCGCTCAGGAAGGGGTCGACCCTGCGGTGCTGCAAGCGCTGTTCCGCATGGCGAAGCCTGCGTCCAAGGACAAGCCGACCTTCACCAGCGTGACACTGGCTGATGGTAGCCTGGTGATCGTGCGCCTCAATGGCGTGAACGAAGCAGCGGCGCCGACCGAAGAAGAGAAAGCACAGTATCGTCGCTACCTCGCTTCCCGCATCGGTCAGCAAGACTTTGCAGCTTACCGCAAGCAGCTGGAAAGCCAGGCAGAGATCAAGCGTTACTGATACCTGATCAGGTTTAGCGCTGCACAAAAGACCCCGGCCGGAAGGCCGGGGTCTTTTTGTTTGGCCGTACGTCACTTGCCGCGGTGACTTTTGCGCAAAACCGGGGTCAATCAGCCTGTAACCGTTTTAAGACACGATCGATGCTCCGCTAAGCATCGATCTGTTGCACAATATGCCCCAACTGTTTTCCTCAGGATGTTCAATGTTTAAATCACTTCCCATGCGGGTTGTCGGACTGGCAGCCGTGCTTGCTGCTGCGGCCGGTTGTTCATCGAACAAGACCGCCATCTATGAGCATGAGAATTTCGACGACTCTGGTACCTTTTCCCGAAACTATCCGGTCACCGATACCCAGAGCTGTGAAGCTGCGCGTCGTGCCTTGCTCAGCCAGGGTTATATCATCACCAGCAACGATTCGAAGCTGGTCAGCGGTCACAAGAGCTTCCAGCAAACCGGCGAGAACCACATGGAGATCAGCTTCAGCGTGGTCTGTGCCGATGACGGCAGCGAAGGGCACCACGCGACCGTATTCGCCAACGCCCTGCAGGATCGTTATGCGCTGAAGAAGACCAACAACTCCGCCAGTCTCGGTGTGGGTGTGTTGGGCTCTGTGTCGATGCCGATCGGCTCCTCCGATGACTCGATGGTCAAGGTCGCCAGCGAAACCGTATCGTCTGCCAAGTTCTACGAGCGTTTCTTCGCACTGGTCGAACTGTTCCTGCCGCCGGAAGCAAAAAAGGCTGCGCACATCCCCGAAAAGCCGAAAACGGACTTGGGCATGCCTGAAGCCCAGGCAGCGCCGGCACCACTGGCACCTGCTCCGGCAGCGGCCCCCGCTGCAGAGCCTGCTGCACCAGTGCCTGCACCTGCATCCATTGAAGCGGCTCCAGCGGCCTCCGAGCCGGTTGCTCCACCTGCTGAAGCGGCGCCGATGACGCCGACCGAACGTGTAGAGCCTGCATCGTTCCAGGAAATCGTCACGCCACCGTCGAACCCGAGTGACTTGCCTGCGCCGAGCGAACCCATCCCGGCGATGCCTGCCTCCGGCCAGTGATTGAGACGATCACGGGATCGGGTCGGATGACCCGATCCCGTGGCCAGCCAAAAGATTGACCCTCGTCAACCAAGGCCACTGTTCTGTGGCCACCCGCGAAAAAATCCGATGATAAATTCCTGACCAGCTGCTACGTTTTATTCAGTAGCGACAGAGTGTCGTGTCCGCGTCATTTTTCTTTCACGCGGGCACTTTATGCTTAGAGAGTTGGTCATTTTATTTAGACGTTTTCAGCATGGGTTGGGGGATTCAAAAATGGACGATTATCAAGAAGAGCTGCTCGAGTACCAGGCTTTCGAACTGGACCCATTGGAGCCGGCGGAAGACGCTACCGAGTTGTAGGCATCAGGCGGATTGGCGATGACTGCGGCGAAATTCGCCGGGGGTCTGTCCGTTCCAGCGTTTGTATGCGCGTTGAAACGCTTCGGCTGAGGCAAAACCCAGCAGGTAGGCGATCTCTCCGAACGCCAGTTCGGTGTCGCGTATGTAGGTCATGGCCAGGTCGCGACGGGTGTCGTTGAGAATTGCACGAAACTGCGTGCCTTCTTCGGCGAGCTTGCGGCGCAGGGTCCAGGTGGGCAGCTTCAGGCGTGCCGCCACCTCTTGCAGGTCGGGTTCCCGGCCACCATTGAGCAATGGGCCCAGCAGCGCGATGATGCGCTCGCGCAGGCTGCGGGTGCGTGTCAGTTGTTCCAGTTCTCGCTCACATAGTTGCAGCAAATGCCGCCAGGTACTCGGGCAATGCTCGGGGTTGCGCTGGGCGAGACTTTCCAGGCTCAAGCGCAGTTGATTGCGCTCGCTGCCAAACTGAATCGTACAGTCACCCAACACGTCATAGGCCGCGCGGTAACCGGGCTCCTCGAATTCGATCTCGATGCGTTCGGCGCGCAGCGGGACAGGGCTGACACTGGACAATTGCTGCAACCAACCGGCGATGATCGAATCCACCACAAAGCGGTTGTAGGCGTTATAGGGGCTGATCGAATAGAAGCGCAGCCAGGCGCCCTGGGCGTCTTCGTGAAAGCTTGATTGACCCCGATAATTGGAGCCATACAAGGCTTCGAATCGAATCAGGCAGCGTGCGGCTTCTCGTACCGTCGGCGCCTGGGCCGCAGTGACGCCAGCAAGGCCAGCCTGGCTCAGGCGACTGAGCTGGCCCATGCGCAAGCCAAGGGCCGGGTTGCCGGTCAGTTGAATGGCGCTGTGGCCCAGGCGCATGTAGCGCGGTATCGACAGTCGGGCACCGGCTTCACTCAGGCGTCCGGCATCGAGGCCGTATTGATCGAGCAGTGGCTGTGGATCGACACCATGACTGCGCACGGCATCGGCCAGGCTATGAACAAAGCCCACCGACAGATCGCCCAGGCGCATCGGCTGCGGCTTCATGGCTACAACCAGAGGTTCAGCAAGCGCGCACCATGGGCATTGCCGTCGACAAAATGCTGGCCGTTGCTGCTGAGGAAACTGTATCCGGCGCTGCCCTGGTCCCAGAACTGACCCCGCAGGAACACACTCATGCCAGCGACGGCGTGACTGGCGGGAGTCCGGGTCGTGAGATTCAGGCGCTGCCAGGCCTGGCCTTCACTGACTTCTCCAGGCTTCAATATGACCGATGTCGGCGTTGACGAGCCTCTGTAGCCACGCCACGGTTGATCCCAGGTGCCACGGCCGGTAACAAAGGCCGGTACCGCGACCAGTTGTACGCTTTGGTCGTTGAGCTTGAGGTAGTTTTCCGGGTACCAGCTGTCGTGACCGATCAATACGCCCAGTCTTCCGGCGGGGGTATCAACGACATTGAGCGAGTGCTCGCCGTTCGCCTTGATCCCGTTCTGTTCTGCGAAGAACGGGTGTATCTGGCGCTGGGGCTGGCCGATCGGCAGGCCTTCGCTGTTGAACACCACGCTGCTGTTGTACAGCGCGCCGCGGCCGATTCTCGATGCTCGGTTCGGGCAGTACGATGGAACCCGCCACCAGCGTCACGTGGAATTCCTTGGCCAGCCCTCCGAACAATGCCTGGTAGTCTCTGGCCATCGCCTTGGCTTTCATGCGCAGGTGGGCATCGTCCAGACGGTTGCCGCCCTCGGCGCTGATCAACGCCTTGGCGAACTTCAGGGGATTGCTCACCGCCAGCCAGTTCATGGCCTCCTTGAGGGTGCTGGCCTGATACAACTCATCCTTCTCGCCGCTGACCATTAGCCAGGTACCGACGTGTTCCGGCAACACGACGACAGTCTTGCCGTTCAACAGACCCTGGTCCCGGGCTGCTTGCAGATAGGCCGCGAGCTTGCGGTGCAAACGCTGGGGGCTTTGATAATCGGTGGGAAACAGTTCGGGCTGAATGCCCAACAGATTGCCACGGTCCGCAGGCGTGCCCTGGTCGACAGCCAGATTGATCCGCAGATCCGAAAGGTAATGACCTACGGGCCGGTCTGCGGCCCACATCGCGTAGGTCGTGAGGGCGGCGAGCAACGCCATGGAGAATGTCAGGTACAAAAGTTTGCGCATGGGGAAACAGTTTACAGCCTGGAACTGGTTCGAGCATAAAGGGAATCAAGGCCTTAGTGGGCAAATTTCAAGCGTTGGCTGTTTTTTCCGCAGGCGGCTGCCTTTTTGTGCCGCGATGCGGCCATGAATGGCTGGATGGGGATCATGGGAGGAGGGGCGCCGGTCTGTCGTCATTCGACTTGACCGACCGGCAGGTGAGCGTCAGTTGGTGACCAGCAGTTCCGGGCCGAGGTAGTTGTTGATCTGGTCGATATCGTCGTCGCCCAGGCTGCCCACCGAGGAGGCCAGGCGCAGGCGCGACATCAAATAGCGAACAGATCGTGGCGCGCTACAAAAAGCAGCTCTTCGGCATTGAGGACGTCCGAGTTGGTGCTGGTGCCGCCTTCCTTGAAGCCCTTGCGTGACGATGCCAGTGAGCGCTCGTTGGACGCTACGGCCTTTTCCAGCGCGCGAATGCGTTTGGCACCGCTCAGAATGCCTTGAAACTCACGGGTGGTTCCGGTGATGACTTCCTGTCGCGCGGCGTCGAGTTCATCCAGAGCCTTGTCGCTGTTGGCGCTGGCCTGGCGTGTCAGAGCACTGACGCCGCCACCGCTGAACAGCGGGAAATTGACTTCCAGTCCGATCGAGCCGTAGCGGTTGCGTTGATTCAGCTCGGAGAGTGATTGGCTCTCACCCGCGGTGTAGCCAGCGATGAAATCCAGTGTCGGCCAGTGGCCGGCCCTGGCGCGGTTCACTTCTTCTTCGGCGAGGTCACGGCTATAGCGACGTGCATGGATCAGCGGGCTATCGGTCTGGGCTTTGACCAACCAGTCCTGCAAGTTGCTTGGTAGCAGTGGTGGTGTATCGAAGCTCGGACGCAAGGTGGTCAGCGATTCGGGGGTTTCACCGATGTATTCCTCCAGCTTGCGGCGCGCGTTGACCAGGTTGTCCTGCGCTTCGATCAGTTCGGCTTCGGCGAGGTCACGGCGGGCGGTCGACTCGTCGACGTCGGTGACGGTGCCGGCCCCAAGTTCCAGGCGCCGTTTCGCCGAGGCGAGTTGTTCGTCGAAGGCGTTTAGTTTGGACTTGGCCAGGGAGATGGTTTCGCTGGCCAGGAGCACATCGAAATAGCTTTCGGCCAAGCGCACTGCGGCGTCCTGGCTCTTGGCATCGAATACCGCATTGCTGTAGTCGGCACGCTGCTGACCCTGGCGGTACTCGGCCATCTTCTGTTTGTTGAACAGCGGTTGGCGCAGGCGCACGTTGGCGCCCTTGGAGTCGTAATGGAGGTCTCTGTCGATGTTGTTCTGGCTTTGGGTGCCATTGACCTTGTTGTTGTAGGCCGAGGCGTTGACCTGTGGTAGCAGGCCGGCCTTGCCGATGGCGCGGTTTTCCCCACCGGCCTTTTTTTCATTCACGGCGGCCTGGTAGATAGGGCCCTGGAACTGCAACAGGTCCCAGGCTTGCTTGAGGTCCATGGCGCTGGCCGGCAAGGCCAACCCCATCAGGCAGAAGAGCAGGCAATGACGATCCATTTCATTGTTCCTTGAATGAGCTGTCCACACGTTCGAGCATTGGTTTAAGAAGATAGCTCAACATATTGCGTTCGCCTGTCTTGATGGTGACGCTGGCGGGCATGCCGGGGCGAATGTGATTGGTGCCAAGCAGGGGGGGTGACTTCCACCTGGGCCAGATAGAACGGCTGCTTGCTTTCCTCGTCCATCAGGCGGTCCGCGGAGATGGTCATCACGCGTCCGGGGATGTTTGGCGTCTGGGCATGGTTGAATGCCGGGAAGGAAATGTCCACGGGCAGGCCGGGGAACATCTTGTCGATGGCCTGCACGGGAATCATCGCGTCGACCTGCAGCGGCTCGTTGAGCGGAACGATTTCCATGATCTTGAAGCCGGGCTGAATGACCCCGCCGACAGTGGCAATGCTCAGGGCCTGGACCATGCCGTCGATCGGCGAGCGGATCACCGTGTGGGTCACTTCATAGTCGAGCGCGCGCAAGCGGTCGGCCAAGGTGGTGTTTTCCTTGGCGGTTTCAGTTAGTTGCGATTCGACTTCCTTCAGGTAGTCGTGCTGACGCTGCAGGATACGCAGCTTGATTTCAGTGGTCTGGCTACGTACCCGGGCGATGTTGTTGAGGTTCTCGGCCTGACCGGCGGAGAGCTCGGCATTGTTGCGTTCCAGCTCAAGCAGGCGGTTGCGCGGCACATAGCCTTCGGCCGTCAGCACTCGGGTGCCTTGCAGTTCCTGGTTGAGGAAGCTGATCTGCGAGGCGCGGGCGCTATAGACCTGCTGCAGGCCCTTGAGCTGCACTGCCGACGCCGCCAGGTTTTCCTGCAGGATACTGATTTCGCCAGCGAGACCGGCGCGTCGTGTATCTAGCAGGCGCTGTTGCAGGTCCATGGCGGCTTCCAGGCGTTGGTCACCCTTGAAGCGCTTGAGCAGTTCGGGATCGAAGTTCACCACGTCGCGGTTGTCACGTTCTGCTTCCAGACGGTTTTCCACCGTCTTGCTGACGATGTACTGGGCGCTGACCGCCCCCTGTTCGGAAAGGGCACGCAACGAGTCGAGGCGGACCACCTCCTGACCCTTTGTGACCAGATCGCCTTCGCGAACGAGAATGGCCTCCACGGTACCGCCGCTCAGATGCTGCACGGCCTTGCGATTACTGGTGACTTTGACCGTGCCTGTCGCTACCACACCGGCATCCAGCGGCGCCAGCCAGGACCACAGGAGGAAGCCGCCGAAACCGACGAGCACCAGCCACACGCCCCAGCGCGCAGGTTTACCGACGTCCAGATCCACCACGCTCCTGGGATCGGCTTGAATCATCTCGGTGTGTTGGCTCAGTTGCATGATCGGTCACTCCCGTGCTTTGACGGAGGCCAGTGGGGTCGACGCGCCTGCAGGGATCACACTGGCCTTGCGCAGCGCTGCGAATACTTCATCGCGCGTGCCGAGCATCTGCACGCCGCCGTCGCGCAGCATCAGTACCTTATCGACGGCACAGAGTACGTTGGGGCGGTGAGAAATCAGAATGACGGTGGCGCCACGGCCCTTGAGTTCGGCCAGAGCATCGACCAAAGCCTTTTCGCCGACGTCGTCGAGGTTGGCGTTCGGCGATCAGATTGGGCTCGCCATACAGCGCGCGCGCCAAGGCGATTCGCTGCTTCTGGCCACCGGATAGCGGGCTGCCATCGGTGCCAAGGCGGGTGTCATAGCCCTGCGGAAAACGCAGGATCATCTCGTGCACGCCAGTGATCTTGGCGGCGCGGATAACCGCTTCGCTGTCCACTTCGCCAAAGCGCGCAATGTTGTCGGCGATATTGCCCTCGAACAGCTCCACGTCCTGTGGCAGGTAGCCGAGCCAGGGGCCAAGCTCGCCCTTGTTCCAGGTGAATATGTCCGCACCGTCCAGGCGCACCTTGCCGGCCTGCGTCGGCCAGACGCCAACCAGCAGGCGGGCGAGGGTGGATTTGCCCGAGGCGGATGGGCCGATAATGCCGAGGCTTTCACCGGGGACAAGGCTGAAACTCACTCCGCGCAGAATCGTGTTGGGGGTGCCCGGAGCGCCTGCATACACATTCTCCACCGCCAGCATGCCCATTGGTCGTTGCAGCGACATGCTCGGTGGCCGGCGCGGAAAGTCTTGCAGCATCTCGTTGAGCCGGCCCCAGGCCGAACGGCAGCCGAGCAGTTGCTTCCACGACGCGATGACCTGTTCCACCGGGCCCAGCGCGCGACCGGTGAGGATCGAGCAGGCAATCATCATCCCCGGGGTGATCTTGCCTTCGATCGCCAGCAGCGCGCCGGCGCCGAGGATCAGTGACTGCAAGGTGATCCGCACAAAGCGCCCGGTGCTGCTGATCCAGGCGGCACGATCGGAGGCCAGAGTCTGCATTTCCAGAATGCGCAAATGGCTTTGGAACCAGCGCTTGCTGATCGACGGCAGCATGCCCATGGCCTCGATGACCTCGGCGTTGCGCAGGTTGTTGTTGGCGTACTGGCTGGAGGAGAGGGCGGCCTGATTGGCTTCGGCCAGCGGCTTCTGCGTCGCCTTTTCAGTGCCACCAGAATCAGCGAGCCGATCAGCGTGATCAGTCCGAGTATTGGGTGAATCAAATAGGCGACCAGCAGGTAGATCGGCGTCCACGGCGCATCGAAGAAAGCGAACAGGGAGTTGCCGGTGACGAACTGACGAACCTGGGAGAGATCTTGCAGGGCCTGGGCCGGGTTACCTCCGGCGCGGTTCAGGTTGCGCTCGAATGCAGCGGTGAAAATGCGTCGGTTGAGGTCCATGTCGAGGCAGTTTCCGACCCGGATCAGTACACGGGTGCGGACCATTTCCAGCGTGGACATCAGCAAGAACAGACCGACTACCAGGACAGTCAGCATTGTCAGCGTCGTGACGTTGCGACTGACCAGGGCTCGATCGTAAACCTGCAGCATATAAATAGCTGGCGTCAACATCATGACGTTTATGACGCCGCTGAACCCTGCGAGCAAATAAAAGCTGCGGCGCAGACGAAAGAGCGTGTCGGCCAGTTCTGAACGGATGCTCGACTGCTTGGGCATTTTGATCCTCCCGCTGCGAAAAGCCGATTGCCCTTGGAGCGCAACAGCCAACAGTAAATGTAGTCCCGTAAACAGCTTATGGACACGCAGGCTGGTCGCTCTATGGATGGCGAGTCTTCCGAAATCCCTGCGTCGCTCCCTTATGCAGCAGCGTAGGTGGCGCTGAATCACTCCGAAATAACATTTCGCTCTATACCAGCGCACAACTTTCTATATGTCCTTAAAAAACAGATAGTTGTGATGCCTAACACCAGTCGTCTGTTTTAGCGCCGTAATATTGACAAAGGTTTGCTATGGAACTTTAGTCTTAGTTATCGGGGGCCCGCCCGCCTGAAGCCCTGCCATCGCTTTGGCAGTGCAAGGCGCGGTGATTGTCCCGGGAGGAACAGAATCATGTGGATCATTTCGTTCTTTTGCAGAGGGAAGGGGCTGTCCAGGACGTTCGCCTTCACTTCCAGATTCCATGGTCCGCCCAGGGTTCGATGCCGCTCTGCCTGATCGCCCAGCGAGCAATTCATATCGCGAGTTCCAGGCGCGAATCCCGGGTCCCGGGTAACGCCAGCTATCGCAAAAAAAACATAACCAACTAACTGCGCAAGCCAGCACTTGACTTGGCGCGGGAGGATTTTTTCGTCCCGCGCCTTTAACCAGATAGATCGAGGGCAATCCAAAATGGCCAATTTCACCAAATCGGACCTGGAATTCATCCTCAAGCAAATCTTTATCGCTGAAGCGAATGCCGCCGGCACCAGCCTCATTGATTTGCTTCCCAATACCCAGGTGCCGTTCGGCCTGCGTACCGTCGATGGCAGCTTCAACAACCTGGTCACCGGCCAGACTGATTTTGGCTCGGCGGACACTGACTTTCCGCGCCTGCTTGATCCCTCGTTTCTGGATGCATACGCCGGAACCGGGACGGTGACCGACCCGCAACCACGGATTATCAGTAACCTGGTCGTCGACCAGACCGCCAACAACCCGGCGGCCTATGCCTCTGCGTTCGACCCGGGCCTGGATGGTGTGCTCAACTTCGGCACGGTGGGTAATGACGACGTACTCAAGGATGGCGTGCAGATAGTCGCCAGCCCCGGGCTGGATGGCGTGTTCGGCACGGCCGATGACAAGGACGTATTCTTCTTTCCCAACGAGTCGCCGGACGTCGGCCTGACCGCCGGCTTCAACTCGTGGATGACCTTTTTCGGCCAATTCTTCGACCACGGTCTCGACCTTGTCACCAAGAGCACTACCGACATCGTGTTCATTCCGCTGCAACCGGACGATCCGTTGTTCGTACCGGGCAGCCCGACCAACTTCATGGTGCTTTCACGCGCAGTGCATACCGCCGGCGCGGACGGAGTAGTCGGCACGGCCGATGACGGCCAGACCAACACCACCTCGCCTTTCGTCGACCAGAGCCAGACCTACAGCTCGCACCCCTCGCATCAGGTGTTCCTGCGCGAGTATGTCCTCAATGCGGCAGGCGAACCTGTTGCAACGGGGCGCTTGATCACCAACCGCGACCTCGGCGCCGATGGCCTGTTCGGCACCGCCAGCGAAAATGGCGGCATGGCGACCTGGAAGGTAGTCAAGGCGCAGGCCCGTGACATTCTCGGCATTGACCTGACTGACGCTGACGTGCACAACATCCCCTTGCTGGCAACCGATGCATACGGCAACTTCATCCGCGGGCCTAACGGCATGCCGCAGGTGGTGATTCGCATCAGTAACGGCGCTGATGGCATCGCCGGGACAGCGGACGACGTCACTCAATTGGTCGAAGGCAACCGGGCAGCTCCTATCAGCCTGGTCAACGCCGTGAGCACCGGGCATGCCTTCCTCGATGACATCGCCCACAATGCCGCGCCGGTAGTCGTCGGTGGGGTTCTGCAGGCGGATGCCGACATCGATGTCGGCAATGCGCAACCCGTAGGCGCGGGCGGCAACAACCTGACCTATGACAACGAATTGCTCGATGCCCACTATATTGCCGGCGATGGCCGGGCGAACGAAAACATTGGTCTGACCGCCGTGCACCATGTGTTTCACTCCGAGCACAACCGTCTGGTCCAGCAAACCAAGGACACCCTCATTGCCGCTGGCGACCTGGCCTTCCTCAATGAGTGGCTGGTGGACGACGTGACCGCTATACCCACCACACCCGCCGAGATCGCGGCGTTGGTGTGGGACGGTGAACGCCTGTTCCAGGCCGCCAAGTTCGGTACTGAAATGCAGTACCAACACCTGGTGTTCGAGGAATTCGGGCGGACCGTTCAGCCACAGATCGACGCGTTCCTTGCGCCCAACGGGTATGACACCTCGATCAACCCGGCAATCCTCGCCGAGTTCGCCCATGTGGTGTACCGCTTCGGTCACTCGATGTTGACCGAGACCGTCGATCGCTTCGACCCCGCGTTCAATCCGCTGCTCACTGACCCCACCAACCCGGACTCGCAAATGGGGTTGATTGCGGCCTTCCTCAACCCTCTGGCGTTCGCCAGCAGCGGGTTGACCGCGGACCAGGCGGCAGGTGCGATCATTCGCGGTGTGACCCGCCAGATCGGCAACGAGATCGATGAGTTCGTCACTGAAGCGTTGCGCAACAACCTGCTCGGACTGCCACTCGATTTGCCGGCCCTGAACCTGGCACGTGGTCGCGACACGGGCATCCCCACTTTGAATGAGGCGCGCCGGGAGTTTTACGCATCCACCGGCGACAGCCAGCTCAAGCCCTATATCAGCTGGGCTGACCTGGCGGACAGCCTCAAGCACCCCGAGTCGCTGGTCAACTTCATCGCGGCCTATGGCACACATAGCACGATCACGGCGGCGACCACGCTGGCAGACAAACGCGCTGCAGCCTTTGCGCTGGTATTCAACGGTGCGGGTTCGCCGGCTGACCGCCTGGACTTCCTCAACAGCACCGGTGCCTACGCCAACGTAACCCAGGCCGGCGCGGATGGGGTACTGGGTACTGCCGATGACCTGACCGGTGTGACGGTCACGGGCGTCGACGACATCGACTTCTGGGTCGGTGGTCTCGCCGAACAGAAGATGCCGTTCGGCGGCATGCTCGGCTCGACCTTCAACTTCGTGTTTGAAACCCAGATGGAGGCGTTGCAGGACGGCGATCGCTTCTACTACCTGTCGCGTACCGCGGGCCTGGACTTCGGCACCGAGTTGGAAAACAACTCCTTTGCCAAGCTGATCATGCTCAACACCGATGTCACCCACCTGTCGAACACTGTGTTCCTGACGCCGACGTTCACCCTCGAGGTGGATCCGACCGCTCAGTTCACCGGCCTTGGCGTGGACGGCCGCGCCGATCCGACGGGCGGTATCATGATCAACGGTGTGGAAGTCGTGTCGCTGGTGATTCGCGACAACCCTGACACCGTGGGTCCGGACACCAATTATCTGCAGTACACCGGTGAAGACCATATCGTCATGGGCGGCACCGCCGGCAATGACATCCTCATTTCCGGTGAGGGCGATGACACCCTTTACGGCGACGGCGGCAATGACCGCCTCGAAGGTGGTGCCGGGAACGATGCGGTACTGGGCGGCTCGGGTGATGACATCATCAGCGACTCGTTCGGTGACAACCGTCTTGAAGGCAATGACGGTAACGATGTGATCGTGGCCGGCAGCATGCTGGCCGGTGGCAACCTGATCCTGGGTGGCGCTGGCCAGGACTTCATCATCACCACGGAAGACATCAGCACCACCTTCGGTGGCCAGGGCGACGACTTCATTCTCGGTGCCAAGACCAACCTGCCACCAACCGGTGGCGAAGGTGATGACTGGATCGAGATGGGCACCCAGGACGGTGCGCCTGGTGATAACTTCTCGCCGCTGCTCAATGACGATGTGATCGGCAACGACATCTTTGTCGGTGGTCCCGGCTTCGACGAAATGATCGGCGAGGGTGGCGATGACATCTTTACCGGCAGCGACGCCCAAGACAACATGGATGGCATGTCCGGCTTCGACTGGGTGACCTACAAGAATGACAGGCACGGAGTGACTGCCGACCTGACCATGGCCACGCTGGCACAGCCACACGGCAACGCGCCCAACCAGAACACCGGGGTGTTCAATCCGGTCGGTGCCTCACCGGCCTCGATTCTTGACCGTTATGCCGAGGTCGAGGGCTTGTCCGGTTCGAGTTTCGGCGATGTGCTCAAAGGCGATAATGTCAATGCGGACACCATCATCAACCACGGTGGTACCACGGGCAGTGCGCTGACCAATGTCGCGCTGATTCGCGGGCTGGACCAGTTCCTGGCCGATGCCGGATTGCCAACCACCGGCTTTGCCACTGGCAACATCATCCTCGGTGGTGATGGCAGCGACCTGATCGAAGGCCGCGGTGGCGATGACCTCATCGATGGTGACAAATGGATCAACGTCAGGATTGCCGTTTATGACCCGGCCGACGTCAACCATACCGGTCCCGAAATCGCCTCCTTCGACAGCATGGTCGATATGATCCCGCTCGTGCTGGACGGCACCATCAACCCTGGTCAGCTCCAGGCCGTGCGGGAAATCATGCCCGGCACCTCGACTGACGGGGAGGCCTTCGATACCGCCATTTTCTCCGGGCTTGAGGCCGAGTATGCGGTGACTGTCGACGACCGTGGCACGGCCGATATCACAGACGATGTCTGGACTGTGGCAGATAGCGTCGCGGGTCGCGACGGTATCGATACCCTGCTGCATATCGAACGCCTGCAGTTTTCCGATAACCAGCAAGTGCTGGTGGCGGGGCTCAATGCCCAACCGGATGGCAGTCCGACTGTCACGGATGGCAACGGTGGCGAGATCACCGTGGGCGATATACTGACTGTCAGCGTGGCCGGGGTGACCGATGCCGACAACGTCGCCGCGGGTAATCCGCAAGGCTTGATCAACGGCTCGGTGTCCTACTTCTGGCAATTCGAGGCGGATCCAGGCAGCGGCGTTTTCGAGGATATCATCCTGTTGCCGGCCGGCGACGTGGCGTTCCAGAGTGCCGACGGCACCACGTTCAAGGTCTCTCCCGACCTTGCCGGGCTGTCGTTGCGGGTCAAGGCGATCTACCAGGACGGTCATGGCACGACTGAGGTGTTGTTCTCGCAACCCACTTCAGTGGTAGCTCCCGGCGCACCGGTTGTGCCGACCGCGCAGACCCCGGTGGTCGATGCCACTGCTGGTGGTCCTGGCCTTAACATGGTCCGTTCCGACCTCAACTTCATCCTTGACCAGATCAGGATTGCCGAGGCGGAAGCGGCCGGTCAGGACATCCTCTCGCTGATTCCGAACATCCGCGCGCCATTGGGCCTGCGTTCGGTAGACGGGTCGAACAACAACCTGTTGAACCTCAACGGCATCAACAACACCGAGTTCGGCGCCGCCGATAACCTCTTTCCGCGGGTGACCGATCCGGTCTTCAATCCGGCGGAAGGGGGAACGTCGTATGCGCAGGACAATGGCATTGTGATTGACTCGCAGCCACGCACCATCAGTAACCTGATCGTCGACCAGACGGCGAACAACCCGGCGGCCTATGCCACGGCATTCGACCCGGGCCTGGACGGTGTGCTCAACTTCGGCCTGGCGGGTAATGACGACGTGCTCAAGGATGGCGTACAGATAGTCGCCAGCCCCGGCCTGGACGGACAGTTCGGTACTGCCGACGACCGCGATGTGTACCTGTTCGAGAACACCACGGCAGACGCGGGGTTGTCCGCGCCGTTCAACGCCTGGATGACCTTCTTCGGGCAGTTCTTCGATCATGGCCTTGACCTGGTGACCAAAGGTGGTTCAGGCACCGTGTTCATTCCACTGCAACCGGATGATCCGCTGTTTGTGCCAGGTAGCCCGACGAACTTCATGGTCCTGACCCGCGCGACCAACCAGCCGGGGGCGGATGGCGTTCTCGGCACGGCCGACGACATCCATGAGCACACCAACACCACCACGCCGTTCGTGGACCAGAACCAGACCTATAGCTCGCATCCGTCGCACCAGGTGTTCCTGCGCGCTTATCAATTGACTGACAACGGCCCCATAGCGACCGGCAGGCTGATCACCAACCGTGACCTGGGTGCGGATGGCACCTTTGGTACCGCTGACGACGTCGAACTTGGTGGCATGGCGACCTGGAAAGTGGTCAAGGCACAGGCCCGCGACATCCTGGGTATCAACCTTACCGATGCCGATGTCGATAGTGGTCCGCTGTTGGCGACCGACGCCTATGGCAATTTCATCAAGGGGCCGAACGGCTTCCCAATGGTGGTGATGACAGGGGATGACGGTATTGGTGGCACGGCGGATGACGAACTGGTCGAAGGCAATCCACTTGCGCCGATTGACCTGACCAATGCCGTGCGCACCGGTCACCAGTTCCTCGCCGACATCGCCCACAACGCCGTACCGGTCGTTACCGGCGGGGTTCTGCAGGCGGATGCCGACGACCTTGTCGGCAATGCGCAGCCCGTAGGCCCAGGCGGCAACAACCTGACCTATGACAATGAACTGCTCGACGCTCACTACATCGCCGGCGACGGCCGGGTCAACGAAAACATCGGCCTGACCGCGGTGCATGCGATCTTCCACTCCGAGCACAACCGCCTGGTCCAGCAGACCAAGGACACCGTGCTCGATTCGGGTGACGTGGCCTTCCTCAACGAGTGGCTGCTCACGCCTGTGGCCGCATTGCCAACCAACCAGGCTGAGTTCGATGCGCTGGTGTGGAATGGCGAGCGCCTGTTCCAGGCTGCCAAGTTCGGTACCGAGATGCAGTACCAGCACCTGGTGTTCGAGGAATTTGCGCGGACCATCCAGCCCCGAGTCGATCTGTTTTTCGCACCGACCCAGGTCTATGACGTCGACCTCGATCCCTCGATCGTCGCCGAGTTCGCCCACACCGTGTACCGGTTTGGCCACTCGATGCTGACCGAGACCGTCGATCGCTACGACATCGACTTCAACGTGGTGAGCGATCCGAACAGCGCTGATCCCACTCAGCAGCTCGGCCTGATCGCGGCGTTCCTCAACCCATTGGCGTTCGCCGCCAGTGGCGTGTCGGCAGAGGATGCGACCAGTGCGATTGTGCGCGGGGTGACCCGGCAAGCCGGTAACGAAATCGATGAGTTCGTCACCGAGGCGCTGCGCAACAACCTGCTCGGCCTACCGCTCGACCTGCCAGCGATCAACATCGCCCGTGGCCGCGACGTGGGGATTCCCTCGCTCAACGCGATCCGCCGCGACATCTACAGCCAAACCGGTGATACCCAACTCAAGCCGTACACCAGCTGGGTCGACCTGGTGCAGCACCTCAAGCATCCGGAGTCGTTGATCAACTTCATCGCGGCCTATGGCACGCATGACACGATCACGGCAGCGACCACACGCGCTGCAGCTCTGGCGCTGGTATTCGGTGGAGTGGGGGCGCCAGCTGACCGCCTGGACTTCCTCAACAGCACCGGTGCCTTTGCCAACGTAACGCTGGCCGGCACGGATGGTGTGCTGGGCACTGCCGACGACCTGAGGGGTGTGACTGTCACGGGTGTCGATGCCATCGATCTCTGGATCGGCGGCCTGGCCGAAGCGAAAACCCCGTTCGGCGGCATGCTCGGCTCGACCTTCAACTTCGTGTTCGAGAACCAGATGGAAAAACTGCAGGACGGCGATCGCTTCTATTATCTGGAGCGTACCTCTGGCCTGTCGATGAATGCGGAGCTTGAAAGCAACTCGTTCGCCAAGCTGATCATGGCCAACACCTCGGCCACGCACTTGCCGGGCCTGGTATTCTCGACCCCGGGCCTCTACCTGGAAGTGGACCCTGGCAGGCAGTTCAACGAAGGTCTGCTCGCCCTCGATCCGCTCGGCCCGAATGGCGAGCAAGTGGTGTTCCGTGACAACCCGCTGACAGTGGGCGCGGACACCAACTACATCAAGTACACAGGTGACCAGCACATCGTGCTGGGCGGCACCGACAACGCAGACATCCTCATTGCCAGTGAAGGCGATGACACGGTCTGGGGCGATGGTGGCAACGACCGCATCGAAGGCGGAGACGGCAATGACCAGCTGCGCGGTGGCGCCGGCGACGACATCATTACCGATACCGGTGGCGACGATAACCTCCAGGGTGGCGACGGCCACGACGTACTGCACGGAGGCAACGGCGTCAACCTGATCATTGGCGGGTTCGGCAACGACTTCATCATTACCGGTGAGGACGCCTCCGAAGCCATTGGTGGCCAGGGCAACGACTTCATCCTGGGCAGCAAGGCCAACGAACAGGACATGGGTAACGAAGGCGACGACTGGATCGAGAAGGGCACTTCGGACGGTGCACCTGGCGACAACTTCGATCCGCTGGGCAACGACCCTGTGATCGGCCACGATGTATACGTCGGCGCCAGCGAGAACGACAAGTTCAACGGCGAAGGCGGCGACGACATCATGGTCGGCAGTCTCGGATTCGGTGACCGCTATATCGGTGGCTCGGGCTATGACTGGGCGACCTTCAAGGGGCTGGCCCAGGGTGTGAGCATCGATTTCAGCGACCGCTTCTTCGATGTACCTCCGCAGCCAGGTTCGGGTGCATCGGCGCTGGTGCGTTTCGATGCCATGGAAGGTCTGTCGGGTTCGTCCCACGGTGACTTCCTGCGCGGCGATAGCACAGATGCGACAACGCTACCCACCGTGGGAGCAACCGGCAGTGTGCTGACCAACATCAGCCTGATCAACGGCCTGTCCGATCTGCTGGCAGCGGGAGCTACGTTCTTCGACGGTGGCAACATCATCCTCGGTGGCAGCGGCAGCGACCTCATCGAAGGTCGTGGCGGCGACGACATCATCGACGGTGACAAGTGGCTGAACGTACGCATCAGCGTACGGGCAAACGCTGATGGCACTGGCGCGGAAATCGCCACGTTCGACAGCATG